>VFQN01001151.1_pt1 | contig 45909 bp, 42 predicted proteins | sample 3512371 | NCBI WGS metagenome assembly VFQN01 (sample SAMN10412370, study PRJNA504923) | tailings metagenome | isolation source: Replicate 2 from Balatoc abandoned mine | place: Philippines: Itogon, Benguet | collected 2017-08-28
TCGACCACTGACCAGACAACCTCAAACCAGTTCCAGGAAATCAAGGCGGCCGGCTTTGCGGTCGATCCTCGTCGAGCTGTCTCAGAGACGATCAGCGGGAGCGTGGCGGCATCTCAGCGCCCAGCCTTCGCGCGACTACTCGACCGGCTGGAGGCGGAAGACGTTCTGGTCGTTACGAAACTCGACCGGCTCGGCAGGGACACGATTGATGTTGTCGGCACGGTTGACCGGCTAGCCGCTCTGGGCGTGAAGACTCACTGTCTCGCTCTGGGGGGCGCTGATCTGACTAGCCCAGCGGGGCGCATGGTCATGACCGTCCTAGCCTCAGTAGCGCAGTTCGAGCGGGATCTGATTGTCGAGCGGACCCAGGCGGGGCTGGCTCGTGCGAAGGCGGAAGGCAAGGTGCTGGGACGACCAGCCAGCCTCTCTACTGTCCAGCGGGAAGCCGTCCGGAAAGCTCTCGTTGCCGGGCAAAGCGTATCGGAGTTGGCTCGCCGCTACGACGTCAGCCGACAGACAGTGATGCGCTGCAGAGACGCCTCCTCCGAGATGCTGGATAAGTGAGAGGATAGGGCGAAGAGGCTCGCTCGAGCGACAAGGCTCGCTTGGGCTAGGAGGCTGCGTTCGGAACTGTGGAGACGGCGCTGGACACCGTTCTGTAATTGGCGGTGCTCCAGAGTCTTGGAAAGTTGAGGCCATTATTATCTGCATAGCCTCCTAGGAAAAGGCCAGGGTTGCACACTCTCGAAACCGGCACTCTTCGAGCGGCCGAAATCTCGTGGATCCCTCTGTTCTGGTCAGTCGGCACACTGAGGCTCTGACGTCCCGATAGTCCACTATCGGGCGCAGGCTGTGCAGCGCGGTGGTTTGGATAGTCCACTATCAAGTGCGAGAGACCTTCAGGAGGTATCTCGGCGAACGGCTTGAGCCGTCCTTCTGCCTCACCTGGGCTCCCACTCGCTTGCCAAGCCTTGATCTCCACTGCTTCGTCGGATTGCTCAAGCCCCATGCATTACTGCAAGAACAGCCCTATGGTCTTGTAGGCCTTCCGGATATGCCCGACGGGGCCTGCCTGAACCTGATCCGGAGACATAACAGGGTCCCTTCATGACAATGTACGCCACCAAGGTATGGGGATTCATACCTAAAAATTGGCCGCTCGTGACCTTTGGCAGGGAGGGAACACGGAACAAACTACGTGGCCTCTGGCAGCCCGGTGATACGATGCTGCTTATCGGGACAATGGGACAAAATACTCCCGAGTCTGATCGTGGAAGAATTCTTGGGTTTTATGAGTTTACTTCTATACCAGTACTGACAAGAGATGTGGTATCGCCAGATACATTGCAGGAGCATGGCGACAAGTGGCCATTCGCGCTTCTAGCAGTGAAGGCTTGGCGGCTTGATCAGCCGCCAATTTTCAAGGAGGTTCTGCCAGCCTTGAATGCACGAATGCCCGGGATGGCGCTTGCCTCAGGCTTTGATCGGCTGACGCCAGAAGAGGAAGCGGCGGTACGCTCTTTCGGATATACTCAAGAAGTTGTTCCAATGTCACAGGCCGCAGAAGAAGCCGCGTCTAAAACAGAACTTCTTGGATGGCTGAAATCAGCGCAGCGTGGTCCCGTACCAGCTGTTGGTTCGAATTATGAAGTTACACGAGATCCTCAAGAAGCTAAGACATACCTTCTAAAACTGTCCTCGAAGCCCATTATGAAAATTGGATGGGCGATAGATCCAACTGCCAGAGCTATAGGTCTCTCTGAACCTCTTGTTCCTGCTCTCACGGGCGACGAATGGGTGGTCGTACTGACACAAAACTGGCCGGATGAAAGGCTTGCATATCTCATGGAGCAGGCCTTCTTAGACGCCCTTGATACTCACAAGATCACGGATCTGGAGAGTATTTCCGGTGTGATCGGATCGAAGAACTTATAAAAATTCGGATATGGATTGATGCAATGAATGCAGCGATAATCACCCGTCGAAAAGAATAATCGCATCCCGATGATTGCGGATCTTCAGGTTGGCAGACCCATATCGGACTATAAAAGTAGTTAGGGATATTTTGGGCTTAGACCTCTTGATGAGGCCAGAGTTCAAGGTTGGATCGTAGCTTGCCAGTGGTCCGGTCCGGTGGTACGGAACGTCTCAGAAAGCAGCGGTCACTTCCTCTGATTTTGCTGGATTTTTCGGCCTGATCTTCTCCTCCCGTTGGGGATGCCAACAATCCACGCAGCAGGCAGCGCATCGGCCGGGACCCGGAGCGGATTATCGGGCCTGCGATGCATGGTGCTCGGGACGGGTTTTGCCTCGGGCAGGTGGCGGGGCCTGCCTTCTGCTTTTACTTCTTCCGGCGTATGGAAGGCCGCACCGGCGCGCTGATCGACAGCGTTCCGTTCCCACGCGAAGAGGCGGCATGGTCCAGCGCTCCCCCCTCGTCACGCCGGTTCTTCTCGCCGGCAGCCTTGTGGTGCTGGTGGGTTTCGCCCTTCGCGCCTCCTTCGGCGTGTTCCAGCTGCCGATCGCCACCGAGTTCCACTGGCCGCGGTCCGAGTTCTCCCTGGCCATCGCGATCCAGAACCTCGCCTGGGGCTTCGGCCAGCCGCTGTTCGGCGCCGTGGCCGAGAAGATCGGCGACCGCAAGGCGATCATCCTGGGTGCTTTGGCCTACGCGCTGGGCCTGGTCCTTTCCGCGGGCGCCACCTCGCCGATCCAGCACCAGCTCTACGAGGTGCTGGTGGGCCTGGGCATCGCGGGGACCGGGTTCGGGGTCGTGCTGGCGGTCGTGGGCCGGGCCTCGTCGGCCGAAAACCGCTCCATGTCGCTCGCGATCGTAACCGCCGCCGGATCCGCCGGGCAGGTGCTGGGACCGCCGCTGGCCGAGGGCCTTCTGGCAATCATGCCCTGGCAAAGCGTGTTCCTGACGTTCGCGGCCCTGATCCTGGCGGTGCTGCTCGTGCTGCCCTGGATGCGCCTGCCCGTCCCCGCCTCCAGGGCGGAGCTGCAGGAAAGCATGGGATCGGTGGTGCTGGGCGCGCTGCGGGATCCGAGCTTCGCCCTCATCTTCCTGGGCTTCTTCTCCTGCGGCTACCAGCTCGCCTTCATCACGGCCCATTTTCCCGCCTTCGTGGCCGAGAGCTGCGGACCGATCATGCTGGGCAGCGTGCTCCACGCCATGGGCATCACCACGACCAACGCCCTGGGTGCTGTCGCGATCTCGATCATCGGGCTCGGCAACATCGCGGGCACGCTGGTCGCGGGCTGGGCCGGCAAGCACTTCACCAAGAAATACCTGCTCGCCGGGATCTATACCGGCCGGACGCTGATCGCGGCCTGGTTCATCCTGACGCCGATGACGCCCACGACGGTGCTCGTGTTCTCGGCGGTGATGGGGACCATGTGGCTCGCCACCGTGCCGCTCACCTCGGGCCTGGTCGCGCATCTCTACGGGCTGCGCTACATGGGCACCCTCTACGGCATCGTGTTCCTGAGCCACCAGCTGGGGAGCTTCATGGGCGTCTGGCTCGGCGGGCGGCTCTACGACGCCTATGGCAGCTACGACGCCGTATGGTGGGTCGGCGTCGGCGTCGGAGCGTTCAGCGCGCTCGTCCACCTGCCCATCCGGGAGATCGCGCGGCCCATGGCAGCGGTCCCCGCGGGCTAGGCAGGCGCATCGCCGCTGCCTTGGATGTCAGCACGATCGCGATCCATCCGCTCGTTCAGGGCGCCGGTGCACCCAGCACCAGGAGGTCGTGCGGCCCGGTCGCGACCATGAGGGTGGCGAGGTCGAGCAGGGTGAAGCGTCCTTCCGCCAGCCAGCCGCCCGTGTCGATGTGATAGACATTGCCCAGCGCCACCGGCTGCCGCACCGGCGTGTGCCCGACCACGACCGCGCGCACCCCGCCGATGCCGGCGAGATCGCCCTGCCCGATCCGGTCGCGCGACCACATGCAGCCATCCTCGACCTCGGCCAGGACGCGGTGCCTGGGCGGGTTCTCCAGGACGTCGCGCAGCATCGACCATTCGGGGAACGGGCAGTCGGCGTGGACGATGCCGATGACCCCGTCCGGCGTCTCGACCTCCATGGCGACCGGCAGCCCGGCGAGCGCCGTGCCGATCTCCCGCTGCCGGTCGGGCGGAAGCTCCAGGAACCAGCCGCCGCCGTTCAGGCGGTAATTGTCCGGGTCGACCGGGTTCCCGCGGGTGAGCCGGACCGCATAGTCGTCATGGTTGCCGCACACGGCAAAGAACCAGGGCCGCTTCAGCCAGTCCAGCACCTGCGGGCTTTCCGGCCCCCGGTCGACCAGGTCGCCCACGGAAAAGAGCCGGTCCTGCGCGGTGTCGAACGCGACCGTGGCCAGGGTCGCCTCCAGGCGGCTGAAATGGCCGTGGATGTCGCCCACGGCGAAGTCCCGGCCGGCCCGGTTGGGAGGATGTCGTACGATCCGGCTCATGCCCGTCCTGTCGCGCCTGCTGCCCTCACGCCCCCGGAGTCCGGCGCCGATCCCGCATGGGGCGACCGAGATGTAAGGCTTCGTTTCGCCGCGACCAGTTGGGCCGACGGTCCTAGATGGACGCCAGGGAATGTTCTGGCGCAGCATGGCCGGCGACGGGCAGCAGCAGGTGTGGGCAAGGTGATCCCTCCAGGTTTCGATCCGGAGCTGGCTGACGATGAATGACGGCCGGGAGGACGTGATGACGGCCACCCGGCCGGTGGACTGGCTTCGCGAGGAAGGCCCGATGGCCGGGCGCATCCGCGCCCATGACTGGTCCGCCACGCCGCTGGGCCCGATCGAGTCCTGGCCCCATGCCCTACGCACGGCGGTCGGCATGGTGCTCGGCTCCGGGTTTCCGTCCTGCATCGTCTGGGGCCCACATCTCGTCACCATCTACAACGACGCCTTTCGCCCCATTCTCGGCACCAAGCCTGAGGCGCTCGGGCGACCGTTCAGCGAGGTGTGGAGCGAGGCGTGGCAAGCGCTCGATCCGATCGCCAAAGATGCCTTTGCCGGCAAGGCGACCTTCATCGAGGATTTCCCGCTCACGATCGAGCGCAGCGGCTTTCCGGAACAGGCTTTCTTCACCTTCTGCTACAGCCCGATCCGCGACGAGCACGGCAATGTCGCCGGCATGCTCGACACCGTCATCGAGACCACGGGCAAGGTGCTGGTCGAGCGGCGGCAGGCCTTCCTGCTCAGCCTGGACGAGCAGCTGCGCGGGCGGACCGATCCCAGCGAGGCGACGCTGGCGGCAGCGACAGCGCTGGGGCGCCATGCGGGGGCGGCGCGGGCCGGCTATGGCGAGATCGACCCGGCTGGCGAGACGATCCGGGTCGAGCGCGACTGGACCGATGGCAGCGTCGCCAGCCTCGCCGGCGAGGCGCGCCTGCTGGACGGCTTCGGGCCGGCGATCATCGCGGAACTCCGGGCCGGGCGTACGCTGGTGGTCGAGGACTGCCTGGCCGATCCCCGGTCGGTCGGCGACGCCCATGCCGCCAACTGGGCCAGCATCGGCGTGCGCGCGCTGGTCGTGGTGCCCCTGCTCAAGGCCGGGCGGCTCACCGCGACCCTGTTCCTCCACGCTCCGGAGCCGCGGCGCTGGAGCGAGATGATCGTGGGCCTGGCGGAGGACACCGCCCGGCGGACCTGGGAAGCCGTCGAGCGCGCGCGGGCCGAGCTGGCCTTGCAGGCCAGCGAAGCCGAGCTCCGTCTGGTCACCGACGCCCTGCCCATGCTGATCGCCTTCGTGGACCGCGATCTCGTCTACCGCTTCTTCAACCGCGCCTGCGAGGAATGGCTGGGCCGTGCACCCGAGGAACTACTGGGGCGGGCGGCCCCGGAGGTGCTGGGTCAATCGGCCTATGCATTGCGCGAGCGCGCCATGAAGCGCGCACTGGCCGGGGAACCGGCTATCCTGGAGTTCCCCTGGCCGCATCGGGACGGCCGGCGCCGGGATGCCGAGATCCGCTACATCCCCCGCCGCAACGCCCAGGGCGAGGTGGACGGCTTCCACGTCTTCGTGCTCGACGTCACCGCGCGCAAGCTGGTGGCCGAGACGCTGCATGATGCCGCATCGATGCTCGAGGCGCGGGTGCGCGAACGGACGGCCGCCCTGGAAGAGGAGATGGCCGGGCGCCTGAAGCTCGAGGCGGCGCTGCGGCAGAGCCAGAAGATGGAGGCGGTCGGCCAGCTGACCGGCGGCATCGCGCACGACTTCAACAACATGCTGACCGGCATCATCGGCTCGATGGACGTGCTCCGGCGGCGGATCGCCGCCGGCCGGCTGGGCGATGTCGACCGGTTCATGGACGCTGCCCTGGCCTCCGCCAACCGCGCCGCCAGCCTCACACACCGGCTGCTCGCCTTCTCCCGGCGGCAATCGCTCGATCCCCAGCCGCTGGACGTCAACCGGCTGCTCGGCTGCATGGTCGACCTGATCCGGCGTTCCATCAACGAGCGGATCATCCTCGACATGGCGCTGGGCGAGGACCTTCCCTGGGCAGTGGCGGACTCCAACCAGCTGGAGAACGCGATCCTGAACCTCGCCATCAACGCGCGCGACGCCATGCCCGAAGGAGGCCGGCTCACGATCGAGACGGCGCGCGTGCAGCTGGACGCGACCGATGCAGCGGCCAGGCCGGGCCTGGAGGCGGGTGCCTACCTGATGGTGGCCGTGTCCGACACCGGCGTCGGCATCGCGCCGGAGGTGCTGGACAAGGTGTACGAGCCCTTCTTCACGACCAAGCCGATCGGCCAGGGGACCGGGCTCGGCCTGTCGATGGTGTATGGCTTCGCCCAGCAGAGCAACGGCCAGGTGCGGATCCACAGCCAGCCCGGGCAAGGCACGTCGGTGAAGATCTACCTGCCGCTGGCGGGCACGGTGGCTGCGGCCGACGAGCCGGAGGCGCCGGTGGCGGCCGGGCCGGCGGGCTTGGGGCAGACGATCCTCCTGGTTGAGGACGACGCGTCGGTGCGCCTGCTGGTGACCGATGCCCTGCAGGATCTGGGCTACACGGTGATCGAGACGTCCGGGCCCAGGGCGGCGATCTACGTCCTGGCCTCGGCGCGCCCGATCGTGCTGATGGTGTCGGATGTGGGCCTGCCGGACATGAACGGCCGGCAGCTGGCCGAGATTGCCCGCCAGCATCGGCGCGATCTGCCCATCCTGTTCATCACCGGCTATGCGGAGAACGCCGCCATCCGCTCGGGATTTCTCGGGACCGGCATGGCGATGATCATGAAGCCGTTCTCGCTGGATGTGCTGGCAGCCAGGGTCGGCGAGATGCTCGACGGATCGGCCGGCTGAACACCGGCCAGGCGAGGCTCAGCGGCCTGCTTTGGCAGCGGGAAGCTCGTGCTGGCGGGAAGGACGCGACCGCGGCGGGCGGCGTGCAGCCTGGTCGGGCATCGGGAGCGACTGCCCCTGCGCCAGGCGCAGCTGGGCGACGCGCTCCAGGACCCGCCCGACGGCGTTGGCCACATGCTGGGCGTTCGCGAGGTGGAGATCGGTCATGGCGCTCTTCCAGGGAAGCTGGCGACATGCCGTAGATATGAGAACACAACAGGAACATCAAGGGCCAGCCTGGATTTGCACCCATCCGGCGTGGCGAAAGCTTTCGCGGCGGACGCGCCGGTCGCGTTAATCTGCCCGCGCCAAAAGCCTGGATGCCGCGTCACGCGTGCGGCACCGCCTCCTTGGCAGAAGGCCGCTTGTTCGCGACCGCCAAAGCGAGGCCGCCCAGGATCAGGACGACGCCCGCCCCGAACGCAGCGCCCAGCCGGTCGCCGAACATGATCGACGCGGCGCCGATGCCGAAGACCGGCTGGAGATACTGGACGCTTGCCGCGACCCGGGCCGGCACCACCCGCAGCAGGTGCAGCCAGAGCCGCAGGCCCAGGACCGTCACCATCACACCCGGGTACACGGTGACCCACACCGCCTGCATCGTGACCTTCACGGGCGTGTACGCCATCTCCCAGCCGGCGAGCGGCAGGATCGCGACGAAGCCGGCAAGCGCGTTCCACGCCGCCACCGGCAGGGTGCCATATCTTTCCGAGAGCTCCGCGCTCCAGATGTAATAGAACGCGATGGCGACCGCCGAGACGAGCATCCAGGCCACGCCTGCGAGCGTGGTCCGGGACGGGTCGCCGGTTCCCGATCCGCTGCCGGCCGCCACCAGCGCAATGCCGGCGAACGCCGCGAGCAGGCCGGTCCATTGCCGGGCCGTCACCGGCTGGTGGAGGCGGATCGCCGCGAAGACCACGACGAACACCGGGATCGTCGCGGAGATGATCGTGCCGACCGAAGCCGAGGTGCCCTGCACGCCGAACGACTGCGCGACGTTGCCGAGCGTGATCCCCATCACGCCCAGCGCGATGATGCTGGGCACCGCCCGCCACGGCACCCGGAGCTGGCGCGCGCCCAAGGCCAGCAGCAACGGCGCCGCCACCAGGAAGCGCATGGCGGTGAGCGTCAGCGGGGGGACGGTTTCCAGCCCCAGCTTCGTGATCGGGATCGAGAGGCCCCACATGAGCGCCAGCGCCAGCATGGCGCCCGCGTTCCTCGCCGACATGGACCGGGCGGGTGCGCCGATGGGCGGGAGGACGGCGGAGCTGGCGGCGTTCTGCGTCAAGGTCGGCCTCGTCCGATGCGGTCTGGCGGCGCGTGCACCCGCCTCGTGCCTACAAGCAGCCGGGCTTTGCCGACGAACCATTAATCCTCATAGGATGCGTGAGCTGCCATCACGCATGAGGGCGTCGTGCCGGATCGGCTTCCTCCGCTTCAGACCCTGCGCGCCTTCGAGGCTGCCGGGCGCAGGTTGAGCATGACCCTCGCAGCCGAAGAGCTGCACCTGACCCATGGCGCGGTGAGCCGGCAGATCAGGGCGCTCGAGGACCAGCTGGGGGTCCGGCTGTTCCGCCGCATGACCCGCAGGATCGAGCTGACCGAGGCGGGCAGCGCCTTCTTCGGCGCCGTCACCCGCCTGCTCTCGGAGCTGGCGCGCGAGGCCGACAAGGTCCGCCGCAAGGGCGAGGACACCCGGCTGGTCGTCAGCACAGGCGTGTCGTTCGCGAGCAAGTGGCTGACGCCGCGCCTGCACCGGCTGATGGCCCGCTACCCCGACTTCGACGTCCAGCTCGACGTGACCGACAACGAGGTGGACTTCACCAAGGGACGGGTGGACGTTGCGGTCCGCTACGGCGCCGGCCGCTATCCCCACGCCGCCGCCGAGCGGATGATGAACGAGACCATCACCCCGGTCTGCACGCCGGCGTTCCGCGACCGGATGGGCGGCCTGCGCTCGCCCCAGGGACTCGCCGCCTGCCCGCTCGTGCACGAGATCGGCATGACCGCCACCTGGGAACACTGGTTCGCGATGATGGGCGTGCCGGCGGCGCGGATACGAGGGCCCGGCTACAGCCATGGCAGCATGTCGATCGAGGCGGCAATCCGGGGCGAAGGTGTGGCGCTCGGGCGCAGCGTCCTCGTGGCCGAGGACCTGGCCGCGGGCCGGCTCGTGGAGCTTTTTCCGGATGCCCGGCTGGAGGTCGAGTGGGGATACGACCTCGTCTTCCGGGCCGGCGGCCGGGACCACCCGAAGGTCCGCGCCTTTAGGGACTGGATGGCCGACGAGGTGCGGGCGTTCGTGGCCACGGCCTGCCCGGCCGGTGTCGATGCGGCGCCCGCCGCTGGCCATCACCCCCCGGACGAGCCGGGGGATGGCCGGCGGGCGGGGCCGCCGGGGCTCTAGAAGCCCAGCGCCATGCCGTCCTTGCGCGGGTCGGAGCCGCCCCAGAGCGTCCCGGTGGCATGGTCGATCCAGATCGCCTGGGCGCCGCCGATGGGCGAATCCGCGACCTCGACCTTGTGGCCCAGGGCGCCCATCCGCTCCTGCGTCGCCGGATCGACCGTAGGCTCGACTTCCAGCACGCCGTCGAAGGAGAAGGCGCGCGGCGCGTCGATCGCCTCCTGCACGTCCAGGCCGCGGTCGAGCAGGCCGGACAGGAAGGCGGCATGGCCCGACGCCTGGTAGTGGCCGCCCATCACCCCGAACGGCATCACGGTCTGGCCGTCCTTGCGCAGCATGCCCGGGATGATCGTGTGCATCGGCCGCTTGCCGGGCCCGATCGCGTTGGGATGGTTCTCGACCAGGCGGAACGAGGCGCCGCGGCTTTGCAGCAGGATGCCGGTCGCCGGGTCGTGCCGGGTCGAGCCGAACGCATGGAACAGGGAGTTGATGAACGAGATCGCGTTGCCGTCCCGGTCGACCACGCAGAGATAGATGGTGTCCTGGTGCTCGGGCTCGATCCACAGCGTCGCCGGCCGCGCCACCTCGTGGGACAGGCGACGGCGCAGGTTCGCCGTCGTTTCCGCCGAGAGCAGCGTCTCGACCGGGTGCGGCAGGTGGGCGGGATCGCAGATCAGATGGTCGCGGTGATGGTAGGCGAGCTTGCTGGCCTCGGCGTGCAAGTGGATGCGGTCGGCCAGCGGCAGCGAATCCGGCAGCTCGAAGCCGGCCAGGATGTTGAGGATCATCAGCGCGGCCAGGCCCTGGCCATTGGGCGGGCACTCATACACGTCGTAGCCGCGATACTGGGTCGAGATCGGGTCGACATAGATGGCGCTGTCCATGCCGGCCGCGAAGTCGTCCAGCGTGTGCAGCCCGCCCAGCGCGTTCAGCCGCGCCACCAGCGATTCGGCAACCGCACCGGTATAGAAGGCTTTTGCCCCGTTCTTCGCGATCTCGCGCAGCCGCGCGCCGAGCTTGGGCTGGGCATGCCGCTCGCCCACCCCGGGCGCCCGGCCGTCCACCAGATAGGCCGCCGCCGATCCCTCGTCCTGCGCCAGCAAGGGTGCTGCCTTCGCCCAGTCATAGGCAACGCGCGGGCTGACCGGGTAGCCGTTCTCGGCATAGCCGATCGCGTCCTGGAACAGCCGGTCGAGCGGCAGGCTGCCATGGTCGCCATGCAGCTTCATCCAGGCGGAGATGGCCCCCGGCACGGTCACGGCGTGCGGGCTGGTCTGCGGGATCTCGCCCTCCAGGCCCAGTTCCTTCAGCTTCGCGACGCTGGCCGCGGCCGGCGCCCGTCCGCTGCCGTTGATCGCGATCACCTCGCCGCCCGCCGGCGCGTAGAGGGCGAAGCAGTCGCCGCCGATCCCGGTCATGTGCGGGTCGACCACCGCCTGCACCGCCACCGCCGCCAGCGCCGCGTCCACCGCATTGCCGCCCTCGCGCAGCACGGACAGGCCGGCCGCGGTCGAGAGCGGATGCGAGGTCGCGATCGCCGCATTGGGCGCCAGCATCGGGCTGCGGCCGGGGCGGAACAGGTCTCTCATGCGGCGGGTCCTTCCGGAATGACGTGGCGCGTGGCGGGGCCGGTTCTTCCTGTCCGGCCCGCAACGGGCGGCTGACGCCCCGCGCCATGCGGCGTGCCCCAAGGCTTATCCCCGATCCGTGCGGGAAGGCAGGCGGATTCGCGTGGATCGTCTCGATGCTCGGCCAACGAGCCCCGTGGCCGCGGCCAGCCGGAAACGCGGGCGTCGAACCTCCGTGGCTTCAGGCCACTTGCGCCAGTTCTTCCAGCAGCCTCACCGCCAGCTCGGCCCGGTCCGCCGGAACGAACAGGTGGTCGTGATGGAAGGCCGAAACCGGATTGACCCCGATCTTCGCCGCGGCGAGGTGCCGGGTGACCGCAGCGAGGAAGCCCACCGCCTCCAGGGAGGAGTGGACGTTCAGCGTGATCATGCGGCAGGGGAAGACCCCATCCAGCTTCGCCCACGCTGCCGCGGCCCGCTCGACCACGAGGGTCGTTCCTTCCCGCTCCTGGAAGACCATCACCGGTGCCAGCCCGTCGTCGGGCCATGACCGCGACGGGAGCTTGGCGAAGACGAAGATGTCGGGATGCAGCACAGGCTGCATGGAGCGGAGCAGCGTCGGCAGGTCGGTCTCACCGGTCGTGCAGCTCTGGGCCTTCTCCATGGTCAAGGTGCCCCTCCGCTCTGCAATGATCATCGGTGATCGTAGCATGCAGTACGTCCGGGGACATTCGCTCAAATGCGGGGAGTACGGGGCACCAAGAGGGCCCGGTCAAACACTCCGTGTCTGGAGCCGCACACTGGTCCATGCCGAACTGGACAAGCTGCTGTCGGGTGCCAGCCCAGCGCAACCGGATGCCAGCGTCGTCATCAAGCCGGGTCGGCATGACCCCCGTGAATGCGGCGGCGGTCAGGCTGGTCCATCACTGGCCGACAGCCCGCTCGTGGCGGAGCGGCGAGGGCCGCCGCTCCGTGGAGGTGGCGTCCTTAGAAGCTGACGCCGACCTGCTTGCCCGGATGCGGCCGCTCGCCAGTCGTCAGCGCCTTCACGTAGCCATAGGCGTGCAGCATGGTGCTGGATGGCGCGTCCCAGTATTCGGCCATCTGCACGTCGATCTTCAGCAGCGCGATGCGCGGGTCGTCCGGGCCCTTGGGGAACCAGACGCGCAGGAACTCCGACCAGAGATCCTTCACCTTGGCCTTGTCGTGCAGGATCTCGGCCTTGCCGGTGATCGAGACATAGTTCTGCTTGCGCTCGTCCGAATAGGTGACCGCCACGTCCGGGATCTTCTGCAGGTCCTGGACCATCTCGGCGTCGTTGTCGGTGAAGAACCATAAATGGCCGTCGAACTCGGCTTCCACCGTGCCCATCGGCCGGCTGTGCATGGTGCCGTCGGCGTGGCGTGTGGTCAGCATCGCGATCCGGGCGTCCTTGATGAGCGAAACCAGCTTGTCCTTGGCCGCCTTGTCGTTGCGGATTTCCATCGTGCCACTCCGTTGCCGTCGTTTTCACCTGAACGGCAAGGACCGGGCGGGAGTTCCGCCGCCAGCCTAGCATGAGCGCTGCCTGTCGGCTTGTGACGGGCATCACCCGTGCGCTGTGACCGGCGGCACAAAGCGAAAGGCTTCTTCCCGGTAGGATGCGCCCCTGTCCGGCGCCGTGTTCGCTGGCGCCCAAGGGAGAAGTGAAATGACTATCGAGATCGCGCTGGCCTCGTTCGAGGCGCGCCGGCGGCGGCATGCCAGCCGCTACATCGACATGATGGTCGTGAAGGTGAGGCAGTTCCTGGCCGAGCGCCGGCTGCGCCAGGCGATGATCGCGCTGAACGACCAGGACGACTTCGTCCTGTTCGACCTGGGCATCCGCCGCGACCAGATCGAGGCCGCCGTCCGCCACGGCCACTTCGACCTCCACCCCACCGGCCCGAGCGCCCGCCGCCATTGAGGCAGCGGGCGCCGCCTGCCGCGTTCAGGCGTAGCGCGACAGCGCCAGGTCGGCCGTGTCGATGTCCGGGCGGCGTCCCGAGATCTGGTCGGCGATCACCCGCGCGGAACCGCAGGCCATCGTCCAGCCGAGCGTGCCATGGCCGGTGTTCAGCCACAGGTTCTCGTAGCGCGCCTTGCCGATCACCGGCGGTCCGTCCGGGGTCATCGGGCGCAGGCCGCACCAGAACTTCGCGTTCGCGTAGTCGCCGCCATCGGGGAACATGTCGCTCACCGAGTTGACCAGGGTCGCCTGCCGGCCCCGGCGCAGTTCCAGGTCGAAGCCCGCGACCTCGGCGGTGCCGCCCACCCGGATCCGGTCGCCCAGCCGGGTGATCGCGACCTTGTAGGTCTCGTCCATCACCGTGGATTCCGGCGCACCGGCCGGATCGGTGATCGGCACGGTGATCGAATAGCCCTTCACCGGATAGACCGGCAGGTCGATGCCATGGCGGCGCAGGATCGGCGGCGAATAGCTGCCGAGCGCCACCAGATAGGCGTCGCCCGACACCCGCTCTTCCGGCGTGCGCACGCCCACCACCCGGCCGGCCTCGGCCTCGATGCCCTCGATCTTGGTGCCGTAGCGGAACTGCACGCCCTTTTCCGCCGCCATGGCGGCCAGCTTCTGGGTGAAGATGTGGCAGTCGCCGGTCTCGTCGCCGGGCAGGCGCAGCCCGCCCACGTAGCGGCCCTGCACCCGGGCCAGCGCCGGCTCGGCGCGGATGCAGCCCGCCGCGTCCAGCACCTCGAACGGCACCCCGCCTTCCTTCAGCACCGCCACGTCGTCGCCGATGTCGTCGAGCTGCGCCTGCGTGCGGAACAGCTGCAGCGTGCCCTGCGCCCGCTCGTCATAGGTGATGCCGGTATCGGCGCGCAGCTGGACCAGCACGTCGCGGCTGTACTCGGCCAGCCGCACCATCCGGCTCTTGTTGAGGAGGTAGCGCTTCTCCGTGCAGTTGCGCAGCATCTGGGCGATCCAGCGCCACATCGCATAGTCGAGCTTCGGGCGGACCACGAGCGGGCCGTGCTTCATCAGCATCCACTTGATCGCCTTGACCGGCACGTGCGGCCCTGCCCACGGCGTCGAGTAGCCGGGCGAGACTTCCCCGGCATTGGCGAAGCTGGTTTCCAGCGCAGCACCCTGCTGGCGGTCGATCACCACCACCTCATGGCCTGCCTGCGCCAGCCACCAGGCGCTGGTCACGCCGATCACGCCGCCACCAAGGATGATCACACGCACCGGAACTGCTCCTCGATATCTTGCACTGCAGAAATCTCGGGTCGGCTGCAGCGCGGTGCAAGCGGCCTGCGTCCGCACGACCGGCTTGCACGGGCCCCCAGGTGCCAACCGGTCGGCTTCGTGCTAGCTGGTCCGCCTCCGCTTCTCCCGGGATGTCCCGTCCTTGACCCAGCGCCCGCTCCGCCTGCTCGTCGTCGAAGGCAACACCGCCGAAACCTGCGACCGCATCCGCGCTATCACCGGCAAGACCATGTCGGATAATTACGCCGATGTCCTGCTGCGCGCGGCCCCGGATGCGGCGGTCGACATCTGCTATCCCGCCTTTGCCGGCGCCAACCTGCCGGACCCGGCCGGGCTGGAAGGCTATGACGGCGTGGCGATCACCGGCTCGGCCCTGAACATCTACGAGCGCGGCCCGGCCATCGACCCGCAGATCGAGCTGGCCCGCGCGATCTATCGTTCCGGCGTGCCGTTCTTCGGCTCGTGCTGGGGCCTGCAGGTCGCCACCGTCGCCGCCGGCGGCGAGGTACGCCGCAATCCCAGGGGCCGCGAGCTCGGCATCGCGCGCAAGATCACGCTGACCGGGTTCGGCAGGGACCACGCCATGCATGCCGGCCGCCCGCCGGTCTTCGACGCGCCCTGCGTCCACCTGGACGAGGTGGGCATCAACCCGGACGGGCTGAAGGTCACCGCCTTCAACGACGTGTCCGACGTCCAGGCCGGCGAGATCCGCCACGCGGGCGGCCTGTTCTGGGGCGTCCAGTACCACCCGGAGTTCAGCCTGCTCGACCTGGCCGCCGTGATGGTCCGCTATGGCGCCGTGCTATGGAAGGAAGGCTTCTTTCCCGACCAGGCCGGGGCGGAGCTCTACATCGAGGACCTGAAGACCCTGCACGCCGATCCCATGGGCCGCTGGGACCTAGCCTGGCGCTACGGCATCGGGCGCGTGATCACCGAGCCCATGCAGCGCCAGAACGAGATCACCAACTGGATCGAGCACTACGTGCGCCCGGCGCAGTCCGCGCGCGGCAGAGGCTGAAAGACAAGGCGGTCATCCTAGCCTAGCTTCCTGGGCGATGAGCTTCAGGGAGCTAGGACATGGCCACCGATGCAGCGGAGTCCCCGGCAGGACGCCGCCTTCCCTTCGACAGCGCGCATCTCGACGCCCTGATGGACGAGGCGGGCCTGGATGCCCTGCTGGTCACCTCCAAGCACAACATCCAGTACCTGCTGGGCGGCTACCGGTTCTTCTTCTTCGACTACATGGATGCCATCGGCACGAGCCGCTACCTGCCGGTGCTGGTCTACGTGAAGGGCCGGGTCGACCAGAGCGCCTATGTCGGCAACCCGATGGAATCCTATGAGCAGGAGCTGGGCCGCTTCTGGATGCCGTCGGTGGAAGCGGTGAGCTGGGGCACGCTGGACGCGATCGACGCAGCCGCCGTCCATGTCCGCAAGCTCGGCGGCCGGGTCCGCCGGATCGGCATCGAGAAGCCGTTCCTGCCGGCCGACGCCTATCTGGCGCTGGTCGAGGCCCTGCCCTCCCACGAGCTGGCCGACGCCCATTTGCCGCTGGAGCGCCTGCGCGCGCAGAAGACGCCGGCGGAGCTCGACCTGCTGCGGGAAGCGTCGGAGCGGGTGGTGGACTCCATGCAGGCCGTGTTCGCCGGCCATGGCGCCGGCAGCACCAAGCGCCAGCTCGCCGCCGCACTCCGGCGCGAGGAGCAGGCCCGCGACCTCACCTTCGAATACTGCCTGATCGCGGCCGGCCGCAGCTTCAACCGGGCGCCGGAATCCGAGCAGCGCTGGGAGGAGGGCGACGTGCTCTCGCTGGATTCGGGCGGCAACTACCAGGGCTATATCGGCGATCTCTGCCGCATGGCGGTCCTGGGCGAGCCCGATGGCGAATTGCAGGACCTGCTGGGCGAGATCGATGCCATCCAGCAGGCCGCCCGCCGCCCGATCCGCGCCGGCGCCATCGGCCACGAGGTCTATGCGGTGGCGGGCGAGGTCCTCGGCCGCTCCGCGCACAAGGGCTGCACCTCGTTCGTCGCGCACGGCATGGGCATCATCTCCCACGAGGCGCCGCGCCTGATCGGCCGCAAGGCCGCCCCCTATCGCGCCACCGACCTGGACCGGCCGCTGGGAACCGGGATGGTGCTGTCGATCGAGACCACGATGAAGCATCCCAGTCGCGGCTTCATCAAGCTGGAGGACACGGTCGCGGTGACCGAAGACGGGCACGCGGCGTTCGGCGACGGGGCGCGGGGCTGGAACCGGGGCGGCAGCGCGTTGCGCGGCTGAAAGGGCGGCCTATACCGGACCGGTCATTTGCACGAGGGGCGCTGCCGGACGAGGAGGGCGAGTTGAACGCACAGGACCAGAAAGAAAGCTTCGACCGCGAAGGCCTGGCCGTCTTCCCGGCCTACCTCACCCCGGCCCAGACCAGCCAGCTGGTTGGCGAGATCGACCGGCTCGGCCGCCGGGCCGGCGACATCCTGCGCGAAGCCGAGGGCGATGCCGCAGGGCTGGTGCAGCATGAACTGATCGTGGTGCCCGAAGCATCCGACCCGCTGCAGGTATGCCGGTACGAGAGCATCGCGGCGGCGAGCGGCGTCGTGCGCGAACTGATCGCCGGCACGGTGCGGCCGCTGCTCGAGGCCCTGCTGGGCGAGCCGTGCCACCTGTTCAAGGACAAGCTGAACGAGAAGAGCCCGGGCGGCGGGGCCTTCACGCCGCACCAGGACTTCGCCGTCTACCGGCACTTCGCGCCGCGCTACAACGCGACCGTGCTCCTGCCGATCGACCGGATGACGGAGCTGAACGGCTACGTCTATTTCTCCCGCAACTACCGCTCGGCCGGCGCCGGCTTCCCGAACCAGGTCGACGAGATCGTGGGTGGCCGGCCGCTCTTCCGCACCTACGGGCCGGGCCCCCGCAACGGCGACATCGTCGACGAGGTGCAGGAAAAGCTGGACTGGGAGCCGGTGGCGGCGGAGCCGGGCGACGTCATCGTGTTCGACTCCTTCATCCCGCATTTCTCCCGCGCCAACCACAGCACGTCCCGGCGCCGCGCTTTGTTCCTGACCTTCAACCGGGCGGCGGAAGGCGACTGGTACGGCCATTACTACCAGACCAAGCGCAGCGACGCCGCCAACCCCATGTTCCACGTCTCCACGCCGACGGGGCACAGCCAGAACTAGGGGCTGTTCTGGACTGGCAGATCGGCAAATACCTCCCGCCGGGATCACACATCTTCTGGCCCATTGCAGTTTTATTTTTTCCGTCATGGCCGGGCTTGACCCGGCCATCCAGCCTTCTCGATCATTTCTGGATGGCCGGCTCGAGGCCGGCCATGACGAAACAGGGGATGCTGCCGCGCCCGAAGCGCGCGGCCACATCAGCGCGTCTGAGCGCGGGCCTCCCTAGCCAGCGATCCATCGCCCCTTCTTGCCCGCCAGGAAATTGACAGGCACTCGCTCCTAGATAAGGTGGCCTGACCACCAGGCCGGAACAATACCATGCCGGAAGCGGCGCCGCATAAGCGCTTCAAGGTCATCCAGGCGCGCCGGGTCTATGCGCAGATCGCGGAGCAGATCGAGGAGCAGATCAGGTCGGCCGAGCTGAAGCCGGGTGACCGGCTGCCGGCCGAGCGGGACCTGGCAGCACAGTTCGGGGTGAGCCGGCCTTCGGTGCGCGAGGCGATGATCGCGCTGGAAGCAGCCGGGCTGGTGCAGGTCCGCCCGGGCGAAGGGATCTTCGTGCTGGACCTGCCGGCGGCACGGCAGGCAGCGGTCCAGAGCGACGCCGCGCCGAGCTGGCTGGAGCAGCTGGAGGCCTGCAGCGCGATCGAGCCCGAGGTGGCAGCACTGGCCGCGCGCGCCGCAGCGCCGGTCCACATCGCCGACCTCGCCGCCGCGGTCGCCCGGATGAGCGCGGTCGATCCCGACAGCGAGATCGCCGCCGACGCGCGCCACCAGTTCCACCTCGTCCTGGCGCAGGCGTCCGGCAACGGCTTCCTGGCCCGGACGGTGCAGAGCCTGTGGGACCTGCGCCGGGGCGCCATGTGGGAAGGGATCCGCAAGCGCAGGCTCGACCCGGCCCGCCACGAGCGCGCCAACGGGCTGCGCGGCGATATCGTGGCGGCCCTCCAGCGCAAGGACCCGGCCGGGGCGCGGCGGGCGATGAAGCAGCTCTGCCAGGAGATCCGCTCCTGCTACTTCAGCGGCTGACCGGGGCGGCAGGAACCGAATCGAGGCCGATCCGCGCCAAGACGGACGGCGGGAAGATCAAGGAGAAGGCCGGATGGCCGACGACATCGAGCGGCGCACCATGCGCAAGGTGCACCTGAACGTGCTCCTGCTGGCGCTGCTCTTCCAGGTGGTGAACTATTTCGATCGGGTGAACCTGAGCTTCGCGGCGCTCAGCATGGGGCCGGAGATCGGCATCTCCGCCACCCAGTTCGGCATCGGCGCCAGCGTGTTCTTCCTGAGCTACGCCATCTGCGAGATCCCGAGCAACCTCGCCATGCACCGCTTCGGCGCCAATGTCTGGATCGCGCGGATCCTGATCAGTTGCTCGATCACCGCCATGCTGATGGCGGCGGTCAACGGGGCCACCTCCTTCTACGTCGTGCGCTTCCTGTTCGGCGCCGCCGAGGCCGGGCTGATCCCGGGCCTGATGCTCTATGTGACCTACTGGTACCCGCAGTCGCACCGCGCCTTCGCGACCGCGGTGATCTCGACGGGCGTGGGCGTGGTGGGCGTGCTGGCCGGGCCGATTTCCGGCCTCATCATCGACGCGACCGACGGCCTGCTGGGGTTGAGCGGCTGGCGCTGGATGTTCGTCCTGGAAGCTCTGCCGCTGCTCCTGATCGGCATCGGCGCCCGCTACTGGCTGGCGAACGATCCCAAGACTGCCCCGTTTCTCGCCGCCGACGAGCGGGCTTGGCTGAGCCGGACCATGGAGCGGGAGCGCGCCGCGCTGGCAGGCCATGGCCGGCTCGGCGAGGCGGTTCGCAACCCGCGGGTCTGGCTGCTGGGCCTGATCTATTTCCTGTTCCTGGTCGCGGTCTATGCGCTGCAGATGTGGCTGCCGCAGATCATCAAGTCGGTGGGCGACACCAGCAACCTGACCGCCTCGCTCCTGTCCGCGGGCCCGCCCTTCCTTTCGGTGATCTTCGCCATCCTCCTGGGCCTGAGCTCGGACCGCCACCAGGAGCGCCGCCTGCACCTGGCGCTGCCGCTGATCGCCGGCGGCGGCCTGCTGATCCTCAGCACGATGATGGCGAGTCCGGTCGCGGCCTATCTCGTCCTGTGCCTGGCCTGGGGCAGCCTGTTCGCGCCGCTCGGCATCTTCTGGGCGATGGCCGGCTCGTTCCTGACCGGCGTGGCCGCGGCGGCCGGCCTCGCCATGATCAACACCCTGGCCCAGTTCGGCGGCCTCATCGGCCCGACCCTGATCGGCTACGCGAAGGACTGGACCGGCGACTTCACCATGGCCATCGCGCTGATCGGCTGCTTCCCGGTGGCCGCAGGGCTGCTGGCGCTGGCCCGCGGCCCGCAGCCGGCACCACGCCTGCGCCAGGCCTGACTCAACCCCGAAGGAGACACGCGAATGCGCAAGAAACGCATGGTCCGCCACCCGCTGCGCGCGGTCTGGGACCGGAACGAGGTCGCCCTCACCTCCTGGTGCTCGATCCCCAGCCCCTACACGGCCGAAGCCCTGGCGCTCCAGGACTATGACTGCATGGTGATCGACCTGCAGCACGGCATGGGCGACTTCGCCGACGTGGTCCGCATGCTCCAGGGGATCGAGGCGTCCGGCCTCACCTCCATGGTCCGCCTGCCCTGGAACGACGTGGGCCTGGCGCAGAAGCTGCTGGATGCCGGGGTGAGCGGCCTGATCTGCCCGATGGTCAACAACCGCGAGGAATGCGAGCGCTTCGTCGGCGCCTGCCATTACCCGCCGCTGGGCTACCGCAGCTTCGGCGGCCTGCGCTCGTCCTCCTATTACGGGGAGATCGGCGAGGTGTTCGCCAAGTCGAAGGACGCCATCCTGGTGTTCGCGATGATCGAGACGGTGGCGGGCATGGAGAATGCCGAGGCGATCGCCTCGGTGCCGGGGCTGGACGGGATCTTCTTCGGCCCGGCCGACCTGTCCGCCTCGGCCGGCCGCACGCCGGCGGTGGGCGTGCACGACGCCTTCATCGACAACGCCCATCGCACCATCGTCGACCTTTGCCGCCGCAACGGCATCAAGGCCGGCATCAACGCGATGAGCCCGGATGTCGCCGGGGAACTGGCGGCGCTCGGCTATGACTTCATCCCGCTGCACTCGGACCTGGGGCTGATGATGGAGCACGCCCGGCAGACCCTGCAGACGACCCGCACCAGCCTCGCGGCGGCCGGCCGGTCCCGGCGACCGACCGGCTGACCGTCCACATTACGTCACAGAACATCCCACGAAGTTCGTTACATATCCCAGATCCCTTGTTATGAGTCCGCCGCCCGGCCGACCAGGACAGGCCGGGATCTGGGAGGCATGGGGATGCGCAAGGCGGCAATGGGCCTGCTCGCGGGCACGGCACTGGTGATGGGCCTGTCCTCGTTCGCGGCAGCCAAGGACTACCGGGTGGCGGTGATCCGCTGGGACCCGAACGACATCTACTTCAACGGCGTCCAGCTCGGGCAGGAGCTGGAGCGCCAGCGCATCGAGAAGGCGGACGGCGTGAACATCGAGTTCTCGGTGTTCGGCGCCAACGACGTCACCAAGCAGCGCAACGCTCTGGACGCGCAGATCGCGCGCGGCGTGGACGGCGTGCTGCTGGTGCCGTGGCGCGGCGAGGCGATGGTCAAGGTGGTGGACCAGCTGCACGAGCAGGGAGTCCCGGTCGTGGTCAGCAACGCCTTCGTGCCCAAGGCCAAGGAAACTTTCGTCGCCTTCGACAACGAGACGGCGGGCCGCAAGGGCGGCGAGGCGATCGTGGCCTGGCTCGACAAGAACCGCGGGCAGGACTGGCGGCAGAAGGACGGGGTGATCGTCGAGCTGCGCTGCATCATCACGGCCTCCTTCGACATCGGCCGGCACAATGGCTACCAGTCGGTGTTCCAGCCGCTCACCGAGCAGCACCCGAACATCAAGGTCGAGGTGCGCGAGGCCGGCTGCGACGGCTCCAAGGCGCGCAAGGCGGTGGACGACCTGATCGCCCGCTACGGCAAGGAGCAGATCCTGGCGGTGGCCTCCATCGACGGCACCATGGGCATTGGCGGCGCCATCCCGGCGTTCGCGGCGCAAGGGATGCTGGCGAAGTCGGACAAGCCCGAGCACATCCCGGTCGCCACCATCGACGGCACCAGGCCGGAGCTGGAAGCGGTCATGAAGGGCGACCTCACCCATGTCTCGGTGCAGCCGGCGACCGGCGAGGGCATCGTGTCCATGCGCCTGCTCTACGAGATGATGAAGTCGGGCGCGCTGAAGACGAAGTCGTCGGCTTCGGGCGCCTACGACGTGGGCTCGGACGAACTGTGGACGCCGGTCGAGATCATCCCGTCGGAGGAGTTTGACGGCGACTGGTACAAGACCCAGGCCTACTCGATCCCCGAGGACGTGCCGGCTGACGATCCGCGCAACTGGGCGATCCAGATGGAGCAGACGCCGGAAGGCAAGGCGCTGTCCGGGGGCAGCGAGTAGGTCTCAGTTCCTCGTCAGGGCCGGGCGAAGACCCGTCCGTCCAGTCCTCGACTCTGGATGGCCGGCTAGAGGCCGGCCATGACGAGTAAAGCAACGCACCAGCTCCTTCGAGGCCCCCCTTGCCCCCTGACGCTGCCCCCACCTCCTACCGCCTGGACCGGCTCACCAAGACCTTCCCGGGCGTGGTGGCGGCTTCCGACGTGGACATGCATGTCCGCCAGGGGGAGATCCACGGGATCATCGGGCGCAACGGTGCCGGCAAGTCGGTGCTGGTCAGCATGATCGCCGGCATCCTGCAGCCATCCTCGGGCACCATCACCGTGGGCTCGGAGACAGTCAACGGCGCCCATTACGACCCGATCCGGGCGCACCGGCTGGGCGTGTCGCTGATCCCGCAGGAGCCGCGCTTCGCCAAGCGGATGACCGTCACCGAGAACCTGTTCATGGGCCGGCCGCTCATGGGACCGCTGGGCTTCCTGAAGCCGAAGGCGATGCGCGAAACGGTCCGGCAGGTGGCGGCCGAGCTGGACCTGCCGGTCGACCCGGAACAGCCGATCGGCAGCCTGCCGATCGAGATCCAGCAATTGCTGGCCTTCGGCAAGGCGCAGGTGGTCGACAGGGCGAAGGTGATCCTGCTGGACGAGATCACCGCGTCCTTGTCCCGCCAGCGCAAGAAGATGCTGCTGGAGCGGCTGCGGGAACTGGTGGGCCGCGAGCATTCCCGCTCCTACACGCTGATCTCGCACCATGTGAACGAGATCCTGGAGTTCTGCGACCGGGTCACCGTCATGCGCGACGGCAAGGCGGTGGCGACCCTGGACGTGGCCAGGACCACCAGCCGCGAGCTGGCCGACTGGATCGTGGGCGACGTTCCCAAGGCCGCGGTGGTGCGGGCCGAAGGCATGGCCGAGGGTGCCAGGGTCTATGCGGTGCGCGGGCTCGGCAGGCAGGGCGTCTACCAGGACGTCGACCTCGAGCTGAAGGTCGGCCGGGTCACCGGGCTTGCCGGCCTGGACGGCTCGGGCAAGGACGAGCTGGCCGAGACCCTGTTCGGCCTGGTTCATCCCGACCTGGGAACGATCGAGGGCGAGCACGGGCCGGTCCGCCTCCCCGATCCCGCCGCAGCGCTGAAGGACGGCGTCGCCTACCTCGCCAAGCATCGCGAGCAGCACGGCGTGATCCAGAACCGCTCGATCCAGGAGAACATCCTGATCTCGAGCTATCCGGTGGTCACCAACGCGCTGGGCTTCATCAACGGGAGCAAGGCCCGCGCGATCTCGGCCGACAAGATCCGCGGCATGAAGGTCAAGGCAGCGGGACCCGAGGTCGGCATGAGCACGCTGTCCGGGGGCAACAAGCAGAAGGTGCTGATCAGCCGCCTCAGCCTGACCAGCCCGCGCCTGTTCGTGCTGAACGAGCCCACCCGCGGCGTCGACCTCGCCACCAAGCCCGAGATCCTGAACGCGATCCGCAACGAGCTGTCGCGCCACAGCGCCGTCGTGATGCTGTCCGAGAACGAGGACGAGCTGATCGACGTCTGCGACGAGATCCACGTGTTCTTCCGGGGCAGGATCGTCGAGGTGCTGCGCCGCGGCGGCCCCGGCTTCGACATCGGCCATCTCTACCGGGCCATCCAGGGAGTCTGACAATGAAGGGCGGCCTGCTGCTCCACGTGTTCGAGCGGCACCTGATCTGGGTGCTGCTCCTGGTCCTGGCCCTGGTCGGCCTGACCATCCCGGGCTTCACCAACCCGCAGAACCTGCTCAACGTGCTGTGGGCGGCGGCACCACTGGGCTGCATGGTGCTGGGCCTGTTCCTGGTGCTGCTGATCAAGGAGGTCGACCTTTCCCTGGAATCGACCTTCGCCTTCGGCCCGACCGTGGCGATCGTGGCGATGCAGAACTGGCTGCCGGGCGTGCTGGGCCCGGTCGGCGCTGCGATCCTGACGCCGCTGATCGGCCTGGTGGTCGGCGGCGCCGCCGGCCTGTTCGCCGTGCAGCTGCGGGTCAACGCCTTCCTGGTGACGCTCGGCACCCTGCTGCTCATGCGCGGCGTGGTGATCTACCTGATCCCGGAAGGCATCTACTACCTGCCCGACGAGTACGTGTATCTCGGCGAGCAGCGCCTCCTGGGCATCCCGATCGCGATCCTGGTCTGGCTGGTGCTCTACCTCGTGGCCTACCTGCTGATCGAGCGGCACCGGATCGGCAAGGAGATCTATGCGATCGGCAACAACGAGGACGCCGCCTTCGTGGCGGGCGTGCGGGTCAAGCGCACCAAGGTGCTGTGCTTTGCCGCTGCCGGGTTCGCGGCGGCGCTGGGCGGGATGCTGGAGGTCGGCCGGCTGTCCTCGGTGGTGGCCGATCTCGGCCAGGGCTCGATCCTGATGGTGTTCGCCGGCACCATCCTGGGCGGAACCTCGTTGTCCGGCGGCGTCGGGCGGCTGTCGGGCGTGTTCGGCGCGGTCATCGTGATCGCCGTGATCGAGAACCTGATGAACCTGATCGGCATCGAGCCCTCGATCCGGCAGATGGTGTTCGGTCTGGTCCTCCTGGTCGCCATCTGGCTGGCCAGCCTGCAGGACCGGATCGCGCTGCGCACGGCGCGCTGACCATGACCAAGTACCTCCTGGGCATCGATAGCGGCCTGACCGTCACCAAGGCCGCCCTGTTCGACGCGGACGGCAACCTCCACGGCGTCGGCCGCGCCGACGTCACCCGCCACGAGCCGCATCCCCGCCATGTCGAGCGCGACATGGACGAGCACTGGCGACAGACCTGCAAGGCCATCGCGCTCGCCCTGCAGGCGGCCGGTGCCAACGGCGGGGACGTGGCCGCGATCGGCATGTCCGGCCATGGCGACGGGCTCTACCCGCTGGACCGCGCGCGCCGCCCGCTCGGCCGCGCGATCCTGTCCCTGGACGGCCGCGCCCATGCGGTCGTGGCCGCCTGGAAGGAAGAAGGCCGCTTTCCGAAGCTCCTGGCGGCAATGGGCCAGGAAGTGGCGCCGTCCTCGCCGGCAGCCCTGCTGGCCTGGCTCCGGCAGAACGAGCCGGAGCGCTACCGAAATCTCGGCCACCTCCTCTACTGCAAGGACTGGCTGCGCTTCCGCCTGACCGGGACGGTCGCCACCGACCGCACCGAGGCCAGCACCGCCTTCACCAACGTGCACAACCAGGCCTACGACCCGCAGGTGGCGGCATTGTTCGACCTGCCGGAGGCCATGGGCATCCTGCCGCGCGTGCTGGAGCCGACCGAGATCGCCGGCCATGTCACCGCGGAAGCGGCGGCCGCCACCGGCCTGCGCGCCGGCACGCCGGTCGCCACCGGCCTGCACGACGTCACCGCCACGGCGGTGGGCATGGGCGTGGTCGAGGCGGGACGGCTGGCGGTGGTGGCTGGCACCTACTGCATCAACGAGGTGATCTCCACGGAGCCCGCGACCGACCCTGCCTGGTTCTGCCGCAATGGCTTTTCGCCCGGGACCTGGATGAACATGTCGATCTCGCCGGCCTCCTCGGCGAACATCGACTGGTTCGTGAACCAGTTCTGCCGGGACGCCGTACAGCAGGCCAGGGCGGACGGGGTCTCCGTGTTCGACCTGCTGGAGCCGGAACTGGAGAAAGCATTCGGGCAGCCGGGCGGGGTGGTCTACCATCCCTTCCTGTACGGCTCGCCACACGGCCCCATTGCCAGTGCTGCGTTCCTCGGCATGCTCGGCCGCCACGAGCGGGGCGACCTGATGCGCGCGCTGATCGAGGGCGTGGCGTTCAACCACCGCACCCATGTCGACGCGCTGCGCCGGCGCTTCTTCCTGGACAGCGTGGCGCTGGCCGGCGGCGGGGCGCGCAGCCCGCGGATCGCCCAGCTGTTCGCCGACGCGCTGGCCCTGCCGGTGAGCGTGCCGGAAGCGGAAGAGGTGGGCGCGCTGGGAGCCGCCATGTGCGCAGGTGTGGCGGCCGGTAGGTTCCAGGACCTCCGGGCGGCGGCCGAAGCCTGCTGCCGGGTGTCGCGCTCCTATGTACCCGATGCCGGGCGGGCGGCACGGCTGGACGGGGCCTACCGGCATTATCTCGCCTCGGTGGAGGCGGTGAAGGATCTCTGGACCAGCGGGAGTGACGCTGCGTGAGCAATCGTGGCCAGCAACTGGAGCGCCTGCGTTCGCGGCAGGACTGGCCGGTGGTGATCGTGGGGGCCGGCATCAACGGCATCGCGACCTTCCGCGACCTGTCCCTGCAGGGCGTCGACTGCCTACTGGTCGACAAGGGCGACTTCTGCTCCGGCGCCAGCTCCGCCCCGTCCCGGATGATCCATGGCGGCCTGAAATACCTGGAAACCGGCGAGTTCCGCTTGGTGGGCGAGGCCACCCATGAGCGCAACCGCCTGCTCAAGAACGCCCCGCACCTGGTCCGCCCGCTGGAAACGATCGTCCCGCTCCATTCGCGCATAGGCGGACTGACCGACGCCATCGCCCGCTTCCTCGGCCGCAAGGGCGGCAGCGACGACCGGGGTGCCTGGATCGTCAAGCTGGGCTTCGCGCTCTACGACTTCCTGGGCAGCAAGGAGCGGTCCATGCCGACCCACCGGATGATGGACCGCGACGAGGCGCTGAAGTCGGTGCCGGGCCTGGATCCCTCGATCGTGGGCGCCGGCATCTATTACGACGCCTGGATCACCCAGCCCGAGCGCCTGGGCGTCGAGCTGGTCCTGGACGGCGAGGCCGCCAATCCCGGCTCGCTCGGCATCAACCACCTGGCCCTGCAGGCGCACGCGGGGGACCGGCTGGTCCTGGAGGACGGGATCGGGGGCCTGCGCTTCGAGGTCCGCCCGCAGATCCTGGTGAACGCGGCCGGTGCGTGGATCGACGGCGCCAACCGGGCAGCCGGGATCAGCTCGCACCATATCGGCGGCACCAAGGGCTCCCACCTGCTGCTCGACCACAAGGAGATGCACGACGCCCTTGCCGGCCGGATGATCTATTTCGGCCGCAAGGACGGGCGGATCTGCCTGGCCTACCCGTTCCTGGACAAGGTGCTGACCGGCTCCACCGACATCCGCACCACCGCGCCGGACAGCGTGGTCTGCGAGGACGGCGAGATCGACTACATGCTGGGCGCATTGCGCGAAGTGTTCCCGGCCATGCGCATCGAGCGCGACCAGATCGTCTACACCTATTGCGGCGTGCGCCCACTGCCCGCCAGCGACGCCGCCAACCCGGGTGTGGTCAGCCGCGACCATTCCATGCCGGTGCACGAGCCGCGCGACGCCCGCCCCTTCCCGGTGCTCTGCCTGGTCGGCGGCAAGTGGACCACCTTCCGCGCCTTTGGCGCCGAGGTCACCGATGCCGTGCTGGCCCGCCTGGGGCGGCAGCGCCGGACCGGCACGGAGAACCTGCCGATCGGCGGCGGCCGCCCGGATGGCAGGGCGGAGGGCGACGCGCGGCTGCAGGCCCTGCACGAGCGCTACGGCAGCCGCGCGAAGGACTTCCTGGCGACCCTGCAGGGAGTGAACGACCCGGACCGCCCGCTCGTCCACCTGCCGGGCTACGGCACCCGAGAGATCGCCTGGCTGTGCCTGGCCGAACGGGCGCCCACCCTCGCCGACCTGGTCCTGCGCCGCACCACCATCGCCATCACCGGCCGCGCCTCCCGGCCGGCCATCGACGAGCTGGCCGACATCGCCGCGCGCACACAGGGCTGGGACGAGGCGCGGCGTGCCCGGGAGATCGAGGCACTCCTGGACGAGCTGGCGAAGCGCCATCGCACCGAGGTCACCGCCACCGGCCAGCGCCTGCGCGCATGAGCGAAGCCTTCGGCCAGAGCGGCGAGAGGCGGCGCCAGAAGATCCTCGACCTCCTGATGGAGCGGGGCTCGGTGACGGTCGACGACCTGGCGGCGAGCTTCCGGATCAGCCGGATGACCGTCCACCGCGACCTGGACCAGCTCGCCATGGACCAGCTGGTCCGCAAGGTCCGCGGCGGCGCCACCATCGAGTCCTCGACCCTGATGGAAAGCGACTTCCGCTGGCGCACGAAGGTCGCCCTGCAGGAGAAGGCCGCCATCGCCAGGGCCGCCCTCGAGTTCGTCGAGCCCGGCCAGTCCGTCATCATCGATGCCGGCACCACCGTGGGGGCCCTGGCCGAGCTGCTGGTGGAGCGCCGCCCGCTCACCGTCATCACCAACAACCTGGCCGCCATCGAGGCCCTGGCGCTGGTCGACCGCATCACGCTGATCACCCTGGGCGGCCAGTACAGCCGCCGCTTCCACGGCTTCTTCGGCATGGCGACGGAGGAGATGCTGGCGGGGCTTCGCGCCGACGTCGCCTTCCTCGGCACGTCCTCGGTGTCCGGCACGCTGGCCTTCCACCAGGACCAGGACATCGTGAAGACCAAGCGCGGCATGATCGCGTCCGCCACCCGCTCCTATCTCCTGATCGACCGCTCCAAGTTCGGCCAGACCGCCCTGCACGTCCTCACCGACCTGTCGAAGTTCTCAGCGATCGTCACCGGGCCAGGCGGCCTGCCGGACGCGGCGACCCGCCCCTTGCAGGAGGCGAATATCCGGCTGGTCGAGGCGGAGGACACACCGGCCGCGCCAGTGGACAACTTTCCCGACGTCATCGGTACGAAGTAAATTGACGCTCAAAATGACATGACTTACTAAAGTCTATTCAGATTATCGAGTTGTTGTGCCTCGAAAAATTTGAGAGGTACTTGCATGTCCCGACTGTTGAATATCGGGATAGGCTCGCTTCTTACCGCCCTGGTCATGGGCGTCTCGCCGGATGCAGGGGCGGCCTGCAAGAGCACCACGTTCATCCCGAAGACGAAGCAGCTGGTCGTCAGGAACGTGAGGAACGGCGAGCGGCTGGGGTTCATCCAGTCAGTTCATGCCGGCCGGCCGACCGTGGTGACCTGGTACAATGGCCGCCCGAACGGCGCCTATTACGTCCCGGTGGCGTTCGCCTTCGGCAACATCCAGATCACGCTGGTCCGGACCTGGAGGTACGAGACCTGGCTCGGCAAGGTCCGGCTGGTCCAGAAGATCGTGCCCAGGCTCACCGCCTGCGGCCTGTGGCGGTTCTGACCGCCTGGTCAGGCGCGGCATCCGGCATGCCAGCCGTCAGCTTCGCCGATGGCGTCGGTTGAATATTCTCGCCACCTGCGCCAGCTTGGCGCGCGTGGCGGCCGATCGTGGAGGCGCTCGTCCGGCATGACGGCAAAACCTTCCTGGAAAGGAGGCTGCCATCCTCCGTAGGGGCATCATCCTCGCCGCCTGCCTCGCCTGCGCCGCGTGCGGAAGCTCGGCCGACGGTTCGCGCCTGTCCGGCCGGCCGGACGCCTATGTCGGCGAGGTGGTGGGCAACGGCCATTGCGTGCCGTTCGTGCAGATGGTCGCTGGACTGCCGCGCACGGCGGAATGGTCGCCCGGCCCATGGGTGAAGGGCAACCGGCGGATCCCGCCGGGCACGCCGATCGCCACGTTCGAGCCGGACGGCACCTACCGCTCCAGGACCGGCAGCCACGCCGCCATCTATATCGGCCAGGACAGCAAGGGCCTGTGGGTCTACGACCAGTGGCAGGGCCAGCCGGTGCACAAGCGGCTGATCCGCTTCGCGGGCGGGCTCGGCAAGGCGAACGGCAGCAAGAGCAACGACGGCACCAAATACCGTGTCATCGAGTAGGCGCGCGAGCACGGAGGCAGGAGGCGTGACGCAAGCCGGCCTCTCGGCGATCTACCGGGACTATATCGCCTGCCTGAACCGGCAGGACTGGGCGAACCTGGGACGGTTCGTCGACGACGATGCGCACCACAATGGCCGCCGGCTCGGGCTGTCCGGCTACCGGGCGATGCTGGAGAAGGATTTCGCCGAGATCCCGGACCTCCACTTCGACATCCGCCTGCTGGTCGTCGACCCGCCGCACGTGGCGAGCCGGCTGGCCTTCGACTGCACGCCAAAAGGAACCTTCCTCGGGCTTGCCGTGAACGGGAGGCGCGTCTCCTTCACCGAGAACGTGTTCTACGCGTTCCGGGCCGGCAGGATCGTGGAGGTCTGGTCGGTCGTCGACAAGGCCGCCATCGAGGCGCAGATCTAGGCGCCTGGTTCCTGCCTTGCCCCATCCGTTCTAGGAACGGCGCCGGGCACGGGAGGAAAGGATGTCGATGTCGGAAGCAGCGAGCGCCAGGCCGGGATTGGGCATGGCGGTCTATGACCTGTCGGGACGGGTCGCGGTCGTGACCGGCGGGGCGCGCGGCATCGGCGCCGCCATCGCGGCCGCCCTGCGCGCCGCCGGGGCCGCGGTGATGGTCTGGGACCGCGATCCCCTGACGGGAGAAGCGGTAACCAGCATCGCGGTCGACATCACCGATCCCGCCTCCCTGGACCGGGCGATGCAGGCCACGCTGGCGCGCCATGGCCGGCTGGACATCCTGGTGAACAATGCCGGCTATGCCGGCCCCACCATGCCGCTCGCGGAATACCCGCGGGACGAGTGGCGCCGGATCGTCGACATCAACCTGAACGGCACCTACCTCGCCTGCCAGGTGGCCGTGCCGGCGCTGCTCGCCCATGGCTGGGGCCGGATCGTCAACATCGCGTCGCTGGCCGGCAAGGAAGGCACCCCCAATGCCAGCGCCTACAGCGCCGCCAAGGCCGGCGTGCTGGCGCTCACCAAGTCGCTGGGCAAGGAGCTGGCCGGCAGCGGCGTGCTGGTCAACGCGGTGGCGCCGGCCGCGGTGCGCACCTCGCTCCTGGAGCAGATGAGCCCGCAGCACGTGCAGACCATGATCGACAAGAGCCCGCTCAAGCGCCTGGGCGAGCCGGAAGAGGTGGCCGAGCTGACCTTGTGGCTCTGCTCGGCCAGCTGCAGCTTCAACACCGGCGCGGTGTTCGACCTGTCCGGCGGGCGGGCGACCTACTGAGCGGATGGAGGGCTGGTCCTGCCGGCGTGCTGCATCTCACCGCTTCGGCTTGAGCAGCACCTTGATGGAGTCCAGCCCGTACGCCATCTGGATCGCCTCGTCCCAGGCTTCCAGCGGGTAGTCGTGGGTGACGATGCCCTTGGAGGTCACCAGACCGCGGCTGAGCAGGTCGATCGCGATCGGGTAGCAGTACGGGCCCAGGTGCGCGCCGCGGATGTCCAGCTCCTTGCGGTCGCCGATGATCGACCAGTCCGCCGTGGTGGGCGCGCCGAACACCGAGAACTCCACGAACCGGCCGAGCTTGCGGATCAGCTCCAGGCCCTGGGTGACGCCGGCGGGCGAGCCGGTGGCCTCGATGTAGACATCGCAGCCATAGCCGTCCGTGAGGCCCTTCACGATGGCGGCCGCGTCCTCGTTCTTGGGATCGATCGCGACGTCCGCGCCGAACTTCAGGGCCAGCTGGCGCCGCTCCTCGACCATGTCGATCACGACCAGCTTCTTCGGCGTCTTCAGCTTCGCCACCTGGACCATCATCAGCCCGATCGGCCCGGCGCCCGCGATCACCACCACGTCGTCCAGCTGGACGTCGCCCCGCTGCACGGTGTGGATCGCGCAGGCGAGCGGCTCGATGATGCCGGCATCGTCCTCCGGCATCTCCGCCGGGATCTTGTGCAGCCGCGCCGTTTCGCCGAGCCGCATGTACTCGGCCATGCCGCCGTCCGCGACCTCGCGCTGGAAGCCGTAGATGTTGTGCACCTCGCACATCCAGTACTGGCCCGAGCGGCAGTAGCGGCACTTGTCGCAGGGCACGATCTGCTCGGCGATCACCTTGTCGCCGACCTTCACGCCGAAATGCTCGGCCGCCCCCTCGCCCATTTCGTCGACATAGCCGAAGAACTCGTGGCCCGGGATCACCGGCGGCTTCACGTAGGCCTGCTTGCCTTCCCAGAACATCGGCGCGCCCGACCAGCACTTGCAGTCGCTGGCGCAGATCCCGCAGGCGCCGATCCGGATCACCAGCTCGCGCGGCCCCGCCGTCGGCCGCGCCACCTGCTCGACCCGGTAGTCCTTGGGCGCATAGCAGACGATCGCGGTCATGCGGGAGTTGGGGTTCTTCATCGCCTGCTCTCATGCTGTGCCTGTTCCGGTGGCCTATCCCCATCGGCCGTGGCTGGCTAGATCAGGGATGACGAACGACTGGCTGTCCCGCTCCAGCGGCGGCCTCGAGGTTTTCAACCGCCACGCCGGCTGCAATAGCTATCCGGTGGCAGCCCGGACAACGCCTCCGACGTCTCGTCATCGCTCTGATCACGCAAAGAAATCGCTACAAGTAGCTGGCAATTAACTTCCCGCAAGACAGCACTCGATCGGGCATCAACAATCCAACTTTCTCAATGACGCAACTGCTATTTCAGGGTAATATGTTGCTTGGCATGACTCACAGGGAGGAATGGCCATGCTCGTGACGTTCGCTACTGCACGGCGCTATGGAATCCTGTTCGCCACGGCCTCCGGCTTGATGTTCGCCATCGGTGCGGCACCGGCGGCCGAGCAGCAGACCCTTCGGTTCAAGCTGGTGGTCCAGCCCGTCGGGGAACCGACCGCCCTGCCCGAGATCGGTGGGCACACGCTGACCGCCGCCAAATATGCGGGTGTCGCAGTGTTCGAGGACGGCCGTATTGCCTACAAGCGATTTGTGGAAGTCGATGATGACGAGGCCAACTCTGGGGCGTTCAAGGGCTACAGCACCTATACATTCGAGAATGGCGACTCGCTCACGCTCAGCTACACTGGAGGATGGGACGGCCAAGGCATGACGGGCGACTACCAGCTGATCTCGGGTACGGGCCAGTATGCAGGTGCTACCGGCACAGGGTCCTTCAAGGGCGTGGACGACCAATGGGAGGGGGCCAACCTGCTCGAAGGCTCGTTCACCATCACCCTCGCCACCCAGTGACCCATTGGCCCTCCTGAGCCTGGCCTGCCGGCAACATTGCCCCGATCATGGTTGGCCCAAGCTTTCAGGTGGACAGCGCGACCTTCGCCCTGGCTCTGCTCCGGCCCTCGTCGAGCATCCGCGCCAGCTGGTCGAACAGCACGATGCTCAGCACGATGAAGAACAGGTCGAACACCCAGTTGGTGTTCCAGGAGCGCATCAGGATCTGGCCGATCGCGGTCACGATGCAGCCGGCGGCGAACACGGCCAGGCCGTGCCGGCCCATCCGCGCCAGTGGCTGGAAGACCGGCGTGCGGCGCAGCCAGCCGGTGACGCCGCTCACGTAGAGCAGGTAGGCCAGAGCCAGGAAGCCTGCCAGGCGGATGATGCCGAGGTCGGTCTTGGACTTGAACAGGTCCAGCCAGGCCATGCCGGCGAGCAGGCCTGGCGCCCAGCCGAACAGGTCGGAGACCAGCAGGGCGCCGGCCACGGTGAAGGCCAGGGCCGCCCAGAACAGGGCGCCGATCCGCGGGATCGGGCGGCCGGCGCGGATCAGCCAGCCCGCCGTGATGCCCATGGCGAAGATGAACTGCCAGGTGAACGGGTTGAAGAACCACACGCCCGCCACTGGCCAGGTCGGGATGTTCACGCCGCCGGCGATGCTGACGGCATAGACCAGGCCCGACACGGCCAGCATCAGGGGCAGCGAGCGGACAGCCAGCCACAACAGCACCGGCGCCCAGAGCAGCAGGACGAAATAGAGCGGCAGGATGTTGAAATAGCCCAGCTGGTGGCTGAGCCCCAGGATGCCCAGGAGCCCGTCCAGCGGCGCGGCCAAGAGCGTATCGCGGCCATGCTCGGTCATGAACGCCATGTGCTCGACCAGGATGTCGGCGGTGGCGAACAGCACGCAGGCGACGAAGGTCAGGCCCAGATGGTAGAAATAGAGCAGCCTGGCGCGCCGGCCGAGCCCGCCCAGCATCGCCACGAGATCGCCGCGCATCGCCCGCCCGGCATAGGCCAGCGCCACCGCCACGCCGGACAGGAACACGAACGCCTCGGCGGAGTCGGAGAAGCCGTAGTTGCGCGGCGTCCAGCGCTCGAAATAGTTGCCCGGCAGATGGTTGACGAAGATCACCATCAGCACGAGGCCGCGCCAGAAATCGACGCCGTCGATGCGCTGGTTGTTCATGGGGAGGCGTTTCTCGATCAAGGGAGACGATCAGGCGGCAGGCGCCATCCGCGACCGTAGCATGACAATGTGACACGGATGTGTCGGCGCCGCGGACCGCTTCTAGCGCCTTGTGCCCGGGAGAAGAAGAAGCCGGCAAGCCCGGCCTGTCCGTGCCGGCCACCACGCCGCAGGGCCGGAGGCGGTCAGCGCTCCGTCACGAACGCCCGCCAGTCCAAGCGCGCCTGCCAGCCGGCCCGCTCCAGCTCCGGCACGCTGTGCTCCTCTTCCGGCCGGCCGATGCAGAGCAGCGCCACGAACCGCCACGGATCGGGCACGTCGAGCAGGCGGGTGACCGCGGCGGGGTCGAGGATCGACACCCAGCCGACCCCGATGCCGCGCGCCCGCGCCGCCAGCCACAGCGTGTGGATCGCCATCACGGTGGAATAGCACAGCGTCTCAGGCATGGTGCGCCGGCCGAGGCCGCGCCCTGCCGCCGGCGCCTCGTCGGCGAACACGGCCAGGATCTCGGGCGCCTCGCGCAGGCCGTGCAGCTTCAGCTGCCGGTAGCGCGCCTGGGTCTCGTCCTCGTAGGCCGAGGCGGCCAGCTGGTTCTGCAGGTCGACATGCTGCACGAGCCGGGTGCGCAGCTCGACCGAGCGCAGCCGGACGAAGCGCCAGGGCTGCGCATTGCCGACCGACGGGGCCAGGCAGGCCAGGCGCAGCAATTCATCCATCTCGCCGGGCGGGATGGGATCGGAGCGGAAGCGGCGGACGTCGCGGCGCCAGACCAGCAATTCTTCCAGCTGCCGGACGAACAGCGAGCCGAAGGCCGCGGGTGCGCCGCGGGTCGTCCGATCCATCTCCCCTGCCCTGCCCGGTTGCGCGGTCCAGGGCCCATCCTGCCATGCCGGCTCAGCGCTGTCGCGGCGGCTTCGTGTTCGGCCGCTCGCACAGCACCTCGACGCCCGCCTCGCCGAAGGCCTGGGTGAAGGCCGGCGGCGGCGGCCGGTTGGTGACCACGGTCAGCGCGGTGGAAAGGTCGAAGGTGCGCACCGAGGCACGTCGGCCGAACTTGCTCTCGTCGCAGATCAGCACGTTCCTGCGCGTCTGGCCGTACAGGATCCGGCGCAGGTCGGATTCCTCCTCGGCATAGTCCATCCAGCCATACTGCGCGTCGCAGGCCGCGATCCCCATCACCGCGATGTCGAACACGAACCGGCGCACGAAGGCCACCGTGTCGCCGCCTAGCAGCGCGTTGTCGTTGGGGCGCAGCCAGCCGGGCGTCACCTTGATGCGCAGGCCGGGCTCCAGGGCCAGCAGCTGGGCGATGTCCAGCGAGTTGGTGACGAGTTGCACGTCGCGCTTGCCGACCAGCGCCCGGGCGAAGGCCAGGGGCGTGGAGCCGGTGTCGACGAACACGGTCATCCCGTCCTCGACCAGGCCCGCCGCGATCTGGCCGATCTTGGCCTTTTCCTTGGGCTTGATCCGGGAGCGCTCGCCCAGCGGCTGCTCCTCGTCCGGGCGGAACGGCACCGCACCGCCATGGATCCGGCGCAGGCGGCCGCGCGCTTCCAGCTCGTCCAGGTCGCGGCGGATGGTTTCCTCGCTCACCGCCAGCTCGACCGCCAGGCCCGCGACCCGCACCCGCGGCTCGCGCTCCAGCCGGCGCAGGATGACCTCGTGGCGGTGCCGGGTGAGCGTGGACGTGCTCATCGATGGGCCGGATCCACCGGCGCGCCGCGCGGTCTGCGCGATGTCCGCAAGGCCACGGGTCCGCTCAGGCGGCGAGATGGCACGCGGCATATTCGTGCGGCCCGACCACGCGCAGCCCCGGCTCCTCCTTGGCGCAGCGGCCAAACGCGAGCGGGCAGCGCGGCCGGAACGAGCAGCCGGCCGGGATGTCGATCGGGCTGGGCGGCTCGCCTTCCAGCAGGCACTCCTCGGCGCGGTAGGGCTTCTCCTCCAGCACCGGCACCGCCGAGAGCATCGCCTTGGTGTAGGGATGGGCCGGCCCGAAGAACACGGTCTGGTTGTCCGCCAGCTCCACCACCTTGCCCAGGTACATCACCGCGATCCGGGTGCAGACCTTGCGGACCATGGCGAGGTCGTGGCTGATGAACAGGTAGGTCAGGCCGTGGCTGGCCTGGAGCTTCTCGAACAGGTCGAGCAGGCGCGCCTGCTCCATCGGGTCGAGCGAGGACAGGGTCTCGTCCAGGATCATCAGCCGCGGCTCCAGCACCAGCGCGCGCGCGATGTTGATGCGCTGGCGCTGGCCGGCGGACAGCCCGATCGGCAGGCGCTCGGCCAGCTCGCGCGGCAGGCCCACCTCGGCCATCACCGCGTCGACCTTCTCGTGGATCTCCTTGCGCCCGGCGCCGTGGACCTGCAGCGAGAAGCCGATGGTGCGGCCGACCGGCAGGTTGGGCGGGATGCAGTTGTAGGGGTCCTGCAAAAGGAGTTGGAATCCCCGGCGCATGGTCAGGCGCTCACGGGCGGACATGGACGCGATGTCCTTGCCGTCGAACATGATGTGGCCGGAATCCGGCGGCTCCACCCAGGAAAGCAGACGCGAAAGGGTGGACTTGCCGCAGCCGCTTTCCCCCACCAGGCCGAAATTGTCGCCGGGGAACACGTCGAAGGTGACGCCGCGCACCGCCTGCACGGTCTGCTTGCCGAAGAACCGGTCGCGGTCCGGCACGCTGTAATGCTTGGTGACGTCCTGCACCGACAGGATCGGCTGGACCTTGTTGCCGGCAGCAGCCCGCGCTTCCTGCGCGGCGGCGGTGGAGCGCAGGGGCGGCTGCTCGGTCCAGATGCGCGGCATCCGGTCGAGCAGCTCGCGCGAATAGGCGTGGCCGGGTGCGGCCACCATCCGGGCCGGCGTGGTGCGCTCGACGATCCGGCCGCGCGAGAGCACCAGCAGGTCGTCGGCGATCTCGGCCACCACCGGGATGGAGGTCGCGATGAACAGGATGCCGGCCTTGATGTCCTCGCGCAGGTCGCGCAGCAGGCGCACGATCTGGGCGGCGACGGTGACGTCGAGCGGCTGGGTGACGTTGTCGCAGATCAAGAGCGTGGGCTCGGCCACCAGCGCGTCCACGATCATGGCGCGCTGGAGCATGCCGCCGGAATACTGGCTGGGATATTCCCTGAAGCGGCGCGCGGCCGAGGGAATCCGCACCCGGTCGAGCAGGTCGATCGTGCGCCGGATCGCGTCCTTCTCGCCGATCTCCGGCCGCACCGCGCGCAGCTTCTCGGCGATCTGCACGCCCACCGGCAGGGTCGGGTCGAACGAGCTGCCGGGATCGGCGCCGATATAGCCGATATGCCGGCCGCGCAGCGCGCGGGTTTCCGCCTCGGACAGGCCGAACAGGTCGCGGCCGCGGTACAGGACCCTGCCGCCGCGCCGGTAGAGCGGCGGCGCCACCCAGCCGGCCAGCGCCTTGGCCAGGATGGTCTTGCCCGAGCCGCTCTCGCCGATCACGCCCAATACGGCGCGCTCCTGCAGCTCGAACGACACGCCCTCCAGCACGGTGCGTCGCTCGGCGCCGCGCTCCAGCGCTACGGTCAGGTCCTCCACCCGGAGGAGCGTGGCTTGGTCGGCCATCAGATCGTGCCCCGCAGCAGCATGTTGCGCGCGCGCTCGAGCGAGGCGCCCATCAGGTTCAAGGACAGGAGCGACAGGAACAAAAAGGCGCCGGGCATGGTCGCGATCCACCAGGCATTGATCAGGTACTTGCGCCCGTCCGAGATGATCGTGCCGAAGGTCGGCGTGGGCGGCTGCACGCCGATGCCGATGAAGCCCAGGATCGCCTCGAAGATCATCATGCGCGCCACGTCCAGGACCGCCACGAAGGCGATCGGCGGCAGGATGTTGGGCGCGATCAGCAGCAGCATGATGCGCAGGTCGGAAGCGCCCAGGATCTTGGCGCCGCGGACATATTCGCGGCGCCGCTCGGTCAGCGCCACGCTGCGCGTCACCCGGGCGTAGGCCGGCCAGCTCGCCAGCGCCAGGACCAGGATCACGGAGAAGGGCGTGGGCCGGGTGATGGTCAGGATCACGATCGCCAGGATGATCAGCGGGATCGAGAGCTGGGCGTCGGTGAGCCGCATCAGGATTGTGTCGACCCAGCCGCCCTTGTAGCCCGACACCAGCCCGATCGTGGTGCCGATCAGGAACATCAGGATCACGGTCGAGAAGCTGATCAGCAGCGCGTTCTGCAATCCTATCAGGGAGCGGATGAACAGGTCGCGGCCGAGCTGGTCGGTGCCGAGCGGGTGGGCGAAGCTGCCGCCCTCCAGGAAGAACGGCGGCAGGAACTTGTCCTTCACCGAGATCTTCACCGGCGACAGGTCGGTCATGTAGGGGAAGATCAGGGCCAGCCCGATCAGGATCACGAAGATGATCAGGCCGACCTTGAACTCCGGCCGCTTCCAGGCGGTGACCCAGAGCCGCCGCGTCGGGCCGATCGGGCGCCTCGCCGGGATCGCCGTGCTGCTGCCGGCCAGAACCTCGCTTGCCATGGGATCAGCTTTCCAGCCGGGGATCGATCCGCGCCGCGGCGAGGTCGACCAGGATGTTGACGACCACGAAGATGGCGCTGGACAGGATCGCCACCCCCTGGATGACCGGGAAGTCGCGCTGGGTCACCGCCTGCACGGTGAGCAGGCCGATGCCCGGATAGTCGAAGATGTACTCGACGATCAGCACGCCGCCGAGCAGGGCGCCGACCTGCACGCCGAACAGGTTGAGGATCGGCACGGCCGCATTGCGCAGCACATGGCCGTAGAGGATCCGCTGCGGGCCCAGGCCGCGGACCGCCGCCACCTCGACGAAGGTCTGCCGGAGCGTGTCGGCCACCGAGACCGAGAGCGAGCGGATGAAGATCGGCGACATTTCCACCGCGATCACGATCGCCGGCAGGATCGTGTAGGCGAAGCCGTTATAGCCGATCGAGGGAATCCAGCCGAGCCGCGCGGTAATCACCAGCGCCAGCACGATCGCGAACCAGAAGTTCGGCAGGGAAACGAAGATCGAGGACAGGTAGACGGCGAGCTTGTCCGGCCATCGTCCTGCCGCGACGCCGCCGGCGATCCCGATCGGGATCGAGATGATCAGGGTGAGCAGCAGGGCCAGGCCGGCCAGCTGCAGGGTATAGGGCAGCGTGTTGGCGATCAGCGTGGTGACCGAGGCGCGCGAGGTGACGCCCTGGTCCTGGTTGGCCATCGCGGCGCCGCCGCTCTCGGTCTTGATGTAGGAGTTGCCGAGGTCGCCCTGGACCAGGCCCGCCAGGTAGCGGCCATACTGCACGATGATCGGGTCGCGCAGCCCCATCTGCTTGGCGGTCGCCTCGACCAGCTCGTCGGAGGCCATGCCGCCCAGGATGGTGCGCGCCGGGTCACCCGGCGCCAGGCGCACCAGCGCGAAGATCGCGAACGACACGACCAGCACGATGATCAGGCCCTGGGCGAGCCTGCGGGCGAGAAAGGTCAAAATGAAGCCCATGACGACGAATCCCGCCCGCTGGTCGCATCAAGCCTTGAATTCGGCCTTGGTCGCGTCGATCGGGCCGTTCGGGTAGAAGTACAGCCCCTCGAGATTGCTCTGGTAGCCGTGCAGCAGCACCGAGGTGAACAAGGAGAGCGACGGCGTCTTGGCCGCGATCACCTCGGTCGCCTTGGCGATCAGGGCGGAGCGCTTCTCCGGGTCCGGCTCGGCCTGCTCGGCATTGAGCGCGGCGTCGATGTCCGGGTCGTTGCAGCCGTTGATGAGCCCGCCCTTGGGGCCTGCCTTGCCGTAGAACATCGAGCGCAGCACGAGGTCGGGCTCGGGCGAGCCGGTCGACCAGCCGCAGTCGGTCATCGCACCGTAGCTGGGCTGGCCGGCCTGCTGGTAGAGCCTGGCCCCCCAGGCCGCCGTCTCCATCACCGTGAACTTGATCGGGAAGCCCTGCTCCTGGAGCATGGCGGCGATCACCTCGCCATATTCCTTGGTCTTCGGGTAGAAGCCGGTCGAGGTGGTGTACTCCATCTCGGGCAGGCCCTGGCCGTTCGGGAAGCCTGCCTGGGCGAGCAGTTCCTGGCACTTGGCCGGGTCGTAGGTCGGGTAGTTCGGCAGGTCCACGTAGCCGAACTTCACCGGCGAGATGTAGTTGTTGGACGCGTGGCCGGCCGCGCCCATCACCGCCAGCACCTGCTCGCGGTCGATGGCGTAGGAAGCCGCCTGGCGGAGGATCGGGTTGTCGAAGGGCGGCTTGTCGCAGCGGAAGTGCAGGTACTTGTTCTCGGTCGCGATGGTGCGGCTGAGCTTGACCTTGGATTCGCCTTCCAGCGATTCGAACTGCTCGGGCTCCAGCCGCTCGGTGACGTCGATCTCGCCCGACATTAGTGCCAGCACGCGGGTGGTGGCGTCGCCGATATAGGAGAAGTGCACCTCCTCCAGGATCGGCTTGCCGTGCATGTAGCCGTCGAAGGCCTTGAGCACGGTGGTGTTGCCGCGCTGCTCGGCGAACTTGAACGGGCCGGTGCCGTTCGGCCGGCCCTGCAGGACCGCCTGGTCGGCGACGTCCTTGGCCGACATGATCGGCAGGAAGCCGGCGAGGAAATAGAAGGCCGCGGCCGGATAGTTGCCCTTCTTGGTGTGCACCCGCACGGTCAGGTCGTCGACCACCTCGACCTCGCAGGGGCCGGGATACCAGGCGGCCGGCCGGGTCGGCTGCGAGGCATACTCGAACGTCGCCTTGACGTCCTCCGCGCCGAACTTCTTGCCGTCGTGGAAGGTCACGCCGTCGCGCAGCGCGTACTCGATCGTGTAGAGGTCGAGGATCTTCTGGCCGGTCGCCAGCTCCCAGACGATCTCGGTCGGGTTGTCGCTCTTCATCGGCGTGCGGAAGAGCTGGCCGAACACGAAGCCTTCCAGGTTGATCTGGGCAAGCACCGTGTGCGAGGTCGGATCCCAGTTGCCAGTGACCGGCTCGCCCGAGGCGAACACCATGGTCTTCTTGGCCTGGCCATAGGCACGCTTGATGAAGGGTGCCGGCAGCGTCAGTGCCGCAGCACCGGCCGCGCTGGTCTTCAGGAAGCTGCGTCGCGAGCCCGCGACAATCGACGAGAACGTCATACCCACCCCTCCATGGCGATGCCGGGACTTCGATCGTCCTGCGGCCATCGTGCCTCGGTGCCTCTACCCTCGGACGAAATGCCGGGCATTCATTTCGATGCCCGATTGTTCTTGGACGACTTGCAAAAGCCTAGGCGCGACTTGCGGCGAGCGTCAACGGCGCATACCAAGAAACCCAACTATCCCACATGATGGAACGTCCCTTGGACCGCCGCCCCTTCGCCTGCCCGCAGGGCTTCCTCGACCGTCTCGACAGCTTCTCACAGATCGGCTCGACCGGCGATGGCGGCGTCGACCGCGTGGAGGCCAGCCCCGCCAACGGCGAGGCGCGGCGGGAACTGGCCGCGCGCATGGAAGCGGCGGGGTGCCGGGTGGTGGTCGACGGGATCGGCAACATGTTCGGGCTCATGCCGCTGGCTGAGCAATTCGCGGGCCAGGATGCTCCTTGGGTTTTGACCGGTTCCCACATCGACAGCCAGCCCAAGGGCGGCCGCCTGGACGGCGCCTACGGGGTCCTGGCCTCGCTGGAGGCGGCAGCGGCCCTGAAGAAGCGCCTGGCCGGCCAGCCGGTCCGCGCCAACCTCGCGGTGGTGGCCTGGACCAGCGAGGAGGGTGCGCGCTTCCAGCCGAGCCTGCTGGGCTCCTCGGTCCATGCCGGCATCCTGCCGCTCGAGCAGGCACTTGCCCGCCGGGACGGCAGCGGGGTGAGCGCCGGCGATGCGCTGGACGCGATTGGCTTTCGCGGCGACGCTGCCGGCCCGCGACCTGCCGCCTATCTGGAACTGCATGTCGAATGCGCCCCGGAGCTGGAAAAGGCCGGCGTGCGGCTGGGCGTGTTTGACCGCTGGTGGGGTGCGCACAAGCTGGAGCTGCTGTTCACCGGTGCCACTGCCCATACCGGCCCAACCCCGATGGCCAGGCGCAAGGACGCCCTGCTCGCCGCCGCGGAAGTGATCACCGGCCTGCGCCGCCTGGCCGACGCCGCCCCGCCCGGCGCGCTGCATACCTCGGTGGGCCGGCTGGAGGTCCTGCCGAACTCGCCGAACGTGGTGCCGGACAGCGCCAAGCTGTTCATCGAGATCCGCTCGGCCGACGCCGGCGTCATGGCCGACGCGCACAGCCGCCTGCTGGAGCTGATCCCCTACGCCGCCTCGCTGGCGCGGGTCACCCACCGGATCGTCCGCGACGAGTACCGGGCACCCGGCGCGTTCGATCCCGGCCTGCGCTCCCTGGCGCGCGACGAGGCCGGCCGGCTCGGCGTCGAGCCCCTGGGCCTGGACACGATCGCCGCGCACGACGCCATGCCAATGGCGCGCCTGTGCCCGTCTCTGGTGATCGCGGTGCCCAGCCGCGACGGCCTGTGCCACTCGCCGCGCGAATGGACCGAGCCTGCCGACCTGGAGCTGGGCGTGAGCTGGCTGGGTGCCATGCTGGAGCGGCTGGTGGTGGAAGGGCCCGGCCGCGCCTGACGGAAGCGGGGAACGCGGGCGGCAGACCGGGCTTTTCCTCCCGGGGGAGAAACACCCCCGGAGGAGACCGTCATGTACATCGCCCGCTTCTCCTACGACGTCCTGCCGGTCGACCGGCAGCAGGCGATCGGGTTCATCCAGCGCGAGGTCGAGGCCGCGAAGGCGCAGGGACTGAACGCACGCCTGCTGGTGCCGCTCACCCGCGGCCAGGGCGGTGCCGCCCTGCAGTTCGAGGTCGAGCTCACCAGCCTGGACCAGCTCGACCAGTTCCGCAGCCGGGGCGTCCAGTCCGGCGCGGAGACCGGCCAATGGATGCACGCCTTCAGCGAGATCCTGGTGGCGCCGCCGGAAGTGGAGCTGCTGCGCGTGGGCGACGCCTGAGGCCTGAATCGTTCACGGCTGGCCGAGCGTGCGCGCCATCAGGATCTCGTCGTGGTAGCGCCCGGCTACCTTGAGGGCGCGCGGCTCGACCCCGTACTGGGCGAAGCCCAGCCGGCGGTAGAGCCGGATGGCCGCGTCGTTGCAGCTCATCACCGACAGCCGGGCCTCTTCGGCGACGCCCGCGGCATAGCTCAGCGCATGCTCGACCAATGCCGCGGCAAGCCCGCTGCCGCGTGCCGGCGGCTGCAGGTACATGCCCCAGATCGTGGCCTTGTGCCGGATCTTGGGCGCATCCGACTGGAACAGGCCGACCATCCTGGCCGGCCGGTCGTCCGGGAGCAGGCTGCCGCCGAACACCGGCTGGCGCTCCAGCCGCGCCGCGTGCCAGGCCAGCGACTGCGCCTGCTCCGTCGCGAACGAGGCGCTGAACGCCTCGGGATGGAACACCAGCGCTTCCAGGCGCAGGTCGCGGTAAGCGGCGGCATCGTCCGGCCGGAAGCGGCGGATGCTGAAACGGGTCATGGTTTTTTGGGCTCCTGGCCGGCGCTGCGCTGCCCGGCATCCGGCATGCAGCACCGTGGCGCATCCTGCGCCCGGAGCGCACGGTCCGCAAACAGCCGGCAGGCGGGCCGATCCGGCGCGCTACCGCTGCGTCACTGCAGGTGCAGGCGGAAGTTGCGCAGCGCGATGACATAGTCCAGCACCCAGGGCCCGCTGCCCTTGAGGTTGCCGCCCTGCTGGATCGATAGGAAAAGCCCGGCGGTCTTCTGCGCCCGGCTCTTGCGCGGCATCAGGGGATAGCTCTCGGCGATGCCATCGCGGTTGGCGTCGAAGGCGAACGTGTCCTGCCGCCCAAACGTCCGCAGCAAGGCGTTATCGCTCTTGCGGTACAGCCAGATCCGGCTGGCGGCCTCCGACCTGTCGCCGGAGGCGAGGTCGAACTTCGGGTTCAGGATCAGCTCATGCTCGAAGCGGTACCAGACCCCGCGCTCGATCAGCTGGGAAGGACCCTTCGGATCGACCGCACGCATCTGGGTCAGGTACTCGTTGCTGCTGGTGTTGCCGTCCGCGGCGCAGTCGTAGGCGAACAGGTCGTTCTTGAAGTTGTTGGCCAGCTTGAGGGCGGCCACCGCGGACGACCCGCCGGCATCGGTGAAGCCCAGGCGGGTGGCGAAGGTGCTGCCGTCGTTGATCACCCGGGTCGGGCCGGCGCACAGCCAGTCCGAGGGTGCCGCCGTGCTGAACGCATCGGTCAGCCCGGGCAGCTTGCCGTCGATGCCGTTGAAGTTGAAGTTGCTGGAGAACATCACGTCATAGACGACGCACACCTTGCTCCCGGCGCTGCCGCTCAGGCTGGCCGGGTCGATGATCGACCAGGTGCTGTGATGCCCGAGCGAGGAAACGTTGGTGCTGCCGCTCGGGATGCCCAGGCACATGGCGGTATCGGTGCCGTCGACCACGCACTCGGAAAGGTTGCGCCGGTTGACGCGGGCGGGCAGGCCCCAGCTGGTGCTAGCCGAAGGCGCCCAGGCTCCCCGGACCTTCTCGCCATAGCCGGACGCCGTGCTGGTGCCGAAGATGTAGCGCCAGTGCTTGTCGAACTCGGCCTGGTTGATGAGCTTGTCGTTGGCATCCCGCGCATAGTCCAGGGACAGGATGTTGCCGGACGTCTTGCGCTTGTCCGCCGGCAGGTGGCTCAGCACCGTCGCGAGGCTGGGCGCGTTGGTCTGCCAGTACTTCTTGTTGGTCCCGTACGACCCGCCGCAGAAGCTGGTCGGCTCGGCTGCGGCGAGCGGCCCCGCCAGGCCGAGCAGGAGGGCAGCCGCCACGGCCAGCCCGCCGGCAAAGAATCGTGTCGGCCTCATCGAAGCATCCCCATTCAACACCGGAAAACCGAACTACTCGGACCCGGATGGCAATACCGCCCATGAAGACGCGGCACCGGACCTCGAGCATCCATAGTGGGGAATGAGATGCTCAGATCAACTATATGGAACTATATTAATTGATACCGGAAATTTGCAATAATGTTTTCCGGTTTATGTTCTCTTCTTAGGCTAACGTCATGCAGTCGGGCATGCCGCGCCCGCGCTCGGCCAGCCGCAGCCACCGCAATGGCCGGGGAGCGCAGGATCGTCCTGCGCTTGCGTGAGCGAGCCGCCGGGCGCCCCTAGCTGCGGTCGTCCCCGCCCCGGACCTGGGCCAGCACCTCGTCGGCGGTGACGGTGCGGCCGTCCCGGGCGCGGATCTGCAGCCGGTCGAGCGGGCGCCGGTCCATGGCGTCGACCAGCACGGTGCACGCCTCGCCCGGCTGGAACAGTTGGTCGCGGCCCCATTGGCCGAGCGCCACCAGGACCGGCAGCAGGGCCTTTCCCTTCGCGGTCGGGACATATTCCCCGTAGGCGCTGCCGTTGGAGGCAGGGACCACCTCCAGGATGCCCTCCGCCACCAGCGCGCGCAGCCGGGCGGAAAGGATGTTCCTGGCCACGCCCAGGCTGCGCTGGAACTCGCCGAAGCGCCGCTTGCCCAGGAGCGCGTCGCGGACGATCAGCAGCGACCACCAGTCGCCGATGATGTCGAGCGACCGCGCGACCGGGCAGACATTTCCTTCCAGGCTCTTCCGCTTCACCACGTCGCCACGGCTCCTCTCCGGCACGGCCCGATCATAATCGAATCTG
>VFQN01001152.1_pt1 | contig 45832 bp, 76 predicted proteins | sample 3512371 | NCBI WGS metagenome assembly VFQN01 (sample SAMN10412370, study PRJNA504923) | tailings metagenome | isolation source: Replicate 2 from Balatoc abandoned mine | place: Philippines: Itogon, Benguet | collected 2017-08-28
AATCCCATAACCCTTCTCCTGAAAAAAAAAAAAAAAAAAAAAAGGTGTTGGCAGCCATGGTTGTGATGACCGGGGACGTGCGTGGGGGACGTGACAGGCGCAAGGGGGCTCGTTGGAGTTGGATAGAAGGCGCTGGCGTATGCAAGGACAAGTTGAGCTTCCGTTTGCCTCGGACAGGATGCTTTTATGCTTGAGGTAAGGGGGCGAATGCGAGCGTGGACCAGCGTACGGCAGAAAAGCGACACGCACGCTCGCGCGGGTGGGGCCTGGGCCTTGCAAGAGTAGACGCTGTCATAAATACTACTGTGAAGTTGCTCTATATGCCTAAATGTTAACTGTCACCATTGCATGCGGGCGGCATGTTATGAGTTATGCCCGCGTCGTCCGGCCCTCGCGTCGGTCACGCGTCGGTCACGTGCGCGTCGGTAGCGTGCCTGGACGTTCACGCCTATCCGTCTCATGTAGAGAAATGTTTCGCCGATGTTGGTACCTCCTCTTGGGGCAGCCGGACCAATGGACCAAGAGTGCCCCCTTGCGATGGACTGTCTAGTGTCTGCAACGTAGCAGCCTCCGCGGCACGCCACTTGGAGCCCTGCGCTCACAAAGTCCAGCGTGCTCGCGTCATGGGCAGGAAAAGCTCTTATGATATGCAAGACATACTGTCTCTGCAAACGTTTGGGCAAGGAGCTGCTGGCCATGCCCGCACCCAAAGGTGCTGAATGGTAGGTGGCAGATTCGGCCGTGCGTGCACCCCCCATTGGCGGGCTCATGCCGGTTTGTGAAGGAAGATCGCCGCCTTGGTCCGCACCTGTCCGCAACGGCACGCGGGTGGGCTTGGCATGACAGACGCGACCGTGCCCGCTACTGGTACTGCCTGCCCCCCTGTATGTGGGCACCTAGCAGCGAGCTTGCACCCAGGGGAGCAGGAGGTCGCCCCTGGTATTTGCAAAGCCTGCTCACTTGGACCCGGGCAGACCTCCTTATTCAAACTGCCTCAGGCACGTGCGTTACCTGCTCTATACCGTATAGGAGCTGCTGATCTTACTGAGGAAGGGGTTGTGCGTGGGCATTGTCGCGATACAGCCTTCTGCCTGCAGCTGGACACGCCCTCCGGGCCTCAGGGCCCTCTTTGGGGCTGGGCCCTCGGTGCTGCTGTGTACGGTACGTAATACCGTATTTGGAACTGCGTGCTACCCTGGTGGTATGTACCCTGGTGCTACCAAGATGAGGGCAGGTCGGCGAAGCCGTCCCCCTCCTCCGCGCTCTGCCCCCCAGCCGTACAGTCGTTACCGTCACGTTGAGAGGAGACAAATGGAGTGGTGGTTTACATAACAGCGGGCTCGCACTGCTGCCCAAAAACGCCCCTGTGGCCCACACGCAAGCAAGCAAGCTCAGACAGGCATGCATACTCTCTAGCCTGCCGTGCCTGTAAAATGTACAGTATAGACAATAGGCCACCGCCACAGCCCATGCATATTACGACGGCACACAAATGTTTACCTTACAACAACCTGCTGCGGAGCACCATCCCTCAGTGCGTGTCTATGCCAAGTATGGCAATGCACAACGGCTTACTTCCAACATCGTGCCGGCGTGCCGATTGTGGGGATATACATCCACATTTAAGTTTTAGGATAAACATCCACAGTTAAGATTTAAACGTAGCCACGCACCACCCTATGTTTCTAGATCGGCAGCCCATGAAAGAGGGTAAGAGGCCGCCACGGCAGAGTGCTTGGCACGCCGCAAGTGGCACACTAACACCCGTTGCAAGCAAGCCATGGATCCAACCCTACCGGCATCATATCCACCTCATACATGCACCAATCGCCCATGCACGCAATCACGTGCCCATCATGCCGCACAGCCAGGGTGCCATGTATGCGTGGCAGATTGTGCTGAGTGTCATAGTGGAATACATATGTACGGGACGTGTCAGCAGGTGCGGCTTGGAGGCCGGAATGACAAGCATTGCACATAAGCTAGGAAAATGACGGCCTGGAATCAGTGGCCCTTCCACACAAAACAATGGCACGTCAGCTGCATGCAGCAGGCGCACGGATTGACCGTTAGGGTAACCACCGGTGCAACGCTTGACTGCCGCTCAAGGTGGTCCTACCGACCTTGTCCATTGCTGTCGTGTCAGACACGTGTAAATCTTAAGCACGCAGACCAGACACGTGCCGCCGTACCTAACCGCCTACGGCAGGTTAACAGACCATGCAGGCGGCATGCAGGTGGTAACTGCGTGCCGGGCACCCGCTGTGCATCTCGCCGCCGCATGTATCAGTGCCCGCGCGTCTTGTGCTCACGCGCCTCCTGGCACACGGCACAGGGCCCGAACAGGCAGGTGATGAGGAACTCGTTCTCCTGCTCCACGATGCCGTACTTCTTCTTGACGGCAGACCTGCACGTACCGGGTGGTACGGCGGGGGCGCAAGGCACGTACGGCATACGGCGTGAGAACACGTGCAAGACACCGATGTGGCATTGAGCATGCTAGACCAGGCTGGACTACTGTGCGCCGGGTCATTTGGGTACGGGAAGGTCGCAGCGCAGTATGCAGTACTGCGGAGCAGAGGGGAGTGTTCCGGATTCGGTGGTCAGCGTGGCCAGGGGGCGTGTGTGGTGCGTTGCATGCCAGGCTGTGCGCCGTCGTCGTACACAGCAACGCGGTAGTCCCTGTTGCATTCCACGCACCAACCAGGGGCACCCACTCACCGTGTGCCCATGTGCGGGATGCAGCACAGGCCGCAGTTCATGAAGCACGCGTAGCTGATGCAGCTGCCCACCCAGGAGCCACTGCACATGGCGCCAGAGTCCTCCTGTGGGGCAAGGGGCGGGTGGGACAGAGCCAAGGGATGTAAGCAGATCGCTTACGAGGCCGCTCGACGGGCGTACGTGGCACGTTACACAGGAATTACTTTGCCGCCGCCGCCACGGAACCGCCAGGAACCACCCTAGCTGCTGTCCAGTGTTTCCCTTGCCTAGCGGCTTGCGCCCCCTTGCTAGGAACTGGGCCCATATGCGACCTGAATCCTATCCTTGCTTCGCCGTAGTTGGTGGTCGTATGTATGGTTTTACAGTTTTGGTCCCCGTCCAGAGCCCAGCCCCGTCCCACTCGGGAAACAGAGCTGGTCCCGGCAATCAAGGACACGGGGTTTGGTCGTGCCGTGGGTGCGGGAGCTCAAGCAAGACCAAGGGAGCAATTAGGGGTGTCTCCTGCTCTAGACTAACACACACTCACCGCAAGCTTCGCGTTGTTGCTGGCATAGAGGCAGGGCGTGAAGCAAAAGCCCATAACTGCGGTTGCAGCAGCGGGAGGGGAGGGGCGATAGCTAGGCACGAGTAAACCATCGCCCAAAGCCTGCTGTCGGCCGAACCCTGCCTCCAGGCAGCAATGCCCGGCAAGACCAAGGGATCCTGACCATGACATAGTGCTCGGGAATGGCGGCGCGCAAAGGTCTTTGCTTGGCGATGACTAGCGCACGGCAGGACGTGCATGGTCGTTCGGCACAGGCGCTGTGACGGGAGGATGTGCAAGGCAGGCTGCAATGGATGCATATCAAAGCGCTAGCTACACTTACAGCACGACGAGAAGTCGGAGAAGCAGTCGAAGAGACCGGAGCTCCAGGTGTTGACCGCCATGGTTGCTTGGACGGGTGATGCGCGGTGTGTGGGCTGCGCGCGTGAGCGTAGGGCAGCAGGCGAGGGAGGAGGATACTGCTGTAATGCTTCACTTGCAGTCGCAGGAGCAACGTATTGCTTCCTCGGCCCGACGGCACGCCTTTATACTGTGTGGCAAGGAGGATTTCCTGCGAGCGGGTGGTACGGCAGTGTGAAAGCGACCCGCACGCTCGCGCGGGGTTACAATTTGCTTCGATATGACTTCCTGACGCGTCGCACCTACTATTTGATTACCCTAACTGCGACGCAGATGCGAGGCATACCGTGGAGAAATGTATTTGCGAGACCGTCGCCCAGCAAAGGGGTCAGGAAAGCTTTGTTGGCTGCACACTGGCGCCCAGAATGCATGAACCCTAGGCCCACGCTCGCACACTGCCCACGTTGGCAACCGCCGGGTCGCTCGCAACCATGCCGTGGCTGAAAAGCGCTGCCTAGTTCTAGGCAAGGAACTAGGGCTTCCCTGCAGGTTCCGCACCGCTCGGCTGCACCGCACCGCTCAACCCACGGCTTAACCGCACTGCTAACCGAGCCTGACCGCTGGAACATACGTGTGCAGCTGGACTGTCCGAAGCAGGGACATGTTGTTGAGTTACTATGCGCAATTCCAGCATGCGCACAAGCGCGCCGCAGGCAAACAATGCAGCTGTGACTTGCGTTACCAAGCAATGGCAGTAGTGCCGTTGGCCAGTTAACTGGCCGCATGTGGCTGACATTCTGCCCACCACAGACCACGCCCCATGCCACCCAGTACCATGATGCCAGGCCGTCCCTTGGCACCCCTGCAGGCAGCTTACACATGCGGCTGGCATTGCTCTGCTTAGCACCAGGGAAAAATGGGACCCCAGCCATCCCTATTTTCGTTGCTGTTGTAGTTGCTCGTGCACGTGGCACACAGGGAACAGGGGCGAAGCAGACATGCGGTCGTCCTTTCTACAGACCTGGCGATAGCCTGAACGGCAGCAGCAGCGGCACCCCCGAGAGCCACGCACTCTTAAGCCTCCCAGCCCACACAGACACAACCCATCAACACACCCACCCAGACATCAGGCTAGGGCAAGGGAGCAGCAGGGGGCTTGGCATACCACGTGGCAGCTCGTCCCTCCATGGGCGCTCAGCACCCGTCCGCAGTTCGAGGCCCAAACGCGTCCCACACAACCGCACCAGCAGATGTCTCTGATCGGCACAACCGTGCTGGGAAAGAGACAACCCATGGCACCATCGTTAACCTAGCACATGCAATCCACACCCCTGCACACGGGCCACGTGCCCGCAGACCACCGCCTGCAGCAGATCCGCCATCTGCAACAGGTGTCCGAGGCCCAAGCCGAATCCGTGCCGTGCACCGCCCTCTAATGCCCCTCCGCTTCGAACGTGTGCGGCCTCCCCTTTTTCTCCCCTAGGCCACCCTGCGCCACACAACCACCTGCTCAGTCTCCGTCCAGCCCACAGCGGCAACCGGGCCAAGGCCCTTACACACAAAGCGGCAAACCCAATGACGAGAAATGACAAATATAGAGATGAACATGGCCCACCCTGCTGCTCCATCAGACCACCCACCCATTTGCACTGCACAGCTCCTGCTTCTGCACCACCGCGCACCGAAACCACCCTCACAGATGTTAGAACAAAGAGTGCTACAGCTGCGAGGATTTTCATAGGACAGGAGGGCCACAGCCCCGGCTCCTGCCAGCGACAAGAGCCCAGGAACCAGCCGCCCCCGACAGCACTTGCCAACGGTGCATCACGACGGTACAGGGCAAAAAAGCTGCACCACACGACATGGGGAGGCAACACACAACGCCCTGCCTGAGCCGCGCACCTCACACCCAAGCCGCCGCCCGGCACAATGCTGGCGCACGGTTGCAAGCGCCACTAACACACTGTCAGCGACGGCAACGCACACTTGCACGCGCAGGGAGCAACCTGCTGTGGGTTACCCAATGCTGCTGCTGCGCCACAGCTGTCGTGGCTCCGCCTCCGCGCCTCCCGCAATCGCGTTGGCGGCGGCTTTACGCCAGAGCCGGGAAGTGGCTCTCGTCCATCGCGACGGCGGGGGCAGCACTGCGGCCGCCACGGCCACCGCTGGCGGCGCCACGGCCGCCGCGGCCGCCGGCGCCGCCGGCGCCGCCGCGGGCGCTGGGGGGGCGGTCGCGGTCGCCGCCGCGGCCCCCGCGGCCGCCCCTGCCACGGCCGCCGCGGTCGCCGCGGTCACCGCGGCCGGCCTCAGCCGACTCGATGCGGAAGCCGGTCTCGATCACCACCTGATGAGATGCGGGGAGTGCAAGGAATGCCGCGGTGTCAATGTCGCGAGGAGCTGACACCGCACACAAGCAAGCCGCCCCGCTGCAAGCAGCCCAATGACATGCTTCACCCCGTGGTGCACAGGCTTGCAGGCTCGATGCCGTTACCCTCCAGCGCTTCGACCATACTTCAAAGGGGGATCTGGTCCACGGTTCCTTCCCACCTTCCCGCGTCCCCTCGCCATCGGAGCTTTCCTCCTTTTGTCACCCGCCCCTCCCCGCTTCCTCGCCACCCGCCCTTTCCCGCTTCCTCTGAGCTTTTCTCCATTCGCCACCCGCCCCTTCCCCGTTCCCCTTGCTTGCTTGCTTCCTTCCCGCATGTCTCCCCACCTTCTGGGCAGCGGCCTTGGCGGCGTTCTCCTTGGCCACCCGCTCGGCCTCGGCCTTCTTCTTCTCAATGGCGCCCAGGTCCAGGCCCTGTGGGGGCAAGGAGGAAGCGTCAAGGGAACAACATCAATAGTAAGAGGAGTGAAGCGACGTCTTGGTGGTCAGGATCGGTTTGCAGGTGCGTGTGCAGAGACCTGCGTGTGCTGATTGTCGTGCCGGATAGGTCCGTGCATTGCAACAGGGGAGACACCACGGCACCAGAACCGGCTGAACAGCGAGTGAGGGAGCCAAGGCGCTGCTGGTTGCCACCCCCTGCCCGGGTCAGCCCCCCACCTGCTCCTCCGTGCTCTGCTTGGTGAAGACCTTGAGGCCCTTGAGCTCGGCCGAGGGGTCCACGTTCTTGGCCTCCGCCTGCTTGTTCAGCGCCTTCTTGCGCTCAGCCATCACCGCCTCGTACTCCTCCAGGCTCATCTCCTGCAGATGCAAACAAAGGACAGAAAATTAAATAAAGAGACCGATTAATCGATAATAAATAGCAGGCGTGGTGGACAGCCATCACCGCCTCGTACTCCTCCAGGCTCATCTCCTGTGGTGGTAACAACGACCAGCCACCTTTCACCACCAACCAGGCGGCGGGCAAACATGTATGGTGAGAACGCCAGTCCGTGGGAAGCAGCACCACGTCCATCTCGCATCGTACAGGGGTCATCTCCTAACAGCTGGAAGGAAGCCAGACGGGCGGAGTTGAGGCTGGTTGGCGTGAGGACGATGCACCGTGCATGACCCTTCTGACATGCGGTACATGGCCTTTCCAGCATGCGGCTCGTACATTTCGGCTTGCTGACCACCCATATAGTTTAGTCACAGGGCATTATCTGCCGCAGACCCTGTAATGCAGTAGTGCCGTGGGCGTGTATGTTGCGCAGATACTTGGCCAGTATGGGATGAAAGCCGTGTCATTTTCGGGCGGGTCTCGGTTGCACAGATAGCTGACGGCACTGTCGGATAGCGTTCATGTGCTGCACCGCGGAGCTAGCCCGGCAAGCCACGCCAGCCCCACACACGGCACCGGCACCGCTGCCCTGGTTTCACTGACCCAACCAATCACCAACCCCGCGCGTGCCCCGTCCCACCCAAGGAACCTAGCACGCAATGCTGTGTCCCACCTTCTCCTCCTCCTTGGGGGGCTCCTCGGCAGCAGGCTCAGCGGCGGCGCCCTCAGCGGCGGGCTCCTCAGCCTTCACCTCCTCGCCCTCGACGGCCCTGCATAGGTAAGGACACGCGTCGCAAATGCCGGTTGATAACGAGGTGTGTTGTGAATTGGTCGCGATGGGAGCTGATAACACCACACACGCACGGCAGAGCAAGTGTGCAGAGCAAGTTGCAAGTGATTGTAGTTGTCAGCGCAGTTCCTCGCCCAGCACAGTTCCTTGGCGGATACTAACTGGCAAGCAAATATTCGGCCGTCTGTCCACAATCATGTCAATATTGAGCCTCTGTTCTGTACTCACTCCTTGACCTCCTCGCCCGAAGTGCCCCAGTTGCCGCGACCGGCGCCCTGGCGCTTCTCGGTCTCGTGGCTGCACAAAGCAATGAAGCAATCATTTCAATCCCTCTTTTCGTAGTTGGAATAAGATCTGCCAAAGCTGCAGGAAAGGCCAACTTCGGGAAGATGAGCTGGACGTGCTTCCAGCAATGCTGCGAACCCTTATCCCGACACCTAGCCGGCTGCGCCAAGTGCTTACCCACGGCCAGTGCCATCGTGGCGCTCGTACTCGCGGCGAGGAGGCCTGCCCTCGCCCGAGTACCGGCCGCCGCGACCCCTGCCGGGCCTAGGGCCCCGGCCACCACCCTCGCCGCGCTCCATCACAGGAGCCTCGCCACCCTCGGCAGCAGCAGGACGAGGCCCGCGAGGTCCGCGTCCGCGGCCCTCGCCCCTTCCACCCCTGCCATTCTCGCCACGACCCCGGCCACCGCGACCGCCGTTCTGGGCAGCCGGAGCGGCAGCAGGAGCCTTGGCAGCTGCAAGCAGAAGTGTTGCGGGAAGTCAGGCGAACAAGTTGTCGGAGGGTGTCGAGGGAGCGGAGCCCAATTGCGGCGACTCCTCACCCGGCTTGGCCTCCTCCTTGGGGGCCTCCTTCTTCACCGGCTTAGGCGCCTTGGCCGCCAGCACCTGGGGGTCCTCGTTCTCGTCATCGCCCAGAAGCGCAAACACGTTGGAATCGAAAGCCGACATCTCGTATGTATACGTGTCGGTTCTCTGGTATTCTAGTGTTGCATGCTTTGGGGATGAGAGACTGAAATGTGTATGGTAGTCTAACCCGAAAAGCTATCAAAACGTAGTAGGGGATTTCGGATGGAAAGCGAGCTATGTGTTGAGCAAGTGCGCCGACTCATCACCCGAAAAACCGTCAACCCCTTTCAGCTTCAGCTTTGGGCTTGCCGGGACCCCAGGGAACACCTACGATTGTGGTCGCATGTTGTCTACTGGTCACAGTATGTGATGCTTGCGCGCCTGCGTTTTCCGAGTACCCGTCGTAATGCTCGCGCGCGGCCTGAAGCCCTGAACTGCCGGCACTGCAACAGTTGCTGAGCAAGACATTCATCCACCCTTACATATGTCCCCGGCATGGCGTGCTTGTCAGCGCGTTCTTGAGTTCTGTGGCGTCTGACCCATGGGACAGTGTGGGCTTGCGTAGGCTTTGGTACAGGCTCCCCTGCTACGGGCGGTGTACTGCCAGGGCCATAAACGTTAAGCTTACTCTACTAAAATGTTACGCCTATCACTGTTGCAACTCCTCCACAGACACAGCGCAGACGCGGATGGTGCGCTGGCGCGGCGATGGTCAGCTGCTTCGACTGGGCGCTGTGATTCAGAACCTATAAACGGATTGAGCTACCAGTACTGCAGTACATGAGCCTCTTGCACTGCCAGCGTTATGCCCCGAAAGCATGGTGTGGTGCAAGGTGCATGGCTTGACCCTGGATGAGGGCGGGCGGGCGGGTTGGTTACCTGTAGGCTAGGTTCCTCACAGGGGACCGCTTCCGGTCAGGGTGTCACACCGCACCTTCGGGGGGCTCGCCGGCAAGGACGAGGAGTTCCCCAATTTGCCCTTCCCCTTCTGCATACTGTGCTGTACCTACTCTGGTCCATGGTAGCTCCCACTGGGCAAGTATGCTGTGCTCTGGGCTGCACAGTACGGTCGGACAGGACCGCCCCACTGGACACGTTGTGCCTCGCCACGTGCAACCTTGCACGCGCCATGGACAGTCCACGAGGACAAGCCACCTCCCACGCGCCTTCTGTCCTTTGTAAACTTCAAAACCCGCTCAGGCCGTCCCAGCAGCCCCCAGCTCGCCGTCACCTACCCTGTCTTCCAATGCCTACTGCGCAAGCCTCCAAATACCCGCCTCCATGCAGTATGTGCCAATCTATTAACACGCTGGCACAGCACATACACGCATACACGGCTTGCTTTTCGTCTGGCCGAAGTACACAAAATCGATGCTCACCGTGTGCTTCTGCAACAGTATTGCATCCAGGTAATGACAGCTGTATGCGCCATAGCGCCCGGCTAGACGTGCTAGCATTAGCCGCCGACAGCGCCCGGCCAAGGACACTGCACTGTAAGCTATATCACGCCGGAGGGACGGGTGCATCCCTGAACGGCATCCCCACCCCACCGACCCGATGCATTGCTAAACTACTCTCGTAGTAGTGCTTCGGTACCCTTTGAAGCCGGCTATACCCTGAGCTAGGTAGATAGCTCCACAGTTCAGATGACCCATCACATGAACCATACAGAAGCCCCCTCTGCCGCTCCTCAGCCCCTGTTGCGCCTCCCCAGCCCCTACTCAGACCCCCGCCCTCACTCACGCCAACCACGCCTACCGCGCTCCGGGCGGCGGCGGCGGCGCCCGCCGCTGCGCCGCCATGGGTTGCCCCATCGGCGCACCCATGGGCGCCCCCGGCGGCGGCCGCTGCGGCTGCATGCTGGGCGGCCGCTGCAGCCCGGCCGACATGCTGGGCCCGGAGGGCACCACGCCAGGTGGCCCGGCGGGGCGCGGCGGCGGCGGGCCGTGCACGCCCGGCGGCGGCCCCATCGGCCGCCCCGGTACGCCGCACGGCGCCCCTGGGAGCCCCGGCTGCTGCGGCACCACCATGCTCCTCCATACTCCTGCTGTTGTCTGATACGTGAACACGCTCATCCGCATCCCTTGCACGTATGCCAACCCGCGTGCTCTTGCCCACCACTCCATATGTATCCCATGCGCCCGTACCAAAAGACAAAAGGTATGCTGACCGCCGGCACTCAGCCGCCTACCACCCCCGCCAGCCCCTTGCACTCCGCCTTGTGCCCCTCCCGCCAGTGCGCCCGCTGGCACTCCGCCCCGCAGTACCGCACCGCCCGGCACCCGCCGCACTGCTTGAGCGGCAGCGCCCCCTCGCTTTCCCCAGCAAAGCTCACGCACCGTGGGTTACCGCACATGCGCAGCCTCGGCAGGACCGCACCACGGCAGGCGGGCAGCACCAGCGGCGGCGGCAGGGCGCCCGTCGGCGGGGACGGGGTCGGACGCGGCTGGCCACCCGCCTCCGCCGCCTCCACAGCGCTCTCCACCAAATCCGAAATGCTGGAGCCGTCAGGCATCAGCGGCATTCCATCACCCTCTGCTAGCCTGGCTTCATAATTGGTCACGAAGCCCCCCATCGCCTCCGCAAACTGCTGGAAGCCCCCGTCCGCCTCCCCCGTCACCACCCGGCCGCCCTTCCAGCACCGCACGCCCTCCTTGGGTGCCACCTGCCCCGCCGCAATCTGCATCAGCGCCGTACCTTGCACCGCCATGGGCAGCATCGCCACCGTGTGCTGCACCGCCATCTGTAGCGGCGCGACCAGGCACCCAGCACACGCGTCGTACTCCAAGCCGCCGCCGCCGCCGCCGCTGCAGCCACCATCACCGCTGCGGTTGCCGCCGCCGCGGCGGCTGCCGGCGGACGCGTCGGCGTCACCGGCACGTGGCTGCGGCGTTAGCCAGCCCCGCACATGACCGCTCAGCGCCACGTGCGACGCCAGGAGCACGGCCAGGCCCGTCACCACCGCGCCTAGCTTGACCTTCACCTCGACCCCCGCCGGCAGCGCCACCGCCAGCGCGCACGCGGCCGCCAGGAGCCGGTGCGGTTGGCACGCCAGCAGCTGCGCGGGGGGCAGCAGGACCGGGTTGCGGCACCAGCGCACCACGCTGGTCAGCAAGGCGTGCACAATTTCTACCTCCTTCACCAGGTTCCCCTGCAGCCCTCCGGTCGCCGCCGCCGCCGCCACGTCCCCCGCCATGCGCCACACCAGCGGCGCCGCCAGGCTGAGGTGCGCCCGCGCCGCCAGGGCAAACGCCTCTTGCGCCTCGTCGTCGCACGCCACATCCATCCCCCACGCGGCACCGTGGTCACCAGCGCCCCGCCCGCTGCCCGCACCCGCTGTCGTCGGCACCTGCACCCCCGCCTTGCCTCGTTCCTGCACCACCTCCCCCTCGATAGCCTGCAGCGCCAAGCCCGTGTCCAGGAATGTCCGCCACGCCCCTTGCATCACCTCCTCCTGCTGCTGCTTCCGCTGCTGCTGTGCCTGAACCCGCCCGGAATCTGCTCCTTGCACGCCACCGTCGTTGCGCATCGCCCCTGCTGGCCACAGCACAGCCTCCAGCGCCCGGGACATCGTGGCCGCCCGCTTGGACAGCGTCAGCACTATGCCTAGCTGGTGCCCACACTCTTCGCCGTCGCCGCCCGCCGTACCGCTAACAGTACCACCACCACCACCACCGCTGCTGCCGTCACTGGTGCTACTGCTGCTGCCGGCGCCCGGCGGGGCTGTGGCCAGCATTGGCGCCCTAGGCGGCATGCCAAGTAGCTGCGCTGCGAAGGCAGGGACGTTGGCCATAGCGTCCGCGACGCTCCCGCACTTGCTGCTGGTGCTGCTGCCGCTGCCCTGCCCCTCCTGCGCGCTGAATGTGAGGCGCAGCGCGTGGTCCAGGCTGGCTGCCAGGCCACAGCGGAACAGGCGGCGGCGCACGTCGGTCTGGGCGGCCGCCGGCAGTGAGTCAAAACCTGCAAGGCCCCACGATGTCAGCGTGGAGCATGCAGCGGTTGACGTGTTGCCATCATGAACTTGATTGCGGCAGGCAAGCAAGCACGGGGAAAACGCCTGGCGCTGTGCTATTGACGTTGATGGTGAAGAGGGAGGAATAGTCGACACTTGTCTGTGGCGGCACACATACACTTGGCAGGGATCAGGCCTGAACAGGCCTACCGCCCCGATCGAGGACAAGGTGGCCCCCAAGGTAACCAATGCTGTTTCTAGCTCGCGCAATGCTTAAAATGAAATCCCGTTGATTTGCTCAACAGTGTGCACTGCGAGCTGCTTGTGCTTGAGAATAGCTTTGCCCTCCCTTCCCGCCCTCAGTGCACTGCGCAAGAGTGAAGGTGGTGCAGGCGACGCCACCTCCTGTGCGGCTGCGCCGCAGCAGCAGCACCAGTGCTGGAAATACCTAATTCGCCGAAGCTCAGAGTGTCATTTAGCTGCGCCACAGCAGCAGCAACAGTGCAGCACGCACCCACCGTGTTTCGCATCCCTGGCCAGGCTGACCAACGTGAAGACCATCGAGGCGAGCGTACCGGCCTGTGAGCCCTTCCGCACCAAAGGCGACAGCTGCGAGGGACATGATGGTATGGTGGGTCACGCTTGTTTGTGCAGGGTACCATGTATGCAAGGCGATGGGGTGGCCTGCGTGCCCCGCCCCCTCCTGCACGTGCGTGCGACACATTGCAGCAGTCAGCGCAAACAGGAGGTAAGAGACGCGACCGCCGTACTGCTGACATCTACCGCCCCTGACCACCCCCATGCCCACCGCGGCACGTTTGCCCCGCCGCCCCCCACCACAACATGCATACTGTACTCGCTTGTGACGGTAGACCCAACACTCATCGATCTGGGCAGGCTATACGGTATAACTGCCAGAGGTGTCTCGTAATGTGCAGGGCTACCCGCGCCATCAACATACCACCGTTCAAGCAACCGCCGAGGGACCGTGGTGCAGCTATACCGTATTCCGGTAAGGCCAGGAGCATGGCTTCATTACTTGATACTTGTCACGCCCCGTCACGCCCCTGGAACTACAGTGCAATGCTTTGGTAGCCCCTGCACCGCACCCTACCGCAAACCCCGTCTCACCAGGGGGCTGTTGCGTCGCTCCCTGAGGGAGGGCTCCCTGTGCGGCAGCCGCCCCATGGCCGCCGCCGTGGCGTCCGACAGGAGGCCAACCACCCAACCGCCCGCCTCCAGCCAGTACGGCAGGCAGGCGCGGGCCGTGGCAGCGGGTAGTGAGGCCACGTGTGCCTCCCGTGGCACGAGGGCTACAAGTAGCTCCTGAGGCGAGGCAGTGCATGGGGGAGAGCGGGCGGGAGCGGGGGGGTAGGCGTACAGCCACAGCATGAACGGTGGGCCAGGCGCGTGCCTAAGGAGCGTACGGTGCAGTTGGCATACACGCGATGCAGCTGTAAAACACACGGTGCAGTTGTCGTACACAGCAGTGTTGGTCTGCTGAAGAGGTGCACAGGTCATGCATGCACGGCAAGGTGTATGGCAGGAGGCTGCTGTGAGGCTGGACCAGTGCCAGCACGTGCTTAGCGCATGGAGCAGCACCGGTACATACAGTACGGCATTCCAAGGCGGGGAGCAGGCCTAAGCCATTTGGGGGGAAAACTTCGTAGCAGCTGCACGCGCACATGGGCAGCATGTGCGAGGCTCTCCAGGTATCCCAGTACCCAAGCCGGAAAGCGCCGAACACTGCTTGTGCCGTAACAGCTCTACCTGGCCCCACCGTACGGCAGGTACTACCTTCAACCCACTACGTACGAGCTGTAGCTGGGCCAGAACCACAACCATACGCTATGCCAAACGCAGACCTTTTGGCACGCTGGTAGCTGCTGTGCAGTGTACGGGTAACCGCTGTGCCGTTACCAGCCCTCACCGGAGCCATGGAGAATCGCCACGTGGGCGCCGGCCCGTACAGTCCCGCCAGCCCCTGCCCCCTGCACAGCCGGCACAGCGCCTCCGCCGCCCGCGCCGCCAGCCGCGCCGCCAGCAGCGGCGGCGGCGCCGCCGGCACGCCCGCCTCCGCCGCCAGCTCCCTATCCACCCACATCCACTCGCGCAAGGTCGCCATTACAACCGTGGAGTGGTGTCCCTCGAGCCAACCGAACGTCCTGTGGCTTAGCTCCTCGCCCGACTGCTGGCTCCCCTCCATCCGCTCGTCATCGGTTGGCCCCAGCACCCTGCCCTGCCCCGCCTCCTCCTGGGCAACCCACCACGACCCGCCGCCGCCCACCCACGCATGCCCCTGCTGCTCCCGTGCCCGCTGCTCCTGAGTGCGGATGTGAGTCTGGGCCTGGGTCTGCCCCTCTTGCACAGCCTCGGTGCCCTCCGGCTGCTCCCCGCCCTCCAGGCCCACGCGCATGCCAGCGTGCGCCGCCAGCTGGTCCAGCAGCGCCACCTGCAGCAACGCCGCATAACTGATAGGCACTATGCGTCTTCCAGGACAGTGCAACATGCAGCAGCTTTGTGCAATGTACCGAAAGTGAGTCTTATCCCGGCTGCGCTACATGCTGCCAGCAGCGCGACTGCTAACCAGCCATGGCAGGCTCAGGGGCATCAGCTGCCACGTTGCCGAATAGGCCTTGCTGGGTTTTCTGGGCCCGCCAGCTCCGGCAACACGCGGTGCTGAAGCGCAGCGTGCTCAGGAGTGAGGACTTTCTTCACAAGATCACATCGCAAATGAATCATGGATTACCTCAGAGCCGCATGCCGCACTCATCAGCACCACACTACTGGTACTCGTGCGAGTCCCGGTCGTGCACACGCCCAAAACTTTCCCAATTCCCACACGACGCACATGCCACAGCAGCCCCTGACTTGCCTGTAGCCGCTGCACCGCCTCGTGCCTTAACACACACAGAATCCGCGCCGCCAGCCGCCGGTCCTCATTCTTACACGACCCCGCCAGCCGCCCTTGTACGGCATGGTGTAACGCCACCGCCTTGGCCACCAGCACTGACGCGTCGTACACACGCTCTAGCACGTCAGGAGCCCTGCCGCCAAATCGCCACCCGAGCTTGGTCACGTCCGCACCGTCCACCACGGCCGCTGCGGCAGCTGCAAGCAGCTGCCCGTCCGCCAGCGCTCCTATCGCCTCTGCAGTCATCGGCGGGACCGACCCGCTGCCCCCGTACCCCACCTCCGCGTCCTGCAGCTCCGGAACCACCACATCCGAGATGCCGTACACCAGGTGGCTTAGCGCGATGGCGGTTGTTCCCGTCAGCTCGCCGTACAGATCTGCCCGTGCCCGCTGGCTGTGGAGGGGTTCTGGCTTGCTGGCGGAGAGCTGCTGCTGCTGCTGCTGCTGCTGCTGCTGCTGCTGCTGCTGCTGCGGCGGCGGCGGCAGCGGCGGCTGCGAGCTGCTCCTGGCGTCGACGCAGAGCAGCTGCTTCATAGCTATGCAGCAACGTGCTGCGTCGGCCACGTCCTTGAGGAAGCCCGTGTCGGCCATGCACATCAGTGCCTGGGTACCCTGCGTGACCCTGCCGCCCTTGCCGTACGACCTGGCCACGTCAGCCATGGAGCTGAAGTGGAACAGCAGCGTGAAGGCGGTGTGGCAGGTGAGGGCGACGACCAGGGAGGCGTTGCGCCTGCGTGCAGGCGCGGGTGATGGGCGGTGATCGAAACATTAGGGTGGCAGCAGCGAGCGGGAACGCGGGAACGTAAAAGCGCGGGAACGCAAAAGCCACGGACCCATGATACGCGCAGGCAGGCCGTAAAGCAGTGGGCGGTGCTTTGACACAGAATGTGTGAAGTGAAGTATTGTCTGCGTTGTTTGCGTAAGCTTCGAGCGAGTCAGGGCGTGGCGGAGTGAGGGGCCGGCGCTGGCAGCAGCGCCACAGGGAATGCATACCGTATGACATGCCTTACAAGTCATGCGCCGTCTGATTTTCACGCTGCCTAGCCCACCTGCGCGTCTGGGAGCTGGTAGCGGAAAGCGCTTCAGCCGCCTCGATTCGCGCTGCTTGTAGCAAGTGCTGCACCTTCTCAACAACACTCCGCTGCATCTTCGGGACGAGGAACGATATCGCAGCGCCTGCCTTGTCGGCATCCTTAGCAGCCTGGTTGACCTTGGCTCCAGCCTTCCTTACGGCCGATATAACAACTTTGAGGCTCCCTTCGCAGTCCTTAGAGAGCCGTTGGAGGCTTGCTCCCCCGCAGGCCTCGCTGGAGCTCCGGGATGCCTCACGGGATGCCTCAATAAGGTCGGAAGCGCATTTCAAGGCGCGCTCGATAGGCTTGCTAACCTGGTCCATGTTAGCTCAATAAGTATCTTCCATTGTGAGAGAAGGCAAAATCCTAGCTGACCTGTGAGCAGGTTGTAGCGCCTTTGTGTCCCACTTGCACCATGCCGTTTGTAGTGGGATTGCAGAGGCTGACCCATGGGACAGCCGAGGGCGCCTTGCGCCACAGACCGGATCAGTTTGGCGGCTTGGCGCAGCACGGCACAGCAAAAGTGCAACAGCAGTGGATGTTTGCACATGCCTTGGTTGACATTCCGACCCCCTTGTCCCCTCCCCCCCTTTCCCCGCAGATAGCGCCAGACCCGCCTTGCGCGCCAGAGTCCCATCCCCCGGTCCCTGACATCAAAGACTGGGGTTCCATTGCCCTCCTGTGCATTTCCATGCATGCTGAACAGGGGCATTCTCTTGAACACTTGGGTACGGTGCCCAGCGGTGCAACACCTTCGCAATGCACACGCATACCAGAGCGGCCACTGGTGCAATGCACGCATTAGGTGGCCGAGCTCAGGGGCGACACCCCTCGACCGGCCGGAAGAGCTTACACGCAAACTTGCTCCTCTGCTCGACGTAAACACACTCCATTGCCAAGCCTGCCCATGGCTTTCCCCCAAGGGTGCCAAACCCTCCTCCGCGGACTGCATGACCCGTACAGGTCCCTCAGCACTCTGATGCTCGCCGCCTTCTGTGCCCGACCAGGGCCCATGCGCCAAGCCGCCCCATACCGCAGATTCTCTGACATGTATGTACCACCTCCGTACGAGTGTCCAAGGCCACAGAAGCGTTGGTGCTGCACATTCCACCTACCAACCCATGACAAACATGTTTGACCAACCCATGACAAACATGTAAAGCTAATAATGCCTCCGTACCAGTCCGCCAGATAACAGCAGTGCCAGCATGATGGACACGGCCCTAACAGCAGGGAGATGCCTCCCCGGTAACAGTGCATGGTGGTCGCGCTTTCACGGTCACACGAAATGGTGCCAGCGCTCAGCCAAGGGCGACGTGCACCAGCGCCTGCGAAGCCGTGGCGTATGGCATGCAGGAGCGACGCACGTGCTGTCACCCGTGCGCAACAACCGGCTTGCCCCCGCCGGGTACTTCTCCCTATCTTGCCCCTATCTTTCCCAACCCAGTGCACGAAAACCCACACATGCACACCGCCCGCCAGCTAATGCCACACGGCCGACTCTCCCCTACTGTACGCTAGCTCCAAACACCAAGCCCCCATCACATCCACCGTACACAAGCGCCCACAAGCTGACCCCTCCCGACCCTCAACGCGCCCCCAGAGAGCCGCCCTGCGCCTATCCAAACCCCCCTAACCCTCACGCCAGCCAAGCCTACCGCGCTCCGGGCGGCGGCGGCGGCGCCCGCCGCTGCGCCGCCATGGGTTGCCCCATCGGCGCACCCATGGGCGCCCCCGGCGGCGGCCGCTGCGGCTGCATGCTGGGCGGCCGCTGCAGCCCGGCCGACATGCTGGGCCCGGAGGGCACCACGCCAGGTGGCCCGGCGGGCCGCGGCGGCGGCGGGCCGTGAGCCCCAGGCGGGCCCGGGGGGCCTCCGGGGGCGCCCGGCGGCGGGCCCATTGGCCGCCCCGGTATGCCGCCCGGCGCCCCTGGGAGCATCGGCTGCTGCGGCACCACCATGGGCCGGATGAACCAGTTGAACTTGACGCACTCGGGCGCGTACTTGTCGTTGAAGCGGGAGTCGAAGTACTGGTACTGCTCGGTGGTGAGCTTCTCCTTGATGCCCGCGTAAGCGAACACCAGGCACTGAGGGGTCATGGGAGGGGAATACGGCGGTAGTTGATAACACCGTCAACCTCAAAGGCTAGCTGGCTACGACCTAGGATGATGAACACGTATGGCCAATAGGATACTCCACCAGCTTCACTTGCGCCAAAGCCTAGGCAACAACCGGGAGGCGAGATTTGAGAGGTTGGATTGGAGGAACGTGTGGAGGAGGAGCCTGTGCCACAGACAGCCCGCAACCCCCGGGGGTGTGCCCAACTCACCGGCAGGGGCACCCTGTCCTTGCGGTCCGCTGGCGCCGCCATGTTTTGCCGCTCCAGCACCTGCTGCACCTGCGGGACGCCGCACAAGGGGCAACGACGGGGAGCTGTTGGGAAACTAGCAAAGTGCTCAGTTGCTAGTGGTACAGCCACGGCATGCGAGCCGTGCCATTGTATCGGTGCTCCCTCCAAGGCGGAGACCGGCAGCGCTTCTACCGCGCATCGCTTCTTGTGCTACCGTAGGCAAGCAGCCTCTCATTCATGATTCATGTACGCGCACCTGGAAGATAGCCGTCGCTTCTTGTGGCAGGCACCCAGCGTTTCGTCCCTCACACCGACACGCGCCCGTGTATAATATCATGCACACGCACCTGGAAGATGGCCGTCTTGACGTCCTCCAGCGACGCGCGCGCCAGCTTGCGCTTCTCGACGATGGGCTCGTCCTCCCGCAGCAGCACCTCCATCTGGGTGGGCGTCAGGTGGTGGATCACCGTGAACAGCCGCTCCAGCAGGTTCTTCTCGGACTTGCGGATCTGCGGACCAAGGAGGGCACAAACGAGGGGCAGCACGCGCAGAAGGTGAGCACAACTCACTGGGTACAATTGGGTGAATGTTGTCTTGTGGTGGCGACGTCAAGCCAGAGTCATTGCTGCTCGCCAGAAACAAAGCTAGGCTGTGAACACGCGTGTGCGTGCTGGCCCACACACGCCCCTAGCTCCCGTGGAACACGCCTCGCTGCCCTTACCAAGAGGCACAAGGCGCAGTTGGCCCCTCGGCCCGGCAAACCCCACGACCCCCTGCACACCACACAGTTCCTACCACACGACACCTGCCCTCGCGCCTGTGGCCACCAAGCCTCCGTACCGCATTACAGGCGCTCTGGCCCAGAGCCCTTACCCCTCCCTGCACTTCCCAAACCTACCATGCAGTGCACGATGGCCTTGGGCACGGTGATGATGACGGTGTCGCAGATGCAGCTCATGTAGAGCGCCATGTCGGAGCTGAACTGGTCCAGCAGCGCGTCGTAGCGCACCTCCCACGCGTTGGCGTTGAGCCCCGCGCGCGCCTGGCGCTCCTTGAGGCGCAGCGGGTTCAGCAGCTGCTGCGGGGCGGGCAGCAGCCGGCCCTCGGCGTCGCGCACAGAGTCGGCCCTAGGGGGAACGCAAGGAGAGGGATGAGGCGGGGGGCATTGGGTTTCAGGGCGGCGTGCTGCTAAGGACGGGGAGTCGTGCAAGATAAAAGCAGGGGCGACAGTACTGGGGCGTCAACCACGGCGGCCAACGCAGGGCTGTTGTGCGGTATGTGCCTCAGCGGGGCGGAAGGCGTTCAGTGCAATGGCCGGGCTGTGCCCACGGGCTGTCGGCGCAACCGCAGCCAATTGATGCGGAGGGTAGCTCCGGCAAAGCAACAAGGCAGCTCCTGATGATGACGAGGCCTCTGTGTCCTCCTCCAAATGCAACTAAACGACACATACGCGCCACCAGACTGGCCAGTATACGCGCTACCAGACGCACCTGAAGGGCGCCGAGCCCTCTCCTAGGTGCGTGTCCAGCACTGGCTCCGCCTCCTTGGCCCAGGACAGGTCCCCCTCGTCGAAGCCGGAGAAGCCGGTGAAGGCGCTGAAGCCCGTAGCGGCCGCCGCGCTGGGGCCAGAGGGGGCCGACGGCAGGGGGCCGCTGCGGCACGGGCGACAGGGCAAGGTAAGGAGGGCGAGATGAGTGGGTTATGGGCTGGCTGGCGCACAGAGCAGCTCCCGTATCCGCGCCGAACACCGTGCACACGGGAAAAGCTTACACGGTGCATTACCCAAATGCGAGGCGCGGCGACTTACACCATGTACTGAAGCCAGTTTGGTGTGGTCTATGCATGCCACCTACCCGGCCGGAGCTGCGCCCTGCGCCCCGCCAGCTGCCGCACCGCCTCCTGTCCCTGCCGCCGCCGCGTCCTTGCCGCCCGCCGCCGCCGCCGCCGCTGCGTCCTTGCCGCCCGCCGCCGCGCCCTGCACCGTCCGCTGGCGGGGCTCCGCCGCCTTGCGGAGCTTGTTAAGCCACGTCAGCTTGGTATCCATGTTCTCTGTGTGACGGGCGTAACGACGTGGGGTATTAGCATCACAGGGCGTGCACAGAAGCCGTCGCAGGGTCATGCGGCCCCTGCGGAGAAACGACCCTGTCTCCCCCATGCCCGGCGCAATAGTGCAGCCCAGATAACCAAGTATGCAAAGCATGCAATGCGAGCTTTGGTCGAAAGAGACTCCCCACCCACCCGCGCGCATGATGATGGCGTTGTGGTCCTTCACCGCCACGCCCCGCGGGTCCCTGTGCCGGATGCGGATCATGAGCTGGTTCTTGTCCGCCGTGGCCATGTTGACGGGCGCGTTGGGCACACGCGGCATGCCCTTGTCGTCCAGGTCCTCCACGATGCACTCTGCACACGTTCCGGGAAGCAACGCACGTGCGCCTGAGTGCGAACTCCCACGCAATGTAACAGCGCGTGGGCATGGTTCGAAGCTCTGAAGTTGCATGCAATGTGGGTCACAGACTGCACATGACTGGCTTTCAGGACCGTGATGCCGCTCTGTCGCAACTGCTCTGACCCACATCGCCAGGGCAGGGTACCCAGGGAGCCCCAACCAAAAGGACAACAGTCACCCGTCTATCCGGATCCGATGCGCACCTGCGATGTTGACCTGGCCGCGCAGGCCCTGCGGCTTGGACACGTCCTCAGGGCTCTTGAAGTAGTACAGCACGCGCTGCGACTCGGAGAAGACGAAGAAGCGGCGCTGCCACTTCATGGACTCCAGGAAGCGAGCCGCCGAGTCGTCGCTGACGTACTTGTCGAAATAGCCGGCGATGAAGTCGTCCGCGTTGGCGGCGCTGGGCATGGTGCCTGGGGTTGCAACATACGGTGTTAACGCAGAGAGTAGAAGTCGGGGGACAGCTATTCGTCTGAACACCGGAGACGCACGGTGGAGTCCCCAACGTTATGGCCCTGGGCGTGATGCCCGAGAGCAATCCCAGAAGCGATGGCCCATGCTAAACAGCAGAAGGGGTGTCGACGACTACTGACAGGGCAGGTCGCGCTTCTTGCGCTCCCATGTGACTGGCGGCAGCTGAATAGCACGACCGCCGGCCATCCCGCGCACAGGCGGCTGTCGGCACTTGCGCCACAACGCCTCCGACCCACAGCACAGCCGCACGCCGGCGCCACTCACCCTGCACACGCGTGGGCGACTTCCCATCGTCCGAGTCGTCGTCCGCCGTGGGGGGAGTGCCCGGCGGCGGCGGCGTTCCAGGCGGGGGGCTGGCGGCCGGGGTGCTGGCCGGCCCGCCGAACGAGGGGAAGAACTTTGCCGCGGTCTGCTTCACCGCGCCCGGCTTGCTGGTGGTCTCCACGCCAGCGCCGGGGCCGCGCGCAGCCATGGCGGCGCGCATCTGCTCCTGCTGCTTGATCTTCTGGTAGCGGTGGTGCGTGGTATGCCGGAAGAAGCCCGCGGTAATGTAGCTGCGCTCCATGTCCACCAGCATGTGGGCCACTGTTGGGGTGCACAGGGATGGCGGTTTGTAAGGGGGCGGGCTAGTGGGCATACAGCATTGCATTCCGTGTCCTCCAGCATCTGGGCCACTGGGGTGGGCAGTGAGGAGTAGGGCAGGGATGCTGAGCGATGACGGTGCGATTGGCAGCTGTGGGCCAAGGGATCCTACTTGGTGCTGGAAAAGCGCGAGTGCACGGCCACCACCATGTGGACCACTGGGCTGGGTTTCGGATGATAGGGTTGCAGGGGTATCGTGAGACCACTTGACAGCTAGAGGCCCTCGATATGGCGAGTCCCCACGTGCTTGGCCAGGCACTTGCAGTAGTGCATTGCGTACGTGCGGCACCACCATCCATGGAAGCTGCATGCCTTCCGACGCCAACATTCAAGTCGCGTCGCTGCCCCGCCTCGCCAACGCAGCGCTTGCACTGAGAACCCATGCAGGTGCTAGCACGGTACCAGACCGGAAGACAAGCTTGCATAGACCCCACCATACACACCTGAAACTCCTGGGTCTCGGTGCACCGTTCATGAGCACTACCCCCGTAACAACCTGACAATGTTCTATCCTTGTCCCCAGTTCCCCCCGCCCGCCCCAGCGGCACTCACTCCTCTCGCTCTCCCGCTTCCACTCGTCCAGAGCTGCGATGATTGCGGGCATGACCACGTTCTTGAAGTCCGGCACGTACATGGGCATGGCGCCCATCAACGCCGCCTCAGTGAACTGCCCCGCCTTCTCCGCAGCCTCCCTGCCGGAACAACCCCAAGCGCGCAACGTAAGGCCCCACCATCCGCCAACGCTGGCACGTTACTGCTGCCTTTGTCGCTGCTACCCATACGCAGCCCTGCCAAAAGCTCTCAAGGCGCTCCTGGAACGGAGGCTGGTAAGGACAGACTCCAATCCACCAGACGCCTACATTGCAGTCAGGCCAGGCGCTCTGCTGAGGGGGCAGCTTGCCCTGCTTGGCCCCACTTGCTGCCGGACAGCAGTGAGCCCACCCTGAGCCCGCAGCCGCCTGCCCTACCTGGCCGCGTTGACCAGCAGGTTGTACACCTCCTGCACGCACGTGTTGACGGGGTCCGTCACGTGGTCGAGCGCCTCCGAGGACAGCTGGCGCAGGCCCTTCTCGGGGGCCACCATGCTGGGCTGGTAGCCGTCGGCCTGGCGGCACACCTGCATGGAGCAGAACGTTCCCGCATAGGGCAACAATAGCAGTCGTTTAATGAGGACCAGGCATTCAGCCTCCTGGCCGCACGGGAATGCTGGGCACACCTGATTCGCACAGGAACCAACTTACCGACTTGACGTTTTTCAGCTCGAAGACCTTCGCCATGGGCAATGTCTTCACCTTGCCGGCGAGGCCCTTCTCGCCCATGAAGGCCTCCTTGATCTTACCAGCCACAGGGGACTCCTGCAGGTCCCACACGACAGCAAATGATGGTCAGCCTGTGACAGGCCCTGGAACAGTGTGGACGTTCCTCCGTTAAGTGCAGCTCATCCACGTAGCTCGTGACGTTCGTTGCTTGCTGTGCAACATCAGCCCAAGGTAGAGACCATGGCAGCTGAGTGCGCCACCTGGCCGATGGGGTTTCCACTCTAGGTTTGGCCCTGGGTGAGGTACGCATACAACGCGAGAAACCGTGGGTGAGGTACTTCCGTGCACGTGCTTAGTCCCCCTCCCACTAAGCGGGGATGCTAGTACAGACCCGGACCCATAACATGCCCCCAGGTAAACCACGTGCCCCCAGCGCACATTGACGAAGTTCACGTAGGCTCGCTCGAAACCCCTGCAGAGCTCGAACACCTCCTTGATACCAGCAGGTGCCTCTCCATACTGCAGCACTACTTTCTCAAGTGCGATTCGCTTCTCCTGCAGGCGGTAGAGCACCTGCACGGGATCGATGGGAAAGGGCTTGAGCAACCAACTACACCCAAAACACGACGACATCGTCTTCAACTCCTTAAATGTCAGAACCAGAGCATTGTTGCAGCTCCACTTCCTCTCTATCCTCGCAGCTCTTTAGAAGGCCAGCGGACGTGTATCGCCCTTAGCGATCATGCTCGTCTTTGCATCCAGACTACTGTACCTGCTCCAGACCAGCAGTAGGAGCCTCCACAACTTGCGTCCCAATGGCTGACATGGTGCCTGCAGCTGACGCTTGGTGCCGAGCTAGGAGAAGATGGTGCTCAAGAGTCTTTTATGTTGAGCAGGGCAAGTGCATCTTGCTTGATCAGAGCAAGTAGGGCATACTTACTACTATATGTATCTAGTTGCACTGGAGTTGCTGGGGCACCAAATTTTTTAGAAGGGAGTTGGTTCCTCATGCAGTGGATGTCCCCCGCATCTCAGCCAAGTCCAGGTGCTGTTCGAGCAGGTCAAAGGCGCAGTTTCCTATTGGCTCGTCCTTAGGTATTACTGACTGGCTTTGTGCTGTTGAGACAGCACCTTTGGCACCCGCTGGTGACTTTTTAACACCCAGCGGAACGGACAGCAGGATGGCGACTACGATGTCGTCGTTCAAGGGGACAGCCTGCTCTGGCCAAAGTGCCCTGAAGCCGGGGCAGCCTTGCAGGCTGCGCGTCCAGGTGATGCGTCGCGCCATGCCGTGCCGCAGGGCTGCACACCTTTCAAGGTTATGCCAATTGAATGCGAAACTGATCATAAGTTCAATACGCAATTGTAGACCATGGCTAGCGCGGCTCTGGTCATGCCAAGCAAGCAGCTAGTTCTGCCGAACAAGTACTGCGAGTCTATTCACCAGACCAAGCGTCGCCCCACTCGCACTGTCATGGTGAGAATCGATGCTGCACACCAGAATTGCTGGCGCGTCCTCTTTGGCCAATTTCCGCCGGCAGGCATGAGGGGCATTAGGTCGATTTCAGGTGTTGCCCCACGAGCAGCCGTCGGCTGTAACAAGTTCCTCTGTATGTCAGTCTTTGTACTTCTAATTTAGATCCGTGGAAAAATCTGCAGATCGGCAAGGTTCCTGTGGGCAGCGACCACCGCGTCGCTCTGCAGACCATGACTACGACCGACACGAGGAACGTGCAGCTCACCGTCGACCAGGTGCGTTTGCATACAAATAGGTGCTCCCAGTCGCCGGCAGCTAAAGTCTCGGAGTCCTCCGCTCACGCTAATGCAGTGCCATCGGCTTGGGGGTGGGTTGGGTCCGGTCACGCTCGCTAGTGTTGTGGCGCAGGAGCTCACGCATACATGGGTTACGAGACAGGGGCGCGGCCTGCACCTGAAATGTGGGCCAGCGGTTGCTGTGTGCGGCGCGGCAATCACCCTGGCGTCAGGTGCAACATGGTGCACCCACCAGATGGCGCCCTTGTCTGCCGCACTTAGGCAACTCTTCCCTAATCCGCCGCCCCTTCTGCCCATGGTCTATGCCTGGTTATGCAAAATGCAGGTCAAGAAGTGCGCGGACGCTGGCGCCGACATCGTGCGCATCACGGTGCAGGGCAAGAAGGAGGCGGAGGCGTGCATGAAGATCCGTGAGCAGCTCTTCAAGGACAGGTGGGTCCAACAGGGCCGTGCTGGCAGACCTAGTGCCGACCCACACGGGTCACCGTGATGTGCTCATGATGGCTTGCTCTGCATGGATGGCCGCCGTATTGCGTTGTATCATCTGCACTCATTGAGACTTGGCAGGTGAATGGGATCCCTGTGCGTGCGCTCCTCACGCCAACGCCTGGCCTGTCCTCCCTCGCTCGTAACAGGGTCTTGGTAGGATCTTCCTGACGGCTTACTCGCTTGTTTGCATGCACGCAGGTACGACGTGCCCCTGGTGGCCGACATCCACTTCCAGCCCACGGTGGCCATGATGGTGGCGGACGCGTTCGAGAAGGTAGGGGGTTGCAGGGGCAGGGGGCAGCAGCACATGGGGCTGGGACGTCGCTGGCTGTGCTCCAATCAGCACCGCCAGCACGGTTGGGCCTGGGCGAGCAGGGCAGGGCGAGGCAGGACAGGGGGTCTGCAGCGGCCATGATTGGGCGGACGCTTTCGAGGTGTTGGGAACATGGATCGGGACATGCAGAAGCAGGTGCCAGCCGGCCAAGGGGGGGGGTGTATGCTGGCGCGGTGCTGGTGGGTTCTGCGGGCCGTACGGCGTCGCTCTCTGGGCAGCGCAGGCCGTTGGGACGGCAGTGCTGGAACATCGTGGGGGGCTACAGCTGTGGCGGGATCCGCGCTGTCACCACGAGGAGAGCAGCTGGGCGAACACAAGGCGATGGGCGGGGAAGCGGCAAGTGGGGAGGTTGTGAGCCGCTAGTGGGCTGGGCTCCTCAGCGGCTCAGTGCAGGGGCCGTGGCAGTGCTGAGCCGCGGTGCTGTGAGTCATGGGAAGCGGCGAGGAGGGCGATAATGGCATGGAGGGCTCGGCACCGTTGGCGGCACCGTCATCTGGTTGCCCTTCGTGGCCTCCTGCAAAGACCGTATGGGCAGCCATGGGACGGGCTCATGCGGCGGGCGTGTACACAATGTTCCTGTGGGGACGAAGGGAATCACGTCGGCAATTTCGTGTCGACCTAACTGACTCTGTCGTATGTTCACTGTGGGCCATAACAGCATCTTTCCCTACGCCGTGTGTACATCCTGCCAGATCCGCATCAACCCCGGCAACTTCGTGGACGGCCGTAAGACCTTCGACGTCATCAACTACGATGACCCCCGGGTGAGGTGACGCCGTAGCAAGGGATGCCGCACATTGGCATTGACGGTGGGGCAACGGAAGCCGCGGTTGTGGCAACAGCGGCGGCAGCGAGTGGTTGTGGAGCCTTGTGAACCGGGCAGCCTTACCTTGTGTTTCGCAGACCGCAACTGCAGACTGTGCTGAACATGTACGCCGAATCTCCTGGACCTGCAGGAGTTCGAGCGCGAGCGCGAGCTGATCGAGGAGACCTTCACGCCCCTGGTGCTCAAGTGCAAGGAGCTGGGCCGCGCCATCCGCATCGGCACCAACCACGGCTCGCTGTCCGCCCGCATCCTGTCCTTCTACGGCGACACCCCCCGGTACGTGCGGATACAATTGTCGTGTGCATTGAAACCCAGGTCCCACAACTGGCTCGCCACGTGGCCCACAACTGCATTTCGACCGACATGTGTATCGTCACCGTACATGTGGGGTCACCGTACATGCGCTGCCTCTGACCCCACTCCTCACACATACGACCGCGTCTACCCTACAGACTCCGGCGCTCCGGCCCTGCCTGCAGACTCCGGCCCTTCACATGCCTTCCCACCACCAAACCCTCCCTCACATCAGTTCAGTCAGTTCAGTTCAGTTCAGTCGTTACACGTAGCAGGTGCAACGTCCCATACGAGCCGTAGGGCCCAAGGGATACCACAATGCACACATCGCCTGTCTTGCCCTCCCTTCCGTGCCCTTTGCCCCTCCCCTCCCCTACAGCGGCATGGTGGAGTCCGCGTTCGAGTTCGCGGAGGTGTGCCGCAAGCACGACTACCACAACTTCGTGTTCTCCATGAAGGCCTCCAACCCGCTGGTCATGGTGCAGGCCTACCGCCTGCTGGCGGAGGAGATGTACAAGAAGGGCTGGGACTACCCCCTGCACCTGGGCGTCACTGGTGAGCAGGGCTGCTTGATTCCCCGCCAGGGCTCGCAAGCCCTTTCAGAGAGAGAAGCCAACCTAGTACCATATCCAGATGTGTGCAGCACCATATGTGCACTTTGCCGCAGTGGCCTGCAGAACCAGCGAAAGGTCTGACCGGAGAGTGTGTTGTGGGGTGAAGGGGCACGCACGACAGGACGTCCGCACTGCATAAGGGGCGCTGCGCCGCATTTCAACCACGGCCTACGCCTGTTTATTCGGTGCTACATGAACACTGGTGGCATCATCAGGGCGGCGTGGAGGCCTCCGTTGGGGGCCATTGAGCTGCTGCCTTAAACCTGCCACTACAGTAAATCCAACCAGCAAGCATTGCCTCCGTGCGTTGACCAGGGCCCATCATGCAAAGGGGCCAAGGAACGAACACGCCTACTTCCGTCACCGGCGCCGAGCTGCACTGCATAAGGGGTGCCATGTCGCAACTCACCAACGACCGACACCTGTTTATACAGTGCCACATGGAAGCACAGCGGGCATCATCAGGGCGGCGTGGAGGCCCTCCCATGGGGGCCGTTGAGCTGCTGCCTTAAACCTGTCCGCACAAGCTGGCATCGGCAACGCACACGTTAACAGCACAAGCCCGTAGGTTATGACACGGCGGTGGACTCCGACGCGGCATCACTTACCTTCCTTCTTGCGGCGCCTTATAAAGGCGCTGGGGCGTTATGAAACCGCCCCAGCGCCCGACCTTCGGCGCCAAAGGAAAATACAGCGCACACGTGTGGCTGCACCAAATAGCGCGCAGGCTCCTCTGTGTCGCGCGCTATCGACCGGCCAGACATGCAATTGTCAAACCCTCAATGCCGCTTGCCTCCCGCCAAACCCTTGTCCTCATGCACCCATCCACAAAACGTCTGTCTCTACTACCAGAACCCTTGTGTGCGCGCTGCTTGGCATCCTCTATCTTTCCATGCACCCGCTGTACCCCCTTGCTGAGGCGGGCGAGGGCGAGGCCGGCGCCTCCTGGCCTACTTCTCCCTAGCACATATGATATCCACCCACCCGCCCACCCCAACCCGTCAAACCTCTCCTCCCTTGCAGAGGCGGGCGAGGGCGAGGACGGGCGCATGAAGTCCGCCATCGGCATCGGCGCCCTGCTGATGGACGGCCTGGGCGACACCATCCGCGTGTCGCTGACCGAGGACCCCGAGTACGAGATCGACCCATGCACGCGCCTGGCGGGCCTGGGCGAGCGCGCCTGGAGCACCGTGAGTGGGGAACAGGGGCTCCCTGACGTTGGGGTGCAGGGTGGCGAAGTGCATGGGCCTCGCAAGCGCCTGGCGGGCCTGGGCAAGCGCGCTTGGAGCACCGCGAGTGTGGGGGAAGAGCGCAGCATGGGACGTGGCCGGCCGTGCAGGGAGCTAGGGGAAAGGCTGACGGGTCTTGCGGGGTCTACGGGCCTGGCCGAGCGCGCCTGGAGCACCGGGAGGGGTTCGTAGTGGAACGCCTCGTGCCGGAGGTGGCATTGCGCGGACTGGGGAGAGCTGGGAGGGGCCTTACAAGCGCATGGCCAGCGTGGGGGAGCGCAGGTCTGTGCAGAGCACCGTTGGTGAAGGCTCGGGGGCAGGGAGTCCTTCATGGGAAAGGGGAATGCGCCCGCCTGCTCGGCTCACCCAGCTTACAACGGGGAACACTCCAGTGCAGGGACGGGGCTGGGTGCATGGGTGGAGGCGGGGGCGCTGGGCGGAGGGTGAACAGACCCGCACCTCGGAACACAGGGGGCGCTGGCGTGCCGAGAACCTCACCCTGGCGCTGGAACGAGCGTGCCAAAGCGAGATGCGTGCCCGCATTAAGGGCGCTGGCGGCCAGGGTTCTAAGGGCTCGCGGCCGGCAGCGGGCTACGGGCGAAAGGACGGCCGAACACTTGTGCGTCGTGGGGATGAGCACGTGTGCACGGGGGGTGGGGGCGCCTTGGCGGCGCGGCGGTGTTGCAGCAGCGTGCGGGAACAAAAGCGGCCACGGCGCCTTGCGTGTGGCACTCCTAGAACTACCCCAGCGCCCGAACGTCAATGCCAATTGCGCCATTTCCCGACCTGCCCCTGTCCGCCTGCCGCGCCGGTCCCCCTCCCCAGGGTCTGGGCGTGGCTCCCTTCGAGGAGACCACGCGCGACACGCACACCTTCTCCCGCCGCGTGGGCGACCTGCCCGTGCAGCGCGAGGGCGAGGAGCTGGACTTCCGCGGGGCGCTGCACCGCGACGGCACCGTGTACTCGGCGGTGACCCTGGAGGACCTCAAGACGCCCGAGGTGGGTGTTCACGTGGCGTACCTATGTCGTGTCCTACTGAGGAGCTGGGGTTAGGGTTGTTGGGCCGCGACGGCACCGTGTACTCGGCGGTGTCCCTGGAGGACCTCAAGACGCCCGAGGTGGGTGCTAAAGCGTGATATGCATGTGCTATTTACAATGCGAGAAGGTGGGGCACGGGGTTGTTCTAGCGTGACGGCGGTGTCGCTGAAGGACTCAAGACGCCCGAGGTGGGGCCGCGGCGGCGGTGGTGTGGGACGGGCATGGTAGTCGCATGGGCGTACAAGAGGACTGGGATTGCGCCGCGCACAGCGTGGTTGTGCACTGAGATACCCGGACATGCATGCATCCTTGGTCTTGTCTTTCATCAGGGAAGCGATTTGAGGAAGCAATGTCCAGACCGGCAACCCTACTGCATGCCACAGGCGCTGTAGGGCATTTGGAGCTCCAGGCTTGCTGTCTTTGAGCAAGTTGCTAAGAAGTCTCGTTGTGTCTTGCTGTGTCTTTCCCTGTCCCGTCAGGTGCTGTACAAGAAGCTGGGCGCCAAGCTGGCTGTGGGCATGCCCTTCAAGGACATCGCCACCAGCGACAGCGTGGTGATGCGGGAGCTGCCGCCCAGCAGCGACAAGGAGGGACGCCGCGCGCTGCGCCGCCTGCAGGTGGGGGGTGGAGGACGTCTAACAGGATACAGCGGCGTGAGGGCTGTGGGTAGCTTGGCTGTTGACGGGAATCGTCCGCGCTTCGAGGGGGACAGGGCAAATGTACGGCGTGGCTGCTGCAAGCAGGGGGCGGGGCCGCCGGACTTGCGGTACAGTACTCTCAACCGCGTCGGTCCAATGATGAGGGCACCGTGGCACCGTGAGTGCCCTGCTACCCATCCTTCCACGCCCCTTCGTCTTGACTGCAGCGGTGGCCCATTCGCGTCCTCGCTTTCTCCGTACCCGCAGGAGGTGACCACCCACGTGATCGCCCCCCTGGAGGCCCTGGCCCGCGACCCCCTGCCTGGGGCCATCGCGCTGGCGCCTCTGGCGCAGGCGGTTAAGGGCGGCGTGGCGCTGCCGCAGGTGGGTAAAGGGTGTGTGTGTGTGTGTGTGTGTGGTGTGCCGCGGTGTACCCCATTCGGGAAGAGGAGGAACGGGGAAACTGTACCAGCAACGGCGCTGTCGTACGTGGGCGGAGCCGTGTATGCGCGCAAGAGTGCACCTCAGTCTGGACGGGAGGGGAGGGATGGGGGCGGGGCGGCCAAGGGCGGCGTGGCGCTCCTGCAAGTGGTTTGCGCCTGGGCACGTGGCAATACGGAGTAGGGGTTTAGGTAGGTGCGAGAAGTCGGCTAGTGGCCCCGCGAGCTATGGCGCTGCCGCACGTGCACTGAAGCAAGCTGTGGCGGCGCGAGTGTCGGGTCGCTTGGGCCAGGCGTGGGTTACGTCTGGCGTGCGCTTGGGGGGCGGGCCTTCTGCGCGTGTCGTTGCTGCTTATGCGAGCTACAGGAAGGGTCTGGGCGCTGCCATCTACCTACCATTCATTCGCCAACCCTTGGCCTGCTCAACCCTGTCATCCCCAGGGCTCCACCCGGTGGGCCATCGAGGTTGACGGCACGGAGACCGAGGACGAGCTGGCCGCCCTGCGCAGCCTGGCGCCCATCGTGGTGCTCCTCAACATCAAGGACGGCGTGTCGCGCCTGCACGCGTCGCGGTGAGGGAGTGACTGGGGGTGGGGGAGCGGCGGACGGGGGACGTGGCAGCGGAGCGAGCGGTCTGCGCGAGGGAATGCTGCGTGCCGTGTCTGTGTGGGTACGGAGCGGCACCAGTGTGGCCGCCTACGGTATCCTTGCCACGCCGTATTGCGTCCATGTCCCCGCCCTGGACCAGCTTTCCGGACTTAGTGGTGTACCGGTCTCAGCAAATGTCTTTCCCACACTTCGCCCTTGCCCCTGTTTCCCAGCCGCGCGTTCGACGCGCCCAAGCGCCACGCCCACGCCGCCGCCCTGTGCCCTGTCTCCGAGAGGAAACGCAGACCGAACGCAATATTGTGTCTCCCTCTTTGCCCGTGCCCCCTGCCCCTCCCAGCCGCGTGTTCGACGTGCTCAAGCGCCACGAGATCACCACCCCCGTGGTGCACTGCATGCGCTTCCCCGCCGGCACCGTGCGCGACGAGATCGTCATCAACACGGGCAGCCTGGCGGGAGGCCTGCTGGTGGGTGCCGAGCAGTGCTTAGGTGGTGCACCATAGCTGTGACGTATCTTTCTCTTGCCTAGGACAGCACCCTTCGCGGTGCGCACTTTGGCGGTGGGCTGCTTGCCAGCCATGCTTGCAACCTCCTGAGACGCGTAGCCCTGCCGGGATTCCGCAGATGCCGCAGCAGCAACGACAGTCCCTTTTCTTACGGCGCCTTACAAAGGCGCTGGGGTGTTTCAAAAGCCCTTGGGCTTATTACCTGACACCTGACTGGCTGACTCCGTTTGCCCTTGCTGCTATTTCCCTGATCGACAGGTTGACGGCCTTGGCGACGGCGCCATGATTGAGTGCCCCGGCGAGGACGTGGAGTTCCTGCGCACCACCGCGTTCGGCCTGCTGCAGGGCTGCCGCATGCGCAACATCAAGACCGAGTACGTGTCGTGCCCCAGCTGCGGCCGTACACTGTTCAACCTGCAGGTGCGGTGAGGGGCGTTGAGATAGATAAGGGAATGGGCAGCGCAGGGGGTAACCGTAGAGCGGCAGAGCACGGGGGGAAGGGGACAGTCGTACAGTGGATTGCGACTGGGGACACGGCGTGCAATATGCCCTGGAGGAGCAAGGAGCGGCGCACAGCAACGAACAGTAGAGCCTTACTAACCTGGGGTATTTCTGACCTGGGATGACACAGCCCCGGCTCCTGCCTACTTGTCTGCTGCCCGCTGACGGGCTCCCATGCCCTTGCCTCTTGCCTTTCCCGCCCCGCAGGAGGTGACGGACCAGATCCGCCAGCGCACCGGCCACCTGCCGGGCGTGGCCATCGCCGTCATGGGCTGCATCGTCAACGGGCCAGGTGGGGAGGGGTCACGTGGGGGGCGGGAGGGGATGAGAGAGGAGGACGGTACCGTGTTTGGGGGCGGAGAGGGATTGGAAGGGTAGCGACACAGTGGTATGGGACGTGGTCATGGCCGTAATGGACGGTATTGTCAACGGGCCAGCTGTGGTGAGGAAGGGTGGGGGCGGTGAGTCAGTTGGCCAAACAGGCGTGGTTTGGGGATGAGATGAAGCGTGGCGGCGCTATCCATCCTTCGCCTGCGCTTACCACGCGCCTCGCCGTTGCTTTCCGCGGGCGTGCGCCTGTTATTCGACTCTTTCGCTCGAGCGTGGGCTATGCGTCTTGATTGACCGTCCGTGAGCGTGCGCCTGGCGACCCTCATGTCTCTTTGTGTCATATCTATGGTACATCACTTTCTGCAATCGTAGGCGAGATGGCTGACGCGGACTTCGGCTACGTTGGCGGCGCCCCCGGCAAGATCGACCTGTACGTGGGCAAGGAGGTGGTGCGGAGGGGCATCCCCATGGAGTCGGTGAGTGGGGGGCGGGGTTGAAGGGAGGACGGCTTGCATGCGCGTGTGTGTTCGCACATGGGTGGGGATGTGGGTGCGGTTTATAGGAAAGGAAGTGGTGCCCGGTGCGGCGAGGCACCCCCGGGGGGCAGCCCCACAGGAAGGGCAGGGAGGCAGACGGGTCGAGGGGGATAGGGGACCAATTGACTGTTTGCGAACGGAGGGCGCTGTCGGTGATGGCAAATCGGGAGGACGGGTGTGCAGGCGCGAAGAAACGCGGGGGTGTGGGGGCTGTGGGGGCGCTTCAAGCGTCGTGGGCGCTTGCGACGGGCATGGGATGGAGCCAACGGCGCATGGGCACTGGCATTGGCACCACGCACTGTGGCGCTGTCGTTACAACGAGCCTCGGCAAATGATGGTCAACACTCAACAGCTTGATAGTAGATCCCGAGACACCTCCGGGTGCGGTGATGATAACAGGGAGACTGATGCCAGGCGGGAATTTTGCACAATTGGCTATCCCTCTCCGCTCTTGACTGCCTGGACAATCACAGTGGGGCACAGTAGCACACGATGCCAACGCGCAACGCTGCGGAGCGTGATGCGCGTTGGCTCACAGCCTCGTCGTTGTACTATCCTGGTCGGATCGGCATTGCTCGCACCCTCCCTTGATCGCCTGTTGGCATCCTCCTACAGATTCGGTGTGTTGCCTCGCCGGCAAACCTACATGGCCCCGCTATCTCGGCAAGCCTCTCAGCTGTGAAATACAACACTCGTACGTACGCCTATATAACGCCTAACCCACATGCACCCCCTTTCGTGCCACGCAGGCCTGCGACCAGCTCATTGAGCTGATCAAGGAGCACGGCCGCTGGGTGGAGAAGCCGGTGGAGGAGACGGTGGCTGCCTAAGCCACACGCAGGTGTGTGTTAACCCACGCGCGTGGTGGTGGTGGGGCAGCAGCAAGAGCGTTGGGGGAGGGAGGTGGGCATCCAGGATCGGGAGCTCGCAGTTGAGTTGGTCCTGTGGAGTGGTGCGAACAAAAGGTGAAGGCGTTGATTGGGAGGTGCTTGGATGGGAGTGGTGGCGTGAGCAGTACGCAAGGGGGTGATGGTTAATCGCGGGGTGGTGGCGGGGGTGGTGATCGTTTTACGTCGTTCAGTGTGGAGCGCCTTTCAGGAGGACCGGGGCTGTGCTCCAGCACGGTTTGGGCCTGTGATTTGTGAGGGCGTTGTGCAGGTCATGGGCTGCGACGGTAGGCGTTGTGGCGGCGACAGACATGCACTGGCTATGCCGGTAGGGACGGCTTGTCAGGCACATGAGTATCAGCAGTTGCTTGCACTTTTGGCTTGGGTGCAACTGCGTGCAACCTCGGATAGCAGTCCGTAGTTCGGGGTGACCAACTGCATGGCCCGGGATTCGTGCTGCTCGTCGGTGTCTTCGGCATGCGCCCTGCTTTTTCCTGACTGCCAGTGCGCAGGGGCGTAGTCTGTAAGGCATTGGTAGCTGTGGGTCACAATGCACAATGGGGAGGCGAGTGTGGGTCAAGGAGGCCGAGACGAAGACTTGATGACTGCGAGGGGTCTGGTGATGAGGCCGGAACGCAACTGGCCGCAGGGGAGACTGGCCGATCGCAGTGCGCATCCGATGTAAGGAAAATACGACAAACAGCCATCTCATTCTGGTATATCAATGTGTATGATTGCCAAGGCACGTGGCATGGGTAGACGCCCAACGAACTTGCTCAGCAACTCCACGGAAGGGCTCTTCTCGTGGCAGGAATGACCCATGGGTCAATTAATCTTACCGAAACTCCTTCTATGGCTAGACGCATACGGCAGAAGTGAATCTGTCTTCGGCCTGCTCTAATTGCAGCCTTGGTTAGGATGAGCCGGAATACGTGGGCATTGAGCTCGCCCCTCGCTGGGCCGCTGGGCCGCAACCAGGCTTGAGAGCAACTGCCTGTACGGAGCCCAATTGGGCCCCTGGCGGAACACTCTGACACCAAAGCCAGAGTTGCCTTGCTGGCTGTAGTTATCTTGCCTGAACACAGCCGGTGAACGAGCCAGCCAGTCGCCTGAATACGCCGTGGAACGCTACCGGTGCACTCAGTGCACCCAAGGTTACACCCTGTCGCAACATCGGCGCGACTGCGCCTATTGTCTGCAATTGTCATGCAGTCACAAGGACCCCGTATCTGTAGCAAATTTAGCGGCATGACTGACGCGACAAGCCTGCCTGCCGACGACGCGTTTGACCGCGCACGGAGACCAACTTTGCAAGCCGGCCAGCAGGCTGACCTTGCTCTGCCACCCGAGCTGCTGCTACCCGTTTTAAAGTACCTTCCCGACAACTTCCTCGCAACCGACGGCAGGCTGAGCTGCAAGGAAGCCAGCTAGCACCTGTCCTCCAACCCGCTCCACCGCACCGTGCACATTCGGCACCCCATGTCCAGCACCGCGGCCCTCGACCCAGCCTTCTTCAGCAGTGCGCAGCTCGCACTCCGCAGCCTGTCTTTCGCGCGCAAGCTGCACCTGATGAGCATTGCAGCTGCTTCCGGCTCTGAGACCAACCTGGACTTCGCGTGGAGGCTCCTGCGGCCCTGCCTCTTCACGCACCTGCTGCTGCCATCCCGGTTCTACCTCGACCAGCTGGCAGGACCGCAGCTCGATGACGATCCAGATGACAAGTTCAGGACCCTGCCAGACGACGCTGCAACCTCGGCCATCAAAGCTGGCCACGCGCACCTGCTACCCTGGCTAGTCAGTCACCGCTGCCCGCTGGACATGCAGAAGGCTCTGCGTGCGGCAGCCGAGTACGGCAGCCTGTCGGACCTGCAGCGGACATGGGAGGTGGTACGGCAGGGGTGTACGGACATGGAGCACGAGGAGGCAGAGGACGGGGAGGAGGCGGAGGGACGGGTGGTCGACCTGGACGACTGTGTATTAGCGGCGGCTGTGGGTTCAGCCAGCCCGGATGCGCTGCGCAAGGTGGAGTGGCTAGTGGAGGAGGGGAGGGGCAGCTGCTCTCTGCAGGGCAACCGGCAGGCGGCGGTGGCGGCGGTGGGGACGGGGGACCTGGCGCGGGTGCAGTGGGTACAGGGAGCCGGGTGCCCGGTGGGGTGCAGGGAGGGTGTGGGAGCGGCACTGCGGCTGGGGGATCTGCGGGTGGCGGAGTGGCTGGTGGGGCAGCCAGGGGCTGAGGTGAGCGAGTGGGACTGGGGGCTGCTACGGTGGAGGCAGCAGCAGCAGCACGCGGCAAGGCAGCAGCAAGGAGGCGGGGGCGAGGGTCTTGTGGGCTGTGAGGAGTACGACAGCGTACTGGGCGAGCTGCAATACGGAGACGAGGTGCTGGGCGTACGGCAGTACGATGGGGAGAGGTTCTGCCGTACGGTGGGCTCGGGCAACGTCCCTGCCGTGGCTTGGCTGCTGAGGCACGACAACAACGACAGCATCAGGACCTTTTCGAGCGGGGATTTTCCAGGGCCTTTTGACGTAGCTGCGTCCCGTGGCGACGTGGCCATGCTGTCGTACTTGGCACGTGTGCTGCCGGCACGCCGGGCACGGTATCCCGGGTACCTGCAGCACCCCAAGCTTCTACCCGAGCTAATACACAGGTGGCCCAGGACGTCCCCGGACGGCTGCATGCAGGCCATGCGTGCCCTGGTGGATGCAGGGTTCCGCCCGGAGATATGCACGCTGGCGCGTACGGCTGTGGAGCGCGCAGCAGCCCTGGGTTACCTGCCGCTGGTGCGCTACCTGCATGACACGTGTCACAGTCCGATGGGCACCGACACGACCTTCATGGCCGCGGAAGGCGGCTGCGAGGCCGTGCTGGAGTGGCTGGTGGGCGGCATGGGGGTACGGAGGTCGATCAACTCACCGTACTTGGGGGCGGTGCGCAGGGGAGACCTCGCGACGCTGGAATGCCTATGGGCGCTGGAGGTGCCGCTGTCGGGCGACAGGTACCTGCTGGGGCACGTGGTGCACTGGGCTGGAGTGGCACGTGCCCTGCCCGTGGTGCAGTGGCTGGCAGAGCGCGGCATGGACGTGGGGTGGGCGGCGCAGCAGCACGTGGTTGTTGATGTGGAGGGGACGGAGGTGGAGGCGTGGCTGGAGTTGCAGCTGGAGGGTCGGGGGGTGGGCGAGGGGGCGGGGGATGGGTTGGGGGTGGAGGAGCAGGGGTCGGGGGACGGGGAGGGGGAGGAGGGGGAGGAGGGGGAGGAGGGTGAGGGAGGCGGTGGGACGGGGGAGGAGGAGGGGTAGGGGATGGAGCCGCAGCACGGATAAGGCGTGGGCGGTTTGATGTGGTGATAGCAGGGTTGGTTGCAGTTGATTTATGTTGCGGGCTCCTGAATCTCTTGAGGGGTTCTGGCCTTCTGGGCTGTTGCGGGTGATGTTCGTACCGGTGTACGGGGCACGTTTCACAGGGCCGCAGAGTGGCATTTTCTTGGCAGTTTGTGTTACATTCCAGATGGTTGGCCACACAATCCTTACTTGTCTGGTCCTTACTGGCAAGGGAGCCTGACATTGGGACTTTGGGAGGAGGCTTCGATACAGGTGTGCACGCATTCTGCGGGACGACGACTGGCATGTGCTGCAAGTCGACGGTAAAACGGCGAAACAACAGAGTGTTACATTCAAGAACAACAGAGTGTTACATTCAAGGGTGACTTCCACCTGCTTTCACCTTTCATCGAGGGGCGATGTGCACCAGAGTCGGTGCCTTCTCTGGCGTCTACCCTCGCTATACATCCAGCCTGATCCAGCCGTACGCATGCCATCCTGCCAGCGCTCCAAATAACCACAATTCAGCTCGATACAGTTGTCGAGAAGTTGCATACAAGAAGTCAGGGCCATTTCGGCCAAATACGAGGTGTCGCACAACGGTGCTGGAAGCGGTAATGCCGCCCAATACACCATGCTGGTTAAGACACGCAACGACGTGAAGTGCCACGGCATAGGCGCATTGCAGCGCTTTATTGCAAACCAACCGGCCATAGATTGCTAAGTGCGAAACCGCTCCCAAACGCTAGACAAGCACGGGGTTGCCTGTGTACGGCCAATGTCAAAAGGAAGGGCAGTGCATCCGTGGACCATATGCATGGCGCACATACATGGCGCAAAAGGCTCAACAGCGGCAGCCACGCGGCAGGTAGCTGCCACTCCAAGCAGGCTCCAGCCGCTGCAAATTCATAAAGCTTTTGGCAACACCTGCTAGCACACACACCGCACGCGCAGTGTGGATGCAAACCAAGATCTTATGCATGCGCCTCATACATTGCTGCACTTGCCTTTCGAGGCCCGACGCCTCCGTCCCTTGCCTCCCCACTTCCGCACGCACAGCATATCGTACCAATCGTACGACATCAGCTTCCCGTCCACATGGCTGAACAGGAACACGATCCAGTGGCTCGGGCCGCCATCACCACGCTTGGCTGTACATGACCCCGCGGCTGTGGCGGTAGGCCGAGGCTAGGACTCACCAAGCCTGTGAGGGCCGCTGAACCGATGGCCATGCCCCTACTGCCCCCACGCCCGAGCAGCCGGTGCCCTGCCCGCAGCCGCACCCGCGCCCACCTCCTCAATCTCCCCCATGTACACGTCCCCTTCCGCAAACGGTACGACCGCGTTGTCGTTCACCGGTACGACAGCACTGGACGAAATGCGGCGCTGTGCGGGGGACCGCCCCGTCGTGGAGCCCGCCTGGGACACCCTCGCGTGGCCAACAGCACCGCCGCCGCTGACGCTGACGCTTGCCCTGCGGCGAGCCACTGGCGCGTGGGGAGACCCCGATACCGCCCCTGGCTGTGCGCCTGACAGCCTGGCGGGGGACGCCCACATGCTCGTCCCTGCCCCCGCCCCTGCGCCCGCCCCTGCCACGTGTACCTTTGGCAGCGCAGGGGAGGAGTGCCACGACCGCGCGCCCTGCAGGTCAAGCTCAGCCGCCGCTGCAGCCGCCGTTACCGGACTGCCGCCGCCGCTGCCGTACAGGCCCGCGCCCGCCAGGTGGGGAGGTGCGGGAAGCTGCATGGAGTGCGGGGCGCTGAGGGACTCCCCTGCATCTGGCCCGCCGCCTGTGGAGCTGCCCCGTAGGCGACGGCGGGGTCGAGGCATCCGCCCGGCCACAACGGAGGCGGCAAACGTTGCGTTTTGGGTTTGGGACGCCTGGTGGGGGGTGGAGGCCGCGAGCGAGGGGCGGCTGATGCGAGGGCGGGGCCCGAAGGTGAGCAGACCGGACTCGGACAGTTGCTGCTGCTGTTGTGCTGCGGCACGGGTTAGCTGCTGAGATGCGGCGGCTTGCACCACCTGCAACGCCGTAGGGGACATGGGTTGCGGGTGCAGGTCTGGCAGCTGGTGCTGGAGTGGCTGGTGCGCCATAGCCCCTGTCCCGAAGTCCACAACAGCGTCGGGGTAGGCATGCTGCTGCTGCTGCTCCCAGGGTGGTATTAGCGGGGGGATGTTTGGGTCCTCCGCAGGGCCCTCCGCCGCAAACCGAGCCGCTAGATCCTGCCCTGCCCATCTCCTGTGGTGCTCTGCGCCGGGAGCTTCGTGGATGGTGGGGAAACGGTGCTGCCTGGCGCGGCGGGTGCGCCGTACGATGACCGTTGCAATGGCAATGGTTAGTAGTACGGCTGCGCCGCCGACGGAGGCGGCTATGATGATGACGGTTGTGGCGGCGGAGGACGAGCCGCCGGAGCCGGAAGCGGAACGGTCGGATGCGGTGCCGGTTCCTGTGCCCGACTGCTGGAACGCGTTGGGGTCGATCTGGGCGGCGTTGACCTGCGAGTGGGAGGAGGGTGCGGGGTGCGCGCGGCGGCGGGGCAGCGGTGGGGCGGCAGGCGGAATGCAGCGCGTTGCATACGGTGGTGGTGAGAGCCGAGCACAAACGGCGTGCGGGTTGCGCGTGGGTGCTGCATTGGTGTGTGTGTAAGCGTTGGTTTCTCGCCAAGATAATATTGCATGCTTCACTCGGTCTCGGGGCGCCGAGCCTGTGAAGCCGGGGCCCTGGAGCCCCAGGTTTGGGACCCCTGACCCCACAGCTCCACAACAGGCGTACACGTTACGGAGTGCTCCAGCCTGCGCGCGTACCTGGTCTCGGAGCGCCGAGCCGGTGAAGCTGGAGGCCAGGCTGTTCTGCAGCCGACTGACGGCCGCCGTGTCCCCGGCAGCCGCTGCCGCGCCCAGCTGGTCCAGGGCAGCAGCCATACCCGACTGCTGCACTGACATGACCTGTGGGGCGTGGGGTGTGGGGTGTCGGGTACATGTGTGTTAGCTGGCGGTGCCATGAGGTGGTGCAGCTGCCGCCGGCCCCAACTGGTCCAGGGCAGCTTCCAGACTGTTGCAACGACATGACCTTTGGGGGTGCAGGGAGTGTGCCGCCATGCCTACGATGTGCGTAGATGAGGTGTTTGTGGATTGCCCTGCTTCAGCACTAGCCGCCATGACCGAGCAGGCCAAGGGCTGGCTTAGCAGCCGTGCCCATTGACACGTGTTGGCATGGCAACGCGCCACGCGACCTGCATCTCATGCGTGCAACCAGCAGTACGACTCACGAACCCCGCTTGCCAAACCGCAGACCCCGTGACGCACGTGCGAACGCAGCGCCTGGGCAAGTGGCAATCCACCTGCTGTACCCTCCCCTGTCCTCCTGTAGCCCACCTGTGCTGCGGACGCCAGCACCGCGGCCGAGTTGGCCGTCTGTGTGCTACCTCCAGCCGCGGCAGCTGCCACCAGCTGCCTGTCCAGCTGCGTGAGGATGGCCACGCTGTCCGCCACACTGCCGGCCACAGTGTCAAACAGCGAGTCCAGCTGCATGGCATGGAAGTTGTTGCAGGGGGACATTTGCGTTATAGGAGCCCTGGTTGGTGACACACGCTGATGTTGCATCAGAGAGGAGGTTGGAGCAAAAGACTGCAACAGCAAAATCTCATAAGCTCAGTCGTTCCATCCATGCCTCGTACCGTGGACGCGCAAATGCGGTACAGCTCACCTGGGCGCCGCTGACACTCTGTTGCTGCAAGCCGCGCCGCCGCCGGCCCTGCTGCGTGCCGTTCACGCCAGTACTGCCTGTCTCCCTGTCGTACGTACGGCGCATGAGGCCCCGCAGGTAGACGCGCTCGTCCAGGCGCAGTACGCCCGCCGCCAGGTCTGCCGCCATGGCTGACACGTGTGTGTACGACACGTGGGCTGGGCTGCGGGACGCTTTAAGCAGGCCTGGGGCAGGATGGTGCGGGGCGGGCAGTGGGGTGGAGGGTGGAGGGTTGAAAGGGGCCAAGCTGGGTTGTGGCGGTGCTTGACGAGGACGGTACGGCGGAACGTTGCGGCCAAACGTGTTAAGATTGAGCCTGGGATGCGATGATGCCGGTTGGGCGTGCGGGGCCGGTAATGTCGGTGCACTGTCAGGACAGGCCGTGAGCTCACCCTTAGTGTTACAGCCTGAGTATTAGTGTACTTGTTAATACACGTGCTCACCTGACACGAAGTAGCTGGTGGGTCCCAGCGCCGCCAGCACACGCATGTTAAGCAGCTGCACACGGGCGTCCAGTACGGACGTACTGGCGAGCCAGTTCTGCCGTACAAAGTCCGCCTCAGGCGGTACGGCATCCGGGGCGCCCGCCACTCCGACGCCAAAGTACTCGTACACTCGGGCGTAGTCCGCGGGCGTGATGTAGCGCGGGGCGGAGCCGTTGGCGGTTGCCATGTACACGGCGGTTGCGAGGTGGGCGACGGGGTTGATGACGGCGGTTGGGGCGTTGGCGGTTGAGGAGGTGGTTGCGGTGGTTGGGAAGGGCAGAAGGACGCGCATGGGCAGTTGGTTGGTGGCGGTCGTGCCGGAGGTGGAGAGGGTGGCGTCGGCGCAGCCTTGCGGGATGTACACCTGGGGAGCACAATGGGGTGAACCGTTGTAAGGACAGTGAGTATTGAAGTGCTAGTATTCCTAGCGACGGTTACACATTGCACGCTGTGGATCTGTGGGCTTTACTGCATCGGTGGGCACTGATGCCAGAAGCAATCACAGGCCGTTACAGCACAGCTTATTTGCCTTTTCGCCCTTCTGATGTAGACGAGCAAAAAGCTACAACAAAATAAGGTGCTGTCCGCGCGCAACTGCAACGCACGGAACCGCTGTGGAGGTGTGCAGATAGGTAGGCAGCAAAGGCGCCCAGTGGTCTGTGAGGCGGGCCGCACAACGGCACCCTGCGCTCGACAGCACATGTCACACAGCCTTACGACCGACCCACACCGAAAGTAAGCAGCAGCAGCAACACCGGTAGCCCCTCACCATGATGCTCGAAGCACCGGACACGGAGGTGCCTCCCGAGGCGTCGGTGGAGGCGGAGGACGTGGCCGCCAGGAACATGTCCCGCACCGCCAGCTGTGAAAGGCAACGGAACGGCATCAGCAGCAGCACTAAGCGTTATGCGTTGTTACAGCAGGGGCTGTTAGGTTCAGGGCTTGCGTACTCTGTTGAGAATGCAGACAAGAGCACCACACCAGCACAAATACATTCTTCGCCAGGAACCCGCTTGCCCAATGGCCAAGCGCTACCAGCAAGGACCTCCAGAATCACAACTTTATTTCCAGCCCAGGAGTACGGCATCGTACAACACGACATCCCAATTCAGAGGCGCCATGCAACCCACCTGGCATCGCGCCAGCGGGCCGGTGGCCCGTACACGTAGGCCAAGTACGGCAGCGGCCGGGGGTACGGCAGCCAGGCCCAGGGCTGCGGCTATGGCGTTGGTGCCCACGGGGGCGGCGGACAGCTGGGCGGGCCACTCTGCGTGGGATAGTGGGGCATGGGTGGTAAGCATGGGGGCGCTTTCATTGGTTGACGTAGACATGGATCCGTTGACCTTGTGTAAAAAATGTACATGCACCTTTCTCAACAGAGGAACGACTGGGCAACCAAGGGAGAGGGGACATGCCCTAGGGCAACACTGCCTATGGTGACATTCTGCAACCGTCACCACATGACGAAACAGCGACACGGCGTCACAGTCTGCAGCTGCTGCCCCGCGCGCCCATGTACCTGCCACAAGGGTCGAGGCTGCCCCGGGGTTGCCTCCCAGCGCCGCCAGCGCCGCCGCGCCCCGCGACTGTACGACGTACGACACACGAGCCGCCAGCGTCAGCGCCGCCAACGGCATGGCGGACAGCTCCGAAACCCTGTCTTCGCCGGCCCTGGTCGTTGCCGCACTCGCTGATGCAGTGTTGTCTATGGACAACTCGGCGAGGGCCGTGCCGTACAGCGTCGCCGCAGCGCCCGCCACAGCGCCCGTCGCCGGCAGCGAGACCGCTACGGTGGTCGCGCCGCACGAAAAGGCGGCGGCGGTGAAGGCCTCCTGTACGATCTGCCCGTACGACAGGTCCAGCGTGCCGGAGGGTGGTGTGGCACGTGTGGCTAGGGCCACGTGTACAGCATCCTCCCTGGCACGTGGCCCCGTGCAGGACGGCAGGCTGGCGGGCGGCAGGGCGGCCAGTGCGCCCGCTAGCAGCTGTACGAGTACGGACACGGCGGTGTCGCCGTACAGCATACGGACGCCCGTCAGCCTGGGGGATAGGAGGAGGCAAAGAGGGAGTCGGGAACGGTTCCTTGGCCTTGGAGGAGTGCGTGTCACAGGGGCGTTGGCTCATTAGTGACGGGCGCAGCTGATGTCTGCCGCTGCTACGAGCCAGGGCCCATGTACTCTATGTCTTAGTAAGCCCTCATGCGGCGAGCAGTACCCTGGGGCCGTACTGTTGGCGGTTCATCCAGGTTGGCTGTCCCGCAAGCCATAGCGGGCGATCCATGCCCGTTAAGTGATGAATCGTTTACGTTAGTCACCTGAACATGCGCACGCAGAGGAGCGAGAACGATAGCCAGTCCGCACCTGAGGGCTGCGTTCGGGTCGGCCATCAGCGCCACCGCGCCGCTGCCCGCCGCTGCCCCACCGACATCAACCCCCAGTGCGCCGTACGCAGTCCGTACGACGCCCCTAGTAGCCGCCGCTGTGCGCCAGCCGCCGTACCGCAGGATGCCCGTGGCGGGCGTTACGAGCAGCGTGCCGTTGGCGGTTGGGGGGTCGCTGCCGGCGCCGGAGGACGAGGAGTTGGACTGGGCGGGCAGTACGAGCGGGGCTGACAGGGCGTACGGCAGAGGTAGCCCGACGAAGGAATCCGTACAGCTGGAGCCGGAGGGGTCGATGACGACGGCAGCCTGCTGGGTTGCGGAGACGTGTCAGAAGCAGGGGAGGACAGGGGATGATGCGATGCATTGTGGTGTAGTCGCGGTGGAGTATAGTGTGGTGCCAGGAAGTGAAGGGAGGAACTTGATGGAGGGGCTGGCATGGGCAAAGGGCTTTGCGCATCAGTCGTCATGGTTAGGAGGAGCGGAACCCAACGCCCTCCACCCCTCTCCCCGCCCACTCACGTTAGTGCCTGCCGCAGCGACGGTGGCCGACCCTGACAGCTCCCCCGCCGCCGATGTGACAACGGGCGCGCTGCCGCCGCCCACCGTCGTACCCTGTACGACAGGTCAAATGACGGGGGGATACGGCAGGGAAGGACAGCAGAGAAGTCAAGGCACGTGGCATGCGTGACCGTGCGGTCAGACCGAACCGAGCCGGTATGCATGCAAGCCCGGAACGGCAAGGCACGCACTGCGACTGCCAGTAACTGCGCCTGCTTCTGGAGCAGCACAAATGGCGAAATAAGATGGTACATGTTCCACTTACAGAGCAGGACGATGCCGGGCCAACCAGAGACGCCCGGCCGGTTAGGGTGATGGTCGTGGTCGGAGGCGGCTGGGGCGGGGGTGACGGGGGCAGGGGCGGGGAGGCGGCGGGGGAGGCTGGGGAGCCGGGCGGGGAGGGAGGGGGCGAGGCGGGGCTCTGGGGTGGGGCGGGAGGTGTAATTGGTGTTGTGGGTGGGGTGATGGGATCGGGGGGAGGCGGGCTGCGTGGTGAAGGGGACGGGGGTGGTGGTGGGGGCGAGGGGGGTGTGGAAAATGGGGGAGGTGGGGAGGGCGGGGGAGGAGGAGGTGGGGGAGGGGAAGGAGGGGGGGAAAGAGGTTGGGGGGAGGGAGGGGGTGGGGAGGGGGAGCTTGCGGGTGTTGGAGGAGGAGGGGACGGCGGCATAGGTGAAGGCGGGTTGGGGCTTGGAGAGGGAGGCATCTGAGGGGATGGTTGGGGAGGAAGTGGGAGGGGAGAAGGAGG
>VFQN01001153.1_pt1 | contig 45785 bp, 38 predicted proteins | sample 3512371 | NCBI WGS metagenome assembly VFQN01 (sample SAMN10412370, study PRJNA504923) | tailings metagenome | isolation source: Replicate 2 from Balatoc abandoned mine | place: Philippines: Itogon, Benguet | collected 2017-08-28
GTTGGGGTGGAAGCGGCAGTAGTAGGCGACGCTGTCGTCAGCGGTGGCAACGTGCGTGATCGTCTTGCCGGGCGGGATCAGGATGTCCCAGCCGCCCTTGACGGTGGCGGTGTGGGAAAAGGGATCCCGGTTGGTCCATTCGATGGTCTCGCCGACCTTGACCTTTATGTCGGCGGGCAGGAAGGCGAGTTTTTCGATGGCGACGTGCACGGTGCCGTTATGGGCGCGGGCAAGCGCATGGCTGGCGAGGACGGCTGCGCCTGTCGCAAGGAGCTGCCGCCGGCTGAGGGAGGGCATGGTCATTTCAGGGCGGCCGCGACATGTTCGGCGTGCTGCTGGTGGCCCTGGAAGAGTTTCAGGCCGGTTTCGAGCAGGCTCTTCAGCTCGGCATTTTCCGCGGAGGGGATGAGCAGGGCTTCCAGCGCCTTGTTGACCTCGCCGTGATAGGCAACCTCGTTGTTGATATAGGCCTTGTCGAAGGCCGCGCCGTCGAGCTTGGCGAGTTCGGCGCGCTTGTCCTCGGCGGCCCTGGCAAGGGCCTGGCTGGTGGCGTTGTCCTGCGGCGTCACGTTCAGCTTCTTGACGAGGGCAAGGGCCATGTCGTTGACGGCCTCGTGGTCCTTCTGCATCGACTGGGCGAAGGCGAGCACATCGGCATTCTTCGTCTTCGACAAGGCGAGCTTGGCGGCCTCCACGTCGATGAGCCCGGCGCTATAGGCGATATGGGCGATCTCGGGATCGGTCGGCTTGTCGGCAGCGCCGGCGAGGGAGGCGGCAAGGGCAAGGCAGGCGGCGCCGAGCGTGGTCATGAGGGTCTTCATCGGGTTTCTCCTTGGCCGGCGGTGCCGGCCCTGTTTCGGTAACGCAGCATTGGATGCCGCATCGCCGCCGGGGTTCCCGTCAGCCTGCAAGGCCGAGTTTTGCAATGACGGCCTCCGTCAACCGGTCGCAGCGCGCGCCGGCAAAGGGGAAGGCGTCGATCAGCACCGGGCCGATCTGCGCCTCGAGCCGTGCCCGGATCAGCTTGCGGGCGCGGTGAAGCCGTGTCTTGACGGTGGCCGGCGGCAGGTCGAGCAGCGAGGCGGCCTCTTCGACGCTGAGGCCCTCGATGACACGGGCGACGAAGACGAGGCGGAAAGCTTCGGGAAGCGCGTCGGTCGCCTCCTCGACGAGGTGCAGGAGTTGTCGCTGGGCCATGAGGCGCTCCGGGTCCTCGATGGAGGAGGCAAGCGGGAAGGGGATGATCTCGGCCTGTGTCGGGCCGGCCGGGGGCGCGGCGCGCTTCAGCCGTTTCTCGGCGCGAAGGCGCATCAGGGCGGTGTTGAGGGCGATGCGCGACAGCCAGGTCGACAGCGAGGCCTCGCCGTTGAAGCCCTGAAGATGGGCGAAGGCCCTCAGATAGGCTTCCTGCAGGACATCCTCCGCATCCGCATTGTTGCGGATGACGGCTCGCACGAGACGGTAGAGGCGCTGGTTGTGGTGCTTGATGATGCGGCGGACCGCATCGGCGTCGCCAGCGGCCGCGCGCGCGACGAGGCGAGCTTCGTCCTCGATGGCGGCGGCGGGGGTGGCATTGGACAAGACGGGCATGCTTGTTCTCCTTCCGGGACCATATTGGATGCCGGCGGTGCCGCAAGGTTCCCGGAAAAATCCGCCTGTATCGCGACGTGCGGGGTCGGCGAAGGACGGCTGACAGATGGCGGGAACCGGCTATAGTCGCCGGCGGCTCGCAATGCCTGTGGTGGCGGCGCGACACGACATGGAGACTGAAAGATGAAGCCCACCCCCATCACGGCGGCGCCCGGCGACGCCGCCGCCCGCAAGGCGATCAAGCCGGTGATCTGCTATCCGGTCGAGACCCTGCCGCGTCCCGACCTTGCGGCCTATCGCGCGCTCCGGGACGACCTGACGCTTGTCGAAACGGTCGTCATACCGCCGCGCGAGGCCGCCACCTGGTCGGTGCCGGCCGGACATTTCTGCCGTCTTGTCTGCAGCGAGGGGCCGCAGGTGGGCGACCTCAACCTCTTCAATGCGCAGGATCTGAAGGAACGGCTCTACACGGGCAAGACGCGTGCGCTTGCCGGCACCCATGTCGGCCTCGGCGACCAGCTCTTTTCCAATTTTCCCTATCTGCGCCCCATCGCGACGATCACGCACGACACGCTCGACTGGTACGGCTTCGACGCGTTCGGCGGCGCAGTGCATGACGTGATCGGCACGCGCTGCGACCCCTATACGCACAACCTGCTCAGCCACGGCGGGCAGTATCACCATTGCTGCCACTCGAACCTCACCCGCGCCTTTGCGGCGAAGACCGGCATGACGCTGCGCGAGGCGGAAACCTATGTGCATGACGTGCTGAACGTCTTCATGTGCACCGGCTTCACGCGCGATACCGGCCAGTACTTCATGAAGGCGAGCCCGGTGCGGCCGGACGACTATCTGGAGTTTTTCGCCGAGATCGATCTTCTCGGCTGCATGTCGGCCTGCCCGGGTGGGGATTGCTCTGCGCAGCACTCGTCCGACACGGCAGCGTGTTACCCCATGGTCGTCGAAATCTACAAGCCGAAAACCCTGCCGGCCGGCTGGGCGCCGCCGCCGGTCAACGGCTACGATGGTAGCCATGGTCTCTAGGGGATTTCCGAGCCGAAGCGGTGACGCTTCGGCTCGGGCGCTATCGTAGAAAAATAGCTGCGCCGGCTGCCCGCTCGACCCTAGAGAATGAAGTCATCTCTGTTGAGGCTTTTCTGGCCTTCCAGCGTGACCTGGATTCCATTGATCGAGACGACCACGCCTGCCGCTGTCGTCTGGATATTGATGTCGTTGAAATCCAGCGGATTCGTGCGGGTCGAGAAGGCCGAGAGGTCGATCTTGTCCTGACCGCGGGTGAAATCCATGATGCGGTCCTTGCCGGTGTTCTCCCGGAAGATGAAGATGTCGTTGCCGGCTCCACCCCAGAGCTCGTCGTTGCCGGGACCGCCATGAATCCGGTCATCGCCGGTGCCGCCATAAATCTGGTCGCTCCCCGCGCCGCCATAGAGGATGTCGTTGCCGCTGCCACCGCCGAGAAGGTCGTCGCCGGCGCCGCCGCCCAGGGTGTCGTCGTCGTCGCCCCCATACAGCTTGTCGTTGCCGCCGCCGCCCCAGAGCTTGTCCTTGCCGTCGCCGCCGTAGAGCCTGTCGGCGCCGCTATCCTTTCCGCCATAGAGCTTGTCGTCGCCACCACCGCCGAAAAGCGTGTCGGCGCCCGGGCCGCCGCCGAGAATGTCGTCGCCGCTGCCGCCCTTCAGCAGGTCGTCGTCTTCCCCTCCCCACAATGTATCGTTGCCAGCGCCACCGTCGAGATGGTCGTCTCCGCCCTTGCCGGAGAGCAGGTCCGCCCAGTTCGTTCCGGTGAACCGGTCGTCGCCATCGTCTCCGATGAGGATCTTGCCCTTGTCCGTGTCGGGTGTCGTCGGCGTCGGTGTCACGTTGAAGGTGATAACGCGCTCGGTCTGGTCGATATCCTTGCCGTTGTGATCGGTGCCCCCGTCGTCAATGACCTTGAAGCCGATCGTCGTCAGGGCGGTGCCGTCCTCGCCCGCCGGGGGCTCCCAGGTCAATTTCCCGGCGGTGATATCCGCAACCGCGACCGTCTGCCCTGCCGTGATGGCAATGCCGTTCAGAAGGACAGTGCCCTTCGTCGGGAGCGTCGTTATTTTTACACCGGACAGGCTGTTGCCGTTGGTATCGGAAAAGCCGAAATCGACGACCTTGAAACTATAGGCCGTGTTTTCCTTCGCCGTGAGGGTTGCATTGGTCCCGGTGGGGGCGTCGTTGACGCCGAAGTAGGTCTTCTGGACGATGTTGTCGAGTTGTCCGCCCTGTATCACACTTTGCCAGGTAACGACCCATCCGCCACCCGGAAGTGCGGTTACCGACGGGAAGCTCTGCCAATCCGCGGTTCCGGTGTTTACCAGGACCTGACCTCCGACCGCCGTGCCGCTTGAATCATAGTGGCGCAGGTAAATGCCGCCTCTGTCGCTGTCAGGAGCTTGCCAAGTCACGACCCATCCTCCATCGGTCAAGGCCGTGATGGACGCATGCTGATGGTCGTCTGTTAAATTCGTGTTGACGAGCGTTTCTCCTGTCCCCAGGGCATTGCCGTCCTCGTCGTATCTTCGCTGGTAAATGTCGGTCCCGCTGACGCCGGCTAATTGCCAGGCGACAACCCAGCCGCCGTCTTTCAACCCTGTGACGGTGGCATTGGTCTGTATGCCCATCGTGGGGCTGTTGACAGATGTTTCTCCGCCCTCTCGGGTGCCATCGGCCTTAAAACGCTGCTGGTAGATGCCGGTTCCGTCAGCATCGGGCGATTGCCAGGTCACAATCCATCCACCGTCCTTCAGTACGGCAACGGAAGGGGCAGTTTGATCCCCGGAGACCGTGCTATGGACTTGTACATCGCTGGCTTGGCCACTGGGACCGTAGACCCGTTGAAAGATGCCCAGACCGTTGCCAGTGTCGGCGTCGACCTCGGACTGCCAAACGACGACCCAGCCGCCGTCGGGCAATGCTGTAATAGTCGGTGCATCCTGGTGGCCACCTGTTGATACGTTGACAACACTTTCAAGCCCGATTGCAACGCCGTTTTTGTCATAGCGCTGCTGGTGGATGTCCCGGCTGTTCTGTCCGTCGTTCAGCCAGGCCACGACCCAGCCGCCGTCCTTGAGGGCGGTCACTGTCGGCTCGAATTGGCTGAGGTCGGTCGTCGTATTTACCCGCTGCTCACCGCCGATCGCTGTTCCATTCGAAGTGTATCGCTGTTGGTAGACGCCGTAGTTCGCCCCCGAAGCATCCTGCCAGGACTGCCAAGTCACCACCCAGCCGCCGTCCTCAAGCATGGTTACGGATGGCCTCTCCTGCCGTTGCGGCAAGTATGTGTTGACCGGGATTTCTGTGCCTATCAGGATACTCACGGCGGTTCTTCCCTCTTTGAGGCGCATCTTGGACGATGGCCATTTTTGGTTGGATTCTCTTAAAAGTAGAGGAGTATGAGGTTGAGCGCGTGATGACAAGTGTCGTATGGGTTGTGGCGAAAAGAATCTTCCGGTTTCACGGCGCCGAGAAATGCCGGCCGTGTTTTTCGGCCTCGTGAGGCGGCTGTCCGCTCGATCAACGGGCGTATCCTGTGCTTCAGGCCGCGCCGGGCTATCGGTGCCGCCACGCCTTCAGAAGGATGGCGGCACCCGTGTTCGTTGCATTACCAGCCGCGTCCGGCATCCGTCAGCGCGGGCGGCGGATGGCGCGGATCTTTCCGCTGTTGCCGCCGCCGCAGAAGAAGCGGTCGGCGCCGTCGGATTCGAGGCCGGAGACGCCGATGCCGGCGGGCATGGTGATGGTGTCGAGCACGGCGCCGGTTTTTGGGTCGAGGCGACGCAGGTCGCTTTCCTCGCCCTCCCAGGTGCCGTGCCAGAGCTCGCCGTCCACCCAGGTGACGCCCGTCACCATGCGGTTGCTCTCGATGGTGCGTCGCACGGCGCCGGTTTCCGGGTCGATTTCGTGGATCTGCCGGCTGCGGTACTCGCCGACCCAGAGCGAGCCTTCCGCCCAGGTGAGGCCGGAATCGCCGCCGTTGCCGGGGGCGGGGATGGTGGAGACGATGGCGCCGGAGGCGGGGTCGATCTTGTGGATGCGGTCCTCGGCGATCTGGAAGAGATGGCGGCCGTCATAGGCGGTGCCGGCATGGGCGGAAAGGTCGATCGCGCGCAGCACGTGGCCGTCGTCCGGATCGAGCGCGTTGACCTTGTCGCCCGAGGCGAACCAGACGGCCTTGCCGTCGAAGGTGACGCCGTGGACCTGGTCCACGCCGGGGAAGGGGCCGTATTCGCGCAGAATGTCTGCTTTGGACGTGGTCATGCTTGTCTCCTTTGAACCGTTGATGCGGTGGTCCCGTCGTGTCGGGGCGATTGCCGGGATTGGCGCCGTGTGCTTCAGCCCCCTGGTCTTGCGCATGTCGCCGCGGCAAGGCCGCCGCGGACTGGTGCGCGTTCCGTTTTTAGCTGCCGGGCAGCGGACCCGGGAGTAACAAGAGTGTCGAGAAAGCGCCGGGCACCGGCGTCAGCCAGCGCCGGCTTCGGCCGCGGCCGATCGCCTGCACCTTGCCGGCGGCGAAAAGCTGTTCGAGTGCGCGCTGCACGGTGCGGGCGCTCGTGCCGAGCGCGATGGCGAGTGCGGAGCTCGACCAGGCCTCGCCATCGGCAAAGAGGGCCAGCACATCGGCATGCGGTTCGTCATGCGGCGGCGCCAGCACGGCAACGGCCCGCCCGCCACGGGGCAGCAGCCGGAAACCGTCCTTCGTGGCGGTGGCCCCGGCAAGCGGCTCGAGCTCGGCCCGCAGCCGGCCCATTTCGACGCGCAGGCGTACCCGGTGGGATTCGTCGGCATGCCGGGCCCGGAAGGCGCGGAACAACAGGTGTTCCCGGCTGGCATCGGCGGGAAAGGCCTCGGCGAGCGTGCGCAGCAACGCAAACAGGATCGGCCGCGTGGCCAGCGAGATGCGGGTCTCGCCGCAGCGCACGACATGGCGGCAGGCATCGACCACCAGTCTGTCGGTTGCCAGCAGCGCTTCGACCTCGGCGGGCAGCAGAAGGCGCTCCTCGCCATCCGCGATCACGCGGGCGGTCGGTCTTTGCAGGATCGCGGCCGCGTCCTCCACCTCCTGAACAAGCGCGGGAATGCCGGCGTGCCGGGCGGCCTCCGCGGCGCATGCAAAGGCCTCGCGGGCCGCTGCCGTGCGCAGGCGGCGGGTCGCGATGCCGGCAGCGGCGAGGGCATGCGCGGCCCGAAGCGGCGGGGTCAATGCTGCGGGATCGAGCGTGGCGAGCTGCGCTGCGGCGTCGTCGAGCCGGCCGATCAGGAGCAGGCGGCGGATGGCGAGTGTCCGGGCATGGGCGGCGTTGGGCCGGTCGCCATGGGCCGCAAGCGTCGCCTCGGCAGCGGCGAGCGCCTTCACCGGCCAGGCAAGGTCGCGCGAGACGAGGGCGATCTCGGCTTGCGCGACGACACAGCGCGCCCGCGCTACCGGCTCGCGCGGACCGAAGGCGCGAGCGGCGTTCTTCAGCAGCGCCTTCGCGCGCTCGAGATCGCCGAGCTGCGCCATGGCGATGCCGCGCAGGGCCAGGGCCGGTGCGTCGTCACGCAGCGCGACGCGGCTCAACGCGCCGAGCGGATCGCCGGTTGCGAGCGCCCGGGCGGCGGCGATGATCATCGAGTCCATGCAATTCCCGTCACACTTGTAACTCCCGCTTCGCGGCGACCACCCCTTACGTTTGGTGCATCGCTAGAGAAGAAAGGCGTTTCACGATGCGCAATCAAGTCGTTTCACATGAGGACTGGCTGAAGGCCCGGCTGGCGCTGCTGGCTGCGGAAAAGGAATTCACCCGCCAGCGCGAGGCGCTGACCCGCCAACGGATGGCGATGCCCTGGGAGCGGGTGGGGAAGGCCTACCGCTTCGACGGGCCGGAGGGCGTCCTGACGCTGGAGGACCTTTTCGCCGGGCGCTCGCAGCTCCTCGTCTATCACTTCATGCTGGGGCCGGACTGGCAGGAGGGCTGCAAGTCCTGTTCCTTCTGGGCCGACAATTTCAACGGCATTCCGGTTCATCTCGCCCAGCGCGACGTGACCTTCACGGCGATCTCGCGCGCGCCGCTGGAAAAGATCGATGCCTACCGGCGGCGCATGGGCTGGAGCTTTCCGTGGGTCTCCTCGGGCGGCAGCGACTTCAACTTCGACTATCAGGCGTCCGCGACACCGCAGGAGCAGGCGGCGGGGCGCACCTATTACAATTTCGAGATTTGTTCGAACACCATGTCGGAAATGGTCGGCGTCAGCGTCTTTTACAGGAGCGGGCCGGGCGAGGTGTACCACACCTACTCCTGCTACGCGCGCGGCGTCGAGATGGTGAACGGTGCCTATCACTTCCTCGACCTCGTGCCGAAAGGCCGCGACGAGGACGGCCTTCTCTATCCGATGGAATTGGTAAGGCGGCACGATCAATACTGATTTGGGCGCGGCCCCGGCCAGAAGCTGGCGGCCGCAGAGGAGATGACAATGATCCATACGCATTATCGCTGGGTGATCGTCGCCGCAGGCGGCCTTCTCGGCTGCATCGCCATCGGCGCGATGTTCTCGCTGCCGGTCTTCCTGCTGCCGATCGCCAAGGACACCGGCTGGTCGGTGACCGGCATTTCCACCGCCATGACCATCGGCTTTCTCGCCATGGCCTTTGCGAGCATGTTTTGGGGCAGCCTTTCGGATCGCTGGGGGCCGCGGCCCGTCGTGCTGGCGGGCTCGGTGCTTCTGGCGGCAAGCCTGATGGCTGCGAGCGTCACCACCTCGCTTCTCGCCTTCCAGTTCGTCTTCGGGCTGGTCGTCGGTGTGGCGGTCGCTGCCGTCTTCGCGCCGATGATGGCGTGCGTCACCGGCTGGTTCGACACGCACAGGAGCCTTGCTGTCTCGCTCGTCTCGGCCGGCATGGGCATGGCGCCGATGACCATGTCGCCCTTTGCCGCCTGGCTGGTCACCTTCAACGACTGGCGCGCCTCGATGCAGATCATCGCGCTTCTCGTCGCCGTCGTGATGATCCCGGCCGCCCTCCTGGTGCGGCGTGCGCCGGCGCTGGAGGCGGGCGGCGATGAGCTTGCGGCGGCCGACGAGCCGCAGGCCGGCATGACAACGCGCGATGTCCTGAAGACACCGCAGTTCATCATCCTGTGCCTGACGAATTTCTTCTGCTGCGCCACCCATTCCGGGCCGATCTTCCACACGGTGAGCTATGCCATCACCTGCGGCATTCCGATGATCGCTGCCGTCTCGATCTACAGCATCGAGGGCCTTGCCGGCATGGGCGGCCGGGTCGCCTTCGGCCTGCTCGGCGACCGGTTCGGCGCCAAGCATATCCTGGTGCTCGGCCTTTTTGCGCAGGCCTTCGGGGCGCTCGCCTATGTCTTTACCGGCGGGCTGGCCTCCTTCTATGTCGTGGCGGGCCTGTTCGGCTTCATCTATGCCGGCGTCATGCCGCTCTATGCGGTGATCGCCCGGGAAAACTTCCCGCTGCGCATGATGGGCACCGTCATCGGCGGAACGGCCATGGCCGGCAGCCTCGGCATGGCGCTGGGGCCGGTGGCGGGCGGGCTGATCTACGACACCTTCGCCAGCTATACCTGGCTCTATGTCGGCTCGTGGGGCATCGGCCTCGGCGCTTTCCTGATCGCCATGACCTTCCGACCGGTGCCGAAGGCGCGCGAGGCGCTGGCGGCGGCATAACCGCGAACAATCGACCCGCCGTCCATTCGGGCGGCGGGGTTTCTGGAGAGAAGGCAGCGGTCTTCAGGCCGCGCCTGCGGGATCGCCGATCGGCATCAGCGCCGGTTTCGTCGCCTGTTCGCGCCTGGTCTTCTCGGCTTCGGTCTCGGGCTCGGCGGTGGTATCGCCGGGCTCGAGATCGTTCCGGGGCTTGTGTTTGCCGAGGGAGGGGCGCTTCGGGGCGCCTTGTGCTTTCAGGCTCGTCATGTCCGTCTCCTTAGAAATTCAGGAATTGCGCCGGGTTCTGGCGGGCGCGCATCAACAGGTCCAGCTCCCGTTTGGACGGGCCGAACTTGTCGTAGAGGCGCTTGGCCTCCTGCGCTGGCAGATCGTAGGCCGTGCGAAAGGTTTCTATGGTGTAGCGTTCTCCCGACAGCCTTCGGTGGTCGGGAAAGAGCTTGGACTGGTCCGGCATCGAGCATCACGCCTCATTGTCAAGGGCATGACCTCAACCGGTAACCGTGCCGATTGTTCCCGCAGGCATACGGGAAAAATTCGGGTGCTTTGCAGCCAGCGGAGGGGCCTGTGCCATGCCGGTGAAAACCCGCCGCGTGCGGTTGCCGATAGTCGTGGCAGATGTCCCGCCACGCCTGCGCGACGGAGGGCCGCGCATTTGCGATGCCAAGGGCGGGACAGCGACGAGGCCGGAGCATTCGCGTTCCAGCCTTGTCGCCTGGGAGAAATTCTGGCCGGAAACCTCACCTCGGCTGTCCGACGACAATTGTATAATCAAATATCCGGTAAACTGTATGGCCTGATAAAATTATCAATATGCATAAACCTTCCAGCGCATCAGTTGCGCCTTCGAAGGGGTGCGGAATAACAGTTAATGTCTAATATACATGGCTTCATGCCCATTGTACATGGCTGATTTTGTGGGATTGTCGACATTCCATATCTGGAACTGTTGATGATGCGCTTTTTGCATTGTACACAATAATTGCGATCTAAGAGATCGCGATGGAGCGGCGTCGCTGGAGGGCGGTGCGTCGGCTCTATCCAACAACACCCAATGGGAGGGGAAGCATGAAGCAGGCACTTCTTTCGATCTGCGCGGCCGCGCTCGGGCTCGCGATGGCCGGTCAGGCCTCGGCAGCCGGCACGCTCGAAACCGTCAAGGCGCGCGGCAAGCTGGTCTGCGGCGTCTCGCTGGCAACGCCGGGTTTTGCGGCGCCCGACGACAAGGGCCGCATGCAGGGCTTCGATGCCGACATCTGCCGGTCGATCGCCGCTGCGGTCTTCGGCGACGGCGACAAGGTCGATTTCGTTCCGACCAACATCAACACGCGCTTCCAGGCGCTGCAGTCCGGCGAGATCGACGTCCTGTCGCGCCAGACGACCCACACCTTCTCGCGCGATGCCTCGCTCGGCCTCGATTTCGGCCCGACGGTCTTTTACGACGGCCAGGGTCTCATGGTGGCGAAGTCGCTCGGCGTTTCCAGCGCCAAGGAGCTGACGGAAGCCGCGATCTGCACCCTGCCGGGCACCACGACGGCGCAGAACATCTCCGACTTCTTCCGCGCGATCAACGGCAAGTTCGAGCTCGTCGTCTTCGAAAGCCCGGACGAGAACCGCGCGGCCTTCTATTCCGGCCGCTGCGAGGCGATCACCTCCGACCGGTCCGACCTTGCCTCGATCCGCGCCGTCGCCAACAATCCGGACGACTATATCGTTCTGCCGGAGACCATCTCCAAGGAGCCGCTGGCGCCGGCCTTCCGCCAGAACGATTCCAACTGGGGTGACATCGTTTCCTGGTCGGTCTGGCTGCTGATGGCCGCCGAGGAGAAGGGCATCACCCAGGCGAATGTCGACGAGAAGCTGAAGAGCGAGGATCCGGACGTGCAGCGCATGCTCGGCGCCACGGAAGAGCTCGGCAAGATGCTCGGCCTCGACAACAAGTGGGGCTACAACATCATCAAGAGCGTCGGCAACTATGGCGAAGTGTTCGAGCGCAATCTCGGTGAGGGCACCAAGCTCGGCCTGACGCGCGGCCCCAACGCGCTGTGGAACGCCGGCGGCATGATCTACTCGCCGCCGATCCGCTGATCGCTTCCGAGCGATCGTCCGGGCGCGCGCATGGCGGTGCGCGCGCCCATCCCCTTTTGGTCTTTTGCGGTGGGGATACATGGCTTTCCTGCATGACATGCGCTTTCGCGCCTACTTTTACCAGGTCGTCGCGATCGGCGCCGTGATCCTCGTCGGCTGGACGATGTTTTCCACCGCGAGCGGCAATCTCGCCAAACAGAACATCGCGACCGGCTTCGATTTCCTGAACCGGCCCGCCGGCTTCGTCATCACCGAATCCGCCATCGCCTTCGAGGCGACCGATACGGTCGGCCGGGCCATCCTCGTCGGCATCGCCAACACCGTGAAGGTGTCGCTGCTGGCCGCCATTTTCGGCACGCTCATCGGCCTTGCCGTGGGCATCGCGCGCATGTCGCGCAATCCGCTGCTGGCGCGCCTTGCGCTCGTCTATGTCGAGCTTCTGCGCAATGTGCCGCTGCTGCTCTATCTCTTCCTCTGGTATTCGCTGATCATCCTCATCCTGCCGCCGGTCAAGCAGGCGCTGAACCTCCTGCCGGGCGTCTATCTCTCCAACAGCGGCCTCGTCGTGCCGGCGGCCCTCATCGAAAGCGGCGGTGCGGCGCTTCTCGCCTGTCTCCTCGGCGGCGCAGCGGCTGCATTCGTCATTCGCCGGGTCTCCACGCAGAAGCGCGTTGCGACGGGCCAGTCGAACCACGGTGCGTATATCGCCACGGCTGCCTTCGTGCTGCCGGCCCTGCTGCTCTGGCTTTCCGGCGGCTTCAGCATCGACTGGGATTTCCCGACGGCCGGAAAGTTCCGCCTGACGGGCGGGTTGCATGTCCGGCCGGAATTCGTGGCGCTGCTCTTCGGCCTTGCGCTCAGCGTCTCGGCGACTGTCGCGGAGATCGTGCGTGCCGGCATCCAGGCGGTCGACAAGGGGCAGTGGGAGGCGGCCGCCGCGCTCGGCCTTGCGCGTGGCGAGACCATGCGGCTCGTCGTGCTGCCGCAGGCGCTACGCATCATCATCCCGCCGCTCACCAACACCTACCTTACCGTCTTCAAGAACAGCTCGCTCGCCATCGCCATCGGCTATCCGGACCTTGTCATGGTCTCCAACACGGTGATGAACCAGACGGGTCAGGCGATCGAGACGATTGCGATCTTCATGGGCGTCTACCTTGCCCTCTCGATCACCATTTCGCTCGTGATGAACTGGTACAATGCGCATGTCGCGCTGAAGGAGCGTTGATATGGCCGACGTCCAGACCCTTGTCCTCGCGCCGCCGCAGCCGGCGCCGAGCGCCCCGCGCCTCGGCAGGTTCTCCGCCTATTTCGGCACGCCCGGCAACACGCTCGTCAGTATCTTGTCCATCGCTGCCATCCTCTTCGTCGTCAAGCTCGCCTTCGGCTGGCTGGTGGCCGATGCGGTGTTTTCCGGCGGTGGCGAGACCTGCAAGGCGGCAAGCGGCGCCTGCTGGCCGTTCGTCGCGCAGAAACTGCGCTACATGCTGTTCGGCTTCTATCCCTATGACGAACAGTGGCGGCCGATGCTGGCGTTAGCGCTGCTCTTCGGCGCCTTCCTCTTTTCCATGATGCCGCGCTTCTGGAGCCGGGGTCTGCTTCTTGCCTGGATCCTCGTCGTCCTGCCGGTGCTCTACATCCTGATGGCAGGCGGCATTTTCGGTCTGACGCCCGTCGCGACGACGAGCTGGGGCGGCCTGCCGCTCTCCTTCATGCTCTCCTTCGTCGGGCTGACACTCGCCATGCCGCTCGGCATCGTGCTGGCGCTGGCGCGTGCCTCCAACCTGCCGGCGATCCGCATTCTCGCCGTGGGCTTCATCGAGATCGTGCGCGGCGTGCCGCTGATCAGCATCCTCTTCATGGCGACGGTCATGCTGCCGCTGTTCATGCCCGAGGGCGTCACCATCGACAAACTGCTGCGCGCGCAGGTGGCGATCATCCTCTTCGCCTCCGCCTATATCGCCGAGATCGTGCGCGGCGGCCTGCAGGATGTGCCCGCGGGGCAATACGAGGCCGGATCCTCGCTCGGGCTGCACTACTGGCAGGTCATGCGCAAGATCGTGCTGCCGCAGGCGCTCAAGAAGGTCATTCCGCCGATGGTGAGCCTGTTCATCGGCTTCTTCCAGGATACGACGCTCGTCACCATCGTCGGCCTCGTCGACTTTCTCGATACGGTGCGTTCGGCCATCCGCGATCCGGAATGGCAGGGCATTGCCGTTCTCGAAGGCTATCTCGTCGCTGCCGCCGTCTATTTCACCTTCAGTGCCCTGATGGGCGCCTATAGCCGTTTCCTCGAAAAGCATTTCCGGACGACCCATGCCTGATACCGTCACCGTCATCCGCAACGCCCATACCGTTATCGCCTACGATGCGGCGAGCGGCGGCCATGCCTATCTTCACGATGCGGACGTCGCCTTCGACGCGGCCGGCTTCGTTCATGTCGGCGGGCGCTACGAAGGCCCGTTTGCGGAGGAGATTTCCGGCCGCGACCGCATGGTCATGCCGGGCCTCGTCAATGTGCACTGCCATTCCGGCGAGGAACCGGTCTCGAAAAGCCTGTTCGAGGACGCCGGCACGGCGGCCCTCTGGGGGCAGGCGATGTACGAATATTCGACGCTGATCGAGATTGGCGACGACGCGGTCGAGGCGGCGCTCACCGTCATGCTCGGCGATCTCCTGCGCAGCGGCGTCACCACTTTCGTCGACATTGCCGGCCCGCATGCCTGCTGGCTACCGACATTGGCCAAGAGCGGTGCGCGCGCCTATGTCGCCCCGGGCTTCCGCGAGGCGGCCTGGCATGTCGAGGACAGCCACAGGCTGGATTTCCGCTGGGACGGCGCGCGGGGCAGGGAGGCCTTCGCCCGGGCGCTGGAGACGGTCGATGCCGCCCGCGCGCATCCCTCGGGCCGGCTCGGCGGCATCGTCGCCCCGGCACAGGTCGAGACCTGCTCTGCGGCATTGCTGCAGGAGGCTGCGGAGGCAGCGCGCAGCCGCGGCGTGCCGATCACCATCCATGCCGCGCAGACCATGGCCGAGCACGAGGAACTGATGCGCCGCCACGGCCTCACCGCCGTCGCCTATCTCGAAAGCCTCGACCTTCTCGGGCCGGACCTCATCCTCGGGCATTGCATCTTCGTCGACAGCCATGACTGGACGCGCCAGCGCACGGCGGCGGATCTTGAGCGGCTCGCTTCCAGCAGGACGAGCGTCGCCCATTGCCCGGTCACCTTCTCGCGCAGCGGCATGGTGCTGCAGTCGCTCGGCCGCTACCGGCAGGCGGGCGTCAACGTGGCGATCGGCACGGACAGCTATCCGTTCAACATGCTGGAAGAGATGCGCATGGCGATGATCTGCGCCCGCATCGCCGGCGGCTCGGTGTTCGACGTCGATACGGCCGCGGTCTTCGAGGCGGCCACGCTGTCGGGCGCCAAGGCCCTGGGACGCAGCGATATCGGCCGCATCGCCCGTGGCGCGAAGGCGGATTTTTCGCTTGTGGACCTCAAGCATCCCGGCATGCAGCCGCTCTACGACCCCCTGCGCAACCTCCTGCACTGCGCCGCCGAGCGCGCCGTCGTCGGCGTCTATGTCGATGGCACCTGCGTCATGCGGGACGACCGCCCGACACTGGTGGATTACGACGGTGCGCTGGCGGAACTGCAGGCGGTGCAGGATTTTGCGGTGCGTCGCCTCCAGGCGAACGATCCGCGTGGCCGGCCCGCCGCGGTGCTTGCGCCGCTGTCGCTGCCGGTCCTGTCCTGACGCAAGCCGGGCCCGGATCGCCGGCAGGTTCCAGGCCGATATCCGTGGTGCTGCGGATCGCCAAGGCGCCGGGGAGGCCCTATGATGGTCTTCCCGATCCCTGACGCGGCTTCATTCCGGATGCGTGCACGCCTGACCTTTCTTCGTTCCTCGGCCGCCCTTGCCGGCGGCTGGTTGCTGTTGCTTGCCGCCTTCGGCCTCTATTCGGCCTGGAGCCACCGGCAGGCGCTGGAACTTGAAGTCTCCGAGAGCGGCCGCGCGCTGCAAAGGGTGATCTCGCAGCGCGTCGCGCAGCACGACGCACATCTGACGAGCCTCAGTGCCCTCGGGCTTGCGCAGGCGCAGCCGTCGGAGGATTTCGATCTCGTCGCAAAATCCATCCTGCGCTTTTATCCGCGCATCGTCGCGATCGACCTCGTCGATCTGAGGGCGGGTGAGGGGGCGGGCATCGTGAGTTCGGCGACATCCGCCGATGGCGCGACGGCAAGTCCGGAAGCGGTTTCGCAGGCCGTGGAGGCGCTTACCCCCGGGAAGGCTGCCTTCGGCGCGGATGCGCGGCCCGGCCACTATCGCCTGATGAAGCGCATGAACGACACCATGGCCGTCAGCCTCGATATCGATGGGGCAAAGCTCGTCGAGGGCGAGGAGCTGCCGCGCTGGGCCACGCTCCGGCTGGCGATGGGCGAGGGCACGGTGCTGGAGACGGGGGTGGCGCAGCCCGCGGATTCGCGTTTCCTGGCTCGCACCATCCGTTTCGATGCGCCGATCGCCAGTGCCACGCAGCCTCTCAGGCTTTCGCTGCAGCGGCATGTCACGCTGGCGGCGCTGCTTCCGCCGCTGCCGCTCGCGCTCTTCGCTGTCCTCTCGCTTGCCGGGCTCGTGCTCGTGCGCTCGCTTTTACGCCACCGGCAGGAGGCGGCGCTGGCACGGGAGGCGGCGGAGGCGGCTGCGCGGCGCGAAGCGCTGCGCCAGCACGAGACGAAGCTCGCCCATGCCCTGCGCATCAACAGCATGGGCGAAATGGCCTCGGGCATTGCCCATGAATTGACCCAGCCGCTGACGGCGCTGCTCAGCCAGAGCCAGGCAGGCCGGCGCATTGCCGCCGCCGCCGGTCTCGCGGATACGCCAATCGACAGCGTGCTTGCTGCCAATGTGCTGCAGGCCAAGCGTGCGGCCGATATTCTGGTGCGTCTGCGCGCCTATGTCGGCAAGAGCGCATTGGAGGCCGGCCTGCACGACCTTTCCCGCCACGTCGCCGATATCGTTGCCCTGTCGCGCATCGACCTCGACCGGCGCGGCATCGTGCTCGATGTCGATCTGCCGGAAGCCCCGGCGCTGGCGCGGGTCGATCCGGTGGAGATCGAGCAGGTCATCCACAACCTCATCCGCAACGCGGCCGACGCGGTGGGCGAGGCAGGGCGGTCGGACGGACGGGTGCGTGTGGCACTCACGCCGGAGGCGGCGGGTTACGCGATCCGCGTCTTCGACAACGGCACCGGCATCGCGCCGGATATCCAGCCCCGGCTGTTCGAACCGTTCTTCTCGAGCAAGCCTGACGGCATGGGGCTGGGGCTCAGCCTGTGCGAAAGTATCGTCGAGCGTTTCGACGGCAGCATTTCGGCGGAAAACGGGGCGGCTGGCGGCGCTGTCTTCACCGTAAGGCTCCCGGCGGCAGAGGACGTGCAGAAACGGGAAGAGGCAGCGGAATGACGATGGCGCCGGTCTATCTGGTCGATGACGACGAGGGCGTGCGCAGCGCACTCTCGCTTTTGCTCGGCACCTACGGCATCCGCATCGAGACCTTCGGAGATCCTACCGCCTTTCTCGCCCGCGCGCCGAAACTCAGGCCCGGCGTTCTGCTGCTCGACCTGCGCATGCCAGCGATCACGGGCCTGCAATTGCACGAGAAGCTTGCGGCCATCGGCTGCGACTGGCCGACGATCATCTGCACCGGCCATGGCGACGTGCATGCCTGCCGGCGCGCCTTCAAGGCCGGCGTCGTCGATTTTCTCACCAAGCCCATCGACGAGCAGGTGCTGGTCGAGGCGCTGCAACAGGCCTCTGGTGCACTGGATGTGCATGCCGAACGGGCCGAGGCGGCGAAACTGGTGGCGCAGCTCACCGACCGCGAGCGCGAGGTGCTGGACATGGTCGGGCGCGGCTGGTCGACAAAGGAGATCGCCGAAGCCCTGCAGCTGTCGCCCCGCACGGTCGATACGCATCGGGCCAACATCGCCCAGAAGCTCGGCACGACCTCGGTCGCGGAGTTCGCGCGCCTTTCCCTGATCGGGCAGACTCCGTAGTCCTACGGACCCCGCTCCGTCCGTTCACCGATACCGTCTGGGCCGGAAATCTCCGAAAAGAGGGTCGTCGCCGCCAGCAAGACCGAGCGGCCCAGATGGAGATAGACATGAAGACCTTCGTTGCTGCCGCTTTTGCCGCTCTCACGCTTGCCGGCGCTGCCCAGGCGGAAATCCTCACCGAGCGCAACATGCCGCTCGATATCGCCGTTGAGGCCGCCGATGCCGCTGTGAAGGCCTGCGCTGCCAAGAAATTCAACGTATCGGTTGCCGTCGTCGACCGCGCCGGCGTCACCCGCGCCGTCCTGCGTGCCGACCGTGCCGGCCCACACACCCTCGACAGCGCCGTCCGCAAGGCTTTCACCGCCGCCTCGATGCGCACGCCCACCCAGAAGATTGCCGAAAATGTCGGCAAGAACCCGGCTGCTGCCCAGCTCGTTTCGATCGAGGGCCTGCTGGTGCTGGCCGGCGGCGTGCCGGTCAAGGCTGGTGAAGAGACGATCGGCGGCATCGGCGTCGGCGGCGCTCCGAGCGGCGACATCGACGACGAATGCGCCCGCGCCGGCATCGAGGCTGTCAGCGCCAAGCTGAAGTAAGATATTAAGTGACAGGAAAGCCCCGGCATCGTGCGGATGCCGGGGCTTTTTGCCGTCTGGATGCCTCCAGGTTCCGCCTGCTTGAAGCGGATCCCGGGGGCATGTGGCGGGAAATGGGGATTCCTATTCGCGTCCGGGCGAAATATGAGTGCTGCATGGATGATTCGGCGGCGATTCGTTTTTCCGGTCGTGGCGGCGGGGTGTTCCAGGGGAGCGTCCTGCTTGCGACCTGCGCGGCAGCAGTGCTGGCCGCCGGCTGCGCAGCGCGGCCGGGTCCCGGTGTTGCGACCCTTTCCACGACCGTTCCGGCGTCGAGCGCTCTGGTGCTGCCGGCTCCCGGCACGCTTTCGATCGTCAGCGTGATCCAGCGGCAATATACCAATGCGATCGAACAGCAGATCGCGCTTTCCACCTCTGCGGCGACATCCGGCCAGAATTTCATCAGCATCCAGGCCTTCGGTCCGGCCGAGACGGTGGCGATGCCTGGTGGCACGCTCGCCTTCAAGCCGGTGCAGCATTCGGCGATCCGCGGCGAGATGCGCGCGGCACTGCCCGGCCGTGCTCTCGCGATCTCGTCGAATTTCGTGCGCAACGGCTATGGCCCGTTCGGCTACGCCTACGGGCGGGGTGCCGGCGACGATGGCTGCCTCTATGGCTGGCAGCAGATCCGCGCGGACGAGACGGATCGCAGCAAGCTCAACAGCAACGGTTCGATCCAGATCCGCCTGCGCGTCTGCCAGTCCGGCGCCGGCGAGAAGGAGCTGGTCGAGATGATGTACGGCTATACCGTCGTCGTCGGCTTTTCCGGGGCGACCTGGAACCCTTACGGCACACCGCCTTCTGTCGACAGCGGGATCGGCGGCGGGGAGCCGCTGCGGGTTGCGATCGAGGAGCGCAAGGCGCCGGCAAAGGTTGTCGTGGAGAGCGATGCGCGCGTGCCGGCGGTCCGCCGCCAGACGACGGACAGGAAGCCCGTGCTGCGGCGTACGGATACGCTCGACAGGGGCGATACCGTCATCGTGCCGTCGCCAACGGGTGGTGCCGTCTCGGAAACCGAGGGAGAGGCCGTGGTGGTGCCGTCGCCCGTTTGTGTTACGTCGGCTTCAGGATCTGCAACTTGTAATTGATGGAAGGGTTGTGCTGCCTAATTTCTCCTTAACAAAATGGTGCGTAAGGTTTTCTCGAATGAGCGCGCTATGATGGCGAAGGACGGCGTATGAGACATATCGGCACGATTCTCCTGTGGGCGCTGGTCTCTGCCCTGGTGATGCTCGTTATCACCCTGCCCATCAATCTGCAGACGCAACTTATCGCCAGCATCGCTGTCGTCACCTTCATGGCGGTTATCAAGGTGCTGCGCGCCGAGGGCATCTGGCGGCTGATCGCGCTCGCCTTCGGCACGGCCGTGGTGCTGCGCTACGTCTACTGGCGCACCACAAGCACGCTGCCGCCCCTGAACCAGCTGGAAAACTTCATTCCGGGCTTCCTGCTCTATCTGGCGGAAATGTACAGCGTGATGATGCTGGCGCTCAGCCTCTTCGTCGTGGCGATGCCCCTGCCGCCGCGCAAGAGCCGGCTGGCGGAGGAGGGCAGGCTGCCCTCCGTCGACGTCTTCGTGCCGAGTTATAACGAGGATATCGGCCTTCTCGCCAACACGCTCGCCGCCGCCAAGGCGATGGACTATCCGGCGGACAAGCTCACCGTGTGGCTGCTCGACGATGGCGGCACGGAGCAGAAGCGCAATGCCGCGGCGGTGATCGAGGCGCAGACGGCCGAGGCCCGCCACCGCGAGCTTCAGACGCTCTGCCGCGATCTCGGCGTCAACTATCTGACCCGCGCCCGCAACGAGCATGCCAAGGCCGGCAACATGAACAACGGCATGCAGCACTCGACCGGCGAGCTGATCGCCGTTTTCGATGCGGACCACGCACCCGCCCGCGATTTCCTGCGCGAGACCGTCGGCTATTTTGCAGACGACCCGAAACTCTTCCTCGTCCAGACCCCGCACTTCTTCCTCAATCCGGATCCGCTGGAGCGGAACCTGCGCACCTTCGAGACGATGCCGAGCGAGAACGAGATGTTCTACGGCATCATCCAGCGCGGCCTCGACAAGTGGAACGCCGCCTTCTTCTGCGGCTCGGCCGCGGTGCTGCGGCGCACAGCGCTCAACGAGGCGGGCGGCTTCTCCGGCCTTTCGATCACCGAGGACTGCGAGACGGCGCTGGCGCTGCATTCGCGCGGCTGGAACAGCGTCTATGTCGACAAGCCGCTGATCGCCGGGCTGCAGCCCGCCACCTTCGCCAGCTTCATCGGCCAGCGCAGCCGCTGGGCGCAGGGCATGATGCAGATCCTGCGCTTCCGTTTCCCGCTGTTCAAGCGCGGGCTCTCGCTGGCGCAGCGGCTCTGCTACATGTCGTCCATGCTGTTCTGGCTGTTCCCGTTCCCGCGAACCATCTTCCTCTTCGCGCCGCTCTTCTACCTGTTCTTCGATCTGGAAATCTTCACGGCCTCCGGCGGCGAATTCCTCGGCTACACGCTCGCCTACATGCTCGTGAACCTGATGATGCAGAACTATCTCTACGGTTCGTTCCGCTGGCCCTGGATTTCCGAGCTCTACGAATATGTGCAGAGCGTGCATCTCCTGCCCGCCGTCGTCTCGGTCATGCTCAACCCGACCAAGCCGACCTTCAAGGTGACGGCAAAGGACGAGTCGATCCGCGAATCGCGGCTTTCGGAGATCAGCCGGCCGTTCTTCGTCATCTTCGCCGTGCTGTTCGTCGCCTTCCTCATGAGCATCTACCGCTTCTATTCGGAGCCCTACAAGGCGGACGTTACCTTCGTCGTCGGCGGCTGGAACCTGCTTAACCTCATCATCGCGGGCTGCGCGCTCGGCGTCGTGTCGGAACGCAGCGAGCGGGCGGCGAGCCGGCGTGTGACGGTCAAGCGGCGCTGCACGTTCATCATCGACGGCCGCGAATATCCCTCGACGCTGGAAAATGTCTCGGCCAACGGCGCGCGGGTGCAGGTCTTCGGGCTGGAGCCGGATCTGGCGACGGGGGCGCGCTGCCAGCTGCGTTTCACGCCTTACGGCGCGCACTACGAGGAGGCCCTGCCGGTCGACGTGCGCAATGTCGAAAACCTCGGCAGCGTGAGCGCCGTCGGCTGCCGCTTCATGCCGGAAGTGGCGCGGCACCATTCGCTCGTCGCCGACCTGATCTTCGCCAATTCCAACCAGTGGAGCGACTTCCAGGTCTCGCGCCGCTACAATCCCGGCCTCTTCCGCGGGACCCTCTGGTTCCTCGGCATCGCCCTTTACCAAACGAGCCGCGGGCTTCTCTATTTCGCGCGCAGCCTCGGCGGCGCTCGCAAGGGGGAGACGACATCGTGAGCGTCCTCACCGTCAAGGCCGTTTTTGCCGGCCTCGCCTTCGCCCTGTCCGCATCCGTCGCCCTGGCGCAGGATACGTCCGTTCCTTTCGACATGTCCGGCGAACGCGGTCCGACCATCGAAAAGACGCCCACGGTGGAGGGCAGCACGCCCACCGCGCGGGAAACGAAGCAGCCGGAGAAGAAGGCCGCGACGCCGGATCTCGGTCTCCGGCGCTACATCATTTCCGCGAAATCGCTGCTTCTGGAAGGGGAGGTCGCAAGCCATTCCTTCCCGCTTTTCCTGACCCCGCAGCAAGCGGGCAGCGCGACGACGATCAATCTCGGCTACTCCAATGCCGTCGTGGTGGCCCCGGAAATCTCGCGGCTCAGCGTCATCGTCAACGATGCGGTCGTCGGCGAGGTTCCGGTCCAGTCGGCGGAGGGCGTCAAGGACGTGCGCTTCGACCTGCCGGCCGGCCTGCTGCGCCCCGGCATCAACCGGGTGACCTTCAACGCGGTGCACCGGCACCGGACGGATTGCACGATCCGCTCGACCTATGACCTTTGGACGTCGCTCGACCCGTCCCGCACCTATCTGACGGTGCCGCGCGACACGAGTGGCCGCCTGCTGACGACCGACGACATCGCTGCCATCGGCCTCGGGCCGACGGGGCAGACGAAGTTCGTCATGGTCGTGCCGGAAATGGGCCAGCCCGTTGCCACCAATGCGCTGATGCGACTTAGCCAGGGCCTTGCGCTGATGGCGAAGATGCCCAACCAGACATTCGATCTGACGGACACGCTGCCGGCGACGGCGGGTGCCGGTGAGCTGACGGTGCTGGTCGGCACGGCCGGCGATCTCGCGCCGCTGTTGCCGGGCCTGCCGGCGACGGCGCGCTCCTCGGCTGTCGCCACCTTCGTCGATGCGCCGGCCGGCGATCGCAAGGTCTTCGTCGTCAGCGGTCCGGACTGGCCGTCGATCGAGGGGGCCGTGGAAGGCATGGTCTCGCCCATCGACCGGCCGCTCGGCGTGACGCGCGAGGCGCTCAGCGTGCGTCAGCGCAACGGCACCGACATGCCGCTCCTGTCCGGCGAGACGTCTCTCAGCTTTTCCGCGCTCGGCGTGCGCACCGGCGAGTTCAGCGGCCGGCGCTATCGTACCGGCTTCGACATCGGCATCCCCCCGGATTTCTACGCGGATGCCTACGGCGAGGCGACGTTGCTGCTCGATGCCGCCTATTCGCCGGAAGTGCTGCCCGGCAGCCATATCGACATCTATGTGAACGGCAACATCGCAACGACCGTGCCGATCACCAACCGCAACGGCGGTATCTTCCGCCACCTGCCGATCCGCGTCACCATGCGGCATTTCCGGCCGGGACCGAACCGCATCGACATCGAGACCGCGCTCCTGACGGAGGCGGACAAGATCTGCGCCCCGGGCGCGAGCGCCAGTGACGAGCCGCGCTTTGCGTTGTTCGATTCCTCGGAATTCCGCATGCCGCGTTTTGCCCGCGTCGCGCAGTTGCCCAATCTTGCCGCGCTCTCGGGCACGGGGTTCCCCTATAACGGTCAGGTCGACCCGATGGCGCTCTACCTTGATCGCCTGGATGCGGACACGCTGTCGACGAGTGCCACCTTCCTCGGCAAGATGGCAGTCTCGAGCGGGCGGGCGCTGCAGGTGCGACCGGAATCCTCGGCGCTCGCCATCGGTGAGCGCAATGCCATCCTCGTCGGCACGATCTCGCAGCTTCCCCCGCTCGTGCTCGGACAGACGCATATCGCAGCCGAAAGCGCCTCCGCCTGGGGCGGGCCGGTCGATGGCGGCGGACAGCACGGCGCGACGCAGGAGGCCTTCGACGAATGGCAATCACGCGTGCGCGGCGGTTCGTGGCGCGGCCAGATTTCCGCGCTCGAGGCCTGGCTGCAGGAGACCTTCGACATCCCGCTCTCCTCGCTTCGCCTGCTGCCGGGAGCGGAGTCGCTCGTGGCGCCCGGCGATACGGCGCGCTTCCTGGTGGCGCAGGGCAACAGCCCCGATGAAAGCGCGACCTGGACCGTGCTTTCCGCACCGACGGGGGCCGATCTCAAGGCAGGGATGGTGGCGGTCGCGCAGAACGATCGCTGGCAGCAGCTTGACGGCTATGTCAGCCTGGACAGCAAGGATGTGGACGCGCTCGACACACGCCCGGTCAGCCGAACGCGCTTCGTGGCGACGCAACCCTGGACCTTCTCCAACATGCGGCTGGTCGCGGCGAACTGGCTGTCCTCCAATATCCTCGCCTATGCAGTGGTGTTCTGCGTGCTGTCGATCCTGCTCGGCATTGCCACATCCGGCCTCCTGCGCCGCTTCGGTAGGGAAGTCTGAGGGCGCGTGTTTACCGTCGGTTAACCCTATCGGGGTTTTATCACGATTGGTTGGCTCATCCGGGGGACAGAACGACATGTCCCATCGTTCATGGCGCATGGTGTCGCTGTGGACCGTCCGGGCCGACTGAAGTGTTGCAGCGTCCCTCGTGCGTCATGACTGATGCTTGGCGCTGTGGTGGCAGTGATGGACCGAAGGAAATTCGGGATGAAGTCGATCCTCGTGGCGTTCGTCCTCGTCTCCGCCGGCGCAGCCAGCGTCGCAGGCGTATCCTTTGGCGTGCCCGCCGGTCTGGTGAAGGGCCTGCCGCACCTCGGCGCGGGCACCGACGAGGTTACCACGAACAGCCTGGATGAAGCGTCCTCCGCCCTGACCAAGCAGTCGCGCGTGGAAATCGCGCAGGCGCAGCAGGCCGGGCAGACGGCCGGGACCGGTACGGAGCCGACGGCCGTCGTGGAGCCCGTCGAGAACAAGCCGGTGGTCGACGAAAGCGCGCTGCGCTATTTCGCGGCGCGCGGCGATACGGCCCGGCTGAATGCGGAAATCGCCCGTCTGCGCACGCTCTATCCGACCTGGATACCGCCGGAAAATCCGCTTGCCGTGCCGGTCAACGAAGACCGCCAGCTCGAGGCGATGTGGGCGCTCTACGCCCAGTCGCGGTACGCCGACGTGCGCGCGGCGATCGCCAAGCGCCAGCAGGACGACCCGCAATGGACGCCGCCTGCCGATCTTGTCGATCGTCTCGACGTGGCGGAAAAGCGTGCCGAACTGGTGGCGGCTTCCAATGCCGGGCGCAGCGAGGATGTCGTGCGTCTTGGGGCGGAAACACCCAGCCTGCTCACCTGCTCGGATGCCGATGTGCTCTGGCGCGTTGCCGAAGCCTTCGTGAAGACCGAGCGCGTGCAGCGCGCCAAGGATGCCTACGGCTACATGCTCGACAATTGCTCTGACGGGCCGATCCGTATCGCGACCGTGCAGAAGGCCTCGACCCTGCTCGGCTATGCGGACATGCAGGACCTCGTCGCCCGTGAGCGGACCGGCGCCGATGGCGTCAAGGAATTCGACGTGATCCGCAACGATCTTGCCCGTCGCTTCGTCGGCGAGGGCGACGAGGATGCGACGATCACCGTGGCGCCGGCCTATCTGAAGCTCGTCGAAAAGCTGGTGACGGACGAGGGGCTCGCCTCCGACGCGCTGCTCCTCGGCTGGTATCATCTGCGGCGCGATCAGAATGCGCAGGCCGAACCCTTCTTCCGCAAGGCACGCGCCGTCGAGGATTCCGCCTCGGCTTCCCAGGGCCTCGCCCTCATCCTCCTGGCGCGCAAGATGCCCGTCGAGGCGGAGGATGTGATGTATGCCTGGCGCACGACCTCCGACCAGGCGATGCAGACCTATCTCGCGGCCACCGCCAACCTGCTGGCGCTCGATCCGCCGCCGAAGCTCGATGCCAAGGTGCTCGGTCGCATCGCGCAGGTGACGCTGGAGGAAAAACATCCCGAGACCGGCGAACAGTTCGGCTGGTATGCGCTCGCCATGGATCAGCCGGAAACGGCGGAGGAATGGTTTTCGCAGGTGCTGAAATGGAAGGCCGACTATGAGCCTGCCGCCTACGGCCTTGGCGTCGCACGGCTGAGATTGGAGGACCGCGCCGGTCTTGCCGCCGTCAAGCAGGCCTGGGCGGAGCGGTCCGAGCGCATCGCGCTGCTTGGCGAGCGCGACACGAGCGAAGAGGCTGCTCCGGTGCTGCGCGACCGGCAGGCACGGATCGCTCGCACCGAGCGCCGGGTGCCGCTGCGCGAAGTGGTCGAGGAGGTTGCGCTGAAGCCGCAGCGCGGCGCCCGCACGGTGCGCCGGATGGAGGGCGCCGTGGATTGCCGCAGCACGCGCGATCCCAGCGGTCTTTCGGCAGCAGGCGCGCTTTCGCTCGGCTGGTGCCTGATGGAAGTCAACCGGCCGCTGGAGGCCGCGCAGGCCTTCGAAGCGGCGCTGGCGGGCGAGGGGCGCACGCGCAGCGACGCCGCCTATGGCCAGAGCCTTGCCTATCTGCGGGCCGGACTGACGAGTGATGCCGCGGTCTCTGCCACCAAGGCCAGGCTCGAACAGGGCCGGGTTGCCGAATTGCAGACGGCGATCCTCGGCGATCGAGCCGTCAGCAGCTTTCGTGCGCAGCGCTATCGCGAAACGCTGGTGTTCCTGGACCAGCGCCGCCAGTACCATGCGGAGCCGGCGGACCTGATGGTGCTGCGTGCCTATGCCTACAAGAACCTCGGCATGCGCGTGGATGCCATGCGGCTGTTCGAAGCGCTGGGCGAGACCGGGCGGCAGGATGCCATCCGTGCGCTGGCCGAAATGCGCCGCGAGCGGGATGGCCGCAAGTAACGCGCTTTGGCCGTAACTCCGAGGGAGGATGATGCATGCGCCTTCGTGCCCTTGTAGTGGTTGCCTTTCCGCTGTTCGCCTCTCCGCTCGCTGCCGCCGAGGGGCGTTATGTCGTCTGCGACAACGGCCTTCGCTGCGTGAAGGCGCCTTGCCCGTCCTCGACCGCCCGCAATGTCGACAGCGGCGAGGAGCTTCGCGGTGTCTCTCCTGATGTCGGCGGGCTTGCCGAGGTGGACCAGCGGCGCATCCGCGAGACGGACGCGCTTTACTACGGCCGGCTTGTGCTGCGCGGCCATGTCGAGGGCCGTGACCACGAGATTGCCGGCAGGCGCCAGGCCCTGCCGATCCTCGTCATCACCGGCATCGAGGGCGAGGCCACGGCCGATGAGCGGCGGCATTGCCGGGCCGGCTAGCCGCTGGGCGGAAGCCCATGAATTTTCCCTAGTCGCGATCGGGTGCCCCGAGCGGAAAGAATTTCCGGAAGGGGCGGGCTTCGTCCACGGCGCGGGCGAAGGAGGGGCGGGCGAGCAGGCGCCGGCGATAGGCGTGCACACGGGCGAAGGCCGGGTCGATGGCGTGTGTCCAGTCCGCATAGAACAGGAAGGGGGCGGCGGCGCAGTCGGCCAGTGTGAAGCGGTCGCCCGAAGCCCAGATCCGGCCATCCATATGTGTGTCGAGCCAGGCATAGGCGCGTTCCAGCATGTCGCGTGCCTGCGCTACGCCGTGGGGATCGCGCTCGTCCTCCGGCCGGATGGCGTTGAAGACGATCGTCTGCTGTGGTGTCGAGACGTAGTTGTCGAAGAAGCGGTCGAGCATGCGCACGTCGATCGCCGTTTTCGGATCGTCCGGAATGAGCTTGACCGGACCAGGGTGATGGAGCCCGAGATATTCGATGATGATGCTCGCTTCGAGGATCGTGCGGTCGCCGTCAACGAGGATCGGGAACCGTTTTATCGGCCAGCGCCTCTCGAAATCGGCCAGCGTATCGGGATCGGTGTGGTCGAGCAGGCGGTAGTCGAAGTCGGTGCCGTTTTCATAAAGCGCCGTCAGCGCCTTCTGGCAGTAGCTGGAAAAGGGATGGGCATAGAGAACGGGTTTCATGGCAACCTCCGCAGCTGCGGATGTTGTCGCAAATCCGATTGCAAAGCACAATCGGTTTCTCCTTCAGCCTGCGCGCAGCAGCAGCACCTGACGCACGTCCTGGCCGTGCGGCCTTGAAAATTGCATCTGGGCGAGGGGGATCGCCAGAACCATGAAAACCAGGGCTGTCACGAACAGCATGCCCGGGTGCAGCAGTCTCGATTTCACGCATCACCTCATACACGACTGTGCGTCTTATCCGCTGCCAAGCTGACGCTGCGCTGAACGCGGTCGCCGGCGTCGTTCAGGCGGCTGTCAGTTTCGCGGGGCAGGGAGGGCGCGGGATGGCGGCCCGCGGGCTGCCGGAGACGCTTTCGAAAGGACATCCGATGCGCGAAACAACCGGCAAGGCCGGCTTCCCCGCCTTCTGGCGGCCGCAACTCGGCAGCATCGCCGTCAGCATCCTGACGGCGCTCTACTTGCTCGCTTTGACCAACCGCAGCTTCTGGTCGAAAGGCTGGCTCTACCTCGACGGCCGACCGACCACGTTCTTCTCCATCGCCGTCGGCATCGCCTGCCTCTACATTGCGCTCTGTGTCGCGGTCTCCGTGAAATATGTGATGAAGCCGATCTTCATTCTGCTCATCCTGGCAAGCGCCGCGGGCGCCTGGTTCATGGATCGGTATGGCGTGATCATCGACATGGAGATGATCCGCAATGCGGCCGAGACGAACAGCGCGGAGGCCGGGCACCTCATCACCCCGGGTTTCGTTCTGCACATGCTGGTCTACGGCGTGCTGCCCTCGGCGCTCCTCGTGTGGGTCAAGGTCCGCCACAACACCTTCTTCTGGAAGCTGCGGGCCAATCTCGCGGTCATCCTGCCCGCGCTGGTCATCGCGCTGGTCGCCGGCCTTTCCCATGCCCGCGTCTATGCCGCCACCGTCCGGTCGCATCACGACTGGTTCGAGACGCTGAACCCCATCGTGCCGCTCGTCACGGCCGTGCAGTTCGCCGCCGGCCAATCGGCGGATCGCAACGTGGTGGCCGCTCCGCTGGGGACGGATGCCCGCGTCGTCGATGGTCCCTTCACCGAGCGCAAGCCGCGGCTGATGGTCGTCGTTGCCGGCGAGACGGCGCGTGCCGCCAATTTCTCGCTCGGCGGCTATGAACGTGAGACCAATCCCGAGCTGAAGACGAAGGACATCCGCTACTTCGGCGATACGACGAGCTGCGGCACGGCGACCGCGGTCTCGCTGCCCTGCATGTTCTCCGTCTACACCCGCGCCGACTATTCGCACCGCAAGGGGCTGGAGACCGAGAACCTGCTCGACGTGCTCTCCCGTGCCGGCGTCGATGTCGAATGGTGGGACAACAATACCGGCAGCAAGAAGATCGCCGCGCGCGTGAAGGAGCGTTCGCTGATCGCGGGCGGCAACCCGCGTTATTGTTCGGGCGGCGAGTGCCAGGACCAGGTGCTGCTCGACAATCTCGACGCCTGGATCGGCTCGGTGAAGAAGGACACAGTGCTCGTGCTGCATCAGATCGGCAGTCACGGCCCGTCCTATTGGCTGCGGTATCCCGAGGAATACCGCCGCTTCAAGCCGGATTGCCGCAGCGCTGAGTTTTCCGATTGCACACGCGAGGAGATCGTCAACGCCTATGACAACACCATCGCCTATACCGACCATGTCCTTGCCGGCGTGATCGACCGGCTGCAGAAGGCGGAGGGCAGCCTCGACGTCTCCATGCTCTACATGTCCGATCACGGCGAATCGCTCGGCGAGCTCGGCCTCTATCTGCATGGTGCGCCTTACATGATCGCGCCGGGCGAGCAGACCCATGTGCCCTTCGTGCTCTGGCTCGGCAAGGATGCCAAGGCCGCCTATTCCGAAGCCTGTCTCGATGCGGAAACGCTGAAGCCGCAATCGCATGACAAGCTCTTCCATACCGTTCTGGGCATGATGCGCGTGGAAACGAAGGTGCGCGACCCCGCGCTCGACCTCATGTCGTCCTGCCGGCTCGGCGCCGTTTCCTGACCGGGATGGGCGATGGCAAGCCCGGCTTCTCCCGTGTATTCTCCGGATTCGGAAGGTGGCGTGCAGGCCTGTCGGCGTGCTGCCGCCGGTATGCGGAGAGACGGGCACTTGCGGGTTCTGCTGATCGAGGATGATGCCGTTCTGGGCGAGGCGGTGCGCGACTATGTGGCCGGGCTCGGCCATGCGGTCGATTGGATGCAGACGCTCGAGGACGGCCGCATGGCGGCCGAGGCGGTCGGCTACGAGCTGGTTCTCCTGGACCTGCGCCTGCCCGACGGCAGCGGCCTCTCGCTGCTGAAGAACCTTCGCCGTGCCGGTGCTACTGTGCCCGTCATCATCCTCACCGCGCATGACCAGATTTCCGACCGCATCGAGGGCCTGAATAGCGGCGCGGATGACTATCTCGTCAAACCGTTCAACCTCGGTGAACTCGGCGCCCGCATGCTCGCCGTCGCGCGGCGCTATTCGGCGTCGCCCCTGCCGGTGCTGGAATCCGGCTCGTTGGCGATCGAGCTGGCCGACCGCCGGGTCCTGCGCGATGGCGCGCCGATCGACCTGTCCGGCCGCGAATGGGCGGTGCTGGCGCGCCTTGCCACGCGGCCCAACGCCGTCGTCTCCAAGGGGGAGATCGAGGAGGCGCTCTATGCCTTCGGGGCGGAGATCGAGAGCAACACGGTCGAGGTCTATGTCAGCCGGTTGCGCAAGAAGCTCGGTAAGGATTGCGTTGAGACCCTGCGCGGTATCGGCTACAGGCTTGGCCGATGACGGAGAGCAGGGAACCGCGTGCAAGCGCCTTCCGGCCGAAGAGCCTTGCCGGCCAGCTCATGCTGTGGATCACCGTGATCACCACCTGCCTGTGGCTCGTCGCGGTGGGGTTCGGCGCGCTCGTCATGCAGGATGAGTTCGGCGAGATCTTCGACAGTTCCCTGCAGGAGACCGCCGAGCGCCTCGTGCCGCTCGTCATCGACGACCTCAACCGCAGCGACGACCTGAATGTCCCCCGGCGCATCGAGCGCTCGCCCTCGCAGCCCGGCGAGGAGTACCTGACCTATCAGGTGCGCGACCGCGAAGGCCGGGTGCTGCTGCATTCGCACACCGCTTCGGCGGAGCCGTTCGACGGGCCGTTGAAGGTGGGTTTTAGGGATGGTGAGCGGGGCCGGATCTACACCGCCGCGACGGCGGACGGCTCCATCTTCGTACAGGTGCAGGATTCGGCCGAGGAGCGACGGGAGGCCATGGTCGAGGGCTCGCTGGCGCTGCTGCTGCCGGTCCTGCTCATCGTGCCGGTCACCGTGCTGGCCGTCTGGATCGTCGTGCGCCGCGTGCTCCTGCCGGTCGAGACGCTCCGGGCGGCGATCGGTGAGAAGGATGGCGGCAATCTTGCGGCAATCGCGGCGGTGGATCTGCCGCAGGAGCTGCAGCCGATCCTGCGCTCCGTCAACCTCCTGCTTGCGCGGCTGCGCGCCGTGCTGGCGGCGGAACGGGAATTCACCTCCAACAGCGCCCACGAACTGCGCACGCCGATCGCCGGTGCGCTGGCGCAGACGCAGCTGCTCATGGCCGAGTTGAAGGATGCCCCGACCCGCGCGCGCGCCCAGCAGATCGAAGCTTCCCTGCAGAAGCTGACGAAGCTCACCGAAAAGCTGCTCCAGCTTGCCCGCGCCGAAGCGGGGATCGGCGTCAGCGAGACCACCTTCGACCTCGTTGATGTGCTCGGTGTCGTCGTCACGGATTTCCAGCGCGCATCGGATGAGGCCAGCCGCATCCGCTTCCGGAACGATCTTGCAGGACCGGCCCAGCGCGAAGGCACGGCCGACGCCTTCGCCATCGTGCTGCGCAACCTCGTCGAAAACGCGTTGCTGCATGGGCGGGCGGACGAGCCGATCGAGATCCTCCTCACCGAAACGGGCGCGGTCAGCATCCGCAACGGCGCTCCGGCCATGAGCGAGGCGGAGCTCGTCGCAGTGCGCAAGCGCTTTTCCCGTGGCAGAACGCTTGCCGCGGGCTCCGGTCTCGGGCTTTCCATTGCGGACCGGTTGCTGGCGCAGATGCGTGCCAGCCTCGTTCTCACATCGCCCATTGCCGGGCGTGTTGACGGTTTCCAGGCAGACATCGTGTTTCCGCCCGCACGCTGACGCCCGCCCGGCACTTTCCCTGCCTCATTTCTGAACAGTCTCGTTTTCCGGCGTTTCTACGTGGAGGGCCGCGCGGATATGCCCACAATTTTTTCCATTAGCATGTGAGAAAACTGTGGCTTTTTGCCTCATTGTGTGGTTTTCTGTGGCTCTAATCAGAAAAGGTGGGGAACATGGGTCGCAAACCGGAAGACTATGCGCGGCTGCTCGCCAGCGCGCTTTGCAAACTGCATGCAGCGGAGTGCCAGGGGGCATCGCCGCTCATCTCTGAAGACAGTGTGCGTGTGATCAGCGAAACCATCGCCGCGGCGATGGAGGATGCCCGGAAAATTCATATCGAACAGGAACTTGCGGCGATGCGTGAGCGCCGTGAGCGCATTCATCTCCATTCCTGACAATTCCTCCCGGCCCGCCGCCGCGCTCGCCTTGTGCTCGCGGCGGCGGCTTTCTATGGTAGGTGTTCAAGCCGTCCGGGCAAAAGCGTGCAGTGCTGCTGCATTCGGGCGGGCAAAGCTGAAGCGCCTGACCATCGGGAGGAGATGCGGTGCCGACTGAAGCCGTGCGCGTGCTGCGCGACACGTCCGCCGACCCGGAATTCGGGCCGTGGCTGGCGCAGGCCTCGATCCTCGTCGTCGACGACGAGCCGGGCATGCGCAACTTCCTGATGCGCACGCTCGGGCCGCGCTGCCGTCAGCTGGAACTGGCGGCCGATACGGACGAGGCCACGCGCAAGCTCGACCAGAATCATTTCGACGTGGTCATTCTTGACAACATCATGCCGAAGAAGAACGGCGTGGAATGGCTTGCCGAACAGCGCGCCATTGGCTTCTTCGCCGATGCCATTCTGATGACCGCCTATGCCGATCTCGAAACCGCCATCCAGGCGCTGCGGGCCGGCGCGGTCGATTTCATCCTGAAACCCTTCCGCTCCAACCAGTTGCTCAACGCCGTCGCACGCTGCCTCGACCGCATCCGCCTGCAGCGCGAAAACTACGTGCTGCGCTACGAGTTGAAGGCGACCTCCGACCATATCCTCCTGCGCGACCGGCTGATCGGCGAATCCTCGGCCATCGCCCGCGTGCGCGATACCATCGCCCGCGTCGCGCCGCTGCCGACCTCCGTTCTGCTCACCGGCCAGTCCGGCACCGGCAAGGAGGTGGCGGCGCGCTCGCTGCACACGCTGTCCGACCGCGCGGCCAAACCCTTCGTGCCGGTCAATTGCGGGGCGATCCCGCCCGACATGATCGAAAGCGAGCTGTTCGGCCACCTGAAGGGCGCTTTCACCGGTGCTGAGCGGGCGCGCGAAGGCCTGTTCCTGCATGCGCAGGGTGGCACGCTGTTTCTCGACGAGATCAGCGAGATGCCGCCGGCCACGCAAAGCAAGCTGTTGCGCGTGCTGGAGGACCGCAAGGTGCGGCCCGTCGGCTCCGAGCGTGAGGTGCCGGTCGACCTGCGCTTCGTCTTCGCCACCAATGCGGAACTGGAAAAGGAGGTGCAGGCGGGGCGCTTCCGGGCCGATCTGTTCTTCCGTATCAATGTCATGCAGATCCATCTTCCGCCGCTGAAGGACCGCGACGGCGATGCGGTGGAACTGGCCGCTCTCTTCATGAAGAAGCTTTCGGCGCAGCTGGCCATGCCCGCCGTGCCGATCGACGAAGCGACCCGGCGGGCATTGTCGGCCTACGGCTGGCCGGGCAATGTCCGCGAGCTGCGCAACCTCATCGAGCGCACGCTGATCCTCGGCCGTTTCCCGGATGGGTTCGGGCAGGGGCCGGTGCTGGCGCCGGCCGGCGGAGAGGGCGGGTCGCTTGCCGATGTCGAGCGGCGCCATATCCTCTCGGTGCTTGCCGCCTGCCATGGCGGGCGCGACGAGGCGGCGCGTCAGCTCGGCATTTCCCGCAAGACGATCGACCGCAAGCTGGCGGCCTGGGATGGCTGACGGCAGGCAGGGCGTCATCCGGCCGGCGCGCTCGGTGCGCTACCGGCTGCTGGCCATCGCGCTTCTGCCGATGCTGGTGATCCTGCCGCTGCTGCTCGGCATCACCGTCTACCGCTGGAACGAGAAGTTCGACGCGACGCTGATCTCCAAGGTCAACGGCGACCTCACCATCGCGCACCAGTATCTCGCCCATATCCTCGACAATACCGGCGAGCATGTCACCGCGCTCGGCGGCTCCGTGCGGTTTCGCGACAGCGCCGGCGACAACGGCGCGCTGAAGACGTTGCTTGACGAGGCGCGGGCGCGGCTGGAGCTCGATTTCCTCTATGTCGTCACGCCGGACGGCAGGCTCGTCGTCTCCGTGACCGCGACCACCGCCGAGACGCTGCGCACCGACTGGCCGGTCATCCGCGACGCGCTGGCCGGCAAACCGGCGACGGGCGTGGACATTTTCGAGAACGCCGACCTTGAGCGGCTCTCGCCCGATCTTGCCGCCCGCGCGCGCCTGCCGCTCGTCTCGACGACGAATGCGGTGCCGACCGAACGCACGGAGGAGACGCGCGGCATGGTCGTGCAGAGCGCGAGCCCCGTCACGCTCGGCGACGGGCGCAATGCGGTACTCGTCGGCGGCATCCTGCTCAACCAGAACCTCGTCTTCATCGATACGATCAACGATCTCGTCTACCGCGAGGCGAGCCTGCCGGAGGGCAGCCAGGGAACGGCGACGCTGTTCCTGGACGATGTGCGCATCAGCACCAATGTGCGCCTGTTCGAAGGGCGCCGCGCGCTCGGCACGCGCGTTTCGGCTGCCGTGCGCTCGGCCGTGCTCGGCGAGGGGCGCACCTGGCTCGACAGCGCCTTCGTCGTCAGTGACTGGTACATTTCCGCCTATGAGCCGATCACCGACAGCCATGGTCAGCGCGTCGGCATGCTCTATGTCGGTTTCCTCGAGGCGCCGTTCACGGCGGCAAAGTACCAGACGGTTCTCACCATCGTCGCCGCCTTCTTTGCGATCACGGCGGCCAGCGTGCCGATCTTCCTGCGCTGGGCGCGCGGCATCTTCGAGCCTCTGGAGCGGGTGGACGCCACCATCGCGCGGGTGGAAAGCGGCGATCTTGGCGCGCGCACCGGCCCGGTCGACAGCCAGGACGAGATCGGCCGCGTCGCCGTACATCTCGATGATCTCCTGAACAAGCTCGAACAGAACGACCTGGAGCTGCGCCGCTGGAACGAGGAGCTGAACGCGCGCGTCGACGAGCGCACCCGGGAGCTGCAGCTCGCCAATCGCCGACTGGAGGCGACGACGAAACAGCTCATCCTGTCGGAAAAGCTTGCCGCGATCGGCGAAATCACCGCCGGTGTCGCCCATGAGATCAACAATCCCATCGCCGTCATGCAGGGCAACCTGGAGGTCATCCGCTCCGTGGTCGGCGACCGGGCGGAGCTGGCGAAGGTGGAGTTCCAGCTTCTCGACGAGCAGATCCAGCGCGTCAGCCAGATCGTCACGAAGCTCCTGCAGTTCGCCAAGCCCGAGGAATTCGCCGGTTTCGTCGATCGCCACGCGCCGGGCATGGCGGTGGCCGATTGCCTGCCGCTCGTCCAGCACCTGCTTGCCAAGGCGGCGATCGAGGTTCGGCTGGAGGACACGGCCGAACGGCTGGTGTTGATGAACCGCACCGAGCTCCAGCAGGTCGTCGTCAATCTCGTCGTCAATGCCATTCACGCCATGCCCGATGGCGGCAGGCTGAGCATCGTCACCCGGGACAGCGACCGTGGCGGGCGCCCGGGCGTGGAGATCGTCGTCAGCGATACCGGCGTCGGCATGGCGCCCGATCTCGTCGCAAAGGTCTTCGACCCGTTCTTCACCACCAAGCGGCAGGAGGGTACGGGCCTTGGCCTTTCCATCAGCCAGACGCTGGTGACGCGGCAGGGCGGCGCCATCGCGGTCACGAGCCGCCCGGGCGAGGGTGCCACCTTCACCATCTGGCTGCCCGAGGCGGCCTGACCGGACAGTTTGTCCGGCGTTTACGGACAAACTGTCCATTTTGATTCCGCTCTCTTCCCCAAGCTGTTGATTTAAAACGAAATCCGCTTTGGCATGCACCTTGCAGAGCTCCGCGCGGGAGGTTCGGCTTCCGGCCGTCTGCAAGAGGGATGCAGGCATCCGGGTGTCGAAGGGCGGCGTTCGCCGGCTCCCCATCACGAAAATCTTCGCACCGAGAGGTGCGTCGCGGAGGAGACCCAATGACTGCATCGACCGAGACCTATGCCGGCGACTATTCCGGCAGCATCCTCGACCGGGAGCGTATCATCGCCAAACCCGGCTTCAACCGCTGGCTCGTTCCGCCGGCTGCGCTTGCCATTCACCTTTGCATCGGCATGGCCTACGGTTTCAGCGTGTTCTGGCTGCCTTTGTCCAAGGCCATTCCGGTAACGGATCCGGCTTGCGCCGATCTCAACCTCGTCTCTGCGCTCTTTACCACGAGCTGCAACTGGCGCGTCGCCGATCTCGGCTGGATCTATACGCTGTTCTTCGTGCTGCTCGGCTGTTCGGCGGCCATCTGGGGCGGCTGGCTGGAGCGCGTCGGCCCGCGCAAGGCGGGCTTCGTTTCGGCCTGCTGCTGGTGCGGCGGCATCGTCGTTGCGGCGCTCGGCGTGATGAGCCATCAATTGTGGCTGATGTGGCTCGGGGCGGGCGTCATCGGCGGCATCGGCCTCGGCCTTGGCTACATCTCCCCGGTCTCTACCCTGATCAAATGGTTCCCGGACCGGCGCGGCATGGCGACCGGCATGGCGATCATGGGCTTCGGCGGCGGCGCGATGATCGGCGCTCCTCTGGCGAACCTCCTGATGAACACCTTCAAGACCGATGTGACGGCCGGGGTCTGGCAGACCTTTCTCGTGATGGCCGCTATCTACTTCTGCTTCATGATGGGTGGGGCTTTCGGCTACCGCATCCCGCCGGCCGGCTGGCGCCCGGAAGGCTGGACGCCACCGGCTTCCAAGTCGACGATGATCACCACGAAACACGTACACCTGCGTGATGCGCACAAGACGACGCAGTTCTGGCTGATCTGGCTGGTGCTCTGCCTCAACGTCTCGGCCGGCATCGGCGTCATCGGCATGGCCTCGCCGATGCTGCAGGAGATCTTCGGCGGGCGCCTCATCGGCCAGCCGGAGCTGAGCTTCGGTCAGCTCGACACCGAGCAGAAGGCGGCCATCGCGGCGATTGCCGCCGGCTTTACCGGCCTGCTCTCGCTGTTCAACATCGGCGGGCGCTTCGTCTGGGCCTCGCTCTCCGACAAAATCGGCCGCAAGAACACCTACTACACCTTCTTCATCCTCGGCATCGTGCTCTACGCGCTCGCCCCGACCCTGGCGGATATGGGCAGCAAGGCGCTCTTCGTGCTCGCCTTCGGCATCATCCTGTCGATGTATGGCGGGGGCTTTGCCACCGTCCCGGCCTATCTTGCGGATATTTTCGGCACGCAGTTCGTGGGCGCGATCCATGGCCGCCTGCTGACGGCCTGGGCGACCGCCGGCATCGTCGGCCCTGTCGTGGTCAACTACATCCGGGAGGCGCAGATCGCAGCGGGTGTCGAGCCGGGGCCGGCGCTCTATACCGGCACGATGTACATCCTTGCCGGCATGCTGGCCCTCGGCCTCATCGCCAACCTGTTCGTCCGGCCGCTCGCCGACAAGTGGTTCATGTCGGACGAGGAAGTCGCCTCCCTGCAGGCGAAGACGGCAGCGGCCAATGCCGGCCCGACCGGGTCCTTCGGCATCGGCAAGGGTGGGCTCGATGCCAGGGCGGTGCTCGCCTGGGCCATCGTCGGCCTTCCGCTCCTCTGGGGCATCTGGGTGACGCTGAAGAGTACCGCCGCGCTGTTCTGAGATCCTCCGCAGACGACGCGGCGAAGTCCCCGGCTTATGCCGGGGACTTTTTCATGATCCCTTGCAGCGGGTGTCCTTTTCGCGCAAACCGGAGGGACGCGTCAAAGGAGGAGGACGACATGACCGAATGGGGACGGACCGGCACAGGCAAGATCGCACTGGTGACGGGCGGCGGTACGGGCATCGGCCTTGCCATCGCCAGGAGCCTCAGCGCCGAGGGCTATGGGGTCGTCATCACCGGGCGCCGGGCCGCAGTGCTGGAGGAGGCTGCCGCCACCATTACCGGCGAAACGGGCAACCCGGTGCGCGCCATCCCCTGCAATGTCGGCGATCCCGCCGAGGTCGCTGCAGCTTTTGCGGCGGTCCGGCGTGATTTCGGCCGGCTCGACGTGCTCGTCAACAATGCCGGCTCCAACGTCTCCCCGGCGCTGCTGGAGGACATTCCCTTCGAGGAGTGGAGCAGCATTCTCGCCGCGAACCTGACGGGTGCCTTCCTCTGCACCCAGCAGGCCTTCAAACTGATGAAGGACCAGACCCCGCGCGGCGGGCGCATCATCAACAACGGCTCGATTTCGGCGCATGCGCCGCGCCCGCTTTACCCGCCCTTTACGGGGACGAAACACGCGATGACCGGGCTCACCAAGTCGACGGCGCGGGACGGGCGCAAATACGACATCGCCTGCGGCCAGATCGATATCGGCAATGCCGCGACCGATATGACGAAGCGCATGAGCGCCGGCATCCTCCAGCCGAACGGCGACACCGTCAGCGAGCCGACCATGTCGGTCAAACACGTCGCCGATGCCGTGGTCTACATGGCCAGCCTGCCGCTCGACGCCAATGTCTTGAACATGACGGTCATGGCGACGGCGATGCCGTTCGTCGGGCGGGGATAATTCGGTCCGAGAGGCGGCGGCGCGAGGGTAGGCCCCTACCGCCGCGGCTCGCCGCCTTCGGCATAGGCGGACTTCTGCCGGAACTTGAAGACATGGCCGCAACGGCAGCGGATCATGTGTTTGTCGGGATGTTTCGAGGCGCGCTCCGTGGCAAAGCCGTGCGGCAGCGAATCAACCGTGAAATCGGGATGCGCCCGGCTCGGCATGTCGTCTTCGGAAACCTCGGCATAGCCGGAATGGCCGCACATGGCGCATTCGAGTTTGCGCGAATAGCGGTCGCGGGCGGCCATGAACGATTCCCTTCGTCAGATGCGGTCCGGCCGTTCATAGGCATGTGACCGCCCGGTTTCAAGCAGCGCCTGAAGGGTGGCGATGATGCGCCGGTGCTGGTGGGCGTGGCGCGTGCGCACGTTGACGGCGGCATAGACCGCTTGCGCGATCGGTTCTGCCCCCGCCACGCGGCTGACCGCGCCGGTGCGCAGCAGCCGCTTCGAATCGGCTTCCGTCACGAAGGCCGAGCCGCCGAGTTTTTGCATCAGCGCGAGGATGGCGGTCGTCTCGCCGCTGGCGATCGGCGCGGTCGAAAGTTCGGGATGGGCCTGCCGGTGCAGCCGGTCGAAGGCGGGGGAATAGACGGCCTGGATATAGTCTTCAGCCTTCACGTCCTCGATGCGGCTGACCTTGTTGCTCACCATCTCGTAATGCACCTCGCCGATGCGCTCGTAATGCAGGTCCGGCAGGTAATGCGGCGTGAAGAGGATGGCGAGGTCGAGGTCGCCGGCGCCGAGGTCGCGGTTCATCTGGCCGGAATAGTCGACCTCCAGATAGATCGAGGTGGCCGGCAATTCCCTGCGCACTGCCGCCAGCCAGTCGCCGGCATAGTGGGCGGCAAGATCGTGTTGCAGGCCGATGCGCATGGAGCGCTCATAGGCGCCGGCCGTCTCCACCGCACGCGTCGCCTCATGCCATTGATGTTGCAAGGCTTTTGCATGATCGAGGAAGCGCAGGCCGGCGGCCGTCGGCTGTGTGCCGCCCTTGTTCCGCGCGAAGAGTTTTCGAGCGAACATCGCCTCGAGCGCGTTGATGCGGTGCGTCACCGTCGATTGCGTGATGTTCAGCCGCTCCGCCGTGCGGTTGAAATTGCGGGTTTCCATCAGGTCCAGAAATGTCTCGATCAGGATGATTTGCATGAATGCGCCGCATTTCCCAAATGTTTTGCGGCAGTCTAATCGAAATTATCGATTAATAAACCCACTTCATCCGCTTGCCGCCCGGCGCTTTGGTTGCCACAAATCCCGGGCAAACGAGGGGAACGAGAATGTCCGCACTGCCAAGCCATGCCCGGGTCGTCATCATCGGCGGAGGCGCCGTCGGGGCGTCGGCGCTTTACCACCTGGCGAAGGCCGGGTGGACGGATTGCGTGCTGCTCGAAAAGAACGAGCTGACCGCCGGCTCCACCTGGCACGCCGCCGGCAACGTGCCGACCTTTTCCTCCTCCTGGTCGATCATGAACATGCAGCGCTATTCCGCCTCGCTCTACCGCGAGCTGGGCGCGCTGGTCGATTATCCCATGAACTACCATGTGACGGGCTCGATCCGCCTCGGCCATTCGAAGGAGCGTTTGCAGGAGTTCAAGCGCGTCGTCGGCATGGGGCGCTACCAGGGCATGGACCTCGATATCCTCTCGCCCGACGAGATGCGGTCCAAATACCCTTTCCTCGAAACGCACGAGCTTTCCGGCGCGCTCTACGACCCCTATGACGGCGACATCGATCCCGCGCAGTTGACGCAGGCGCTCGCCAAGGGCGCGCGCGACATGGGCGCGAAAATCTTCCGCTTCTGTCCGGCGACCGGCGCGCGCCGTGAGGGCGAGGAATGGGTGATCTCGACGCCGCAGGGCGAGATCCGCTGCGAGAAGGTCGTCAACGCCGCCGGTTACTATGCCCGCGAAGTCGGAAAATGGTTCGGCCGCGATGTGCCGATGATGGTGATGAGCCATCAATACATGCTGTTCGAGGAAATCCCGGAACTGGCCGCATGGTCGCGCGAAGCCGGGCACAAGCTGCCGCTGCTGCGCGACGTCGACAGTTCCTATTATCTGCGTCAGGAAAAGACCGGCATGAACCTCGGCCCCTACGAGCGCAATTGCAAGGCGCATTGGGTGACGCCTGACGATCCGATGCCGGACGATTTTTCCTTCCAGCTCTTTCCGGACGATCTCGACCGCCTCGAATGGTATCTCAACGACGCCGTCGAGCGCGTACCGATCCTCGGCACCGCCGGCCTGTCGCGCATGATCAACGGCCCGATCCCCTATGCGCCTGACGGGAACCCGCTGCTCGGCCCGATGCCCGGCGTGCCGAATGCCTTTGAGGCCTGTGTCTTCACCTTCGGCATCTGCCAGGCCGGCGGCGCCGGCAAGGTTCTTGCCGAATGGGTGACGGAGGGCGAGACGGAGTGGGACATGTGGTCCTGCGATCCGCGCCGTTACACCGCTTTTGCCGCCGACAAGGACTATTGCGTTGCCAAGGGCATGGAAATTTACGGCCACGAATATGCCATGCACTTCCCCAAACACGCCTGGCCGGCGGGGCGGAACCAAAAGCTCTCGCCGATCCACGACCGTATCGCGGCGCTCGGCGCTCAGTTCAAGCCCTACAACGGCTGGGAGCGCGCCAACTGGTATGCGGAGCCCGGCGACGATACGTCCGAAGCCTCGACCCAGACCTGGAACCGCGAAGGCCCCTGGCGGGCGCGCATCGAGGCGGAATGCCGCGCCGTCACCGAGGCCGCCGGCATTCTCGACCTTCCCGGCTTCTCGCGCTTCCGCGTGAAGGGGGAGGGCGCGACCGCCTGGTTATCGTCCCTGATCACCGGCCGCGTGCCGAAACCCGGCCGTATCGGCCTTGCCTATTTCTCCGATGACAAGGGTCGCATCGTCACGGAAATGTCCGTCATGATGCTGGCGGAGGACTTTTTCTTCCTCATCACCGCCGCGACCGCGCAGTGGCACGATTTCGAATGGCTGCAAAAGCACCTGCCGAAAAATCCGGTCTTCACGCTGGAGGATGTCACGGAGACCTTTTCGTGCCAGATTCTCTCCGGCCCGAACTCCCGCGCCATCCTCGCCGATGTCTGCAAGGCGGACCTCACCATGCCCTGGCTCACCCACCAGCCGGTGGAGATCGCCGGCCGCTGGTGCCAGCTCGTGCGCGTCTCCTTCGCCGGGGAACTCGGCTGGGAAATCCACACCAAGGTGGAGGACACCGCCACTATCTTCGACGCCGTCTGGGCGGCGGGGCAGAAGCACGGCCTAAAACCCTTCGGCATGGAGGCGCTCGACAGCCTGCGCATCGAAAAGGGCTATCGCGCCTGGAAGGGCGATCTTTCGACCGACTACACGATTTTGCAGGGCGGCCTCGAGCGCTTCGTCGACTGGACGAAGCCCGCCTTCAAGGGCAAGGCCGCGCTGGAGCGCGAGAAGCTTGAGGGTGTGACGAAACGCTTCGTGACGCTGACCGTGGACGCCGGCGACTGCGACGCGCCCTACATGTCGACGCTGTGGCACGGCGGCAAGGTGGTCGGCGAGACGACCTCCGGCAATTGGGGCTATCGCACCGGCAAATCCATCGCGCTCGGCATGCTGAAGGCCGACCTCGCCGTGCCGGGCACGGAAATCGAGGTGGAAATCTACGGCGAGCGTTTCAAGGCGACCGTCCAGCCGGACGGGCCGCTCTTCGACCCCAACAATGAAAGACTGCGCGCATGACGAAGCCCATTCCTTCCAAGGCGAGAGCCGTCATCATCGGCGGCGGCGTCTCTGGCTGCTCGGTCGCCTATCACCTTGCCAAACTCGGCTGGACGGATGTGGTGCTCTTGGAGCGCAAGCAGTTGACGTGTGGCACGACATGGCATGCCGCCGGGCTCATCGGCCAGCTCCGCGCCTCGCAGAACATGACGCGCCTCGCAAAGTACTCCGCTGACCTTTACGTGAAGCTCGAAGCCGAGACCGGCATCGGCACCGGCATGCGCCAGTGCGGCTCGATGACCGTGGCGCTGACGGAGGAGCGCAAGGAAGAGATTTACCGCCAGGCCTCGCTCGCCCGCGCCTTCGATATCGACGTGCGCGAAATCACCGTCGACGAGGTGAAGGCGATGTATCCGCACCTCAACACGGCGGATGTGAAGGCCGCCGTGCACCTGCCGCTCGACGGCCAGTGCGATCCGGCGAACATCGCGATGGCCTTGGCGAAGGGTGCGCGGCAGAACGGGGCGACGGTCATCGAGGGCGTCAAGGTGACGTCGGTGCTCACTAAGGGCGGCCGCGTGACGGGCGTCACCTGCGAGCAGAACGGCGAAACCTTCACCATCGAAACGGAAAATGTCGTCAACGCCGCCGGCATGTGGGGGCGCACGCTGGCCGATATGTCGGGCGTGACGCTGCCGCTGCACGCCTGCGAGCATTTCTACATCGTCACCGAGCCGATCCCGAACCTCCAGCGCCTGCCGGTGCTGCGCGTGCCGGATGAATGCACCTACTACAAGGAAGACGCCGGCAAGATGCTGATCGGGGCCTTCGAGCTGAAGGCCAAGCCGTGGGGCATGGACGGCATCTCGGAAGATTTTTGCTTCGACCAGCTTCCGGAGGATTTCGACCACTTCCAGCCGATCCTCGAAAACGCCATCAACCGCATGCCGATGCTGGAGACGGCCGGCATCCACACCTTCTTCAACGGCCCCGAAAGCTTTACGCCCGACGACCGCTACTATCTCGGCGAAGCCCCGCAACTGAAGGGCTACTGGGTCGCCGCCGGCTACAATTCCATCGGCATCGTCTCCTCCGGCGGGGCGGGCATGGCGCTCGCCCAGTGGATGAACGACGGCGAAGCGCCCTTCGATCTCTGGGAAGTGGATATCCGCCGTGCGCAGCCCTTCCAGCGCAATCGAGCCTACCTGAAGGATCGCGTCTCCGAAACGCTCGGCCTGCTCTATGCCGACCATTTCCCCTATCGCCAGATGGCGACGGCCCGCGGCGTGCGCCGCTCGCCGCTGCATGAGCACCTGAAGGCGCGGGGCGCGGTGTTTGGCGAAGTCGCCGGTTGGGAGCGCGCCAACTGGTTCGCGAAGGAAGGGCAGGAGCGGGAATACCGCTATTCGTGGAAGCGGCAGAACTGGTTCGAGAACCAGAAGGACGAGCACCTCGCAGTCCGCAATGGCGTCGGTCTTTTCGACATGACGTCCTTCGGAAAAATCCGTGTCGAGGGCCGCGATGCGCTGGCCTTCCTGCAAAAACTCTGCGCCAACCAGATGGACGTCGCCTCCGGCAAGATTGTCTACACCCAGATGCTGAACGAACGCGGCGGCATCGAGAGCGACCTGACGGTGACGCGGCTTTCGGAGACGGCGTTCTTCCTCGTCGTGCCCGGAGCGACGTTGCAGCGCGATCTCGCATGGCTGCGAAAGCACCTGAAGGACGAGTTCGTCGTCATCACCGATGTGACGGCGGCGGAAAGCGTGCTCTGCGTCATGGGGCCGAAGGCGCGCGATCTCATGCAGAAGGTCAGCCCGAACGACTTTTCCAATGCGGCGCATCCCTTCGCCACGGCGCGGGAGATCGAGATCGGCATGGGTCTCGCCCGCGCGCACCGCGTCACCTATGTCGGCGAACTCGGCTGGGAGCTCTACGTCTCCACCGACCAGACCGCCCATGTCTTCGAGGCGCTGGAGGCGGCCGGCGCCGATGTCGGCCTGAAACTCTGCGGGCTGCATACGCTCGACAGTTGCCGCATCGAAAAGGCGTTCCGCCATTTCGGCCATGACATCACGGACGAGGACCATGTGCTGGAAGCCGGCCTGGGTTTTGCCGTGCGGACGAGGAAGGGCGAGTTCATCGGCCGCGACGCGGTGCTGCGCAAGCAGGAGGAGGGGCTGAAGCGCCGCATGGTGCAGTTCAGGCTGACCGATCCCGAGCCGCTGCTCTTCCACAACGAAGCGCTGGTGCGCGACGGCAAGATCGTTTCGACCATCACCTCGGGCAATTACGGCCACTATCTCGGGGGCGCGATCGGCATGGGCTATGTGCCTTCAGCCGGCGAGAGCGAGGCGGATGTGCTCGCATCGAACTACGAGATCGAAATCGCCGGCGTCCGCGTGAAGGCGGAAGCCTCGCTTCAACCCCTGTACGATCCGAAAGCCGAAAGGGTGCGCGCATGAAAAACCTTGCCGACCGTCACCAGCGATTTTTCGATCTGCACCAGTCGGGCTGCTTCGTCATCCCCAATCCCTGGGACATGGGCTCCGCCCGCATGATGGCCGCCTCCGGCGCCGTGGCGCTCGCGACCACGTCGGCCGGCTTCGCCTTCACGCTCGGGCGTCCCGACATGGGCCGCGTGACGCGCGAGGAAGCGCTGAAGCACGCGGAGGACCTGGTGCGTGCCACGCCGCTGCCGGTCTCCGGTGATTTCGAGAACGGCTTTGCCGATGCGCCCGAGGGCGTCGCCGAGACGATCCGGCTCGCCGCCGAGGTCGGGCTTTCCGGCTGCTCGATCGAAGACACGCAGATGGTGGACGGCAATCCTGCCTATGCGTTCGATCTCGCCGTGGACCGTATCCGCGCCGCGGCGGACGCCGCCCGGTCGCTCGGCCGGCCCTTCATCCTCTGCGCCCGGGCCGACGGCGTGATGAACGGCGTCTACGATCTCGACGAGGCGATCCGGCGCATCCAGGCTTACGAGAAGGCCGGCGCGGACCTCGTCTACGTGCCCGTGCCGCCGGGCGAGGCGGAACTGCGCCGTGTCGTGCAGTCCGTCTCAAAGCCGGTCAATGCGCTCGCCGCCGGGCCGCTGCGCCAGCTCACCGTGCCGCAGCTCGCCGCTATCGGCGTGCGCCGCATCTCGCTCGGCTCGATGATCGCCCGCGTCACCCACGCCGCCATCGCCGAGCAGATGGACGCCATCGTCAAGGATGGCAGTTTTGCAAAATTGTCCACCGCCGCGTCGGGGGACCTCATCAACAGAATGCTGGCCGCCGGTGCGGGGGAGACGGATCATGAGTGAACAGGCAGTTTTGTCGCGGCGGTCCGGTGGGCGTGCGGCGCGCGTCGCGATGCGCGCGGCGCCCCTTGCGGAAAACGTCCGGCCGGTGCGGCCGGGCCTGCCGGGCGGCCAGTACAAGCCGCTGACGGAGGCGGGCGTGCGCCGCATCCATGAGGCGGCGCTGGATGCGCTCGAAAATATCGGTCTCGCCAATGCGCCGAAATCCGGCATCGAGATCATGACGGGCGCGGGCGCCATTCTCGGCGAGGACGGACGTTTGCGCTTCCCGCGCGCGCTGGTGGAGGACATGCTGGCCCTCGCCGCGCGCGACATCACGCTTTACGGCCGCGATCCGAGATACGATCTCGAACTGTCGGGCACCCGCGTCTATTACGGCACGGCGGGCGCGGCGGTGCATATCGTCGATGTGGAAAAACGCGAATACCGCGAATCGACCGCGAAGGACCTCTTCAACGCCGCCCAGCTCGTCCATCATCTCGATAACGTGCATTTCTTCCAGCGGGCGATGGTCTGCCGCGATGTCGCGGACAATTTCCTGATGGATATCAACGCGCTCTACGGCTGCTGTGCCGGCACGGCCAAGCACGTC
>VFQN01001154.1_pt1 | contig 45764 bp, 41 predicted proteins | sample 3512371 | NCBI WGS metagenome assembly VFQN01 (sample SAMN10412370, study PRJNA504923) | tailings metagenome | isolation source: Replicate 2 from Balatoc abandoned mine | place: Philippines: Itogon, Benguet | collected 2017-08-28
GACCTTTCCCGCGGGGCGCAAAGCGGAAAAGCCCGTGAGTCTAGCAGATTCGCCCACAAGCGCGAACCGGTGCATTCGCACGGATCGAACGGTGTCGCCGCCGGGGTTGGACTGCGGCCCCTAGCGGATTCGCATAGACTAGCGTTAACCCTAGACCGAGGAGGTCCCGGATGTCTGCTCCCGATCAAGTTCCTGCCGATCCTGCCCGCGCCGCTGCTGCACCGGAGGGCGAGGCGTCGTCGCGCTGGTCCTGGGTGCCCATCCGCTCGCTCGGCCCGCGCCACCGCGACCGGATCGCCGCCCACCTGATGAGCCTGGAAGAGACCGACCGCTACCTGCGCTTCGGCTATCCGGCCACGGACGCCCAGATCTCCCGCTACGTCGACACGCTCGATTTCGACCAGGACGAGGTGTTCGGCATCTTCAACCGCCGCCTCGAACTGATCGCGATGGCGCACCTGGCCCACCCGAACACGCCGGCCGAGGGTGCCCGCGGCACGATGGCCGAGTTCGGCGTGTCGGTGATTCGCAAGGCGCGCGGCCGCGGGTTCGGCGCACGCCTGTTCGAGCACTCGGTGCTGCATGCGCGCAACCGCGGCGTGCAGACGCTGTTCATCCACGCGCTCAGCGAGAACACGGCGATGCTCAAGATCGCCCGCAACGCCGGCGCCACGGTGGAGCGCGACGGTTCCGAATCCGACGCCTGGCTGCGCCTGCCGCCCGACACCTTCGTGTCGCACGTGGAAGAGATGATGGGCGAGCAGGCGGCGGAGTTCGACTACCAGCTCAAACGCCACGCCAGCCATGTGCAGCTGATCCTCGACACGATCTCCGAAGTCAAGGCTCACATTTCCAAGACGCATCACGTCGCGGGTGAGTGAGGCGGGCGAGCCCCCGCGCCTGCGGTGGAGCCCCGGGCTCGGGGATGATCGGGATCGGCCGGCAACCGTAACATCCGGTACATTGAAGTTCCGCGATCGACCTGCCATGTCAGGTGCGTGAACCGACGAACCGGACCTGGACATGCCGACCTCGACCCTCCTCGTTGCGCTGTCTGCCCTCTCGGGCGTGGCCGTGGCGTCCGTGGGCTGGCTGTGGTGGCTGCGTCGCCCGGCCAAGCCCGTGCCGCTGCCCACCGAATGGGCGCTGACGGCGCGACCGGTGTTTTCCACCGACGAACGCCGCGTGTACCGGCTGCTGCGTGAAGCCCTGCCGCATCACATCGTGCTGTCCAAGCTGCCGCTGGTGCGCTTCAGCCAGCCGATCGATCCAGGGCGCGTGCGCTTCTGGTACGACCTGCTCGGTTCGATCCACGTGACCTTCGCGGTGTGCAGCGCCAACGGCCGCGTGCTCGCCGCGATCGACCTCGACACCGATCGCGGCAACTCGCGCCGCGTGCTGCAGATCAAGCAGGCCGTGCTCGGCGCCTGCCGTGTGCGCTACCTGCGCTGCCCGGTCGAGAACCTGCCATCCGTGGCCGAACTGCAGTTGCTGGTGCCGCAGGCCGGCGCGAGCGCGCGCGGCCCGCAGGCCGCCACGCCGCCCGCCCACACGCTGCACCAGGCCCGCGACACGCTGGCCAGCACGGTGGCGAATCGCCGCGCCGAGCGCACCGCGCTGTGGCAGGACTCCTCGCTGTTCCAGGACTCATTCTTCGCCCCCGACACGCGCAGCGACGGCTCCGGCCAGAGCGAATTCGGCGGCCTCGGCCCGGCAAGCGGCCCGCGCAGCCGGCCCGCACCGCTCGACGGCGACGACATCGGCGGCGTGGTGGTCGACGGCCCGCGCTTCTCGTCCCGCTGACCCCGCCGCGTACGATGCGGGCATGAGCCCGCCGCACGCCGCCACCGACACGCCCTACGCCAGCCTCACGCCCGAGGTCGTGCTCGACGCGCTCGACGCCGTCGGGCTGCGCGGCGATGGCCGGCTGATCCAGCTGAACTCGTACGAGAACCGCGTCTTCCAGGTCTTCCTCGAGGATGGCCGCGTCGTCGTGGCCAAGTTCTATCGGCCCGGGCGCTGGAGCGATGCGCAGATCCTCGAGGAGCATGCGTTCGCGGCCGAACTCGAGGCCCATGAGGTGCCGCTGGCCGCACCGTGGAAGGTGCAGGCCGATGCACGCTCGCTGCATGCCGAGCGGCTCAGTTCCCTGGGCAGCACCCTCGCCTCGTTCGACACGCCGGACGGCCCCTATCGCTTCGCCATCACCGAGCGCAAGGCCGGCCGTGCGCCGGAAGTGGAAGACCCGGCGGTGCTGGAATGGATCGGCCGCTTCATCGGCCGCATCCACGCCGTCGGCACCGCGGGACGCTTCGAACACCGACTGACGCTCAGCCCGGCCAGCCTGGGACACGATCCTCGCGACTGGCTGCTCGCGCAGGACATGGTGCCGCCCGACGCACTGCCCGCCTGGCGCGGGATGGTCGATGCGGCGCTGGAGCGCGTGGATGCCGCTTTTGCCGCCTTTGCTGCCGCGGCACCGCTGCACACGCTGCGCCTGCACGGCGACTGCCACCTTGGCAACATCCTGTGGACCGCCGCGGGCCCGCACTTCGTCGACCTCGACGACGCGCTCAACGGCCCGGCCGTACAGGACCTGTGGATGCTGCTGTCGGGCTCGCGCGCCGAGCGGCAGAAGCAGCTCGGCGCCGTGCTCGACGGCTACGAGCAGTTCATGGACTTCGATCGCCGCGAGCTGGCATTGATCGAGCCGCTGCGCACGCTGCGCATCGTGCACCACAGCGCCTGGATCGCGCGGCGCTGGGCCGACCCGGCTTTCCCGATCGCCTTCCCGTGGTTCGAGAGCCCGGCCTACTGGACCGAGCAGGCCACGCGACTGCGCGACCAGCTCGAGGCGATGGACGAGGCGCCCCTGGTGGCCTGACCGTTCAGCCGACGAGCAGCGCGTTGACGCGCTTCACGTAGGCGCCCGGGTCCTCCAGCGTGCCGCCTTCGGCCAGCAGCGCCTGGTCGAAGAGGATGTGCGCGAGATCGTCGAAATGCGCGCTCGCATCGAGCCGCTTGACCAGCGCGTGCTCGGCATTCACCTCGAGGATGGGCCTGGCCTTGGGCGCATCCTGGCCGGCCTGCTTGAGCATGCGCGCGAGGTGGCCGCTGATGTCGCCCTCGTCGACCACCAGGCAGGCCGGCGAGTCGACCAGGCGCGTGGTCACGCGCACGTCCTTGGCGCGGTCCTTCAGCGCTTCCTTCAGCCGCTCGAGGATGGGTTTGAAGGCTTCGGCGGCCTGCTCGACCTGCTTCTTTTCCTCCTCGTCCTGCAGCTTGCCGAGGTCGACCGCGCCCTTGGCCACGCTCTGCAACGGCTTGCCGTCGAACTCGAACAGGTGCGCCAGCATCCACTCGTCGACGCGGTCGACCAGCAGCAGCACCTCGATGCCCTTCTTGCGGAAGATCTCCAGCTGCGGGCTGCTCTTGGCGGCGGCCAGCGTGTCGGCGGTGATGTAGTAGATCGCCTCCTGGCCTTCCTTCATGCGGGAGACGTAGTCCTTCAGCGAGACGCCGTCATCCGCTTGCGTGGAAGCGAAGCGCAGCAGCTTCGCGAGCCGTTCCTGATTGGCGTGGTCCTCGCCGACGCCTTCCTTCAGCACCTGACCGAAGTCCTTCCAGAACTTCGCGTACTTCTCGCGTTCGGCCGCATCCTCGCTGTCAGCGAGAGATTCGAGCATCGACAGCACGCGCTTGGTCGAGCCCTCGCGGATCGCCTTCACGTCGCGGCTTTCCTGCAGCAGCTCGCGGCTGACGTTCAGCGGCAGGTCGGCCGAGTCGATCACGCCCTTGACGAAGCGCAGGTACACCGGCATCAGCGCCTCGGCGTCGTCCATGATGAAGACGCGCTTGACGTACAGCTTCACGCCGCCGCGCTTGTCGCGGTTCCACAGGTCGAACGGCGCCTTGGCCGGGATGTACAGCAGCTGCGTGTACTCGCTGCGCCCCTCGACGCGGTTGTGCGTATAGGCCAGCGGCGCCTCGGTGTCGTAGCTGATCTGCTTGTAGAACTCGGCGTACTGCTCGGGCGTGACCTCGCTCTTGTTGCGCGTCCACAGCGCCGCGGCCTTGTTGACCGGCGCCCAGTCGTCGCTGAGCTTCTGCTGGCCGGCCTCGGCATCCCACTCCTCCTTGCGCATCAGGATGGGCAGCGAGATGTGGTCGGAGTAGCGGCTGATGATGGAGCGCAGCTTCCAGCCGGAGAGGAACTCCTCCTCGCCCTCGCGCAGGTGCAGGATCACGCTGGTGCCGCGCTCCGGCCGGGTGATGGTCTCGACTTCGAAGTCGCCGGTGCCCTCGCTGCTCCAGCGCACGCCCTCTTCCGGCTTGAGCCCGGCGCGGCGCGACTCGACGGTGATGCGGTCGGCCACGATGAAGCCGCTGTAGAAGCCGACGCCGAACTGGCCGATCAGCTGCGCGTCCTTCTTCTTGTCGCCCTCCAGTGCGGCCATGAATTCGCGCGTGCCGCTCTTGGCGATGGTGCCCAGGTTGGCCACCGCCTCCGGCTCCGACAGGCCGATGCCGTTGTCGGTGATGGTGAGGGTCTTCGCCTCGGCGTCGAAGGCGACGCGCACCTCGAGATTGGGCGCGTCCTCGAACAGCTCGGGCCGGTCCAGCGCCTCGAAGCGCAGCTTGTCGCAGGCGTCGGACGCGTTGGAGACCAGCTCGCGCAGGAAGATCTCCTTGTTGGAATAGAGCGAATGGGTGACGAGGTGCAGGATCTGCTTGACCTCGGCCTGGAAGGAAAGCGTCTGTTTGCTCATGGTCTTGGAAGTGCGAAGCCCGCCGGTCCACCCGCCGGCGGGTGGATTGTGGGGGCGTCGCACCGCCTTTCAAGACCCGCCCTCCCGGGCGGCGACCGGCCTCAGTTCAGCACGTAGACCACGGCGCTGCGCGGCGGGATGACGAAGCGGCCGCTCGCCGCGTCGTACGACGCGTCGTTGGCCGGCCGGCGGTCCGTGCCGTTCAGGTGCACCGGGTGCAGCGCCCAGGCCTTGCCCTTGTCGGCGTCGAGCGTGAGCGTCTGCGCCACCTTGTCGACGTTGACGAAGTACAGCAGCTCGCGGAAGTTCGCGCCTGCGTAGCCGTTGCCGTCCAGGTGGGCGGCCAGCACCGTCGGCACCTGGGCCGAACCGGTGTTGCGGAAGCTCAGGCGCGACTTCACTTCGCCGGCCGTGCGCAGCCGGAACAGCGTCGAACTCGCCCGGATGGCCAGCAGGTCGCGGAAGGCGTCGCGCGTCCAGCCGATCTCGCTGCCGGTCGGCTTGATCGCCGGGTCAGCCAGCCGCGGCTTGATCAGGAACCAGTTGTCGCCGTTGTCGCCCTGCGGCGGCACGCCGGTGCCGAAGAAGTTGTCCTGGTAGGTCCAGTCCAGCCGGTTGAACCAGTCGCCCGAGTTGTAGCTGTTGCGGTCCATCGACTTGCTGCGCAGCGTGTCGATGCCGGCGTGGTAGTAGGCGATGCCCTGGCTGAAGGCGTTGATCGCCGCGCCCAGCATCTGCACGCGCGCCCGGTCCTCCTTCGAGGTCGCCAGCGGCAGCTTGTAGGCGTTGATGTCGAACAGCGTCTGGTTGTCGTGGTTCTCCACGTAGTTCACCACCTCGGCCGGGCTGGTCACGTAGCCGGCCGGCTGGCCGTTGTAGTCGAGCTGCTCGAGGCGCAGGCTCGCGTCCCAATGGGTGGTCAGCGTGTAGTCACGGATCGAGCCCGCCAGGCCCACCTTGATCAGGTCGGCCGACCACATCAGATCGTTCTTCGACTTGCCTGCGCCGCTGCCGTTGTCGTCGTACCAGAGGCCGTTGATGTAGCCCTGGTTGCGCACCAGGCTGTCGCCGCCGTCGAAGGGGCCGCCGCCGCGCACGTGGTCGCGCGCGCGGTCGCTGAAGGTGGCGATGCCCGAGCCATTGAGCGACAGCTGCGAGGCCTGCACGAAGCGCGCGCCGTCGGCCACCTCGCCGAAGTTCCAGCCTTCGCCGATCAACTGCACCTCGCGGCCGGCCGCCTGGTCGACAACGCGCCTGAGTTCCTCCATCACGGCGCGCGGCTGGTGCGCCATCAGGTCGAAGCGGAAGGAATCGATGCGGTACTGCGTCGCCCAGGTGGCCACCGAGTCGATCATGAGCTTGCCCATCATCAGGTTCTCGGTCGCCGTGTTCTCGCAGCAGGTCGAGCGCTCGACGCCGCCGCTCGCATTCAGCCGGTGGTAGTAGCCCGGCACGACGCGGTCGAGCACCGACTTGTCGCTCTGGCCCGAGGCCGAGGTGTGGTTGTAGACCACGTCCATGCCCACGCGCAGGCCGGCCTCGTGCAGTGCCATCACCATCTGGCGGAACTCGAGGATGCGCTTGGCGCCGTCGGCCGCGTCGGAGGCGTAGCTGCCTTCGGGCGCCGTGTAGTGGTAGGGGTCGTAGCCCCAGTTGAAGCAGTCGGCGTCGCGCACCGGCGCAATGGCCGCCTGCTGTGCCTCGGCGTCGGGCGCGGCGTTGGGCACGGCCGGCGTCACGCAACCGGTCTCGGGCACGGAGGCGATGTCGAACACGGGCAGCAGGTGCACGTCGGTGAGCCCGGCGCGCGCCAGCGAGCGCAGGTGGATCATGCCGTTCGAGTTGGCCCAGGTGAAGGCGCGGTACTTGCCGCGGTCGGCCGCCGGCACGCTGGCGTCGCCGATCGAGAAGTCGCGCACGTGCAACTCGTAGATCGACATGTCGGTCTGCGCGGCCACGCGCGGTGCGGCATGGCGGTCCCAGCCGGCGGGCTTGAGGCGCCGGTCGTCGAGATCGGCGATGTAGCTGCGCGTCGAGTCGGTGGTCAGGCTGATCGAGTACGGGTCGGTCACCAGGTTGCGCACCAGGCCCGTGCCGCGCACGAACACCTCGACGACATAGCGGTAGTACTTGCCGTCGACACGCGACTCCTGGGTGCTCCACACCCCGGTGTCGCGGTTGAAGCGCATGGTTTCGATCTCGCGCGCCGGGCCGTCGCCGCGGTCGTAGAGGCACAGCTGCACGCGCTGAGCGGTGGGCGCCCACAGCTTGAAGTGGGCCGAGCTGCCCTCCACGCGCACGCCGAGGTGGCGCTCGCGCTCGGCCGCCGCGTACATCGTGTCCAGCGCGCCGGGCAGCTGCGCGGTGGTGGCGTTCTGCACCAGGCCCGCGTCGTTCTCCTGCACCAGCACCAGCTGCGAGGCGATCAGCACGCGGGCCAGCCGCTCGGCATCACGCCGCGAGGCCTGCAGCACCACGCCCGGCGCGACGAACTTGAAGCGCGTCGCCACCTCGGCCGGCACGCTGCCTGCGAACACCTGCAGGTCGATGGCACCGTCCGAGCCGCTCACCGCGGCATCGACCTTGGCGACGATCTGGCCGCGCGCCGAGTGGTAGAGCTTGAAGTGGCCGCCGGCGCTCGCCTTCGGCCACTGCAGCAGACGGTCGGTGAGCCAGTAGGCACGAGCGTCGGTGGTCGACACCTGCCGCAGGTCCGGCGCGCGGTAGAAGACGGTCGGCGTGTCCTGCACCAGCCAGATCTCGGCCACGCCGTTGACTGCGGACACGTTGGCGTAGTCGACGCGGATGTTGTTCGTCCAGCCGTCCTTGTTGCCGCTCCCGCCGTTCGGGTTGTCGGGCGTGCCGTGGATGATGAACTCGACCGAGGTGCGCGAGGCGTCGCCCTGCGGATTGAGCACCGGCAGGTCGAACACCACCTCGTTGGCCGAGAGAACCTGGTAGCCCGGCATCGCGGCGAAGCGCACCGGGTCTTCCCACACGTTCAGCGTCAGTCCGGGCAGGCGGGCGGCGTCGATGCGGCTGGTGTCCCACAGGTGCAGGCCCCAGGGCGTGAAGTTGCCGTCCGGGCGCTGGTAGTGGATGCGCAGCGTGGTTAGGTCCAGCGACGCGAGCGCGTCGGGGTTGCTGCGGTAGACCGTGCCCTCGCCCGACTTCAGCCACAGTTCGCCGCCATCGCTGAACTTCCAGATGCGGTCCAGCCCCGGCGGGTCGCCGTCGGCGCTGGGCTTGTGCACGATGAAGCCGAAGCCGGCGGCATCGCTGCGGAAGACGGCAGGGTCGATCAGCCAGTAGATGCCGTAGGCGTCGCTGCCGGCTGGCGGCAGCGGGGTCGGCCAGCTGACGTTCGGGTAGTCGGCGATGTAGGCGTTGGCCGCATTCACCTGCCACACGTGCAGGCCGAAGTCGGCGTAATTGCCGTCGGCGCGCTGGTAGTGCACCTTGACCGGGCCGCCGGGCGCTGGCGGCTCCGCCGCAGGCACGGCGGCGAGGATGGTGCTGACGTTCTCGGCGTTGCACACGTCCAGCTGCGCGGCGGGACGCGATGCGCCGAGGGCTTCCACGCGCTCATCCATCGCCGCGGCGGTGGCCTCGGCGGCCGTGCCACCGCCTCCGCCGCAGGCCGACAGCAGCGAGGCTGCGCCGATCAACAGGGTGCCCATCAGGCGCTTCATGGCATGCATGGCGGTCTCCTCCCCCGGCCCGGGTGTTCTTCGGGAGGCCGATGCTATGAAGTCAAACTACATTCCTCGCTCCGGACTAACCCTGCGTTGCTTGCTGTACTCCCTAGGAAACCTGTGTAGTCTGCTGTAGTTAAAGTAATTCGACTACACGAGTGATCGGGAGATCGCTACAGTCACGCGCCATGAGCATGCCGACCCTGCCTTCCCGACGCCACCTGCACGGCCGCCTGGCCGCACTGTCCCTCGCCCTGCTGCTGACCGCCTGCGGCGGCGGGGGCGGGAGCGGCGGCTCGACCGGCCCGCTGCCCAGCGTCGACACCACGGCGGTGGCTGCGGCCGACCCCGGCACCACGCTGGATGCGGACTGGCGCAAGGGCCCCTTTGCCGAGATCTTCGTGCGCGCCTACCAGGACAGCAACGGCGACGGCATCGGCGACCTGCAGGGGTTGATCGGCCGCCTCGACTACCTGCGCGACCTCGGCGTGACCGGCATCTGGCTGATGCCCATCACGAAGAGCCAGGACGGCGACCACGGCTATGCGGTGAGCGACTACCGCGCCGTCGAGCCCGGCTACGGCACGCTGGCCGACCTCGACGCGCTCGTGAGCGCGGCCCATGCGCGCGGCATCGGCGTGGTCGTCGACTATGTGATGAATCACAGCGCGGCGCAGCACCCGGCCTTCGTCAATGCCAACAGCGGCAGCAGCAATGCCTTCCGCGACTGGTACATCTTCAGCGCCAGCAAGCCCTCGGGCTGGAGCATCTACGGCGGCGACCCGTGGCGCAGCGGCCGCGAGGGCTATTACTTCGCGCCTTTCTGGGACCAGATGCCCGACTTCAACCTGAAGAACACCACGGTGGTGAACTGGCATCACGACAACCTGCGCTTCTGGCTGAACCGCGGCATCGACGGCTTCCGCTTCGACGCGGTGGGCAACCTGGTCGAGAACGGCCCGGCGGCGTGGGAGAACCAGGCCGAGAACTTCACGCTGATGGGCAACGTCCGGCAGATGGTGAACGGCTCCTACGCGAACCGCTTCCTCGTCTGCGAGGGGCCTTCGGCGCCGCTGCAGTTCCAGCCGGCCTGCGGCAGCGCGTTCGCATTCGGGCACCAGTACAAGCTGGTCAGCGCGGCCCAGGGCGATGCGGCGGCCATCCGCGACGTGGCGGCGTACTTCGACACCGCGTCGGCCGGGATGTCGACGATGCTGTCGAACCACGACAGTTTCGCGGGCCAGCGGGCGATGGACCAGTTCAACGGCAACGAGGCACAGTACCGCCTCGCTGCTGCCACTTACCTGCTGCAGCCGGGCACACCGTTCATCTACTACGGCGAGGAGATCGGCATGCGCGGCGCCGGCAGTCTCAGCGGCGACCCCAAGCTGCGCACGCCGATGAGCTGGACCAGCACCAACACGGGTGCAGGTGGCTTCACCTCCGGCACGCCGTTCCGCGCGCTGTCCGCCAACGTGGCCGCCTACAACGTGCAGACCCAGGCGGCGCAGACGAACTCGCTGCTCAACTGGTACAAGGCCATCATCGCCGTGCGTCAGGCCCACCCCGCGCTGCGCCGCGGCATCCATGTGAGCGCCGCGGCGGCGGGTACGACGCTGAGCTTTCAGCGCCAGGACGGCAACCAGCGCGCCGTGGTGATGATCAACTACGGCACGGGCAATGCGCTGATCAACGCCAGCGGCCTGCCCGCCAACGGCGTGCTGACCAACGCCTTCCCCCCCAGCGGCACGGACGTGAACATCGACGCCGGCGGCAGCGTCAGCGTGTCGGTGCCGCCGCAGTCGGTGCGCGTCTTCGTCACGAGCCTCTGAGCGCTCACACCAGCCCGAGCGCGTGGTGCCACAGCAGGTCGCCCAGGTAGCGGCCGGGCAGCAGCGTGAACACGCCGGCGCCGAGGCAGGCGCCGAGGTAGACGCGCTGCATGACCTTCCGGTGCAGTTCGACCCGGCGCTGCGCGATCGCGACGATGGCAGCCGTGACACCCGCCAGCGTGACCACGCCCAGCAGGTGGATGAGCGAGAAGCCGTACCACTGGATCCGTCCACCGCTGCGCAGGAAGAAGGCCGAGAGCGCCGTGCCCACCATCACGGTCACCCAGGCGTAGCCCAGCCCGCGGTGGACTCGTGAGCCCTTGCGGGCCCACAGGGCCGCCGGGCCGAGCAGCACCGCGGCGCTGGCGAGAGCGAGATGGATGATCACCGCGGGCGGCAGGCTGGCGAGGCTGGGATCGTGGGTCATGTCGGGCTCCCCGAGGGTCGTGATGCGATGGGCGGCATCCTGCCCACTGCCGTGCCTGGCCGCGACTGCGCTGCGACGAAACGAGCTCCCGCGGCGCGAAGCGTGAACCACGGGGCGCGAACGTTCCCGGCCAGCGCCACGAATCGCCCGCCGGCTCCTGGTCAAGACGTTACAAACATGTCCGCCTGACTCACTCGACCTCTGGCGTCCGGTCTCGCGGGCACTCGCCGATCGGTTCAGCATGCGACTCCTTTCCACTTCCCGGAGCCGCTCGATGAGCAGTACCCGTCGCACGTTCGTGATGCAGGTGATCGGAGTGGGCGCCACGCTGGCTGCCGTGCAGCGCGCCGCCCATGCTGCGCCCAAGGTCGAAGAGACCGACCCGCAGGCCCAGGCGCTGGGCTACCGCGCCGACACCACCAAGGTCGATGCGAAGAAGTACCCCAAGCACGACAACGCGCAGAAGTGCGCCACCTGCCAGCTCTTCCAGGGCAAGGCCGGGGACGCCGCCGGCGCTTGCCCGATCTTCGCCGGCAAGGAAGTCGCCGCGAACGGCTGGTGCAACTCCTGGGTGAAGAAGGCGGGCTGATCGCCCGCCCTCGGCGGCGCGGCGCTCAGCCGCGCCGCAGCACCTTCGCCACCGGGTTGGTGCGCAGCCGGAACGCGTCCGGCATGCCCGAGCCCAGCAGCGGCCGGAGGTAGAGCCGGAAGGCGTCGGTCACGTCGGTGCCGCTGGCACTGATGAAGGCGGCTTCCATCGTGCGCGTCTTGCCGGCCACCGCGTCCAGCGGCGCCAGTTCGTAGTCCACCGAGTAGAAGCCGGTGCGCTTGATGGACACCGAGCCATCCCGCTGGCCCCACATCGCGTACTGCACCGCCTTCTCGCCGACCTCGCGCGCCTCGCGCTGGTCGACGTCGCTCACGCAGCCGATGAAGCTGCGCTGAACATAGCCGAACGTGTCGCCGCGCACGCGCTTGATCTTCAGCTTCGTCTTGATCTCCTCGCACAGCAGGTCAGCCAGCGCGCCGCTGCCGGACAACTGCACGTTGCCGTGGGCATCGCGCTCCAGGTCCTTGGCCAGCTTCGCGGCGATCGGCGCGCCGCTGTCGTCGTGGATGCCCTCCGACACGGCGATCACGCAGCGGCCGTAGCGCTCGTAGGTGGCCTTCACGTCGGCGAGGAAGCGCTCCAGCACGAACGTGCGCTCGGGCAGGTAGATGAGGTGCGGACCGTCGTCGGGAAACTTCTTGCCCAGCGCCGATGCGGCGGTGAGGAAGCCGGCGTGCCGGCCCATCACCACCGCGAGGTAGACGCCGGGCAGCGCGGCGTTGTCGAGGTTGGCGCCGGCGAAGGCCTGGGCCACGAAACGTGCGGCCGAGGGAAAGCCGGGCGTGTGGTCGTTGCCGACCAGGTCGTTGTCGATCGTCTTCGGGATGTGGATGCTGCGCAGTGGGTAGCCCGCCCTGGCAGCCTCCTCGCTGACGATGCGCACCGTGTCGGCCGAGTCGTTGCCGCCGATGTAGAAGAAGTGCTCGATCTCGTGGGCGCGCAGCACCGCGAAGATCTCCTGGCAGTACTTCAGGTCGGGCTTGTCGCGCGTCGAGCCCAGCGCCGAGGCCGGCGTGTTCGCCACCTGCTCGAGGTTGTGGCTGGTCTCCTGGGTGAGGTCGACGAAGTCCTCGTCGACGATGCCGCGCACGCCGTGGCGCGCACCGTAGACCCTGCGCACCTCGCCGAACCGCCGCGCCTCCAGCGCCACGCCGACGAGCGACTGGTTGATCACGGCGGTCGGGCCGCCGCCCTGGGCGACGAGGATCTTTCCGGATTTCATGGCGGGCCTCCTGGGATCGGCGTCATCGTACGCCGCCCCCAGGGGCCAGCAAGCTTCAGGCCGCCAGACGCAAGGCCGGGCGCGGCGAGCCTTCGTAACCCTGCAGCTCGGCCAGCGCGCGGCGGATGTCCGACTCGTTGCCGTCGATCACCGCGCGGTCGGCGCGGCGCAGCGAGTGTTCGATCAGCGCGCTGGCGAAGGCGCCGGCCGAGCCGATGGCCACGTACTTGCGCACCAGTTCGCGGCAACGGGCCTGTTCTGCAGGAAGGGCGTGGAGCAACTGCGTGTTCATGATGGTGTCTCTCCTGGAAGCGTTCGACGAGGACGACGGGTGTCGTGTCGTCCTGGCTTCATTTCAGTCCAGGGCCCCTCCCATTGCGACGCCGCTGCCGCGCGACTTTCGCTTCGGACGCAGACGATCGTCAGACGATTGTCTTGCCCGCCGGTGCGCTGCCGTACCTGCCGCGGCACGGCGGCACCGGCCTGCCCTTGCCGACGGGCGGGGGCGGCACCTTCTTCGGGTCGAAGCTGGCGTTGAAGACCGGGAACTCGGGAATCGCCGCCGGGAGCAGCCGCACCCATTGCTGACTCTCCTTGTGGTACTCGATGATGAAGTCGACCCAGTCGGTCACCTTCACGAAGTCGATGATGTGCGGCTGCACGCGCGGCTTGTTCGGGTCGGGGTTGATGTCGAGGTAGAACGGCGAGCGCCAGTCCCACAGCCCGCGCAGCAGCGGGTCGGGCAGGAAGATGTTCATCGCCAGCGCGTCGGCGCTGAAGTCCCAGGTCACGCCGCTGCCGGCGGCGACCCAGGGTACGTCGTTGCTGCCGTAGACCTTGATGCCCAGCAGCGCGTCGCGCAGCGCCTTGGCGGCGGCGTGCACCGGGTGCGGACGGAAGTCCTGGTTCATCAGCGCGGTGGCGAAGCTCGCCAGGTCGGTGAGCTGGTCGGGCGCCTCCAGCACGTAGCCCGCCTCGGTGTCGTATTGCTGGGCCTCGAGAATCGCCTTGGCGATGGACTGCACCACGATCTGCCGCGCCGGCGAGTGCGGCGGCGGCGTGCGCAGCGCGGCCAGCAGCGCGTCGGCCAGGTCGTCGAGCCGCTCGGTGATGTCCTTCATGCGCTCCAGCCGCACCGTGCAGCCGATGGTCGGATGGTTGCCCTTGGCCTCGAGGATCTTCTGGTTGCCCTTGGCAAACGCATGCGCCAGGTCGCGCGCGGTGCCCGTGCCCTGCTGCGCCAGCGGCGCGAACACACCCGGGTAGCCCTCGCCGGCGGTGAAGAAGTTGTAGTTGGGGTAGCCGGTGGCGTACTCGGCATACGGCGCCACCGTGTGCAGCACCTCGGCCGACATGTTGAAGCAGTTGTCGAAGTGGATGACGGAAAGGCGCGGCACGCCGGCATCCAGCGCGGCCTTCAGCGCCGCACCCAGGCCCCAGGTCGACATCGGCATATGGTTGGTGGGCAGCAGGGGCGAGCCGGCCGGCAGCAACGGGGAGCCCGCCGGCAGCAAGGGCGAACCGGCTGGCAGCAGCGGCGAGCCGGCCGGCAGGATCGGCGCGCCACCAGCGCTGGCGCTAAGGCGCCACTCGAAGCTGCCGCCGTCGGTGAGGGTGGCCAGGCTGAGCTGGCGCCGGTCGATCTCGGGCAGGTAGCCGGCGCCGTGGCCTTCGAGCGCGAGCACGATGGCCGCGCCCGGCCGGCTCTGGTGCGCATGGCGCAGGAAGCCGGCGAGGTTGGCCGGCGCCGCCATGTCCTGCTTCCAGCGCGAGCTGACCTTCGCTTCGGCCGGCTTGCCGGCCTCGATCTCGACCAGCCAGGTGTCGTCCTGCGCACGGTCGATCAGCGCCGCCACGTGGATGCCTTGCGCGGCCACCTTCAGCAGACCCTGGACCAGCGGGTGCTGCACCAGCGTCTGCGAGCTGCCCTCGGGGTAAGTGGACAGCGCTTCGTCGCTGCCGAAGGGGGCATAGACGGCGAACAGGATGCTGTCGGTGGTGGCGGGGGTGCCGGACTTCTCCGGCAGCAGGCGGGGCAGAGGCTGGGCCATGGTCGTTCCTCCGGGGCGTGATTCGTCCGGCGCAGACCGGAACCGGGCGCGCACGGTAGCCGGACGGTACGCCCGCGGCCATCCCATTCACAGGCATTCGTCCTTCGGTGGGATGGCCACCCGTCAGACGATCATGAGACGATTCCGACTGGCCATGGAAACATCCGCTCACAACTTGACGCCACAGCGGCTGTGCCAGCCCTCGCAGGCCGTGGCCGAGGCGGTGGTCGAAGCGCTGCTCACCGCCCACAAGGCCGGCGCTCTGGACGAGTGGCTGCGCCGCCACCGCCGCATCGGCCGCTGGCTGGCGCGCCATTGGCTGCGTCCGTTGCAGGGCACGGCGGGCGACCTGCTCGACGCCGTCCACCCGGCCGCGGCGGTGGCGCTGCTGCTGCGCTGGGCGGTGGGCCACCAGCGGCCCGATCGCGCCGGTCTGGCCGAACCCATCCCGCGCGACGCCTGGCTGGAGCGCACCAGCTGGCGACCGCTGCTCGCCCTGGCCTGCCAGTTCGGCTTCATCGCCGTGCCGGCGTTCCGCGACCGCTACCGCGGCCACGCCGACGAAGCCGCGGCCAGCCAGCTCTGCGGGCTGTGGTCGGTGGGCGCCAGCACCTACTACCGCTACCTGGACAAGGGCAAGCGTGCACTGGCGCAGTGCCTGCGCAGCGTGCCGGCCAGCGCCGAGCAACGCCTGTCGCTGCGCGAGACGGCGCTGGACCTGGCGCGCGAACGCGGTGGTCTGTCGTCACCCGAGGAAGGGCGCGCCTGGCACGCCCGACATGCTGCCGCCGCGCAGGTGTCCGGCGACAGCATCGGGGCCTTGTGGCACCTGGCGCGCGCCGGCGACACCGCCGGCGTGACCCGCGCGCTGCAGCGCCACAGCGTCGAGCTGGCCAACGAGGAAGAGACCGACGCCGTCGTCGACGGCGTGGCGGCCGCTGCCATCGGCGTGCGCGAGCGCTTCGAGCTGGAGATCGCCCGCGCCGCGCTGGCGCGCATGCGCGGCAACGATGCGCTCGAACAGGGCCACTACGAACGCGCGCTGCGCCTGGCGGCCGAAGCCGACGACACGCTGCTGCTGGGCGTCGTCTACGGCGCGCTCGGCAAGTTCCACGAACCGCGCGATCTCGACCGCGCCTTCGCCTACTACCAGGACAGCGCGGAATGCCTGCGCCGCTCGGGGGTGGGCGACGGCAGCGCCGCCGCCGCCGAGGTCATCGAGGCGTACGTGGCCACGCTGGTGCGCCTGGCCTGGCTCTACGCGCTGCGCAACGACCCGCGCGCCCGCGCGCTGCTGGAGAGGGCGCAGGCCGTGTCGGCGCGCCACGCGCTGGCGCCGGCGACGCTGGCGATGCTCGAGCAGACCTGGGGCGAGTGCCTGCGCCGCGCCGGCGACCTGCCGCGCGCGCTGGAGCACAAGCACCGCGCGCTGCTGCTGTACGAGCGCATCGACGATCGCCAGGCCATCCTGAAGACCTGCGGCAACCTCAGCCTGATCTACGGCGAGGCCAAGGACTTCACTCGCGCACGCGAATACGCGCAGCGCGTGCTGGCGCTGGCCGAGACGATGACGGTGGAGCCGGAGATCACGGCCAGCACGCACATGAACCTCGGCGTGGCCTGGTTCTGGCAGGCCGACTATGCCCGCGCGCGAGACGAGTACCAGCGCGCACTGGACATCGCGATGCGCCACCGCCTGCACCGCGTGGCCGGCCTGGCGCACTACAACCTGGCCGAGGTGGCCTACCTGCAGTTCAAGCAGTCGGGCGACGCGCTCGACGAGCAGCGCGGCGACGCCCATGCCGCGGCGGCCATCGCGATCTGGCCGCACGAGAGCGACCCGACGCACGGCGAGGCGACGCGCCGCCTCAAGCGCGACATCCTCGGCCCGGCCGAAGATCGCGCCCGCGACCGGCTGCTGCCCGCCGAAGCGGCGGCGCACTATGCCGAGGTGGCCGAGGTACAGCGCCAGCGCGAGCTGCTCGCCTTGCCCGGCGCGCCGGCCGGGCACGTGCGGGCGCACCTGGCGATCGCCCGCGCCTACCTCGCCATCGCGATGAAGGAGCGCGAGGCGGCGCTGGCGCTGATCGAGCGGCACGGCCTCGGCGACGACTTCTCCGCCGAGCTCGAGGCGCTGCGCAGCACCTTCGACCGCGAGCTCACCCGCGAGCAGAAGCTGGCCAGCGCCTGGCGCGAGGCCACCACCGACCTGCTCAACGCGCAGCGCTGCCAGGCGGTGCTGGCACAGCTGCTGCAGACGGGCTCGCTGAACAAGAGCGGCTACGCGCAGCTGTGTGCGCTGAGCCCGGCCACCGCGTCCAAGCACCTGGTGACGCTGGCCGAGCGCGGCCTGCTGGTGCAGACCGGCAAGGGCCCGGCCACGCGCTACACGCTGCCGGCCTGATCAGGCCGCCGCGGCTTCCGCGCGCCGCACGCAGCCCTTGCCGCCCTGCTTGCCGGCGTACATCGCCGCGTCGGCGCGGCGCAGCAGGTTGACCGGGTCCGTGCCGTCGACCGGCACCAGCACGTAGCCGATCGTCAGGCCGACCTGGCAGGCCCGCCCGCCCGCGAGCCGGAACGGCTGGCGGAAGGCATCGACCAGCTTGAGCCCGAGATCGCGCGCCTGCCGCTCGTCGGCCAGGCCGCCGGCGGTGACCACGAACTCGTCGCCACCCAGGCGTGCCACCACGTCGCTCGAGCGCAGCTGCGCGCCGAGCCGCTGGCCGACGGCAACGAGCAGCTCGTCGCCCAGCTCGTGGCCGTGCTGGTCGTTGACCTGCTTGAAGCCGTCGAGGTCGATCATGTAGACGGCCAGCATCCGGTCGGGCGAGGTGTTGGCCATCTCGGCGGCCAGCCGCGCGTCCAGCCCGCGGCGGTTGGGCAGGCCGGTCAGCGGGTCGGTGTACGCCATCGACACGAAGGTGTCGCGCTCGCGCACCGCACTGCGCGCCTCGTTGTGGATGGCCGTCATGCGCAGGCCGAGCACGCGCATGAACAGCACCATGTCGAGCGTGGCGCCGGCCTGGAAGGCATGCAGTGTCCACAGCGTCGCGTCGATGTAGCCGCGGATCACGCCGACCATGATGGCGGTGGTGACGAAGTAGCCCACCCAGGCGACGAGGAAGTACCAGCCGATCGCGTCGCCGCGGCGCGCCCGCGCGATGGCGCCGGGCAGGCCCATCAGCGCCGGCAGCAGGCCGAGGGTGCCGATCACGCGGCTGACGCTGTGCACGTGGATCACGTCCAGCGCATAGAGCAGCGCGGTCAGCCCGAGCGCCGCCGCGCCGGCGTGCATGATGCGCGTGAAGTGGCGGCTGACGCCAGGGCCGCGCAGCACCTCCTCGACGAACAGGAAGGTCGAGCCCGCCGCTAGCAGCGCCATCAGCGGCGCGCCGTGCGACTCCACCCACAGGTTGTCTCGCCACAGGTACATGCCGCCGACGCCGAACTGCACCACCGAGAACATCAGGCTGCCGGTGGTCAGCATCGCGTACTTGACGAACATCGACTCGCGCGTGCTCCACCACTGCACCAGGCTGTAGATCACCAGGCACAGGCCCAGGCCGGCCAGCAGGCCCTGCAGGATGTGCTCGTCGAGCGCCTCGGTGTGGAAGACCTGCGGCCGCATCACCGTGATCGGCAGGATCATCGCGCCCTGCGTCTCCACCCGCAGGTAGAGCTCGTAGGTCACCTCGGGCTTGAGCTCCAGCGGCAACGCATGGCTGCGGCTGGGGATGGGCCGCTGCGCGAAAGGCTGCATGTTGCCCAGCCGCGCCTGCTGCACGATGCGACCCTCGCGCACCAGGAACGCATCGACCCGGTTCAGCGGCGAGTAGTCGATATCGAGCATCCAGTTCGGCCCGCCGCCGCCGGTCCAGCGGATCGGGATGCGCAGCCACACCGGCTCCTTGCGCAGGCCCAGCGTGGCGTAGGCCGAGCGCGGCGCCTCGAAGCGGTCGGCCGCAGCCATCGCGGCGGTGATGTCCATCTCGCCGCGCTCGTCGGCCAGGAGGGTCACCGAGGGCCAGGCCTCGACGCGCTGCGAACTGCCGTCGATGACCAGCGGCGGCGCGGCCTGCGCCAGCGCCGACAGCACCAGCCAGCCGACCAGCGCAACGAGGCGAAGCAGCCGGAGCGTCATGACCGCACACGGCCCGACCAGGGGCCGGCCACGGTGAAGCGGTCTTCGAGCGCGTTGAGCCAGCCCGGCGCGCGGCGGTCGGAGCCCCACTCGCGCATCATCCCGTGCGCCTGGTCGAGCAGGCCCTGGGGCAGCTTCAGCGGCCGCGTCTGGTCCATCAGCAGCCGGGTCAGCAGGTGGTAGCCGAGCACGCGCGTGACCAGCCGCGCCAGGCTGAAGTCCTGCGAGAACAGGCGGCCGAGGCCGTCGATCGCGCGCACCAGCACCATCATCACGGCGAACAGCAGCCGCGAGGCGAAGGCGACCGGGCCGTCGATGGCCAGGTCGCGCGAGGCCTCTCGCCCGATCAGCCGGCGCGACAGCAGCAGCGGGAAGGGCTTGGCCACCGACAGCGGGATCACGCCGGCCAGGTTGCGGAAGAGCGCGTCGGCCAGGCCCGGCCGCGGGTCGGGCTGCAGAAGCTCGGCGCGGCCGCGCGCCTGCATGCGCGCGAACAGCGCCGCGGCATCGTCCATCGTGAAGGCCATCAGCTCGCGGCGGATGCCCACCAGGTGGCCGACCACGTTCCAGGCATGCAGGACCGCGAGTTCGTCGCGCTCGTCCAGCCCCACGCCCAGCGTGCGCAGGCCGCGCAGGTACACGTAGCCGAAAGTCAGCAGCGTGTAGGCCTGCTCCTCCTGGTTGCACGGCAAGCCGCGTGCCATGTCCCAGCCATGCGCGAAGAGCGCGTGGTGCATCTTCTGGCTGCCACGCGCTGCGGCCAGCGCCGGCACCACCGGCAGGGCGAGGCCGCGCTCGCGAAGCGCCGCGGCTTCCTGCGGGCTGGTGCGCAGCACGAGGTTGCGCACCATCGCGTGGATCAGCCGCACCTTCAGCACCTGGGCGATGCCGCCTCCCTTCGGATCGGTCAGGCCGCCGCGCATCATCACCGGGAACACCATCGCCGCGGTGCTGCGGATGCGGTAGTCGGTGCGCTGCTCGAGCTGCCCGGTGGTGTGCAGGACCTCGGCGAGATCGGGCACCACGTAGCACTCGGGCAGGCTGGCGCAGAACAGCAGCGTGCACGACAGCACGCCCTGGTCGAAGAAGATCTCCTCGGCGCGCGCGATCTTGTCGGGCTCGGCCCACGGCGGCAGCACCCGCGCGGCACTCACGTAGTCGCGCAGCGCGTCGGCGATCTCCTGCTGGGCGCCGGGCAGGCGCGTGTGCCAGTGATCGAGGCTGGCGTTGTCGCGCCACTGCGCGATCACGTCGTTGACGACATCGATGCGGTCCCAGTGCGTCTTGAAGTCGGCAGCAATGTCGGCCGCAGTGGCCGTGAGCGTGGGCGCTTCCCAGGGCCCGAGGATGTCGGCGACGGTCTGGTCGGCCAGCGGATCTGTCTCGAACTGAGCCTGATCGAGCAGCTCATCGGGCACGGTGCGCGTCATCGGCATCACATCTTTGTTGTCGTCGTCGGGGGTCGCGCGAAGCGACCGGCAACGGTAACGGAATGCAGCGCCGGCGCGCAAGCGTCATCGTCGGCGCCACAGTGAACGCCTTCACGTCCGGATGGGAATGCGCCGCTTCTGCGCCGCCATCTCGCGCGCACGAAGCTGGCCGCAGCCGGCCTCCACGTCCTGCCCCGCCGACTGTCGCAGCCGCGCCAGCACGCCGCGGTGATTCAGCGTCCTCATGATCTGCGCGGCGCGCTCGTCCGAGGGCCGGCGAAAGTCGAGGCCGTCGATGGCGTTGAAGGGGATCATGTTCATGATCGCGTAGCGGCCCTGCAGCAGCGCGACGATGGCCTCGACTTCGTCGTCGCCGTCGTTCACGCCCTCGATCAGCGTCCACTGGTACTGGATCGGGTAGCCGGTGGCGCGTGCGTAGCGTTCGCCGGCCTCGACCAGATCGGCGGGGTCGAAACGCGGCGCACGCGGCAGCAGTTGCGCGCGCAGCGCGGGCTTGGTGGTGTGCAGCGACAGCGCCAGCGCCGGCTTCACGCGGCCTTGCGGCAGGCGCTCGAACACGCGCTCGTCACCCACCGTGGAGAAGACCAGCTGCTTGTGGCCGATGCCGCCGGCGGTGCCGAGCAGGTCGATCGCTTCGAGCACCTGGTCGAGGTTGTGCGCCGGCTCGCCCATGCCCATGAAGACGACCTTGCGCACCGCGCGGCGCTGCCGCGCCAGCGCGACCTGCGCGACGATCTCGGTGCTCGTGAGCTGGCGGATCAGCCCGTCGCGGCCGGTCATGCAGAACACGCAGCCGACCGCGCAGCCGGCCTGGGTCGAGACGCACAGGCCGTCGCGCGGCAGCAGCACGCTCTCCACCGTCTGGCCGTCGGCCAGCGTCACCAGCAGGCGCTGCGAGCCGTCTTCGCCGTCGTGGGCGGAACGCACGCCGGCGAGCGCGGCGAGCTCGGCCTCGAGCGCGGGCAGCGCCTCGCGCAGTTCGAGCGGCAACCAGTCCTCGATGCGGCGGCGGCCGTGCGTCTGCGGCAGCGCGTTCGCCCACAGGCGCAGCACGCGCTCCTCGTGCTTGGGCTTGGCGCCGAGCAAACGCAGGCGGTGGCGGAGGTCGGCGATGCGCATGGCGCGCGATGCTAGCGCCTGCGCCTCGCGCTCACTTCACGTACAGCACCCGCATGCCGAGCTGGCGGCCGTCGGGCCGGTCGAGCACGGTGATGGTGGCCTGGCTGGCGCGGAAGCCGTCCGGCAGCGGCTGCACGCCGCGCGCGATCTCGTAGGCGCCCACGCTCAGCGGCACCGGCTTGCCGACCACGCGCGCCTCGGCGCCGCTGGCCCCGACACCGCTGACGGCGATCTGCAGCACGGCATTCATCGGCTTCGCGCCGCCGCCGCGCGTCAGCGCCACTTCGTAGGCCATACCGGCGCCCTTGCGCAGCAGGCGGCCGGCGCGGATCTCCACCGTGCCGCCGCGCGGGTCGGGCGGCAGCGCGTCGACGGCGAAGTCGAGGTCCTGGCGCAGCTTCTCGGTGCCGCTGCGGCCGGCGGCGAGGTCGTCGCCGAGCTTCTTGCCCTCGGCCTGCGCGGCCTGCAGCTTCTGCGTCGTGGCCTCGAGGTCGGCCTTGAGCTGGCGGCGCTCGGCATCGGCCTGCTCGTAGGCGTTGCGCAGCTCGGCCGAGGCCGAGGCCGACAGACGCGGCGGCAGGTGCTTCTCCTGCACGTAGATCACGCCGGCAGCGCCGGCCGCGGCACCGAGGATCAGCAGCACCAGCCAGGGCGGCAGCGACCAGCGCGAACGCGGCCGGCCATACGAGAGCACGACGGGTTTGTTCTGTCCCCACATGGGAGTCTTCTCGGCGACGGTTTCGTGACAGCCGCGCAGACTAGCGCGCTTCCGCGCAAGCCTTGAAACACGATGTGGCGGGCTCGGATAACCTTGACGCATGCCCGAGACGCCTGCCGACGCCGCCCCCGCCCCCGTCAGCTTCCGCGAGGCCCTCGGCTTCTGGCTCAAGCTCGGCTTCATCAGCTTCGGCGGGCCGGCCGGCCAGATCGCGATCATGCACACCGAGCTGGTCGAGCGGCGCCGCTGGATCAGCGAGCGCCGCTTCCTGCACGCGCTGAACTACTGCATGCTGCTGCCCGGCCCCGAGGCGCAGCAGCTCGCCACCTACCTCGGCTGGCTGATGCACCGCACCTGGGGCGGCATCGTCGCCGGTGCGCTGTTCGTGCTGCCTTCGCTGTTCATCCTGATCGCGCTGAGCTGGGTCTACCTGCGCTTCGGCCAGGTGCCGCTGGTGGCCGGCCTGTTCGCCGGCCTCAAGCCCGCGGTGACGGCGCTGGTGCTGCACGCGGCCTGGCGCATCGGCACGCGCGCCCTGAAGAACCGCTGGATGTGGTCGATCGCCGCCCTCGCCTTCGTGGCCATCTTCGCCTTCGACGTGCCTTTCCCCGCCATCGTCGCCGCCGCCGCGGCGATCGGATGGTGGGGCTCGCGTCGTGCCCCGCAGGTCTTCGCGCTCGGCGGCGGGCATGCCGACGCGAAGGCGAACTACGGCCCCGCTCTGATCGACGACCACACGCCCACGCCCGAGCACGCCCGCTACGCGCACCGCAGCCTGGTGCGCGTGCTGGCCATCGGCGCGGCGCTGTGGGCGCTGGCGATGGCCGTGCTGGTGGCCTCGCAGGGCTGGCAGGGCACGCTGGCGCAGATGGGATGGTTCTTCACCAAGGCGGCGCTGCTCACCTTCGGCGGTGCCTACGCCGTGCTGCCCTACGTCTACCAGGGCGCAGTGGAGCACCACCAGTGGCTCAGCGGCGCGCAGATGATCGACGGCCTCGCGCTGGGCGAGACCACGCCCGGCCCGCTGATCATGGTGGTGGCCTTCGTCGGCTTCGTCGGCGGCTGGGGCCGCGAGGTGCTGGGGCCCGACGCGCTCTTCCTCGGCGGCGCGCTGGCCGCCGCGGTGGTGACCTTGTTCACCTTCCTGCCCTCGTTCGTGTTCATCCTCGCCGGCGGGCCGCTGGTCGAGGCCACGCACGGCAAGCTCGGCTTCACCGCGCCGCTGACGGCGATCACCGCGGCGGTGGTCGGCGTGATCCTCAACCTGGCGCTGTTCTTCGCCTACCACGTGCTGTGGCCGCAGGGCTTCGCCGGGCGCTTCGACGTCTTCTCGGCCGTGCTGATGGCGGCGGCCGCGTTCGCGCTGTTCCGCTTCAAGCTCGGCGTGATGCCGCTGCTGGCGGCCTGCGCGCTGATCGGCCTGGGCGCGACGCTGGCCGGGCAGCGCTGAGCGGCTACTTCCTGCCGCGCGGATCCTCGCCCGACGACCACTGCGGCAGCCGGAAGTCGGTGAGCAGCGCCAGCGCGCGCAAGCCGCTGGCCGCGCCGGCCGCCATCAGCAGCGCCGTGCCCTGCGACACCCCCAGCGCGAGCGCGCCCACCAGCACCCAGCCGCCGGCGAAGGCGCACACCGCGTAGGGCCGGTGATCGCTGAAGGCGCTCGGGATCTCGTTGCAGACGATGTCGCGCAGCACGCCGCCGAAGGTGGCCGTGACCACGCCCATCAGCACCGCCACGATCGCCGGCATGCCCTGCGCCAGCGCGATCTGCGTGCCGCCGGCGCTGAACAGGCCGAGGCCCAGCGCGTCGGGCCACTGCATCGCGCGTTCGGTGGGCGCGAAGTGCCGCGCGCGCAGCACGCCCATCGCCACCACGCACAGCGCCAGCAGCCCCCACAGCCAGGCCGCGTGATCGACCCAGAAGAACGGCCGCCGGTCGAGCAGCACATCGCGCAGCGTGCCGCCGCCGAAGGCCGCGAGGCCCGCCACCACGCACACGCCCACCGCATCGAGCCGCTTGCGCGCCGCTTCCAGCAGGCCGGAGAGCGCGAAGGCCACGGTCGCCGCGGCCTCCACCGCCGTCAGCAGCGCCGGCAGCAGGTTCGCGTCGGGCAGCGGCTCAACCATGCAGCCGCCCGGCCACGCGCTCTCGGGCCATGCGAGGCAGCCGGCCGGTGACGGCAGCGGCCACCGGCGACTTCAGCATGGTGGCGAAGCCTTCGGCCACGCGCGCGGCCGAGACACGCCGCAACCGCGCCAGCGAGGGCGCACGCGCGCGCACCCGGCCGAGGAAAAGCAGGTCGAGGCAGGCCTCCTCCACGCGGCGGAAAGGCTGCTCCGTCGAGCGCAGCGCGCGCACGGTGAGCTGGTTGCGCGCGCGCTCGAGGTGGACGGGCCCGACACCGCGGGCCAGTTCGCCCATCAGCGCACGCACCTCGGCGCAGAACTCGTCGAGATGCTCCGGTGCCACCGAGGCCTCGATGACGAACTGGCCCCACAGCCCCAGCACGTCGGCCGAGGCATGGGTGTAGTAGGCCAGGCCCTTGCGTTCGCGGATGCGGTCGAGCAGCGGCGAGCTCATGCCCTCGCCGAGCACCGCCGCCGCCACCACGCCGACCGGATCGTCGTCGACCAGCGAGGGGATCGGCCAGCCGATCACCACGTGGGTCTGGCTGCTGCCGACCAGGCGCTTCGTGACGATGCCGCCGATCCATTCGGGAGCAGTGAGCATGTTCTCCGCGCCGCGCGGCAGGCTGCCGAAGGTGGCCTGGGCGGCCTCCAGCACCGCGGCCGCATCGACCTCGCCGGCCACGCCGATCACCACGTTGGCGCCGCTGTACTGGCGCTGCACGTAGCCCATCAGGTCGTCGCGCGTGAAGCGCTCGATGTTGGCGCGCCGGCCGATCACCGGCAGCGCCGCCGGGTGCGCGCCGAAGCACTCGCGGTCGAAGGCCTGGAAGGCGATGGTCAGCGGGTCGTCCTCGTCGTCGGCGATCTCGTGCAGGATCACGCGGCGCTCGCGCTCCAGTTCCTCCTCGGGGAAAGTGCTCTCGCGCACGATGTCGCCGAGCATGCGCACGAAGCGCGGCGCGTCCTCGGCCAGGCCGCGCATGTGGAAGGCGGTGTGGTCCTTGTCGGTGTGGGCGTTGACCTCGGCGCCGAGCCGCTCGGCGTCGAGGTTGATGCGCTGACAAGAACGCGTACGCGTGCCCTTGAAGGCCATGTGCTCGACGACGTGGCTGATGCCGTTGAGCTTCGCGCCCTCGTGCGCGCTGCCGGTGCGCACGAACACGCTGACACTCGCGCTGCCCACGCCGGGCAGGCCGATCAGCACCACGCGCACGCCGTTGGAAAGCGTCGCAAGCGAAGTGCCGGGTTCGTCGGTGGCCTGCAGCATCAGAACGCCGCCACCGCGCCGTTGCTGCGCGGGTCGAAGCCGCCCATCAGCAGGCCGTCGGGGTGGCGGATCAGCGCGCCGGCATGGCCGACCGATTCGTCCCAGTCGGCCAGCAGTTCGACCTCGTGGCCCATTGCGCGCAGCGTGTCGACGGTGGCGGCCGGGAAGCGCGCCTCGAGCTTGAGGCTGTCGCTGACCATGCCCCAGGTGCGGCCGAGCAGCCAGCGCGGCATCTCGATGGCCGCCTGCGGCTCCAGGCCGAAGCGCTGGATGCGGTTGAACACCGTGGCCTGCGTCTGCGGCTGGCCGTCGCCGCCCATCGTGCCGTAGGCGATCAGCCGGCCGTCCGCCAGCCGGGCCAGCGCCGGGTTGAGGGTGTGGAAGGGCCGCTTGCGCGGCGCCAGCGCATTGATGTGCGCCGCATCGAGGCTGAAGCTGCAGCCGCGGTTCTGCCAGTTCACGCCGGACTCGGGCAGCACCACGCCCGAGCCGAACTCGTGGTAGATGCTCTGGATGAACGACACCGCGCGGCCCTCGCCGTCGATCACGCCCATCCAGATGGTGTCGCCCGGGTCGGTGCGCTTGCCCCAGGGCGCGGCGCGCTTCGGGTCGATCTTCGCGGCGAGTTCGTCGAGCAGCGAGTCGCGCAGCAGTTCGGCCGGCGCGATGCGCATGAAGGCCGGATCGGTGACGTGCTGGTCGCGCAGCTTGAACGCCTGCTTGGTGGCCTCGACCTGCGCATGCACGAAGGCCGCGCCGAGCGGATCGGCATCCCAGCCCTGCAGGCGCTGCATGATGCCCAGGATCATCAGCGAGACCACGCCCTGCGACGGCGGCGTCATGTTGGCCAGCGTCGCGCCGGGGATCGCCAGCGTGAGCGGATCGACGCGCTTCGCCTGGTGCGCGGCGAGGTCGTCGGCGGTCAGCGGGCTGCCGACAGCGGCGAGTTCGGCGGCGAGTTGCTTCGCCAGCGCGCCGCGGTAGAAATCGTCGGTGCCGTGTTCGGCGATGCGCGCCAGCGTGGCCGCCAGGCGCGGCTGGCGGAAGCGGCTGAAGGCGGCCGGCGCCTCGCCGTCGACCAGGAAGGTTTCGGCGAAGCCAGGGATGGCGCGGATCTCGTCGCGCTTGGCCGCGGTGGCGGCGCGCTGGCTGTGCGTGACCGGAATGCCCTCGCGGGCGTACCAGATCGCGTCCTCCAGCAGGCGCGTGAGCGGCAGCCGGCCGCCCCACTCCTTCGCGAGCGCATGCGCCGCGCCCCAGCCGGAGATGGTGCCGGCCACTGTGAGCGCGGCCACGCCACCGCGGAACGGGATGCTGCCCGTCACGCCGCGCTGCGCGTAGCTCTCCAGCGAGGCGGCGGCGGCACTCGCGCCGCTGGCGTCGATGCCGGCCAGCGGGCCGCCCGGGCCGCCGATGACCCAGAAGCCGTCGCCGCCGATGGAATTCATGTGCGGGTAGACGACGGCGATGGCCGCGGCGGCGGCGATCATCGCCTCGAGGGCGTTGCCGCCTTCGCGCAGCACGCGGAGGGCGGCCTCGGAGGCCAGGCTGTGCGGGGCGACGGCGATGCCGCGCCGGCCGAGGAAGGACTGCGTCATGGGGTGGAAGCGATGGCTGATCAGGGCGAGGCCGCCGGGCGGCGGCGCGCTATCTTGCCAGCCTCGGCCTCCCGCCGCGCCACGGAGGGGTTCGAGGCCCACAGCGCCAGCGCCATCACGCCCACGCCGAGGGCCTGCCACGTACTCAGCGCCCGCCCGTAGACCAGCCAGTCGACCAGTACCGCCGCACCCGGGTAGACGAACTGCAGGGCGGCGATGCGCACCGTGGGCAGCCGCGCCATGCCGGCGTACAGCAGCACGTAGGCCAGCCCGGTGTGCAGCACGCCCAGCCCGACGAGCCAGCCCCAGGACGGGCCGAAAGCCGGCCAGCCCTGCAGCCACGGCCAGGGGGCCAGCAGCACCGCGCCGACGCCGCACTGCCAGGCCGTGAAGGCGTAGGAGCCGACGCCCTGCGCCGCCTTGGCCAGCAGCGTGACGATCGCGTAGGTGAACGAGCCGATCAGGCACAGCCCGATGCCGATCGCGTAGGCCTCGTCCATGGCCGTGAAGCCGGCGTCCGCGGCGCCGCTGGCCAGCGCCAGGCCGAGCAGCGCGGCCGGCACGGCCAGCGCCTGCCGCGGTGCCAGCGGCTCGCGCCACCACCAGGCGCCGATCAGCATCACCCAGATCGGCTGCACGTGCACGACGACCGTGGCCACGCCGATCGAGGTGCGCTCGATGGCCGCAAAGAAGCTCGCCCAGTTGAACACCACCAGCACGCCGGCGGCGAAGGCCGCGGCCAGCCAGCGGCCGCGCAGCCGCAGTTCGGGCAGCCGTCGCGTCGCCGCGCCCCAGGCCAGCAGCGCGAGCAGGCCGAAGGCGCAGCGGAACCACACAGCCGTCAGCGGCGCCGCGCCGGCTTCCTCGACGAAGACGCCGAGCGTGCCGAGCAGCAGCCCGCCGGCGGCCATCAGCCACACGCCTTCGCGCTGGCGCCGCATGGCGGTGGCCGATGGGGTCGATTCGCTGGCGGCTGTCATGACGCCATGCTCGGCGCCGGCGACCGATCCGTGAAGCGGATTCTTCTTTGATCTACCATTCGATCTGCGAATAGATTTCCGGAGCTGCCGCCGTGCGCGACCTGCAACTCGACTGGCTGAGAGCCTTCGTCGCCGTGGTCGACGCCGGGTCGCTCTCGGCGGCCGCGCCGCAGGTGCACCGCTCGCAGTCGGCGGTCAGCATGCAGTTGCTCAAGCTCGAAGACGCGGTGGGCCGGCCGGTGCTGTCGCGCGGGCCGCGCCACCTCGAACTCACGCCCACCGGCGCGGAACTGCTGGTGCACGCACGGCGCCTGCTGGCGCTGCACGCTGAGGCCCAGGCCGCGCTGCACGGCCCGCAGCTCAGCGGCCGGGTGCGCCTGGGCGTACCGGACGACTATGCCGACGCCTACCTCACGCCGCTGCTGCGGCGCTTTGCCGCGCGGCATGCCCACGTGGAGATCGTGCTCGACTGCGAGCAGTCGACCTCGCTGATCCCGCGGGTGCAGCGCGGCGAGCTCGATCTCGCCCTGGTCTCGCGCGACCGGCCGACGCGCGGCACCCTGCTCTTCCACGAGCCGCTGGTGTGGGTGGCCGCAGCGCGCCACGAGGCCTGGCGGCGCGACCCGCTGCCGGTGGCGGTCTACGAGGCCGGCAGCCTGGCGCGACGCGACGCATTGTCCGCCCTGGCAGTGCAGCGCCGCACGCATCGCGTCGTCTACAACAGCTCCAGCCTGGCCGGGCAGCTCGCCGCGGTGCGCAGCGGCATCGCGGTCGCGGTGCTGACGCGCTGCAGCGTGCCCGACGACCTGCTGGTGCTCGACGCGCGGCACGGCCTGCCGCCGCTGTCGACCATGGAGGTCGCGCTGCTGCGCAGCAAGGCGTCCGCCCATTCGGCCGCTGCCGACGCGCTGCACGAAGAGGCGCTGACCGTGCTCGGCCGCCCGCCCGGCGCGCCCGCGGAGCCGACCGCGCGTGCACCGCGCCGGCGCCTATGATGGCCGCATGCCGCCCATGACCTCACCGCAGGGCACCCTGGCCGAGCTGGCGCGCAACGCCGGTCAGTGGCTGCTCGGCTGGTGGCGCACCGTGCACCTGGCCGCCCTGCTGACCGTGCTGGCGCTGTCGCCGTCGAGCTACCGGGCCGCGAACCGGCAGGCAATGGCGCGGCACGTCTACCTCGGCACCGCACAGTCGCTGCTCGGCTTCACGCTGCTGAGCCTGCTGATCAGCATCGTGGTGATCCGCATCGTGCTGGTCACCTCGCAGAGCTACGGCCTGACGCAGTACGCGCTGGAAATGGTGGTGCGCGTGCTGGTGCTGGAACTCATCCCGCTGGCGGCGGCGATGTTCGCCGCGCTGCGCTGCACGATCCCGCTGTCCGCCGAGGTCGCCGCCCTGCGCAGCGGCGGCGGCTGGGACGCACTGGCCGCGAAGGGCATCGATCCGCTGCGCGCCGAGGTGCTGCCGCGCGCCGTGGCCGGCACCTTCTGCGCGCTGATGCTGGCCGCGGTGAGCGGCGTGGTCACGCTGGTGGTGGCCTACCTCTCCGTCTACGGCTTCACCGGCGCGGGCTTCGCCGCCTACACGCACACGGTGGGCCGCATCTTCACGCCGGCGGTGTCGCTGATCTTCGTGCTGAAGATCCTCTTCCTCGGCCTGACGGTGGCGCTGATGCCGATCGCCTCGGTGCTCGACGCGGTGCCGCGCCGCCGCGCCAACACCAGCGCCGAGCTGCAGGGGCTGGTGCGCATGCTGCTGCTGATCGTGATCATCGAGGCCGCCTCGCTGGTGGGCAACTACTCCTGAGATGAACGACAAGGAACCGCAGAACCTGGAGGCCAAGGCGGCGCTGCTGCTGGCGCTGTTCGTCGCGCTGGTGGTAGCGACGGTGCTGTACATCCTCTACGCGCGCGGCAGCTTCGAGGCCACGCAGCGCGTGGTGCTGGTGGCCGACGATTCCGAGGGCGTGCGCGTCGGCATGGACATGACCTTCTCCGGTTTCCCGATCGGCCGTGTGCGGCGCATCGAACTGGCCGCCGACGGCAGCGCGCGCATCGTCATCGACGTGCCGGTGAAGGATGCGAAGTGGCTGCGCCAGTCGAGCGTCTTCACGCTGTCGCGCAGCCTGGTCGGAGGCGCCACGCTGAAGGCCTACAGCGGCGTGCTGAGCGACCCGCCGCTGCCCGACGGCGCCGAGCGCCGCGTGCTGGTGGGCGACGCCACCGCCGAGCTGCCGCGGCTGGTGTCCGACGTTCGCGAGCTGGTGGCCAACCTGACGCGGCTGACCGGCCCGGAGTCGTCGCTCACGCTCAGCCTGGCCCACGTGCAGACGATCACCGAGCGCGCCACCGGCCCGCGCGGCGCCGGCGGGCTGCTGATGAACGAAACCGATGCGAAGCAGATCAGCACCGCGCTGCAGCGCGTGAACACGCTGCTGGCGCGCATCGACGGCATGGCCGCCAAGGCCGATGCACAGGTGCTCGGGCCGCAGGGCCTGGTGAACGAAGGCAGGGCGGGCGTCGTGCAACTCAACGCCCTGCTCGGCGACGCGCGCCAGACGCTGAAGAAGGTGGATGCCGTGCTGGCCGAGGCGCAAGGCGTGGCCAGCAACGTGCGCGGCGCCACCAACGACCTCGACGCCCTGCGCGGCGAGGTCGATGCCACGGTGCGCAAGGTCGAGCAGCTGGTCGACGAGGTCAACCGCAAGTGGCCGTTCAAGCGCGATACGGAGCTGCAGCTCAAATGAGGAGGTCCGTCGTTCTCGTTCTTGGCGCCGCACTCGCCGCCTGCGGCAGCGGCCCCACGCCGCCCGATTGGCAGCTGCAGGCGCGGCCGGCGATCGACGCCTCGATCAGGATGGACCTCGACGGCGACACCGCCGCCGCCCGGCGCGAGTTCGAGCGCGGCCGAGCGCTGCTGTCGCGCACGGGGCAGCCGGCAGTGGTGGCCCGCGCCGAGCTGATGCGCTGCGCAGCCCGCGTGGCCAGCCTCGACTTCGCCGCCTGCGACGGCTTCGAACGCTGGCGCGTCGATGCGCCCGCGGCCGAACAGGCTTACGCCGACCACCTGGCAGGAAAGCCGCTCGAGCCCGAGCGCATCGCGCTGCTGCCACCGGCACAACGCGCCGTCGCCGCGGCCATCGCCGCGAAGACGCCGGTGTCGGTGCAGGCCATCGAGGATCCGCAGTCGCGCCTGATCGGCGCGGCGCTGCTGCTGCGCGCGCGGTTGGCCGATCCGGCCACGCTCACGCTCGCCGCCGACACCGCCTCGGCACAGGGCTGGCGTCGCCCGCTGCTGGCCTGGCTGGAGGCGCTGGCCTACCGCGCCGAGCGGGCCGGTGCGACCGAAGAAGCGCAGCGGCTGCGCCGGCGCATCGAGCTCGTGCTGTCGTCTCGCTGAATTCGCGGCGGGCCTTCAGAGCCCGGCGAAGTGCCGCCGGTAGCGCAGCGGCAGGTCGGCGATGCGCAGCATCATCGGCAGGTCGGCGGTGCCGAAGTCCGGGTCCCAGGCCGGCGCGCCGAGCAGCTTCGCGCCGCAGCGCAGGTAGCCCTTGATCAGCGGCGGCGGCTCCACCGCCAGGTCGCCGCGCAGTTCGGCCACGGGCAGCGGCAGCCGCGCATGCACCTGGCACTCGATCGGCGCGAGGTGCGTGTGGCGGAGCTGTTCCCACAGGCTGGCCGCCACGTGGCCGCCGTCGCGCATGCCGACGCTGGCGCAGCCGATCATCGTCTCCAGGCCGTTGCGCGCCATGAACTCGGCCAGCGCGCCCCACAGCGCCAGGATCACGCCGCCCGAGCGCCAGTCGACATGCACGCAGGAGCGGCCCAGCTCCACCATGCGGGCACGGTAGGGGCGCAGCCGCGTGAGGTCGAACTCGGTCTCGCTGTACAAGCCGCCGACGCGCCGCGCCGCCGCCGGCGTGAGCACGCGGTAGGTGCCGATCACCGTACCCGGCTCGCCGTCGGCGCCGTCCGGCGCGCGCACCAGCAGGTGCTCGCAGAAGTCGTCGAAGACGTCGATGTCGTGGCCGGCCGGCGCGCCCTGCGGCACGCTCAGCCGTGCACCCATCTCGTCGGCGAAGACCGCGTACCTCAGGCGCTGCGCGGCGCGAACATCCGCCTCGTCACGCGCCCAAGCCACCGTGAAGCGGCCGGGCTCGGGTTGCGCAGGTGCCGGATGAAGCAACCTCCGCGTCGCCGCCGCGGGCGCGATGAGGTCGGAAAGGGGCAGCGTGGGCAGGGGCAGGTCCCGCATCGGTCGGTCCTCCATCGTTGCCCGTCATGCTGGGCCGATGGAGTGACGCGGGCGTGACCCCTCAGTGACCGATCGATGACTCGGCGCGCTGCGACACCACCTTGTCGCCGCTGACCGGGTAGCGGTAGATGCGCTCGTTCAGGTGCTTCGCCACCTCGAGGATGTCGTCGTCGCTCCAGCCGAGGTTGGCCACGCCCTGCCAGCGCCGTACCTGGGCGCGCAGGCTGGCCCAGTCGGTGGCCAGGCGCTGGTCACGCCAGTGCATCTGCGAGTTGTGGCAGGCGATGCAGTGCGTGGTGTAGAGCAGCTCGCCGCGCGTGGGCGACGGCGGCGCGGCCTGCACGCCGCACGCCGCCGCGGCCAGCACGGCCAGCAGCGCGGCCTTCAGGCCGGGTGCGTCGGGTCGACCCATGGCACGTTCTCCGGCGGTTCGGCGGGCTCGATGTCGAGGTTGACGGCCACGGCCTCGCCGTCGCTGCGCACCAGCACGCACTCCAGCAACTCGGTCGGGCTGGCGTTGATCTCCTGGTGCGGCACGAACGGCGGCACGTAGATGAAGTCGCCCGGCCCGGCTTCGGCGGTGAACTCAAGGTGCTCGCCCCAGCGCATGCGCGCGCGGCCCTTGACGATGTAGATCACGCTCTCCAGCGGCCCGTGGTGGTGGGCACCGGTCTTCGCGTTCGGGTGGATGTGCACGGTGCCGGCCCACAGCTTCTGCGCGCCGACGCGCGCGAAGTTGATCGCCGCCTTGCGGTCCATGCCCGGCGTCTGGGCGGTGTTGGGGTCGAGTCGGTCGCCGGGCACGACGCGCACGCCGTCGTGCTTCCAGGCGGGGGTGCCTGCAGGGGCTGGGCTCACGGGCGGGTACTCCGGGGCATTGCGACCGCCCCATTCTGCCCGCCCGCGTCGAATTCAGCGACCGCCCAGCCAGCCGAACAGGCTGCGGCGCGCGTCGGGGCGCGCGCTGGCGGTGCTGCGCGTGACCATCAGGTTGGAGCCGAGGTACAGCGCGTTGAGCAGCCGCGAGGCGCGCTCCATGCTCATGCCGGGCCAGCCGGCGATCTGCTTGAGCGTGGCCGATTCGCGGCGCAGCCGTTCCGCCGCCGGGCCGAGCGCGCCGGGCAGCGGCAGGTCGTCGACCTTCGGGTTGCGCAGCACGCGATACGCCGCGCTGCCGCCGATCTCGTTGAGGATGCGGCCACGCGGGCCGAACAGGGCCAGCCGCCACAGGGCCGGCGCCAGCGAGTAGTAGCTGTCGTCGGCGGCCACGCGGTTGCTCATCGGGTGGCCAGGCGGACGCACCACCGGCGGCTCGATGGCCATCGAGGTGACGCGGGCGAGCGACGGCTCCGGCGCTTCGGTCAGCGGGCGAGGTGCGTGGTAGATCATCTGGGCGGGGAACACCGTCACCGGCCACACCAGTTCAGCGAAGCGCAGGTAGACCAGCGCGGGCTCCTGCAGGCGGACGCAGGCGGCCAGCACCTCGAGGGCGTCGGAAGCCTCCTGGCGTTTCTGGAGCGCATCGATCTCGGCCATCAGCGTGCTCGACACCACCGTCGGGCGGTCGAGTCCTCGCATCGCGGCCTCGTGCAGGCGGTCGAAGCTGCTGACCTGCCAGATGGTCGATGCGTGTTCGTCGGTGGACATGGACCTTCCTCGCTCGTCTGTCTATATGTTCAGTGTGCACATTTGATTCTGTGCTCCCAAGACGGGAAGACCACCAGAATGCATGCCACCGGTAACAGCAGGGCCCAGGCAGGCTGACCGAGGGCCCACAGGGTCAGGCTGCTGACCAGCACCCAGCTTAGCGGTATCCACTGCCAAGTCCGGCACAGGATTCGGTAAGCGGGCACGAACATCGGTAACACGGCCAGGGTGCCGAGCGCCGTCGCGTCCGGGGTGAGGCCGAAACTCTCGGTTTCACTCCAGCTGCGGCCGAAGGCGAGGGGCAACAGCGGCATCAGCAGCGGCACGGCCGCGGCCACGCCCAGCGCGGCGGGCGACAGGCGCTCGGCCCGCCGAACATGCAGTGCCGCTGCGCCCAGGCCGAGCGCCTGCAGGGCAAAGGCCGCAGCGAACCACGTCGCGGCCCAGTTGATCGCCGCATGGTGCTGCAGGTGGAAGGCCCAGGCGACCCAGGCCCAGGCCAGCGCCAGGACGCCCAGCATGACTCGCGGCGCCCACGGCGCGCCGCGCCACAAGGCCGCCAGCAGGGCCAGCCAGAGCAGCGTCACCAGCGGCTGGGCCGGCCAGAGGCTTTGGTTGTAGAGCTCGAACAGCCGGAAGTAGGTGCGCGGCGCGTAGAGCAGGAAGTCCGACAGCCGGTAGGTCCACCACTCGCTCATGGCGGTGCGCCCGCAGGCTCAGAGGGCTGCGAGGTGCGAGGCGATGCGCGCACGCAGCGCCGCGTCGGGCATCGGCCCGCGTGCCGCGCCCAGGTTCTGCCGCACGTGGGCGACCTGGCTGGTGGCGGGGATGGCGCAGGTCACGGCCGGGTGCGACACGATGAACTTGAGCACCAGTTGCGCCCATCCGTCGACGCCGAGTTCGGCCGCCCAGGGCGGCAGGCGGTGGCGCTGCAGCTCGCGCAGGAGCGCTCCCTCGCGGAACGGCCGGTTGGCGATCACCGCGATGCCGCGCTCCTGGGCCAGCGGCAGCAGGCGCTGCTCGGCCTCGCGGTCGAGCGGGTTGTAGCTGAGCTGCACGAAATCGATCGGCTGGCTGCGCATCAGCTTCTCGATCTCGGCGTGGCGGCGGCCCTCCGACGTGGTGATGCCGACGTAGCGCACCCGCCCGGCCGCCTTCATCGCCAGCAGCGCCGGCAGGTGCTCTTCCCAGGCAAGCAGGTTGTGCACCTGCAGCAGGTCGAAGCGCGCCACGCCCCAGAAGCGCCGCGAGGCCTCGATCTGCGCCGGGCCGCGCTCGCCCGAGCCTGTCCAGACCTTCTCGGCGGAGAACACCTGCGCGCTGCGCCCGATCTTTGCCAGGCCTTCGCCGATCACCGGCTGCGAGGAGCCGTACATCGGCGAGGAGTCGATCATGCGGCCGCCGTCGTCGAAGAAGGCGCGCATCACCGCCGCGCAGGCCGCACGGGCCGCCGGGTCGTTGCCGACGTTGAAGGTGATCCAGCTGCCCAGCCCGATCACCGGCAGTCGCTCGCCGCTGGACGGAATCGCCTTCGTCAACAGCGCGCCGGCCGGCTGGGCAGACGCGTCGAGCCCGGCCAGCACCGGCAGCACGGCCAGGCCTTGCAGCAGACGGCGTCGCGGCAGCGCGCTGATCATCGGCTCGACGCGCTCAGCCGCCGGAGCGCTTGGCCGCGTGGCCTTCGCGCGCCAGCAGTTCCAGCACGCGCTCGACGTGATCGCCCTGGACCTCCAGCACGCCGTCCTTGGCCGCCCCGCCGGCGCCGCAGGCGCTGCGCAGCCGCTTGCCCAGGGCGGCAAGGGCCTCGGCATCGAGCGCCAGGCCGCGCACCAGCGTCACCGTCTTGCCGCCGCGGCCGCCGCGCTCGCGGCTCACCCGCACCTGGCCGTCGCCACGCACGGCCTGCTTCGCCTGCTGCGTGCACTGGCATGCCGCCAGGGGCTGGCGGCACTGCGGGCACATGCGCCCGGCTTCGGTGGAATAGACGAGGGCCATGGGCTGCAGATTCTTCCACGCGGGCGGCGGTTCCCCTGCCGCTCCACTGGATGCGTATACAGTTATGGATGACCATGCCCTCCGTCGCCGATCCCTTCGCCACGCTCAACGACGCGCAGCGCGCCGCCGTCGAGCACCGTGGCGCGCCGCTGCTGGTGATCGCCGGCGCCGGCACCGGCAAGACGATGACGCTGGCCGCGCGCGTGGCGAAGCTGGTGCTAGCCGGCGCCGACCCGAATCGCATCCTGCTGCTGACCTTCTCGCGCCGCGCGGCGCAGGAGATGGAGCGCCGCGCCGGCCGCCTGCTGCACGGCGCGCTGGGCCTGCGCGCCACCCAGGGCGCGCCCGCCCTGCCCTGGTCGGGCACCTTCCACGCGGTGGGTGCGCGGCTGCTGCGCGAGTACGCCGGCTCGATCGGGCTGGCACCGCAGTTCACGATCCTCGACCGCAGCGACGCCGAAGACCTGATGGGCTGGGTGCGCCAGGAGCTCGGGCTGGCCGCCAGCGCCCAGCGCTTCCCGCTCAAGGGCACCTGCCTGTCGATCTACTCGCGCGTGGTCAACGCCTGCTGCAGCGTCGACGAGGCGGTGCAGACCACCTTCCCCTGGGTGCTGGGCTGGGAGGCCGAGCTGAAGCGGCTGTTCCGCGCCTACGTCGACGCCAAGCAGCAGCAGCAGGTGCTCGACTACGACGACCTGCTGCTGTACTGGCAGCAGATGATGGTCGAGCCGGTGCTGGCCGCGGCGATAGCCGCGCGCTTCGACCACGTGCTGGTCGACGAGTACCAGGACACCAACCGCCTGCAGGCCGCCATCCTGCGCGCGCTGCGCCCCGATGGCTCCGGCCTCACCGTGGTCGGCGACGACGCGCAGGCGATCTACTCGTTCCGCGCCGCCGAGGTGCGCAACATCCTCGACTTCCCGGCGCAGTTCGATCCACCGGCACGCACCGTCACGCTGACGCGCAACTACCGCTCGACGCAGCCGATCCTCGACGCCTCCAACGCGGTGATCGCACTGGCTGCCGAGCGCCACGCGAAGGATCTGCACAGCGATTGCACCGGCGGGAAGCCGCGCCTCGTGACGGTGGCCGACGAGCTGGCGCAGGCCCGCTGGGTGGCCGACGAGGTGCTGCGCCTGCGCGAAGGCGGGCTGCCGCTGAAGCAGCAGGCGGTACTGTTCCGCACCGGCCACCACAGCGCCACGCTGGAACTGGAGCTCGCGCGGCGAGGCATCCCGTTCGTCAAGTTCGGCGGGCTGAAGTTTCTCGAGGCCGCGCACGTCAAGGACCTGCTTTCGGTGCTGCGCTGGGTGCAGAACCCGCGCGGCCGGCTGGCGGGCTTCCGCGTCGCGCAGCTGATCGCGGGGCTGGGCCCGGCCTCGGCACGCCGGCTGCTCGATGCGATGGGCGCGGCCGACGACCCGCGCGCCGCGTTGCAGTCCTTCAAACCGCCTGCGGCGGCCGGCGCGGGCTGGCGCGAGTGGCTGCAGGCACAAGAGCAACTGCAGGCCATGGGCTGGCCGGACGCGCTCGCCCGCGCGCGGCGCTGGTACGAGCCGCATCTTGAGCGCCTGCACGACGACGCCGCCGTGCGCGCCGCCGACCTGGCGCAACTCGAGCGCATCGCGGCCACCTTCCCGAGCCGCGAGCGCTTCCTCGCCGAGCTGACGCTCGATCCGCCCGAGGCCACCAGCGCCGAGGCCGACGAACCTCACCGCGACGAGGACTACCTCATCCTGTCGACCGTGCACTCCGCCAAGGGCCAGGAGTGGGGCGCGGTGCAGATCCTCAACGCGGTGGACGGCTGCATGCCGGCCGACCTCGCCACCGGTCACGCGGCCGAGATCGAGGAGGAACGTCGGCTGCTCTACGTGGCGATGACGCGTGCCAAGCACCACCTCACGCTGCTGGTGCCGCAGAAGTTCCACGTCACGCAGCAGGCGAAATACGGCGACCGCCACCTGTACGGCTCGCTCACGCGCTTCGTCCCGGAGACGCTGGCACAGCGGTTCTTCGAGCGCGAAGCGCCCGCGGCGATGCAGGCCATCGAAACCACCGCGCCGCCGCTGCCGTCCATCGACCTGATGGCGCGCGTGCGGCGCGCCTTCTGAACGGCGGCAGCGGGAATGCGACTACTGCGCCGCCACGCCCGATTCGATCTCCACCGCCGGCGTGCGCACGGCGCGGCCCTTGCGGCCCTTGGCCCGCTTCGGCGCAGCCTTCTTCGCCGCCACGGGCTTCTTCGCTGCCGCACGCTTCTTCGGCGCTGGCCCAGCGGCCGGCGCGTCGATCAGGAAGGCATCGCGGTTCTTCGCATTGGCGATCCATGCCGGCGGGCGGCCGTGGCCGGTCCAGGTCTGGCCGGTCTTCGGGTCGCGATACTTGGCTTCGCCTGTGCCACGCCGCGCCCCCTTGCGGCCGGCGGACTTGCCGCCACGGCCGCCGAGCCCCAGGTCGGCAGCGGTCAGGCCGTAGTCGGCGATCGCCTGACGCACCTGCGCGATGACGTTCTTCAGTTCCTGGCGCCGCAGCTCTTCGGCTTCCCGCTCCAGCTTGGCGATCTGCGCTCGCACGGCCTGGTAGGTCTTCATGGCAATCCTTGTGTTGTCGTCGATCGGGTGCCACCCAACCTCGTGGCAGACCTCATTCTGGCTCATCGAATGTCACAGCCCCGAATCGAGCGCCGGCTGAGGCCAGTCGAGCAGTTCGGCGAGCCGGTGCACCACCCAGGCCGCTTCGCCGTCCGCGAGCCCCGCGTCGCCGCCACGCAGTCCGGCATGGCAGCGCCGCAGCACCTCGTCTTCCGAGAGGCCGGCGCCGAACAGCATCGCCCGCGCGTGCTCGGTCATCGCCTGGGCGAGGTCCTCGCAGAGCTCGTGGCGCGCGGCGATCTGCTCGCGCGGCAGCGCCAGGCGGCTGCGCCCCGGGCTGCGGTAAAGGTCGAGGAAGGCCTCGGGCACCAGGATCTGGGAATGCTCGTCCATCGAGTGAGTTCGTCTTGTGTTGGCACAGGGACGGCAGCCGCCCGGCTGCGTAGTCTCGCCTGAATGGAACTTCGCGACATGCGCATCGTCTTCCTCGACTTCGGCGGCGTCACGCACCCCAACGCGGCCGACGACGAGGCGCGCGCCGTGCACCGCGGCGCGGCACTGGGCCAGGTGCGGCTCGACGCCTTCTGCTGGTTCGACATCCTGCCGGGGCTGCTGGCCGGCCACGACGACGTGTTCGTGGTCGTGCACTCGAACTGGCGCTTCAGCCACTCGCCCGAGGAGATCGGCGACCTGCTCGGCAGCCTGGGCAACCGCTACCTCGGCACCACGCCCAAGGGCGATCGCTACGCCTGCATCCAGGCCTGGCTGGCGCGCCACCCGACGGTCAGCAGCTACATCATCCTCGACGATTCGCCGCTGGCCTTCGGCGACCCGCCGCCGCCCGAGCTGATCCTGTGCGACCCGCGCACCGGCCTGTCGGAGCCGCGCGTGCAGCAGCAGATCAAGCGCTGGCTGGCCAGCGGCTGAATCCCTGGCCCCTCTCTCGGCGGCGCCGGGTCTGGGCGAGCCTCAGGGCCGTGCCGCGAGCTGCCCGAACTGCCACAGCAGGAAGGCGTAGATGTCGCCGAGCTGGCTGGCCGCCTGCTGCGCCGTGCTGCCCACGCCGTGCCCGGCCTGCATGTCGATGCGCATGAACACCGGCTTGCCGCTGCTGCTGGCCTGCTGCAACCGGGCCGCGGTCTTGGCGCTGTGCCAGACGTCGACACGCGGGTCGTTCATGCCGTGCACCAGCATCACCGCCGGGTAGGCCACGGCGTCGCGGATCTGGTGGTAGGTGCTCATCTCCAGCAGCGCGCGGAACTCGGCCGGGTCCTTCACCGTGCCGAACTCGGAGACGTTGGTGATGCCGTTGGCCGACTCCTCGAAACGCACCGTGTCGAGCACGCCGACGTCGAACACCGCCGCGGCGAACAGCTCCGGCGCACTGGTGACGGCGCGGCCGACGAAGATGCCGCCGGCGCTGGTGCCCCAGATGCCCAGCGTCTGCGGCGAGGCGTAGCCCTGCGCGATCAGCCAGCGCGCCGCCGCGATGCCGTCCTTCCAGGTATTGGGCTTGCTGGCCTTGAAACCGGCGCGGTACCAGGTGTCGCCGAAGGCGCCGCTGCCGCGCACGTTGGCCAGCGCGATCACGCCGCCGCGCTCGAACCAGGCCAGGCTGCGCGGATCGAAGCCGGCCTGGAAGCTGAAGCCGTAGGCGCCGTAGCCGATCAGGATCGTCGGGTTGCGCCCGTCGCGCACCAGCCCCTGGCGATGGATCACCGCCAGCGGTACGCGCGCGCCATCGTGGCTCTCGACCAGCACCTCCGACACCTCGAGCTCGGGCGCGCCGGCCGGGCGGCGGCTGTCGCGGATGCCGGTGTCGCGGGCACCGCCCTTCGCGTCGACGGCCAGCACGCGCGGCGGCTCGGTCCAGCGGCTGGTGGCGACCCACGGCGTGGCATAGGCCCGCCCTGCGTCCTCGACCACGAAGGTGGTGCCGGACACGCGCGGCGCCACGTCGACGCCGTCACGCGGCGTGCCGCGGCCATGGCGCATCACGCGGGTGTTGAAGCCCTGCTGCACCTCGACGTAGATCGCGTCGCGGCCGAGCGTGAACTCGCGCAGCACGCCCTGCGCCGGCTCGGCCACCACCTCGCGGGCCCGCTGCAGCGACGGCGCGCCCGTTGCCAGCGGCAGCGCCAGCACGCGGCCGCGCGGGGCGCCGGCGCGCGTGCGCAGGTACAGCGTGTCGTCGCGCAGCTGCGCGTCGGTGATCTGGTCTTCGGCCCGGCTGATCGGCTGCCACCGAATCGGCTTCGCCGAAGCCAGCGCCGACACCGGCGCGACGTACAGCCGACCCTCGGGTACGGTGGTGTCGGTGGTGCGCGCCACCATCCAGCGGCTGCCGGGCGCGAAGAACACCGCGCCCACGTCCAGCCGTTCGAGGCCGAGCGCCGGCTGCAGCTCGCGGCCGAAGATCGGCCGCGGCGCGGCCTGCGGCCGGTCGATGTCGATCACGTAGACGGTGCTGTCGAGGTAGGTCTCGGTGTCCGGCGAGCCGCTGGGCAGCTCGCGGTTCTGGTTGAAGGTGAGGCGGCGGCTGTCGGGCGAGAAGCTGGCGTACTCCTGGCGCACGCGCGGCACCGGCTCGCGCAGCGGCCGGCCACTGGCGGTGTCGATCAGGTGCAGGGAGGCATCTTCCGAGCCGGCGGCCGACAGGCCGAAGGCCAGCGTGCGGCCGTCCCACGAGGGCACGTACCAGTTGATCGCATGCGGCACGCCGTCGCGCGCGCGCTGCTGCGGATCGACGAGCACGCGTTCCTCGCCCTCGCCGTTGCGCAGCATCAGCCTGAACTGGTTCTCGCCGGCGCGGCGCTTCAGGTAGTAGCTGCGCCCGCCAGGGAAGCGGCGCAGATCGCGCACCACGTCACCCGCGGACCTCGACAGCTCGGCGATGCGCTGCGACAGCGCCTCGCGCCCGTCGATGCGCGCGAGCTGCGCCTCGCCGTAGGCGGCCTGCGCCTCCAGCCAGGCGCGCGTGCGCGGGTCGCGCAGGTTCTCGAGGTTGCGGAACGGGTCTTCCACGCGCACGCCGTGCAGCGTGTCGACCACCGGCTCGCTCGGCGCGGGCGGCGGCGCGGCCAGGGCCAGCGACGTGGCGAACGCGGCCACGACGACCGGAAGCAGGCGCAGGAACGGTTTCATCGTGCACTCCCTGGGGCCTTCTGCGGGCCTCCGACTTGACGCATGCTAATCCAGCCCCGCCGCAGGGCTCGCGGGTGAGCGGAGTCAATGCACCAGCGCTGGCCGAGCCTAGATTCACCATGGCCGCTGCCGGGGCGGTGGCGCGGAGCGAGCGATGAAGAACTGGCTGGTGGTGGCCAACGGTGCGCGGGCGCGCGTGCTCGAAGAGGCCGAGGGCAGTGGCTATGTGCACGTGGCCGATCTCGTGCATCCGGGCAGCCGGCAGAAGGGTTCGGAACTCGACCTCGACCGGCCCGGCCACGTGACCAGCGGCGCGCACGGCGCCGGCAGCGCGGAGTACCGGCCGCGCCTCGAACCGCACGAGCGCGAACTGCAGCACTTCGCCGAGGAACTCGCGAAGCTGCTGGACGCCGGCGTGGCCGACGGGCGCTGCGCGGGTCTGGTCCTGGTGGTCTCCAACCCCTTCCTCGGCCACCTCAAGGCGCGCCTCGGAGCGCAGTCGCGCGAGCGGGTGCTGCGCAGCGTGGCGCACGACTACACCGCGCTCAGCGACAGCGAACTGGCGCAGCGGCTGGCCGCCGGCTGAACGCGGCGGCCGCCGCGGCCCCTGGCCTCTTCAGCCGATCGACAGCTTGCGGCTGGAACTCGTCGCCTTCTTCGGCAGGCGCAGCTCGAGCACGCCGTTCTGGTACTTCGCGTCCGCCTTGGCATCGTCGATGTCGCTGGCCAGCGCGAAGCTGCGGCTGGCGAAGCCGTACTGGCGCTCACTGCGCAGCACGCGGCCGTCCTTCATCGCTTCCTTCTCCTGCTTGACCTCGGCGCTGATCGTCACCTGGTTGCGGTCGATGCGCACGTCGATGTCTTCCTTCTTCACACCGGGGATCTCGGCCTTGACCATGTAGCAGTCGTCGTGCTCGCTGAGGTCGAGCCTGATCTGCGGCGTGCGCTCGCCCTCGGCGCGCCAGGGGCGGAGCAGGTTGCGGAAGCTGGACTCGAACGGGTCCATGTCGAACAGGTCCTTCACTCGCAGTTCGTTCATTGCTGGGCTCCTCTGGACTGAACCCGGGGCCTGCCCGGGGGGCAAGGATCGTCGCGCCGGCGTGGCGGGTCGTGATTGATCGGGCGCAACCGGTCCACGCGCCCGTGCACCGTTCGGAATTTTCCGAATGCAGCGTCGGAAAAGGCTTCTCGCACCCTGTCCTCATTCCCACAGCGGGCCGCGCCGGCCACCGATTGCCGCTGTCGCCTGTCGCGAAGAAGCTGTCAGACAGATCAGGAATGACCTCAGCGAAGGAGACACTCATGCTGACGACCCCCTCGAACGTGACTTCCATGCCCGCCGCGCGCAGCGCGTGGCTGGTCCAGCGTTGCGCGGTGACGGCTTCGGCCCCGGCCTCGCTGCAGGAGTTGCTGCAGGCCACCGGCTGCGATGTGCAGGCCGATGCCGCCGCCGCCGGGTTCCCGGTGGCCGTCTGGCGTGCCCGCACTGGCGCCGCACTGCTGCACGAAGGGGCGGAGGCAGAGACCGTCCACGTGGTCCGCTCGGGCAGCTTCAAGTGCGTGAAGACCTCGGAAGACGGCTACGAGCAGGTGCTCGCCTTCGCCGGACCGGGCGAGGTGATCGGCTTCGAGGCCATCAGCCGCCGTCACCACACCACCAGCGTGATCGCGCTGGAGGACTCGACCGTGTTCAGCCTGCCGCTGCGCGAGCTCGATCGCTGGCGACAGCGCTTCCCGTCGCTCGATCACGCGCTGCAGTTCGCGCTGAGCCGGCAGCTCGCCCGTGCCGGCGACGTCGCGGAAATGATGGCGGCCGTGGCCGCCGAGACGCGGCTGGCACGCTTCCTCGTCTGGCTGTCGGGCTGCATGGCCGAGCGCGGCCAGTCGCCGCGCCGGCTGTACCTGCGCATGAGCCGGCGCGACATCGCCAGCCTCCTCGGCGTGGCCCACGAGACAGTGAGCCGCTCGTTCAGCGCGCTGGCCGACTGGGGCTGCCTGCGCGTGGACAACCGCGAGGTCGAGATCCTCGACGAGCCCGCCTTGCGCGCCTGCACGCGCGGCACGCGCGGCCCGGCCGATGACGGCGCGCGGCAGGGCACGGCCGCCAGGTTGCGCGGCGCATCGCGCGCCAGCGCCATCGCGGCCTGAGCCAGCCGGCGGCTGCGGCTTTTCACCTAGGAAGGAGCGGCAGCGAACCGGTTAGTGTCGGCGTCGGGGATTTCTCGAGGAGGCTTCATGAGTTCGCACACCTCCCGCTGGCCGGGCTCGCCGGCCGAGTCGCTCTCGCAGGCCCTGTACGGTTGGTGGCTGTCGTCGATGCACCAGCCGCGCCAGCGCTCGCCGGCGCGCAAGGCGCACGACGGCCAGGGCACCGGCGACGACGACTGCCGCCGCTCGATGCGCGGCGTGCTCGAAGACCAGATCATCCCGCGCCTGCTGGTGGCCCACCGCGATGGCGCGGTGAACGCCCGCCCGACGGGCCGGCTCGACGCCCACGTGGCAGCCTTCGCCGCGGTCTGCGCCGCCGGCGACCGCGCCGCGGCCGACCGCTTCATCGCGCAGCTGCGCGCCGAGGGCCACGAGGCCGACAGCGTGATGGTCGACCTGGTCGGCCCGGCCGCGCTGCTGCTCGGCCGCGAGTGGGAGGACGACCGCCGCAGCTTCGTCGACGTGACGCTCGGCCTGGTGCTGATGCACGAGATCATCCACACCATGGGCTACGAGTACCGCGACGGCCCCAAGCAGGCCGGCCAGGTTCAGCGCGTGATGCTGGCCTCGGCGCCGGGCTCGCAGCATGTGCTGGGGCTGTCGATCGTGAGCGAGTTCTTCCGCAAGGCGGGCTGGCAGGTGGTGCTGGAGGTGTCGCCGAGCGGCACGGAGCTGTGCCATGCGGTGAGGAACGAGTGGTTCGACCTGATCGGGCTGTCGGTGGCGCTCGACGCGCAGCTGCCCACGCTGGCCGTGCTGATCGGCCAGCTCAAGGCCGCCTCGCGCAACCCGGCCATGCCCGTGCTGCTGGGCGGGCCGGTGTTCACGCTGTCGTCGCAGCAGGCCGCGCGCTTCGGCGCGCAGGCGATCTGCACCGATGCACGCGAGGCGGTGGCCACCGCGCACGCGCTGGTGGCGCGCTGAGCGCGCCCGGACGACTCAGTCGCCGAAGCCGAACCAGCGCCGGATCGTCTCGCCGGCGCTGCGCACGAACTCGCGGATCGCCGCACCCGCCGGCGTCGGGAATTCGGCGCGCGGATCGACCAGTCCCTGCGCCAGCGCGCCGCGCATCGCGTCGCCAACGACGTGCAGCGCGTTGTGCGCGCCCTGTCCCCAGTAGTCGCTGCGCAGCGTGATGCGCGGGTCATTGAAGCCGACCCAGGCGCCGGCCACCAGCTGCGGCTGCATCAGGATGAACCAGCCGTCGGTGTTGTCCTGCGTGGTGCCGGTCTTGCCGGCGACGTCGGCCTCGATGCCCCACGCCGAACGGAGGCCCTGGCCGGTGCCGCGGTTCACCGCACCGCGCAGCATGTCGATCAACTGCACCGCGACGGCGGCGTCGAGCACGCGCTCGCCCGGCGTGCCGTCCGGCGGCGCGAGCTGCATCAGCAGCTTGCCGCTCGCATCGGTGACCTTCGTCACCAGCAGCGGCGCCCGGTACTCGCCCTGCGCGGCGATGGTGGCGTAGGCGCTGGCCATCTCCAGCAGACTCACCGGGCTGGTGCCCAGGGCCAGCGACGGCACCGCCTCCAGCGCGCTTTCGCGCACGCCGAGGCGCTGCGCCATGTGCTCGACCTTGTCGGCGCCGACCTCACCGATCAGCTGCGCGGTCACGCTGTTGCGCGAGAAGACCAGGCCGTCCTCCATCGTCGAGCGGCCGTCGGGCGCGGCGCTCATGTCGCGCGGGCGCCAGCGGCTGCCGTCGGGCAGGCGCAGGCTGACGTTGCGGGTGTCGAACTCGCGCAGCGGAGCTATGCCCGCCTCCAGTGCCGCGGCGTAGACGAAGGGCTTGAAGGTCGAGCCGGGCTGGCGGCGCGAGCGCTGCACATGGTCGAAGGCGTCGAGCGCATGGTCGCGCGCACCCACCCAGGCGCGCACCGCGCCGCTGCGCGGATCGATGGCGACGAAGCCGGCCT
>VFQN01001155.1_pt1 | contig 45757 bp, 25 predicted proteins | sample 3512371 | NCBI WGS metagenome assembly VFQN01 (sample SAMN10412370, study PRJNA504923) | tailings metagenome | isolation source: Replicate 2 from Balatoc abandoned mine | place: Philippines: Itogon, Benguet | collected 2017-08-28
TTCAATTCAATCGTCGAAAAATAATGGATCAAACGTCGACTTACCAAAGATAATTCGAATCACCTCAAACACAATAGGTACAAGGATGATCTTTAGGAAGAAAGTGAAGTCTTGAGGATAGATGATAAGGTCTGTTACAGTCATTGTTTCTGAAGTTCTCCGAATTGAACGAATGAATGTGAAATCAATAGCGGCATATCGGGAAAAAGAACCCGGCATTTAGCGAAAAAGTATTGCTGTATTTTTTTACTTAGAAATGGGTCTCGTTTCGTGCACCAAATATTCCACAGTTTCTGGGAAGTATTGTTGCATCAAAGGTGTTAAACGATCGCGAACTTGCTGATGATAGGAATTAACCCAACGAATTTCAGCATCATCCAACTGCTCAACATTGATCAGGTCCGTTTTGATGGGAACTAATGTCACCGTCTCGAATTCGAGAAACTTCTTTCCACTGAAATTGTTTGCTGTCTTAGCATGACGTGTAACACAAAGATTCTCGATACGAATCCCAAAAGCACCATTTTCATAGTAACCAGGCTCATTGGAAATTGTCATACCAGCGTAGAAACCCTAAAAGATTGCGTAAATTATCGTAAGATGTGAGCACACAAACTAACCTCTTCATTCTCTCTTCGTCGATATCCAATCCCTTGAGGTCCCTCATGCACGTTCAAGTAGACACCAACACCATGTCCAGTGCCGTGGTTGTAGTCTAAACCTAAGCGCCACAGTGCTGTTCTGGCGACACAGTCAAAGCGAGATCCTTCAGTACCCTCAGGAATGATAATGGAGGCAAGTGCAATATGACCCTATGCAGAAATGATAATGGAGGATAAAATGACTTCAGTAGCTTACTTTGAGAACAGCAGTGTAACAGTCCCTCATTCTCTCTGTTGCAGTACCAAAGTGCATGGTTCTAGTAACATCCGTAGTTCCATCTCTATATTGGGCACCAGAATCTAATAAGAATAATGAATCAACTCCAATCGGAGCCGATCCAGTCACAGGTGGTGAATAATGAATTATTGCTCCATTGGAACCAAAGCCTGCGATGGTAGTGAAGGAAGGACCGACATGAAGATCCATTTTTCCGCGAAACTCTTCTAATTTCTGAGCAGCAGCATATTCTGTGATACTATTTGGAGAACCTTTCACTGTAGTTTCTAACCAGTGAATGAAGGCGGTGAGTGCGGCACCATCGCGAATATGAGCGTTCACAAATCCTCGCAACTCCTCATCAGTCTTTAAACTTTTGCTCAGAGTGATAGGAGATGTCTTCTCAAGAATTCCGTTCTCGCCCACAGCTTGATACAGGCGATAATTCGTACGAGCGGCGTCGATCCATATCTTTCCTGTCTTGCTGGCGTTAATCAGATATTCCTCAACCTTCTCATAGTCCAAGACCTCCACACTCTCACCTAAATGAGCTCGAACTTCTGGCGTAACCTTGGAAGGATTGACAAACCAATAAACCTTGTCCACTGTGACGATGACATAGGAGATAACGACAGGGTTGAAATCGATGTCAGAGCCACGAATGTTTAACAACCAAGCGATCTCGTCCAACATCGCAATCACAATTGCAGTTGCATTATTCTTTTGCAATGAACTTCGTAATTTCTCAATCTTCTGTTGATGAGAAAGTCCTGAACGTTCAAGCGGGATAACCTCCACGGTATTTGCTTGCACTGGAGGACGTCCGAACTGGTCCCACACCAGATCGACTGGATTTTCCTGGAAAGAAATTAATTTAATCTTCTTACTGTCAAATGATTTGAATAATCGTTTCGCTTGTGAAGCGGAATTTAACCAGGCATCAATGCCTACAGTTTGACCTTCGCGTAAATGGTTCGATATCCAATCGACAATGTCAGGCACATCCTTCTCACCACTTCGCATAAGCTTCCAGGAAGAAGATAGTTCCTTCTCCGCTTGGAGAAAGTATCGACCATCTGTCCACAACAAAGCTTCATTTTGAGTAATGATAGCAGTTCCAGCGCTTCCGGTAAAATCTGAAATAAAACCTCTTCTTAGATCGCGAGCTGATACATATTCTGATTGATGAGCATCTTCAGAGCCCACAATAATCAAATCAACGCTAAGATCCTTCAATCTCTCCCTCAATGCTTCGAGTTTCGCCATTTTCTTATTAGAACTCTTGCTAAGACAGAAGTCTCTTGATAAACCATCCATGAATTTTCGAGGGAAAAAGGAAGGATATTTATCAGTCCATTCATTCATCTCTTGCGATTATTATCACATTAAACTCGCTGAAATGGGGAAAACTAAGAGGATCAATCTGCTAAAGAAGTCTAGTCTTCCTCATACTGTGGCAGCGAAGGCAAAGCCGGAAAATCCGTTTGATAAATTTGCTAATGCGAGAAAGAAACACGATATTCTCAATCGAAAGGTGAAGGGTGAAGATCGTAATGTTGGTCGAGCAAGAGCGAAGGCTATCGATGAGAGAAAGAAAAAACTATTATTAGATTTTAAGCAAAGTAAGCGTAGTAATCAGATTGTCGATAAACGCTTTGGTGAGAATGATCCTGGCATGTCTCCTGAGGAAAAGATGTTTTTACGATTTCAACGTGACCGTGTGAAGAAAGTTCGAAACTCTTCTATCTACAACTTGGATGAGGAAAAGACAGAATTTCTAACACATAGAGGAAGTATATTGGGTGAAAGCAACATTCAGGATGAAGAATGGAGGTCCGATGACGATGAGGAGACGAATGGAAAAATTCATAAAGATGTTGTCAACAAGCTTCACTTTGGTGGAGGATTAGTACCAAAGAAGACACAAGAGCAAGACCTACCTGAAGGGTCAAATAAACCAAGCCATTTTGAGGCCATGATGGAATCATTGGGAGCGGATAACACAATGAAGAAAAGTCGTTTAGATGCTCTTCAAGAAATTGTGATGAAGAGTAAGTTTTACAAGATGCAAAGAAAGGAAGCAAAAGAAGAACAAGAGTCTGAGAGAAAGAGATTGGATGCAGCTTTCGAAGAGTTATTCTCGTCTCATGCCATCGAATACGAAGATAAGAAACCCAAGAAGAAGAAAATTGATTTTAATGATCTCCTCTCTTCATTACGATCTGGTAAAGGGGAAGATGCAGAAGAAGATAGTGGGGATGAAGAAAAGGGAAATGCTGACGAAGACGAGGAAGCAGATGACTACGATCGTGTCATGAAAGAGATGATGTTTGAACCCAAGGTTCAGCCCTCTGACCGCATGAAAACTGCGGAAGAAATAGCAGTGGCGAACAAAGAGAAGTTAGAAGAACTGGAAAAGGCCCGGTTGAGGCGCATGAAGCGTTCCTCTATGGATGCCAGAGATCTTGAGGATCTTAAACAGACGAATAAGAGGAAGAGAAACGATGATGAGCTCGATGACATCGACTTCGGCAATGATCGAAGGAATAAAATGAAGCAAGTTCAAATGAACCAAAACAGAGTAGACGAGGATGATCAAGATTCAGAATTAAATGATGAAGACGAATTTGATAGTGAAAATGATATTGATGAGGAAGATGAGGACGAAATCGACAGCGATGAGGATGAAGAAGAAGAAGAAGACGATGAAGATCTGGAGGGAGACGAAGATGACTTGGAGGATGAAGATGATTTAAGTGATGATATCGATGATGAAGATGATATGGAAGATGAAGACGATGAAGATGATGCTGAGGAGGAAGAGGAGTTCCCTAAGAAACGCAATAGAAGAAGAAGAGGAAACGAGGGCGATGATAATGATTTGCCTTCCATTGAACCAGTTGTGAGAGAGCAATTTGATGAAATGCCTCATAAAATGCCCTGCCCTACTGATATCCATGCTTTTGACGATATGATCCATCAATACTGTCGGAGTTCTGATGATCGAATCGAGCTTGTTCGAAGAATTATCACTTGGAATAACGTTCATTTACCAGGGAATGAAGGGAAAGAAAATAAACGAGTTATTCACAACTTCCTCAACATCTTAGTCAAGTATTTCATTCGATCGGGCGATTCTATTCCATCCTGCAAGACAGAAGAGCAATTGCAAGACCTTTGGAAGGAGGTAAGTAAATTCTGGTACTCCTTTGATGCGTCAATCCTTATGTCTTTTTTGATTTAGTTAAACGCATTGACTGGGAACATATTTCAAGTAACACAAGATCTTCAAAAGAACGCAATTCCTTTATTATCGCGAAGTTTAAAGATTATTGACGACCAGTTTCAAAAATCTATTAGAGATTATCAAATTGGTCAACATTCATCCTGTCTTCTTTCTTTTGGGAAATTACTGTTTTTTCAATTAATTGCACATCTTTTCTCGGTGACAGATCTTGAGAATCATATTGTGAATATCTCCATATTGATCTTGACCCAGCAGTTGACACAATGTCCAATGAATAACTTGGAGGAGATTTATCTTGGAGTAATCACATGTCAGATATTATTATCTTCTTATAACTCATCGGAGACTAAAAGAATTATGCCTGAGGTCATCAGCTTCCTTTCATCGACTTTACTTTGTTTTGTTCCCAAGCTTCATACTTTATTCCCAGAGACCGCAGAGAGAGACAAATCTGATACCCTACAGTCAAATCTTTATTATAACCGGAGTTTTTATCAATCTTATAAGCATTACGTCCTCAACAACTTTAAATATTCTCAACTAGGACATGTTAGACAAAATTTAGCAAGTTCTGTGACAGGAGAAGATAGCAAAAAAGATAAAAGATCAACTGGAGAGATTATGAAGGAAGTATTCACAAACAGTAGCATTCAATGGAAGCTTTTTACACCTATTGACTCCTTAGATAACCGAGTTGAATTGGCAGAGCAGATCTTACTCCTTGTCTATCGTTTGATTGTTGATTACGTAGTACCTTATTATTCTTCATATAATGCTTTCCCTGAATTAGTTCATCCTCTTCAGCAGATATTACAGCAACTCGCTCCTCATCAATCACCTGTCTTGTCACATTCCCTGCAAGCTATTCATTATGAAGCATTGCAATCTATTATTCTATCCATTCAATCAGTTGAAGAAAATCGAAAACCGTTGCGTTGGAGAGAGAAGCAATTGAATACTGTAGAGGCAAAAACACCGAAGTATCACATCAACTATATCATCAAACGAGATAGAGAGGAATATGACCAAGAGAACAAAGAACGATCACAACTCAAGCAATTGACACGCCAATTGAAGAGAGAACAGAAGGCGGCCATGCGTGAATTGCGTCGTGATGCTGATTTCATTGAGCAAGAACGATACAAAGAGAAACAAGTAAAATTCGAAAAGCTGCGAAATGAGAGATTTAAGAACTTCCAATGGCTAGAGGAGCAACAGGCAACAATCAATGAACAAGTGAAGAAAGGAAAAGGATTGTTGAAAGGTGGAGGAAGCTCTGTCGCAAAGAAGCCTCGCATTAGACGATAAGATCAGATAGTTTTATTGAGTAGTGTGTCCTTTTTCGCCTCGAATGTTTAAATTAATATGATACAGTAATTATCCTCAATTGTCTGTCGTTTCTGATAATGTTGCAAGAGAATGAAGATTGAGCAAACATTTTACAAGAAGAGCTAAGAACGAATTGATTTTGAGATAGTTAAATGAAAGAAGAAACAGAAGAAAGAAACTATCACCACGAATGAAACAATAAATGACCTAAGTGGTTCGTCGCATAATGGATCTCATAACCCTGAGGCGACTTCGAGTAAGGCTGACCCATGATTCCTCCGTTACAGAAGAAGTAGTCAATGGTCTTGCTTTCAAACAAGGATCTCAATTCAGCAACACAATGCTTGACAGATTCTAGATCAGCGAGATCCATACGGAGAGCGAAGCAGCTCCCTTCACATCGAATACTTTGACACTTCTGGTTAATAATATCAACTGCCTTCGTCGCTTTTGCAGGATTTCGACATAAAATGATCACTTCACAACCTTGTAATGCCAAACTCTGAGCTGTTTCGAAAGGAGGGACCAGAACCTTCTAAGACATTTCCACATCCTCTGGCGATGGGATGTAATGGGAATAGACGATAAGCTGTTCTAAAGGTTTATTTGAGCTCTCATCAACGAATTTTAATCTTGTCGTTTTTGGAAACCCGGAATTTAGTTCATACATACTCCAGTCCTTACTCACCATCTTTAAGATTGATTTATCAGGTTTGGCTGATTTGTCCAGAGGATCGAATTTTGGAGTTTCTGTCAACTCTCGGAAAACACCCGGAGCATGCATACTTGATTCTCTTAGTCTCTCCAGAGGACTCTTCTTCGCACCTCCGAGAGGAAGAACCAGTGGCATCAATTTCTCTGCCATGGCATCAGTCGATTCAACTCGAGGTTTATGATGTGAAAAGTATTTTTCTTTTTCCTTTTTTTCTCCCTCCTTGACTTTTTCCTCATTAAAGGTTCGTTCTTCATCTGGTTTTGTGACAGCAGCAGAAGATGAAGGGTTAGAGCGGGCGACACTAACAGAGGTAGAAGCAGGTCGTGCAGGATTGTAAGGATAGTAATGACCATCAACATGCTTTTCGTCATTGCATGCTTTCCGAGTGCTTTGACAAACAGGGCAAAGTCTAGAATCGCGAACTTGATCGTTAGCCGACGGTAGATCAATCGGAAAACCGTCTCTGTGACGGGCATTCGTGCATTTCAGCGATCTCTTCAGACCTTTACAATAATTGCAGAAAGGGGAATTCGCTTTCTTTACAGGTTCGCCTCGAGGAGGACCAAAAAGACGAACTGTTGAAGGAGGTCGCGCAGATAGACCAGGAGTTGGCGCAAGTCGATTGATTTGAGTTGACTCGATAGGCTTTTGTCTCTTCACAGTATCCTCGTCAACAATATCTGCATCTATTGCCTTTCGCTTGATGGGCCTTGCCAAAGCGTCTGGCTCAATGCCCTTACCGTCCTTATGATTCGCATAAGGACAGTGATTCAGTTTCTTTACGCCTTTGCAAAATGAGCAGGGGACAATTGTCTTCGGCGGGGCCGGGGTTGGTTTCGATGCAGCCGTATCCTCTTCAATAACACGTCGTTTGATAGGTATTAATGAGAGGTCTGATCGATCTGATGCTTCTAACACAGACGGTTTAGCACTTGTCTCAGGGATCAATTTCGGTGCTTTCTCATATTCTTCTTTCCCCGTCTTTGGCTTTGGTGCAGTCGGGTTCTGCGCCTCTGATACAATAGTCGCTGCAAAGAGAAGAGTTATGAGAAAGAAGGAAGAGTCAATGCATATATGTCATACCTGTCAATACATTAAGACTATTATAAAATTTCCTGGATTTCCCTTTATGAATCACATTATCAATATTATCTAAAACAAACTTCTTATTGTCTGAAACAAATGCTAAATCAAATTTACGATTTGATAGTTTATAGATGTCCTGTATCGTATAATCACAAACATATTGTTGATGTTTTTCATCAAATTCAACGAATGCAGGATTCTCAGAGTTTACAACAGTTTCATATAATCTTAGGAATTTCCTTGTCTTGACTAATCCTTCTTTCGCTAATGGTTCATATTCTGGCAATGCATTTGGTGTTACTTTATACCAATTTTCATGATTATCTCTTAGCCATAATCCTCGATTGTCATCTTCTATACTTTGACCAAAGTCAATCGAATATCCTTCTACGTACACCTGTACTTTCAAATCTTCCAAATAATCAAATGACTCCGGAGGAATTAAATAAGCTTTTAAAATTGATAAAGAAGCTTGTGTTAAGAGCGTGCTGTCATTTCCTTCAACATCTGTCAATTTATAATCCTTTATTCTTCTCCAAACTTGTTGGTCTTCCGATGGCCAATGATAATCGGTAATAACCGCGTCGAATTTCGGGAATCGACATTTTGATGACCAATGCAAACGATAAAGGGATTTATCCAAAGAAAAGGTAAAAATAGAAATTTCATCTTTTGGTCGATACCCGATGTCAATCACATAGTCGTTTATAAAGGTACGAACACGGAAAATTTCTTCCTTCGACTTTAATATCATTCCGCTCAAAGCGAAGATGAGCGACTCTGGAGTAGAGGTCGGTTTGGGCCGAGGAAGAGCTTCTTCCATGACCTTTCCGTCATAGCTTGTAATTTCGAAGTGGGTGATTCTTCTGTATTCAGTGTCATAAAATTTATGAGGTTTTCCGCATCCTGAGAGAATAGCCTTTGTACTGTCCAAACAATTCGACAACTCTTCACGATATACATAACTTTCTGCAGTAGAGTTTACTTTAAACCAGATATGATTGTTTAGATTACTAATTAAAAATCCTGTATTTAATTCATTATTAATACAATCTCCAAAACTTAGTTCCCAAAGTATAAATGGAATTCGAACCTTGATTGATCTAAGTTTGCTACTCGATGATCCATGAAGGAAAGATAATTTAGCAAAGGCAAAATGATTATCGGATATTTTTGATTCTAGCGGATTTACATGTTCTTCATTACTGTTGTGTATTGTTGTATTTTCTAGTAAGTGGATTTTTCTTCCAAAATGTGCATCAGCAGGCTTAAACTGCGATTTTGCAGCATTTAAACATACTTCAAATATTTCACTATAGCTTTCTAACGCTGGTGGTACTAACTGATACAAAGTGCATTCGAAGTCTCGAACCCAGAATCCGGCTTCTAATCTAGCATCTTCAAAAATTTGCTTCTTAGTTTCTACTGAGCCATCATTCTCAAGACCGAAATTGTAGAACATCTCAGTGATAGGGACCTTCAAAGCAATCGCTCTGGTGGAGGATCCATCTCCTTTAGACTGAGGACATGGAATCAAATCACCTATGAGTAGAAAATATCTGGAAGGATCGATTTCGTCAATGAAAAACGCCTTTGATCGAATTCCAAACACATCACACACCCTGAAATTGGTGATTTTTCGATAATATTTGACGTGGAAAAGTTTCTCATCGTCGTCACTGATGTCGTCATTGTCAGTAAAATCGTTCTCACCTTCTCCTTTCTGCCCATTAATAGGCCAATCAAAATTTTCTATACCTTTAATATCCTCAAGAAAGGAGTACGGCGTCAGTCCGTGCTCTCCCGCCGCAAGGAGTCTCTGCTGCTGCTCAGCCGAAATCATTTTTCATAAGAGAAAGATGGATCAAAATAGGAACTAGAGGAGGAAAAGTTTGTGAATGAGTAAGATTTCAAAAGAAATTAATGCCTCTCAGAAGAACGTGAAGCGACCTAAGACTTGTGAGTGACAAAGCTAATTTGAATTCCAATTACAGAATGAGTGTTTGGTGTTCTGGTAAAGGAGAAAATTCGATAAAATGAATAGTCAAGTTTTCAATAAAACGGTATCTTGTAAAAAGCGCTTTTCCTAGACTAAACGTTTCAGTCAAATTGTTATAGGATGAATGTAAAAAAGTAAAGAAACTATGGGAGTTAAAGACAAGATAGATTTAGGCTCAGAAGAGGCGAATGTTTCTTCTGAGATGAGAAAACTTCGGGTCATGATTCATAATTTCTGTCGACTTGAAGATGGCACTCTCCTCAAAACAGTTGATTTACGAAGATATGGACTTGATGCTGGGCAAGTTATTACTAATGCTATTGTTCAAGAGTTATGTGGGGTTCACAATAAGATAGAGAATCTTCAGTTGGCTGGCTGCTCTCAGATTTCAGATGTCGGTCTCTGGGCGATTGCCAGGCATTTAGTTAAGCTGATCGTTCTTAACTGCACTGGTTGTTCGCAAGTGACAACTGTTGGAATCCGATCACTATCTTTGAGATGTTCTGATTTAATTGAGATGGATTTATCTTATTGTTATCTGCTGGATGATGTGAGTATGACTGTCTTAGCAGGAGGATCTTGGAAACTTCAAAAGCTGTCACTTAGAGGATGTGCTAAGATTTCAGACAATGGCCTTAGCCGTATTTCGCAAGGTCTAGGTGGGACGTTACTCAGTTTGAATCTTGATGGATGTCCCTCTATTGGAGAATTTGGAGATCGAGGACTGAAAGAGATTGGTACTCATTGCCGTGTACTGAAGGAATTGTCCATATCAAACGCTAAACGAATTGAAGATAGCGGGTTAATTGTTCTTGCGACAGGTTGTAATCAACTGGAAATACTGACATTAGCCGGATTAGAAAATATTACAAAAAAATCATTAAAAGCTTGTGCAGAATCATTTACTCAAATGAAAAAGTTAACTTTAATCGATAATAGGAAAATAATAGACAAAGACTTTAATGTCTTTATGAATAGTCCTTTGGCTCTGTCTCTTGCTCATTTGGAACTTCATTCATTTCAACAACTTACTGACAAAGGAATAGCTGCTCTTTGTCAATCATTTTCATCAAACATTCATACCCTTGCCTTCCCTGAATGCCATCAACTGACTGATTATTCCGCGATGATAATCTCACACTTTTGCAGTAATTTACGTTGCCTAGATTTTACCGATTGTGGGAAATTCACTGATGAATCATTGCACATGATATCTAAAAAATTAATATGTTTAACATCATTAAAATTAGATGGTAATAAATCTATTACAACAAATGCATTAATAAAATATTTAGGAAAAGAATTTGAATTTGTTGAAATGTCTAATACTTATTTAGGTTATTCACCAAAACCACAAGTAGAAAAATTAATACAATTAAAAAAAGAAATGATATTATATAATGCTAATGCAATTAAAATACAATCTATTGTACGTAGAAAATTTGCTGATCGTATTTATTGGGAAAGATATCGTGAAAAATTAATCTCTAAAGCAATACCAATATTTCAAGCCAGGGTGCGAGGTATAATACAACGAAAGAAGTATTATTATATTAAATATCAATTACATCGTATTAAAAATATTGTTAAAATTCAAAGTAAATATCGTTCTTATTGTGCATATCAAATTCGTATGAAATATGTAAATGAAAGAAATTATTTAATGTATTGTAATCGTTTAGCTAATTTAATACAAAGACTTTATCGTGGTATGAAGTCAAGAAAGCGAGTCAAAAAGATAAGAGCAAATCAAGCGAATGAAAGAATCGTTGAAGCAAGGAAACGTGCAGTAAAAGAAGTTAATGCGATTAAAATTCAACGAATTGTTAGAGGGTTTCTAGGTCGACGTGTGGCTTATAAGAAGTATTATCAATATCAACAAGAGCTTATTCAACAATCATTACATGATAGAACATCTAGATTGCTTCAACGTATTGTCGTTGGATTTCTTGGGCGATGTCGTGCTCGTCGTCGTCGGTTAGAGATTCTCCTCTATCAGAAGCAATGGCGGTGTGCTCGCGACATTCAAAGAGTCTTCAGAGGTCATAAAGCGAGACAATATGTCAATTATTTACGCAAGATGCAAGAATTGGAGAGGCAGAATCAGGCAGCTGCTGAGGTTCAACGTGTCTACCGCGGATATAGAGGTCGTTTACTCCACGCAGTCGCTGCAGCTCTTCGAATCCTGCGTCATAAGCAACAGTTTTGTGCTGTTGAAATACAAAGATTCCTACGAGGTTGTATGGGTCGTCATTATTTTAGACTTCATAAAGAGCGAGTTACTTTCAGACGAAGACAATTCAAAGCGGCAATCTCCATCCAACGAGTTTATAGAGGTCACAAAGGCAGAGAAGCTGCGGAGATTGAAAAAGAACTACAATCAATGGACGCGAAAGCTAGACCATTAATCAAACACCTCCAAGGGTTGGAAGAAAAAGCTATCGCAATGAGAAAGTTGATTTCTCGTCTTGAAAGTATGGAGAAGATCCTTCATGACAATCTCTTCGAGATAGAAAGAGAACTAGAACATTGCAATATGACAACGAACAAATATACTGATTCTAGTAGAATTAATGGGGTGCCTCAGAGATTCTTGACGAAATTCTTGAGAGTTCGGTTGAAAGATCATTTAGAACATGAAGAGGTTAGTCGTTCTTGTCTAAGTCCTGTACGGTCTCATCTTTTTCTTGTAGGAGGTACATCGAATCAAGTACAAGGAGTTGCAAGCAAAGCGAGCGGAATTGCGAGACATTGAGAGAGATATTCTTCTGACGCAGAGAGAGCTTATCCCTCTCACAACAGGATTGATCGCGGACGTTAAGCGCCGAAGGGCACAGTTCTTGCGTCAACTTGTATGGACCCGAAGAGACGCTGCTAAGAAAGTTCAAGCACTATGGCGAAGAGCACTGGTTCGCACTGCTTTATACGATCCAGTGAAGGATTATTGGGTGGCAAGAATCGATCGCGAACGATCGGATGAACCGTATTACTTCAACACATGGAGTAAAGAGATCGTCTGGAAGAAACCTTTAGCTTTCAATTATTTCGGACATTTTGAAGAATAATTGAAGCCTTTTACGAACTTATTGTAAGATATAAAATTGTACATAGTAACCACGAAGCAGATCGATAGTATTACTTAATATCCCATAAAATAATTATTTTACGATCAACTGCTTCTAATACAATCTATCGAATATCCTCCACTACGAGTACAACGCCCAAACTGTACTATCTATAAATTCAAGTGTTTGCGAGCATTCTCTAATATGGTTTTTAACTTCAGTGCAGAGTTTAGATTGCCAGTGATTTTCAACGATCCCTTCATATAAGAAAACTCAGGCGATAGCTTGCCTTCCGCTAATCCAATCAATGTCTTTTCATCACACTTCAGGACAGCATGTGGTTGTAACTTCTCAACGTCGTCAGCGTTCACTAATGCAACAGGAGGGAGCTCAGGGTATTTTGTGTTAATCAACCAGTATTTCTTGGTATTGTTATCAATCTTAATCTCGTATATGATTTTAGTACGAACTTTTGAAAGATCTTCTGGTTTCCTATGATAATTGTTCATGATCAGACAAAAAGATAAACATATTAATCTTACACTTGACTGAGATATGTCTTTAAATGATCGAAAACGAAATCAGACTGAGAAACAATCTCTGAAACTTTCTTTGTTTCAACTTCTTTCGTTGGTTCGACTGGAAGAGTAGCGTCAGGTGTCTTTTCCGGTGTTGGCGAGGATTTATTTTCTAGGGAGAGAGAATAAACAAAATCACATTCGTCATGTCAGTACACAGTTACCTTTTGCGAGAATCAAAGCTCGGAAAGCATCCGCTGGAGAGAATGGGTAGGTGTTATCCTTAAAGTCACGGATCTGATCGATGTTTGATTGAATGGCTTCAGCTGTGACTGTGCTTTCGTCAGATGCAAGATATCTACCAGCCGACCTTTGGAGGCGAACCTGACAAAAGAAATCAGAAACAAGAAGTCTAAAACTTATGAAAGAGTTTTACCTGAGAATACCAGCCTCCTCCCACCTCAAAACAGGTCCCAGTAACTTTAGAACTGTCATGAGCCAGATAGGTGACGATCGGAGCAACATGCTCAGCCTTCAACTCCTTCAACATATCTGCTGAAAGAACGGTCTCAGTCATACGAGAACCGGCGACTGGAACAACACAATTGACAGTGATGTTATGTTTCTCTCCTTCCTTGGCGAGTGTGTTGGTAAGTCCCAGAATGCCCATTTTTGCGGAGCTATAATTCGCTTGACCAAAATTACCATATAAGCCTGCACCAGAACCTATGTTAATGATACGACCATAGTTTTGCTGTTGCATAACTGGCCATACTGCATGAGAGACTTTGAATGTTCCGTGGAGATGAACTCCTATGACTGATTCCCATTCTTCAACCGTCAGCTTAGCGAAAGATTTATCACGCAAATTTCCGGCGTTATTGATCAAAATATCACATCTTCCAAACTGCTTCAGAGCTGCCTCTACAATCTTCTCGCCATTGGCAACAGAATCTGTGTTGTAAACTGCTTTGATTCCAAACTTCTGCAGATCGTAAGTGAGCTTTTCTAAGAACTTATCATTCAAATAAGTGGACAAAAAAAGATTGATTTAACAAACCTGCCGCATTTCCAACTTCAGCTTTCTGCTGTGCTGTCCCTGAAAGGGTTGCAAACACATCATTTATTAGTAAGTTGCAACCTCTCTTTGCTAAATCAAAGGCATAAGCTCTCCCCAATGCTCCTCCTGCACCTGTAATAATTGCAGTCTTTCCAACAAATGAAAGAGTCGTCATACTTTAATAATATTCTGTCTGGAATAGCTGTCAAGAGAATGAATTGGCACCCCTGTAACGTTGAACTTTGGCCAAGAAGACTTTTTAGGGGTGGCGCATAAATCGCACATTTCGCATACATTATAAAATGATGAATTCCGAAGAAGACAAACAAAGCAAAGATCCTTCATGGATAAACACAGAAATCAATGTAACGAAGTAGGTTCAATGTGGAAGGGGGGGGGGGGAAAAAATGAAGGGAAAAGCCTTTTGATGTATCTACCGGTCGGGGACTACTCTATTAATAACTTCAATAAAAGTATTCTAATGACTTCTAACTCTCCCATCGATATTTATTTATTTGAAATCAAGAAAGAAACCTGCGCAAAATTAAAATTTGAATTTTCAACATTGATAGAATTCAGAAATCAAAATACCTTCAAGATGAAAAGAGTAAGTAAAGCCATTGTTAACACAGCAGTGAGAATTACAGGTCCAAATGGGTCGTCCCATCTAAAAATCATAGATTGAAGAGGTTATATAGTACCAAGTTTCAAAAATTCTTCTAACCTGTCCGAATCTCGAGTTCGAATTTTCTCCGCGCGTATCAAATAAATTCTTAAGGCGTAGAAGATGAATAGTAAAGATATTGGCATCATTACCATGGCGAATAATTGGCTAAAAGCTATCAGAAAGTCATTAGAAACAAAGCAAACAAAGAATATAAAGCACTTACAACCACTCTTTGAGAAAGCTAAGATACCAATTGCAGAAGAAGACAACGTCACCGCCATCGTCAACCAATGAATAAAGGTTCTCTCGTTAGCAAAGAAAAGCTTTGGTTCAACTTTTTGGAAAGTAATATGCTCAACTCTTTGAGAACCTGCCCACTCACAACAAGTTTCTTGACAATCTGCACACCATTCATAACCACTCCAACCACTACTTGCATCCGGATCTTGAGGATGCAAATTAGGATTAGTGCGATGTGAATCTTCCTCTTCAGGTTGAACACGTGGCTTCAAGTCAACTTTAGCTTTACCCTTTGAATCATGAGGGATTAACTGTTGATAATAATCATTTGCCCCCGCTGCATGTTCCAACAAATTTCCAGCCCCGGATCGTGTAATACTATCAGATAAAGTGACATCATCAATCCAGTAAGGTACAGCACGAACTTCCTCCGGCATCAATACAGCACAACCATGAATAAACTTAGAAAACTTATGAACTTCTAATAATTTACCAGAATGAAGTAAATCAGATACCCATGATGGGGTCTTCGATTCATCCTCTAATTGTAATTTAATCTCAAGGACACCATGAGGGAAGCGCGTAATTTCATTTAACGGAACACTTTGTGTTGGGTCACGAAACCAACGTTTACCAGATAAGGTATCTGGTGTACGTTCAGAAATCATACATAAATTAGTATCTAATGAAACACGTACAGTAGCATCAAATGGAATTTGGAAAGCTGTACGCATATACTGTGTGCGTACAGTAGGAACTAATTGTTTGCTGTTAATTGCTTGGATAACTTCCCTAGCAAGTTTAGTGTAATCACGAATATCTTCTTCCGATTTCCCTTTCTGCTTTAATTTTTCAATTTCAGCATCAAGATCAAATTTACCAGCTAATAATGGTAAAACTTGATTTTCTTTAATTGTAAATCTTTCTTTTACCGATACTTCTCCAGTCCATTTATCTTGATGTGTTTTCCTTTCAACAAAAACAACATCTGGAGTACCAGCGCCATACCAACGAAAACGTAATGCAATTGCACCAGGTGATTTTTCTAATCTTCCCTGATATAATTCCATGGAATAATTATCTAAATAAACAGAATTAATTAATTGTGAATCAGTTTCACCATCCATTGTCTTTTGTAAGAAGACTGGTAAATGTTGTAACACGGTATACTTAATTGCAGAAATATCTTCTGTATGAACCCAATATTTACGAGTAGATCGCACAAAGTCTTGTTTAGCATTGTCATTCGCTTCTTTCTCTTCATCACCACGAAGCTTACTGTAAACTCGACTCATTGAGACTAAAACATCAGAATAATCTCCTCGAACCCACGACTGGTCATGTAAACGGGCAAGGTAAAAAGCACGACAAGGATTAGGTAATCTTCGATCATGTTTCTTCAAGATCTTATGAAAGCCCATAAAGTTCAGGTTCACAAACTTCTCTAATCTATTCGACAGAATATTAGTAAATTATGTGAAGAAGGTTGGTGCAAAAGAAACTAACTTTAAGAAGTCTTCGCCGGACTTCTCCACTTGTTGTTGTAGTTCGCGGCTTTGCACTTGATTGCCTGTTATATCGGACACGGTGATCTGTCTTTCCACATCAGATAAAACCTTTCGGATATCTTGCACTTGCTTTTTAGTAAATTGTTCAATCTTTCTCATTTCTTGTTCAAGAAAAGCAAAGAATTGTTCTTGGGAGATTTGTTTGCCTGCAAGTGGCATTCCTGCTGCATTCGTCGGGCGAGGTATACTCAAAGAAGTGGCTAAAGAGTATAATACCAATAAAAAAGCATGATTAAGTCCAAAATACCGAATTACCTTTGTTGTTTTCTGATGGCATGACCAAATGGATCTCTTCCAGTTCTTTGATCATTTCCTTCAATCTATCATAATCCAAATAGTAATGCTGCCATTCTGGCACTTTTTGTGAGTTCAAGTACTCTCCGTACTTCATATTCTAATATAATTGATAGTGTAAAGGCTCGTTGTTGCTTTCGAATGTTGGTATGATTCCTATTAACAATTGATCTTGAATGATTGGCATAGCGAGGGCAATTCCTTTGGAACAGCGGGGCATGGGCAAACCCCAAGGGAGCTGTATTTTTGTGAGAAACTCGAAGATTCGAATTTCGTGATGAGAAAGCAATATGACTAATTATTGGCTGAAGATAAACTTAAACTCATTTAGCCTCACATGTTAAGAATAGTAGTACAATCGCTCGTTGACGAATCATAACTAAACTAACTCACTAACTAACCTAACCTCTGACCTAACTTCGTATACAGATGAAATGATCAAAATTCAACAAAAACAAAACAATAACAATAACAATCATACACAATTCAACAATTAGAACCTATAGATCACAGATTATCTGTTTAGATCCAAAAATCCTCTTTTTTCTCATCTGGTCCAGGTGTTCTGACGCCTAACTCACTGTAGTACAGCATTTTTACCTCAATCTCTTGCTTACAATCTGCCGGATTTGGCCAAACCTATAAAGAATGGAATTAGTCAACGTTTAAAATTCTCCTGATCACCAACCTTGCACGTTTTAAAAGGAGGAGTGTATAAGTGCAAGGTTATAGCTAACTCCTCTGTAGCGCAACCAATCTTGTGGTATCCTAAATAATTATCCATGTAATTAACTTCATTCGGTGAAGTAATGTATTCAAAATCAAATTTCATCACTTTTGTCTTTTCGCCATTCTCTTCCACTTCTTCCATATGATATCTTGACTCCTTCACACCACTGCGCAATGTCTTCACAAAACAACCATCGCATGGATGATCATGAATTTTGGATTCCTTTTTTGGATTCCAACACATTAATATCAACGAAAAATTTATTCCGTCACCGAAAACGAAGTTTCTGGTATACGGCATATCAGTGTCAACAAAGACATACTTCTGCAATTCTTTCTCACTCAAGTAGGTATTGTTCAAAACTTGTTGAATCAATTCTTTACGTGTCGGCCAATCTTCAGGATCTGTTTCTCTAAAGATGCGATTTAACGCCGAGATCAAGCAAGTGAAAGTAATGCATTTACAACACTGCTTCTTTTTAGGGCTTTCCAATGTTTCAGAGACATCATCCACTTCTATTGTACGAGTATCAAACGCAGAATGATCTGGTAAACCATCCATACAATCCATACTCAACATTTGTTGAGCTCCAAGTACTTTCAAATATTCCATTTTAACGGTAGTTTTTGTGGGTTGTTCGAATAAAATCAAAACAGTTGGGATAATAAAATACCAATCAACACTTTCTTCAAGAAATAAATAAAGAGAGAAAAGTCACTCCACTGCTGCTTTCTCTCGCCCTTTTCAGGGTTTCCAGTTATTCTTGGTGTTCAAGAGTCTTATTCTCACTTCAATGAGAAAATTCCGGGAATTTAACTACTTTAGGAGGAAAACAGGAAGAAAAAACGAGGAAATTGAAAAAACAAAGTCAAAATTACTTTCTGCACAACATAACCACTCCATATTTACAAAATATAATCAATTAAAGATACTTAGAGATGTGGCAGCTTTAATTCTTCTCTTAATTCAGATATTACTTGGAAAATCTCTTCCCAACTCATCGGGACTTTCTTCTTACTTATCGGACTTTTTAATGCTCCAACAATCTGAAGAGCCAATCTTTGATAGCCAACCATAGCAGCAATTTTGATACCAATCGAACTCATTGCTGCCGGATCTTCCCCGATCTCAGCTGCTAAAAACTTCACTCCCTCCTCCTCATCGAATCTATTCGCTTCATCCGCTTCTACCTGTAAGGTTTCAACTTGTTCTTTCGTCAATTGTGCGATAAAAGCAGATGCTATTTTATTTCTTAGAACTTTTCTTTCTCTTTCGATTCTCCTTCGAGCCTCTTCAATCGCCTTAGCTGCAGAATCTTCAACAACGCGAGCTTGAAGATCGCCATAATTCTCAATAATTCTTTTACACAACATTTCTATCGCAGCTTCAATGTTAGGATCACCTCGAAAGGTTTCAGGAACATCTTCGGGTAAAGCCGCATTACATTCGGCAATGAACAAGTTATCTGCATAATCTGGATGCAAAGGAAGAGTTTCCTGTAACTCTTTCGCAGACTTTGCATTGGGAAGATCTTGCTTATTAGCAAAAACAAGTAATGGCTTCCCAAGAAGAAACCGATTAGTAAGAGTCGATTCGAAAAGTGTTGACGTTTCTTGAAACTTCTCGTCTGTTAAGGAGGAATCGATAACATAAATAATTCCATGAATGTCGTGATAATATTGATCCCATATATCTCGAATCTTTTTGCCTCCTCCTAAATCATAAAATCGAATTGTCATATCTTCTCCGAACATCATACTCGAAGGGCGGAAGCCCAACGTTGGTCTAATCTTCTCGTGGAATTTCCCTTGTAAGATATTAACAATAGAAGTTTTACCACTATCTCCATTTCCTAAAACAGCTATTTGAATACTTTTAGGTTGAGACTTCTGTTGAGCTTTTTCTTCAATGATGGGAACGGGAGCAGGTTCTTTTATTGTATCAGGAATCAAAGCGTCCTCAACTTTCATAGACTCCAGCTCTTTCACCATAAATTCAAGAACATTCTCAGGCTGAAGAACTGCTAAACGGTTAACTAACTTCGCAACCACAGGACCTATGGATGTCGCAAGAAAAAGCTTCAATTCCTTCTTTGGCTGATTATGTTTTCCTATTGGGAGCTCTATTTCCTTATTCTGCTGGACACATTGCAAATATTCAATCATTGATGTTGCTATATCTTGTGGTTGTAAAAGGAGTAAATGTGTGATGCATTCCCCAAGAATAGGATCTATTTTTTCTAAGAAATATCGATAAGTGGATTCTTTCTTCTTTTGTAATCGCGATGTGGGTGCAGGAATCGTTGATGTTGTATTGCTTGCTCGTATTTGACGAATAGCCTTCATTCCATAAGGCGGCGACCCAATCATGCCAGCCATTTCGTTCTATCCTCGTTTAGATTAGAGTCTCGATCTTGTGTGGAAGAATTTGAAACTGCTGGTGACCGTTTTGCTCTAAATGAGATCTCACAAAACTCGATTATTGTCATTTTCGAGAATTTTATTTCTTTATTTTTTCAAACTTTGAATTTTGAAAAACTTCTTTGTGGTGAACAGAACAGAACAGTGAATGAAGTGCTGCCATCATTTGCAATTGCACGAAAAGCGAAGTTGGCAATTAGTGTGTTTCAGGATACAAATACGATCTAACTTGATATTCCATTTACACTTCCATCCCTTATCCTCTCATTCGTCATAACTTCAAATATCTTCTTAACTTCATTTAGAGTAAGTCATTTTATTTCTGCGCTGATTGCTTTAAAGATTCATTGAGATTCATTAGGATGAGCGCAATTCCTACTACCATCCCCGGCCAACGCACATTGGAGGAACATGATCCAGTGTTATTTGATTTGATCGAGAAGGAGAAACACCGTCAGTGGTCTGGTCTTGAACTAATTGCTAGTGAAAACTTCACCTCCAAGGCTGTCATTAGCTGCTTAGGATCAGCCTTAACGAACAAGTATTCCGAGGGTTATCCTGGCAAGCGCTACTACGGAGGAAATGAATTCATCGATCAAGTTGAGAATCTTTGCATTGAACGAGCTCTCCAAGCTTATGGTTTAAACGGTGAAGAGTGGGGTGTCAATGTCCAGCCATACTCTGGCTCTCCTGCCAACTTCGCCGTGTATACTGCTTTACTGCGCCCACATGATCGTATCATGGGATTAGATTTACCATCAGGTAATATTCTCCTCTCGACTTCATTCTTGTAATTTTCTCTAACTTATTTTTTACTAGGTGGACACCTCACTCACGGATTCTACACCTACTCTAAAGCTGATAATCAGCGCAAGGCTGTCTCTGCCACCTCTATCTATTTTGAATCATTACCTTACCGCGTTCATCCTCAAACAGGCTATATCGATTACGACGCCTTAGAGGCTCAGGCTGCTTTGTTCAAGCCTGCTTTGCTCATTTGCGGTGGATCTGCTTACCCTCGTGAATGGGACTATGCTCGCTTCCGAAAGATTGCTGACGAGAATGGATCCTTATTGATGATGGATATGGCTCACATCTCTGGGTTGGTTGCAACTGGTGAAGCTGCCAATCCTTTCGCCTATTGCGACATCGTTACCACAACCACTCACAAGTCCCTTCGTGGACCCAGAGCCGGTGTTATCTTTTTCCGCAAAGATGCCCGTAATTTCGAGACTAAAATCAATGCTGCGGTCTTTCCTGGTCTTCAAGGAGGTCCTCATGTTCATCAAATCGCTGGTATTGCCACTCAATTAAAGGAAGTTGCCACACCTGAATTCAAGGAATATGCTAAGCAAATTCGTACCAATGCTCAGGCATTAGCTGATCAATTAGTTCATGTTCACGGTTATACTTTAGCGACTGGTGGGACTGAAAATCATTTAATCCTCTGGGACTTGAAGCCACAGCAAATCAATGGTGCAAGAATGCAAACTGTATGCGATAACTGTTCTATCACATTGAACAAGAACGCTGTGTTAGGTGATAAGAGTGCTTTAACTCCTGGTGGTGTTCGTGTTGGAACTCCAGCATTAACTACAAGAGGTTTAAAGGAAGATCATTTCCGTCAAGTGGCCGATTTCTTGCACGAAGCTGTTCAACTCGCTGTTGCTTTGCAGGCAACCTCTGGAAAGACCTTGAAGGAATTCGAGGTTGCTGTCAAGGCGAGTCCTGAAGTCAAGGCATTGAAAGTGAAAGTCCAGAAGTTTATCACCCAGTTCCCTATGCCTGGATTTGATGTGGAGACCATGCGATACAAGGACATCGAGGCATAAATATCTCGAATTTAGAAAACCAGTTTCCTCTTCTCATGAGAGTCCTAATCTATACAAACCCCTCGCTGCATGTATTATGTAGAAGCAGCATTTTCTCTCTTGTTATGTCACTTTTTTGCCACAATAAAGTTAAACAAAGACTTCTTCTGTACCTCTCAATATGTAGATCTCTGATCGAGCTAATCTTTGCGCACCGAATCTCCTTCATTTAAGATGGTCTTTATTGAAAATTAATAAGGCCAAAAGAAATAAATAAAAACACAAATATCCTATCAATCTACTTTTTATACCATCTAATCTTTTCGTGCGATTATTTCTTTCCTCCAAATAAAAGTGAAGCTCTCTTCTTCAACTTTCCAGTATTTTTTACATCAACAACGGGCAGCTTTTGATTTACAGGGGAATTGCTGATAGAACTTGCTCGTTGCACAAAGCTCTCACGATCTCGAATCCGAGGACTGCAAGCAGCAATCTTATTCAACCAAGATGCTTTATTCAAATCATTTTCACCTTCCATCCATCGTATGTACCAATCTTCTGTATCAGTCTGAATCTGAAGTGTTAAGTCACCGTTTTTATCTGGACCGTAATTCAAGACTATGATCTCGTCACATTTGATAGTTCCTCGGGAATGATCTAAACTATGCTCACTATCATAGTAATTTAAAACACCTTCTAACAACACCATATAACGTGCTTTAAATTGCGATCCTCCAATTGAAATAAGCTGACTTGCTTGCTTCATAACCCACCCAGCATGAGAGATGTGAGGCTTTGCCATACGAATCGAAAGACGAAATTCTCCTTTACCAGGTGTCTCGACTTCCGATAACGTTTTGGGCTTTCCTTTCTCATCTCGAATTGGAATGGTGTAGGAGTCGATGGGAACTCGATGCAAATCAAGAATTCTTCCTTCATATAAACCTGGGTACTTAGATAAAGGAAGTACGGTCTATAAAGCAAAGGTTAGAGCCGTAGCCAAGAAAGAGGAAATCGTTCTACCTGTCCTAAGAAATCATCAGACGTGAAATTATCCTTGTCCATCAAAGTCAGTACCAGAGAATCATTACCAGTCGCATTAACTGCAAACAAATCTTCGTTCCATTCGGGATTTAAAGTTGAATAAATCACCTTCGAACGGAATACAGATACGGTGGATCCTACGGGAACACCTTTTCCCGGCGAAGTAACTACAGGCACAGACTCAACATGTAATAAAACATATGGATCAGATGTGCTGACATCTCCAACGTTGATGTCATGTGCACTCTTTAAAGAAACAATAAATATTTGCTTTCGAGATTTTAACAATCGTCGATATTTCAATTTTGCTCGTACTATTAATAAGAATTGAACGATTCTGAACAAGGCTGTCGCTTTACGTGCTTCACGTTCGTCTTTTTCATTTTTCAATTGTTTTACTTTTCGCCTCGCCTGTTTTATTCTCCATCTTGATTGTACCTTTAACGCTGCACCTTCTTCTAATAGCTTCTGTCTTTCGATCTTCAATCGATTAACTTTGTCACGAGCTTTCTTAATACGCCAATTTGATTGTACGATGATTGCACATCCCTCCTCACGCAACCTTTGTTTTTCAGCCTTCAACTTTTCCACTTTCTTTCGAGCAAGTCTGGATCGATATTTTGATTGCAATTTTCGTGCCATAGCTTCTTCCATTAAACGCTGTTTTCGAAGTTTAAGTATTCTTACTTGTTCACGAGCCTTTTTACCTCTCCAAGCATTTTTCAACATTGTCGCAGCTAAAACCTCTGCCTCTTTTAAACGACCCGCTGCTAATGCTTCTTTAAAACGCTTCTTTACAGCTCCCTTCGAGAATACAGCAATGGCCTCCTCCTGTTGCGATACCTTCGCAGAGGCATCTGCTTCTCGGGCTTCCTCTCTTCGTTTATCCGCCAGACCGCTTGCAAATAGATTTGCTGCAACATTACTTTGTTCAACATGTTGCTGCTTTTCTAGTTCTTTTGCTTCCTCCATCTTCTTTTTACCCATATCTTTCGCCATCATCGCGCCAATTGCTTCAGCGTTCGATGCATTGATCTCCTTAGTTAGCTCCTTCGCCTGTTCAAATTTCTTCTTACTTAAATCATTTATCATTAAATTTGCTGCGAGTGACGCGTTGTTTGCTGCAACAGTCTCCGTACCCATGGGATTAGTAACAGTACTGTATTCAGATTTAGTTGGGAATTCACTAGGTCGGATGATGGTCACAATGTTTGAAAGTTCGATCTTTTTAATCCAATGACCTTTCAAATAACTTTCCTCTGAAAATCCAGGTGGAACTTTAAATTCAAAGAAGTTAAGTCAATTCAATTAAAGGGGATTATGGGCTCTTGAAGCTTCTTACCTTTAAATATAATCACAGGACCACCACCATATAAACGAAACAGATACTGCCAAACTGCCTTTGAAATTGGTCGATAGTCCTTTTTATGCTTCAAACCTTTTCTTAATATGTCTTGATGCTCTTCTAGGAGAATCTCGTTGTTGATTGAAGAGGGAACTTTCGGAGAAGTCTTCGTCGCAAATTCAATCCAAGCTGCATGCCAAATAGAACTTATCACATAACATTCATCATGAGGCTGAAATCTGGTCAGATCATGAGCAGAGACATAATCTAACTCTTTTTTTGGGAAGTGTTGTTTTGGGTAGTCGAATTGAACCAACTCTCCCGTTACCTCGTAATATGCCTGCACCGGAGGAGAGCTTGCGCAGCAACCCATCCTCTCAACTATGATATCCTTAGTTTTTTACTTTGTATTATTTGAGATCTTGACCTCGAACTGCAGACGGTTTCACTGAATGAAGCCTCTGAAGATTATTACTGTGCGAGAGATCTTTTCCTCCCTGATTGTAGTAAAGCGCTTATTTTTCGCATAGCTGTGTAAAAAGCGCTTTCCAATTTCTCTTGAAAATTTGGCGAAACCATCCACAAGTTAGCTAGAAGTTTGCTCGAAGTTCGACCAATATTAGTGAAAGATGAGCAAGAAATATTTACTAAACCCTGCTTTGAATAGCAAAGCATCAAACTCGTTGGATATTTTACCAAAGCAGTCGCAAGAATTCACTAACAAGCAATACTGGAACCAATTCTTTCAAAGGTTGGATAATAAAGCATTCGAGTGGTATGGTAAAACAGAGGACATCTTCCCTGTCATCTCACAAAACCTTCACTCAAAGAGTAAAATTTTGATGATTGGTAGTGGTAACTCTAATCTCTCGAGTGATTTATATGATTCGGGATATCATGACATCACTAACGTTGATTATTCTGAAGTTGCTGTTGAAGAGATGAAAAGAAAGAATCAAACAACGCGCTCTATGATGAAATGGGATTTAGGTGATGTTACTGATTTGCATGGTTTATATACGAATGAGTCGTTTGATGTGGTGATTGATAAAGGAACTTTAGATGCGATCTTTAGTGAAAATACACCAGAATTACGTCAAAAGACTCTCCAGATGTTTCAAGAGATTGAACGAGTATTATCAAATAGTGATGGAATGTATATTTTAATTACTTTAGCTCAAGATTTCATCTTAGAGCTCTTGTTAGAACACTTCACTCATCCTCAACAATCCTCTCATACTCGATCAAGTTGGAACTGTGAAATCTATTACCTTAACAAAATTTTTACTTCTGCTCCAAACTCTTCTTCTTCATCATCTTCTTCGTCTTCCTCGGCAAAAGGAGGTAATTCCAGTCCTTTACAGCCTTTCTTGTTCAAGTTTACTAAAAGACATGCAAGCACTGTCTTCCATAAATTCCAGAATCCTTCAGATTCAACGAACAGCACTTCTCTATCACTTGCTTCTTCGCAATCGGCTGTGGCGAAGGTATACATGGATGCAATGGGCAATGATGACGGTACAGGAAAATTCATTCCTATACAACAGATTACTTCCTATATTCAACACATTCAAGAATTCTACCTTCTCAAGCACTCGCTAAGCTCCTTTGAAATAGGAAAATTTGAAACATTGCACTTTTGGAGCACAAAAGATAATCAGAGCAACGCCAAGAATGATGGCAACACTCTAACCCAAAGTGATGCCACGGCCACCATCCCTAGATACACCCTCTACATCCTTGATGCAAGTGCTCAAGGAAAGCTATCCATGGCAGTATTTATCATTCCTTACGGCCGGGAGTCTGATTATCAGTTCACGAATAAAGATGGGTTGTTGGACATTGCCTTCCAGGCAAACTGCCAAAGATTGATCGCTGTCAGCTGTAATCGTCCTTATCCTTATCCTGAGATGGCTACTCTTCAAGATGAATTATCACCATTGATTTTATCCATGCGCTTGTCGAAGATGACAGAGGATGAAGTGATTCCTTACATGGCAGTCAATCAAGATAATTCATGGGAAGTGATTGCTCAAGGCGAGTCGAAGCTGTCGGGCATTTATATCGTAGAAGAACAAAGCGATGAGAATGATGAAGATGAAGACAACAAAAATAATCGCACTGGTGTTTATAGACGATTGATCTTCCTTCAAAATCAACAATTTGTTCAAACGGAAGTTCATCTCATCTCGCCTAAACCTATCACCCCAGCAGTCACCTCGAACAAAAAGAATGGCAAAAGCAAGGCTAAAGCTAGCACTACTGAGACTATTGTTGCCACATCCACCTCGAGTTCTGCTCTAGTCTTCGATTATTCATACCTAGACGATCATCATAAGGGTTTCCTCCTCTCCTTATGTCTCAGTAATTCCCTGATCAACAGTGTCACGCGGCCACTTGCTTCTGTTGTAGATCGAAGAAACCATGATGGTACTTGTTTGGTGATTGGGTTAGGAGGTGGTAGTTTGCCAATGATCTTTCAAAAGTACTATCCTTCTTTATCAATGACAATCGTTGAAATTGATGAAGTTGTATATGATGTTGCGAAAGAATACTTTTCCCTCTCTCTTAACCCAGCCCTCCACACTGTCGTTATCGAAGAAGGAGTAAGCTTCATTCAACGTGTTTCAACTACTTCAACCTCCGCTGTTGAAGATGCTACAAGCAAGCTATCGCTCGCTGATGGAACAAGCAAAGAAGAGCAAAAAGAAGAGAAGATTCCGATGATTTCTTTGCCCTTGCAGTATGATGTCATAGTGATTGATGTTGATTGCAAAGATCCTTCTTTAGGTCTTTCAGCACCTCCAAAAGAGTTTATCACGAATGACACCCTTCGTTCCCTTTATTCTTTGCTCTCGCCTCAGAGAGGAATGTTGCTAATTAACACTGTCGCTCGAAACAAGGCTCAGTTGAACACGTTCATTGACCGTCTGAAAATCATTTTCAATGTTTCGCCAAGTGAAGAAGTGTCTTCTGCTGCTCTTACAAGAGCTGCTGAGAAAGGAGGTGCAGATCAGGAGTGCGAAGGAAAGATTATTCAACTTCAAGCAAGCAGTGAGAATGTAAATTTATGTATTATTTGCTTAAAGAATGGCTTTATGCCGTTTGTTGGCGCATCAGCGGACAGCAGTGGAAGTAAGAAGAAGAATAAATCCAAGAGCAATCAGAATAGCAATAGCAAGGCTTCCTTTACAAAGAACCAGCTCGAAATCAAACTACAAGTATCAGTGGAGCAATCGCTCCAACAAGTGTTATCTGTAAGTCTTTCTATTATCCTTGTCCTTCTTCCTCATACTTGTTGTTCTTCTTACCTTGTTTAGAATATTCGAGATCCTCACGATTCTTTACAGCTGAAAACTTTTATTGAGAAATTTCACATTCTCTGATATAATATGAGGATATGATACTAGCATGACAAAAGATCACTGAATTCAATCAATCGAATAGAGACACAGAAAGGCTTTATTTACTTCATCTAACATTGAGTAAATTAAATATGACAAAAATAGAACTACTTTTAATACGACACATACGAAACAACAACGATGATGATAATAGATGAAAAAGAAAAGATTGTCACTCACTCGACACGTGGCTTATGAATGAGCGATAAACCAGGATGGAGACGAGACTAAGCAGATTCGATTGAGTGCACAATCCTCTCGATCTTCAAGTGTATTGACAGGAAGAACGATGATCGGTTGTTTTTCATTCCTCTCTTCCTCGCTTAGGCCCATTCTCTCGAAGGCACTTGTCGGAGCATTGTCTTGTTGATAGAGAGAATTGGACTCTGTGTTTGTGTTGTTATTCGCAGCAGTAGGACTGGTGCCTTGAGAGAAGGTCGGTGTGTTACCATGCACTGGTTGATTACGATTCTGAGGAAATTGTAAAGCATTGGAGAGTAAGTACATCGGATGAGAATGATTCGCTGGAATGAACACCGGACAATTGAAGGTATCTTCTTGCAAAAGACTTTGCTCTTCTAATGAAGTATATACTCGAATCACCACATCCTACCAAGTATTGTTAAAATTCAGAGAAGATCTTATGTTATGACTTTCACTTACCGATCCGTGTGGCGAAACTGCATGAAAAGGCATAAACTCCATCATATTCGAACGAGCACTGAATAGAGCATTCATAAAGGTAATATTTGTTAAATGCACATAGCATCCCATCGATCCGGTAATATAAACTTGATCGTAATTTGCGACAAATACCGACGCTATACTCATCGCCTCAGCTAGAGTGTTACCGCTAGCCGGGTCGGTATTAGAAGTATTTACGGCCACAGGACTGCGCACAGTCTGTTGCTGCTGCTGCAGTTGCTTCCTTGATCTTCTTGGACTTGAAGATGCGTTAGGCGAGAGAGATGAAGGGGGAGGCACAGGATGAGCTGTTTGCAATAATTCTTGCTGATGTTGATAGTAATAATAGAACTGCTCTTGTTGATGTAGGATTAAAGGAATGACCTCATAATGAAGGAAGACTTTATCAACAATCGTATCCGTTTTTAATGCGAAAGTTTCCCTCAATGCATAGAACAAGCCAGAAGGATTGTAGAGCAAATACAAAGAGATGTTAGAAGGTTTGCCATCAATCAACCACTGCCATAACATCTGACGTTGTTCAAGTATCGTTTGATGCCATTGATCCATTGAACAATTTACCACAGAGGTAAAGATAGAGTCATGATAATGTAGCCAAATCGACGGAATGCACTGTTGAGAGAGTTGGATCATACAATTCAAATAAAGACTGTGAATGATGTCAGCTTGTTGATGCATCAACATCTCTGTAGTCATTGAAGGCAAAGGTGAGGATACCGACGAAGATGTTGCATTTGGACGTGATTGAAAGTGCAAATGATGTTGATATAAGAAAGGATGTTGCAGGTAAAACTGTTGGAAATATTCAATCCATGTATCATAAGATGAATAGTTATGAAGGAAGGAAAAGAAATACTTCATCATAATTGAATAATATTTATTAAATTGATAAATCTCAAGAAGTAAGAAAGCCCATAAAGAATCATATTCACGTGATTGAAATCGTAAGATAATTCTTTGTCCAAATCTTCGACGGTAATTACTTCCTCCAACAACACTGCTTCCGCCACTTACACTTCCCCCTCCACCGCCACCTTTATTATTACTACCGATCTTCATATCCGTTAAAGAATGTTCCTTCATTTGTTTCATGGCCTCTTTGTTGTTCTTCCATGAAATCTTTTGGATTGAAGAGAGTTTGCGGTAGAATTGATGTAATGACTGTTGAATCAACAGAAAGAAATGATTTGAGCAAAAACTCTTCATCTGTAAGATCTGATAATAGTAATTCGTCTTCAACGTGGTCCCAGAAGATGTTCCGCGATGATGGGCAGCTGGATTAGTGCTATGAGCTGAGGCCGTTGCAGCACTTGGACGGCGACTATTATGGCCACTGTTTGGAGCAGTATTGTCTGAGGATTTTTGAGCCATATTGCCACTTGAAGCGACACCAGCAGTTGCGGAATTATTTGAGGGAACATTATAATGAGGGGTGGTGGCTTCATCATAATGATTATTTTCAATGAATTGTTGGATTGCCGATTGATAAATCGATTCTTGGCTAATTTGTTGAACCAAATAAAAATATTTTATAAAGAGAAAATTAGGATTGATGAAAAGTAAATCACATATTAGATTCTCATTCTGATGATTCTTTATAACATGTTTAGGAGAGGATTTAAGAGCCGTAGATCGTCTTGAATTCATCACACTTTGTTCTTTCTGCTTGGTTTCTTGATGACTGTTGTTATCATATCCCTTCTCTTTAGCATCTTTTTCTTCGTTATCCTCATCAGCCTCTTCGTCGGCCGGCTCACTTTCATCCTCGCTATCTTCGTCAGCATCTAATTGATTTTCTGGATCCTCTGCGTTATCATTAAACAACAGCACCATTTTTCTTAAAAACTCTTCAATCTCAAATAACTGGAAAGTGCTTGGGATTTTAACTTGATTCAATAGTAAGTAACGAAATTGATAGTTTAAAGATAAAGGTGAGAAGAAAGATTGTAAAACCAATTTAATGAAGTGATAATCCTTACTCCCACCGAATCCTGAAGCAAGAATCGAAGAAGACGATAACTTACTATAGTACAAAGAATACAATAAACTATGTATCATCTTGTTCTCTGATAGGAATGCAAGGCTCTGTTGAATAAGTTCTTGAGGAGTTTTCGTCTGAAATGAGTTATTCGTTGAAGAATTATTATTTAAAGCATTTAAGACAGCAGCATTATTATTCACTTGCATAAACCTTTGATAATCATGATAGCGCTTGACTTCATTTTCTACCACTAACATAAGTTGTTGAAGGAAAAGATTTTCCATCATCTCAATTCCTTGTAATAAGCATTCTGTTGAAGATAAAAGACTTAATACAGTTGATTGATGCGGGTAATTATTGATCAATACGGACGATGTACTGCCAATAACTGTTAAGGTGGTGACGTACCGGTAATAATATAATATTGAGAAATGACTGAAAATAAATAGATATCTCATTCGAGAGAAAAGCAAATGAAGGCAATCCGCATAAATCTCGTGAATTTGTTGAATTGTTATTGTGCTTGAAACATCGTTACCAGTTTGCAAAAGAAGAAGCAGAGATGAAGTGCCTGTCGCGTTGCTTGAGACAGAAGCCGCTGTGGATGTTGTTAATGTGTATTGCTGTTGAAGAAAGTAATAAAACTTGGAGTATCTAGATGAAACTACAATACTTCCAGCTGCTGCTGGAGAAATTCGTAAGACTTCATCCTTCGTCAACGTTACGGCAGAGATCAAAGATGAAAGCATCAACAAAAAGAAAGCTTCAGAGAAAGCAAAATGATAACTTCCAAGAAAGTCGCTGGATATTGGCAGAACCTGAGAAGATGAAGAAGATAGCTCTATATCTTGGTGATAGAAATATTGCTCTGGGAAATATCGATGAAATGACTTTGATGGTATATTGACAAAGATCTTCCAGTTTTTACTTAACAATCGCTGATTCAATTCTTCCCACCCAATCGAAGAAAATCTTTGTAATGCGCCACTCCATCCAGAGAAATGGTGACTATTAGTTAAATAGTGAGGTAGCATAACGGTGCTGTTTGTTGAGAAGGAATTTCCTAACAGCGTTAAATTAAATAATCTCTCACTTTGGGAGCTTTCCTTGTTGGAGCTTAAACTGCGAATCCAATCTCTATCGAGATGATGGAACTGGTGCTGCAAGAACAAGATCAGCTGATGAGGGAAATATTGTCGAGGGAATGAAAGAGATATAACGTTTCCTCTGTTACTAAATTCGCCAGAAGAAAGACTACGCTTCGAATCGGTCAGCGATTGTTTTCTTTTGCGAAGTGGTTGAATAGAATTTAGACCTGTTGAAGATATTGTAATAGTAGATTTTTCATTGTTACTCTCTCCGCTACCGATCGATGCATCATCAATTCCATTCAAACTCTTTTGATCTGCATTTATTTTGATCGCGGAATTGCTTATTTCTAGTCGGCTTCGCTTCTGTTGTAATTTATAGAAAATGCGGTGATGAGTGTAATCCAATAAGCTCGACATATTCCCTGACATCATGTACGGATTAGAAAATATTTGATTATAATCGTCATAGTTGCCATATTTTATTTGTACTATTGAATTCTCTTTTGATGGTAATAGCAAGTTTAAGTTTTGTCGAATAATCTTTTGTTGCAATAAAATCGATTGAATATCAGAGAACCGTTGAAAGTTCAAGTTTAGCCCGAATAAGTAATAATGATGCAATAAAGTTTGAGGGAATAGAATAGGCTTCATAATGGCAATGAAAATAAGTTCTTCTAATGGAGAGAAGAAGATATGATAGTTTTCATAAAGCGCCTCAACAGAGAGTGAAATATTGGAAATCCAATCCATAAACTCGTCAATATTCTTCTCGATAGTATTGATGATCGAGATACTAGTATGGTAAGAGTGAATGGCATTATTGTGCAAAGGAGAATACTTTTGTAAATTATTAATAATATAATAGTTATTAGACGATCGATTCTTTACGCTTGAAGAAGACGACGAAGAATGATAGCGGGAATAAAATGTGCCGAGAATTCCAGTATTTAAGAACTGCGAAATAATAGTAAATGATTGCTTGAGTAGATATTTCGAAAACTCAGATAAGTAACTATCTTCAAGTATGTAATGATCATCACTTGCATTGTTATTCTCTTCATTATCATTTCCTTCTTCTGAATCACTTCCTAAATCACTTATATCATCTTCAGTAATTGTTTTCAAATTTTTCTTCTTATCACTGCTCTTTGGAGTTATGGTATTTTCCTCTGTCGTAACTTTCATCAGTTTAGGAAGATTTAATTGTTCTTTGCGAATGATACCAAACTTCCAATCTAATCTAGCATGATTAAATAATATGGTATGTAAGAGAGGATTGTTTTCCTTTAGCTTCAAATGAGAAGCACCATCAGCCAGATTGGTGGCAGCGTGAGCTGGGGATGCTGCTGATGGGGTAATTGGGACCTTGCTCGTCGAAGTGGGGATAGTAGAAGCATTTACAGGATTTACGATTGGTGAGGAAAAATTTGCAAGCTGATGAAACTGAGTCAAAAATTTTTGCCTGTAAAAATGAGCCATGTTCTCATATGTGTGATTAGAATAAGATCCAAAGAAATAATCTAACACTACACTAAACAACAGGTGATAAAACTCTGTTTCGCTGGAAAGGTACCGCGGAATTACATCAATGGTAAATTTTAGTATGGAAAAACTAATAATCGACGCAAGGCTAGAGTAAATGGGATGTTGATTACTTTGATTTAAGGATTTCTTCTTTTGATTACTCTTCTTTCGCTTTTCCATAACTTCAAGGTATTGTTCACTAAATTCTAACTGTTCTTCAATAATGTGCCAAAACTCTGTGAATAACACATATAGTTTTTCTTCAGTGATGGTGGAGGATACAGATAGCAGTAGATTTGAGAGTAAGATCATCAAATTCTCTAAGCTTTGAGTGATTGAATTTGTAGCCTCATGAAATAATTCTTCATAACGCACCATTTCATCGAAAGTCGCATGAGCACTAGAAGAAGGGTAATAAGGCTTTTCATTGTCGGCGAGTTCATCCTCATCATCATCTTCTTCTGAAGAATTTCGTTGTTGGTGCGATGGAGGAACGATGAGCGATTCCAGACTTCGCCAATTATTGTCAATAACCGTCTTTAAATTTTCAAACAATGAAGATAGTTCTGGAGCCAAAGATTTCAATAAACCTTTAGATAAAATAGAGAGTACTAAAATCTCAGCAAAGAAAGGAATATCAATTTTTGAAATCTCAAATATTGGAGCAGTCTCGAATTCATAAAGATGGCACATACAAACAGATGAATCTAACTCAGTCAACAATTTTCCATTTTCAATGTGAAAAAGGGAAAATGGCAATCCATTGCTTAAAGAAGTGTGTAACTGTAACAGTGAGATTATCGAACAACTTGCAAAAATAAGAGAATCCTTAAAAACAATTTTCCCATAGAGATAGTAGGAACAAAGTAAATTTGGCAAGTAATGCTTCAGGGTAGTGTTTTTAGGCGAAAGTTGATAAAATATCCAGAATTTCTTGTAAAATTTCACAATATCTCTGCCTCTTTTGGGAGGTTGTTTCAGGCATGTTGAGAGAAGAGTTTGGTCTAAAAAGGATAATGACGGATTTAATAAAAATTGGTTCAGAAGATAACCAATAAAAGCAATTTGTAGATTTGAAAGGAATAACTGGAAATATGGTATAAATAAATGTGGCGCAGCAATGCTAGATCGACTGACTTCATTGGTGGAACTTGCCATATTAGAACTTGTGTCTTCCGGTGCGGATAGAGAAAATATGTCTTTCTTCATCAAGTATTCGACTAACGACGGAATAGTGGTACTAAAAGCATATGGATCATCATTAACTAAATTTACCTTTATTAAAACCGACTTTGAATAAATTGAGAGAAGAACGATTGTCAATATATGATATTGATCCAAATGGGTCAATGCTGTACTATTATTGTGGTGATTGTAAATCATATCTTGATTAAAGTGAGATAAACTCAGCTTCGAGAACATTTCATTCATTCGTTCCTTCATGTTATTAATAGATAATCGCTTCGTGCCTTTATTTTCATTTTTATTCACACTATCCTTGCTTATATTGTCAGGTAGATGCTCGAATAAAAATTTATGCAAATGTCGCGAATATTGATATAAATTTGCCGTGCTAAGAGCAAATTTCTTCTCTATCAACTTATTCTTTTCAATAAATTGATTTAATGAGCGAACATAATCTTGCATTACACCCAATCGATTTAGCCAGTCTTCATTCCCCTTTCCTTCGCTCATTCGACTCGAATTAGGAGTTTCAGCGTCGAATCGCTTTAATTCCTCATTGCTGGGAATCTTACTCGCTGTTCTCAAAAGTTTATCCTGCTGCTCAATTTTGGGAGGTTTTTCAGGGAAAAGATCCAGGACTTGCACTGAGCCAGAGTATGAAGTAAAAAGAGGTGTGAAGAGCTCGGCCGGGACAGCTCTTTTCTCCTGAAGGTTCCCCAAAGGTGTAATAGTGCCATCATGAATAGAAATAACAAACTTCTGATGACTTGAATACTTAGATATTAACCTGCGAAGCTCTTCGTGCAAATATAACTCGAAGTCTTCATGAATTAACTGAATAAAAAATTTTTCAATTAATGGAGATTCAAATATTCCCAGGTCTTTAATCATACTGATAAGTAAAGAGGGATTTTTGAGAGGATTATAGTTAATTTCTTGGTTCAGTTCATAAGATAAATGACTATCAATCTTTAACCACCAGATCGTAGTCAAGCAATCATCCATACTTCCTTCGCCATTATGAGTGAAGTTGCCAGAATTATTCGAGGAAAATAATTTCGCGTGAATAAAATTGAGAAGTTTTTCAAATCTTTTTTGATATTTCGAATTAGGTTCTAATTGAAGGGAACTCATTAAGGCGCTAATTGAAAATGGAAGATTCTCAGAAGTAGGATGAACGCGACTTTGACGCCTGGAGCTATTGTTACTGCTAGCAATCCCCAGAATAGAATTCCCCGCAGCTCGAGCCTTTTCCAACAATTGGTGAATTTGAGTCGGGGATACAACTGAACCGGCACTCCCTTTTCTACTGCCTGCAACTGAAGGAGAGCTGAGTTTCTTCTTGGCCATTCTTCGAACAAAGAGTTGCAAGGAGCGAATGACATATGGGTCGTGGAAGAAATTTTCTAATGTAGCCAAGTACAAGTTTTGGTGAAATCGTTTCGATGAGGAAGAGGAAACAAATAAATAATCTTCCACAATTTCTTGATCAATGATAATTTCTCGTAGATTGCTGTTTTGTAGATGGAAGGATGCGAGCTTGAGTCGATCTAATTTGCCATTGTGAAGCACGTTTGAGGGGCTAACCATAATTATTATAGTCTTATTCGAAGGAAATTCGGCAAGTGGAGCTGGTTGTGAAGGTTTAACGTCAAGTAAATTAAGAAATCGAAAAATATCCATCCAAAACGAAAGATTATTTTTATTTTTACGATAGCTTTCTTCGATTTCTACTAATCGCTGGAGCTCTGGAGCATTCGATTCAGCTTCGTCCATCGATATTGACCGCAGAGCCAGATTCTTTTCCATAATTTGTTTAAATATTACTTCTCGTAAAAATTCTGCAGTTGAAATAATCGGAGATACCAAAGAAGGAAAACCACGATAAGGACCGATAGCGTTCATAATTGTGCTAGCGGTTATTGACTTTCTTCCCACTAACATTGATGTTGAAGAATTTGCCAGGGTGGGAGTTTCGTTCGAATTTGAAACGGTCTTAAAAAAGCCCAAACAATTTCTGCTGTAACTGATTGCTTCATCAATTTGAGGCGATGAATAAGAGGTTAAAGCATTCTCAAGGTTGCTTAATCTAATGGATCTTTCTCTTTCTAATATACTAACAAAGGAAGGAAATGAGTAAGTGTAGTTTTGCGTAGGATCAGAATCGCTATTAACAGCATCATCAAACGCATAATTGAAGATATCACTCATTCGTTCAACTAAAGGAAATCGGTAATTAATATCGTTTATCAATCGATCCCATATGCGGAGAATATCATTGGCTGTTACTCCTACAGAATGAAATTGCAAATATGACAAGGCTGCACTTAGCTTATACAGCGTCCCTTGTGTCCATAATAAGGATGGCTGACAAGTAAGTGATTGTAACAATAATTTTTCATTCTCGCGGAAGGAATAATATGGAGCTCGCGAAGAAAGCGGAGAAATATCAGAGTTCTGATTGGAACTGCCACTGGTGGGCGAAATTTGCTGTAATTCAAAAATAACCTTTTGCAAGTTTTGATAATAGCTGTGTGTTAAAGCAATAATATCTTTTGCTAATTCTAGTGTTACACTCGCATTGAGGTAATTCTTCGATAAAATGATAGCAAAAATATCTTTGATGATTTCTTGATTGCAATTAAAAGAAATAAAATGCTTTAAAATACGCTCATTACGCGAGTTCTCGTGGAATTGAATATATTTATCTGTGGGCATTTCTTGAGTTTCTATCCGGAGGCTTTCTTTGTTCGATATCGCAGACATCCCAAAGTTGGCGCTGAAGCCGAGCGGAGCTCCCATAGTTGATCCAGATTTTTCAAGTTTACCCTTCGATGATCCAACAATCTGATCGAAATAGGATTTTTGGTGTTGATGTAAAGGATTACGATCAGACTGGGAATTCATTACAGCATAAAACATAGGAATTGAAACAAATTGTTGGTATACTTGATCGAATACTGATTGGTACTCGACCGTTTGACGAATAACTTCACTCACATGTGAATGAACTTGATCAGGAGTCTGTGCGTAGGATTTCCAATTTAAGTTTCCAGGATGATCAAGGCACACATCCTCGATAAAAAGGGCACCGTAATCTGGGAGGTTGTGCTCATGTAAATAAGTTGACAGCTTTCTTTTGCTTTGCAATATTTCCGCTTGCAAAGTTGCTGTGTGATATGAGTGGCCACTGCTATTGGCATGCAACACCCACCTACGACAGCATTCGATAGAGGAGGCGGAATGCTGATTTGACCGACCACGATGAACGTTTGGGGTCGAAGATTGGGAGAAATAGGCCATCTGCTGAAGAAGGTAATGTAAAATGCTTTTTTTCCCAGTGTTACACTCTCCAAATAAATGAATTCCATTTACAGCTCGCTGCTTTGAAGTCAGCTTGGGATTTTTATTATTCAAAGCATGATAGACAGTATGCGAAAGTGCTGCTTGAACATGAGCTAACGCTTTCATTTCAGAATTGACAACTAAAATCTCATGCTGGTTCAGAGAATATAATCCTGACGAAATTAAAAGATCATGTTCGCTTGAGGTAGACGGTGAATGAAAATTTCCATGGAGAGGAGAATGTTTTAAAGAAGTTGATTGGAAAGAAGAAATAACCTTAGATTCATATTGCACCCATTCTAATGAAGGAATGGTACCCTCGATACGATGTAAATTGTATTTGAAAATACTTATCGTCGATTCCAAAATGGGATATATCTTCCTCGTCCGAGTTTTAATGACCTCGTCGTTAAAGAATTCGCGGAACCATCGCTCAAAGTTAACTCGGCTACTTTGCGAACAAACTCCTACGGTCCAAATACACGCAAAAACTCCGATTCGACGAAGAGTATCTTCATCAAAATCATTATAATTCGCATATGCTTTCTTAGCATCACGACTTTTAGGAGCGTTTCCAGTTGAAGCAACCGCAGAAGAAGAAATTCCATCATAATTGAACGCACTTACACTCCCTTGATTAATAGGGAAAATTAACAAATGAAATAAATCAGATATTAATTCAAAAATTTGCTTCACCAAAATAAATTGACTGACAAATGAATCGTTTGGATAATTCAGAACACATGGGCGTATGATTAAATCCCTAATTTCCGCCAATGCTTTTTGATAGTAGTGGGAAGTACTGAGGTACAAATTAGAATAGAAATGCTTGAAAACTAAGGAACTTACCTCTCCGTTTGTTGCTTATAATATTTAACGAAAATATCCTCTAATGTGTAAATAGGATCGTGTATAGCTAGTAAATTGACTCTAGTGAGGGAGGATGGACATATATCAACTAGTTCAGTCATTTCAAACACCAACTTAATCTGTTTATTTCGATAAAACTTTCTTAAATAAGTATGAGTTTTCTCAATAAGAAAGGTCAGATGATATGACGAAGAGATATCTAAATGAAAAATGAAATGGATATGATTCGATTGATAAATGGAGCATAAATGTCTTTCCAATACTTGCTGGAAAGCTCGATTAAACTGAGATGAGATAGTGGCTCCATCTAGTCCTTCATCATTCTCAATAACTTGTTGATTACAATCGCCTAATAACACTATCGGATTAAATGGAGTCGAATAGAAAGAAATACTTGGTAAAGAATTATTAATATCATCGACGGAATTCCCATGATTTGTACTATTCCGATGAGCGTGTAACATCTCGTTATTGTGACTGATAAGATCTTGCTGTAAAGAATCGAATGTACTTTTAATCAAAGATGTTTTACCAATATTACTCCCACCAACAACAAGAACTAAATTTCTTTCGTGATAGCGACTTAATAGAAATTCCTTATCTTCACCTGCCACCGTTGAGGATGAGACAGAAACGTCTTCGTTTAGGTGTAAGGCGTTACCGTAGTACAGACCAGGAATCAACATTCTTTTAAGGTTTAAACTATATTCAATTGGTCGGATGAAAGAATAAAAGTCTTTTCGATCATTATCAGGATGGTAAATCACTTCTAAAAAAAGATTACAAATTAATCTTATTTCGTTCTCACTAATCCGGCACTGAATAGAGATAGGTAATAATTGGAAGAATCGCTTTACAATTAAATTCAATTGCATGGCAACGTTTATCCGGGTATGCTCATTCTCAATCCCAACGAAGCGAATAGCCTGTACCAGAAGCTTTACTAAGAAACTTCTATCTGCAGTATGAGAAGAGCAGAGATACTCAATCATTGCCTCCAGTCGTACAGTAATTTTATTCACAAATACAAAGTTAAATGAAGATAAAATCGTTCTTAACAGAATTTTCATGGATAAAGGAGGAACTTGAATTGGGAGAAACATTTTATTCGTTTGAAATATCTCAGCAAATCGATTAGGAATCTTCAAAGAGTGGAGGAGACATATCTTCGGCAATATTTGAATTGTGGAAGGTGTCAGAGTTAGACTCTTCTTCAAAATTATTGATCCTGAACTTAATTTATTTGTATTATTATTATTGTTGTTGTTATTTGAAGGATTAACGCTATGGAAGCTGATTCCTCCTACTGACATCGAACTCACATTTGCTTCGAAAGGAAGCTTAACTTCCTGTTTCTTCTCGAATAAACTTTGATAAATTGTAGAAATCAGATTTCCATAGTATGACATCATCTCAGTGGTCCATAATTCTACATGGCCGATAGCAAATAATAAATTTAAACGAAAAGCAACAATTATACTCTTGGTTACATATTCGATGGGATTTGCGAAACGAAGAAAAGAAGCTTGCGCAACATTCATAAAATATCCATCCGCACCATATTCATGAGACAATCCTAAGATAAGTGCCTTTGGATACTGAGCATACACGATTGGAACATGAAAATTCGCAGAAGTTGTTGTAAAGAATTCTGGGTGCTTGAAACGAAATGTTTGATTTAGAGCAAAGAAGCATTTGTCAACGACCGGCATTAAAACCATTCTTGCTCCGAATCCTTGATATTTCATCCCATATCTTTCAAGAAATCCACCTTGTTCTACTGTAATAATTGGTCCAGTGTTATGCACCGTAGAAGCGGCATTTTGTGAAGACATCACCGAAGCGATTGAAGCTCCGTGCACTGGAGGAGAGGAAACAGTGGGGCTGACAGCTGCAGCAGCTTCAGCAATCGTGACGGGCGCCAACTGATTCGAGGCGTAATACTGATAAGTATTATACTGGACACCTTGGTTAAAGAGAACTTTCTTTTGCACCGAGTAAAAGATTTTATCAGAACGTACAAAAAATTGCTGATCGCTATTTTTAAAATCATTTCCGCCAGCTAATTTTTCAGGTAACGTGCCGCTTTCATCTTCGATCATACTTCTAACTAAATCGCGATGGTATATTATTGCAGTCAGTACGTTAGATACCTTCTTTGTCACTAGAGAGTTATTCATGTCAGTCAGTATTGACGAGATCATGGCAATTTGATCGGATAGCTCCAATAACAACGATCTTAAACCAAAGTGTAAATTTCTCTTTGTTTCCTCTCCTTGTTCATCATCTTCATCATTCAACACTCCACCTGCATCAGCAAAATCGTTTGGAGAATGAATAGAAATACGATTTATTGAAAGCTTGCCATAAGAACTTGCAGAAAAAATCTTATCTAAAGAAGACCAAAACTTAATTTGGAACATTAATATTTGGGATTGCTCACAATATTTCCCTGTTCTTAAATCATCTAATAACTGACGATTAGAACTAGAATTATTATTCCCACCTAACATACTCATTGCATTTAATAAATTAGAGTTGTTGTTGTTCGTGTTATTCGAATTATTGTAATCATCAATAATTAATTCTTTAATATCGCGCTCTAATCGATCATGTATCATAGCTTCAACTGCTTTACAAAAATCAGCAAGATTACTTCTTCCTGAAACAAATTTATGGAAAATTATCTTTTCTTCTTGACAATAAATCCCAATTACATTATAAAGTTCATGTGGCTCAGTTTCAATCATCGTAATATTATAAGGAAAACAGAAGGAAGATAGAGTTTGTAAAATTTCTAATAGTTGATTATTTGTTAATAATTCAATCATTGTCTGACGATCAATAAAATAAAACTTGTAATACTTTTCACATTGATCATCAATGATTTCCATGATACCTTTTTCTATATTACCAATAATCGATTGCATAATTGTTTGTAAGATAATATAAACTTGTTTTTCTTCGAAGAATTTGTAAATATAGATTGATAATTTTGATAATCTTATTAGTGTTCGCCAATTTTCATCAAGTAATTTAAAATATTTCATATAGGGTGAGAGTTGTCTTGCTGTTTTTGCTGATGTAAATAATGTACGATACTGTAAATATTTTTGTTGAAATATTTGAAATTGTGTAATTGCATCAACCCATTGACTAACTTCCTGAATTAAATCCATTACAACTTTATAAATTGCATGTATCGATTGTGATGATGCAATTGATTGTAAAGTTAATAAAGAATCATGTAATTTATCTTGTATATCAGGAAAATTATTAATATAGATTAATGCTTTATTATCAATATCATTAGAGAAAGTAAATTCAATATTTTGTAAATATTTATGATAATAGTTCACTTTTAACTCTAAATGATATTGAATCTTTGATTGATTATAAATATCTCCAATTGTTTCAGAATAATCTTGAATGCGAATACGATCAATTAAATCTTGAACTGGAATATCGACGTCATCATATATATTATGATGTAATAAAGAGTGAATCGCTTCGATATGTTCTGCTTTGAATGTGTTGGATTGTAGTTTCTTAATAATCGGAATGATTTCAAGTAATGATGATGCCATCGCTAATATTTTATGAAAGCATTTATAAATCCCTCGTTGCGCAGAGGGTATTTCATTGTCTAACGTTAGATTTGCTTGTCCTTCTTCTCCAGTGGTATTCATAGCTGCATTAATCGCATCATTAATTGATGAGAAATAGGTATTCGCACTTAATTCACTTTTCACAATTAATACTTCTTTATGAATTTGATCACAGTTAGCATCTAAATAAGAGATTGAGAGAAAAGAATTCGTTAATTCAGCTAAGGTTTTCCATGATTGCCAGAGAAAAATATTTGATTTTAATTCTTCATTTACTTCTAATTCAATTCCTTTCTCAAAGATAACAATATTTAACATTCTCTGATAATAATCTAATTGTAATAATTGTTTTGAAATTTTTTCCATTTCTCTTTTATAATATTGTAGTTCATTTAAAATTTCTTCGGCATTTGGTTGGTAATCATCTTTAATCATAAATGAATTAATTGAATCAATATATGTTTTAAAGTCTTGGATTGGAACAATAATACGTTTATATCGGGTATTCATTTCACTACGATAAACTTTTACTTGTTCTTCTAATAATTCATCATATCCTTGTAATAAAGTATTAAACTTATGAAAAGTATTTGTTAACGTTAAATTTTGTCGTAATATAGCTTCTGAAATTCGTATTTCATTCCTCGATTCAACAATCTCCCGAATGTTCATAATGTATTTATATTTATTATTTACTTGCTTTAATAAAGTAAAACAATTTTGATAAGATTCAATGATTTTAATGAAATCATCTAATGTATGATATTTGGCATTCATCTTATCTATGTGGTTCGATATATCACGATAAAATTCATCACCGTGTGTAACATATAAATCAGGTATTAAACGATAATACAATTCTTGAGTCAAATGAATTAATGACTGAAAGTCAAATTTTATAGATTTTAATTCACACTGAAAGATTCCAATACGTTGGGTAAATCGGATTGATGAGGATTGTGTAATCTCGTCATCCCATTTAGTCAAATGCTGTAATATAATATCAGGCGATTGATCAAGTAGTTTATTACGTAGTGCCTTATGATATAATGAATGACTTTCATTGTAACGTTGCTGAAAGAGTTCTAAAGACTGAATGTCATGATAGACCATGTCACATTGAACCGCGGTATAGTGAAGGATTCCTTTCACAACTGATTGAATGCGATTTTGTTCATTATCTAAGAAGATGCGATCATCTAAAGGTTGCCGGGTGATTTCTGAATGAATTGGAGTAAATATTTTAAGGCATCTTTCATGGGTCAGTAATCCCTCGGTGTATGAGCAATAAGTTCCAATCTCACTTAATATTCCACGTAAGTCCTCCAAACATTGAAATTTATTGGGACTAAAGTTAATCTCCTTAATCATCGATTTGAATAGCGAATGGTGATGGGTGTGAGGAGATGCTGAGCTCACGGAGTTACTGCGCTTATCTTCCATTTTAGGCGATGTGTCAGTTGTCTTAATAGGGACTATAGAGTCAGCCGGTTCTTCCTCTCGCTCGTAATCTGGAACAAATACAACTGCTATTTGCAACAATCCTTCTTTGGTTTGAGATATATCAATTGGATCAATCTCTAACTCTGTTTTGGATTCAAGCAAGAGACTCTCTTGATTTTTTAAATCATACGGAATATTCCCGAACTCCCGTAATACGTTTTCGACTTGATACAATGAGTTAAGCAGGAAGTCATATAATTTGTCTCTCACCATATAATCAATTAAGCGAAATAATGAGACTAATTTGCGACAGCGTAATCGAATTGCTGCTCGCACGGAATAAGGAACATTCATAGCAGAATGGAACGATAAATCCGCTAAGATATCGCGAGGCGAGATGGAGTCTTCTCTCTCCTCGGGGAAGTCCTCTGTGTAGTCATACTCATCAGAAGAGTAATTTAGATCTCTCTGATGAACAGTTTTTTTACTTTTCCTTTTGTTTTGTTGTTTTTCTTGCTTGGCAACAGGGGATCTTTTCTTCACAGTAGTGGTGGCAGTACTGTCTTTTTCACCCAGCGGTAGAGTCAAACTTCCTCCTTCAAGCTGAACAGGATCTTTATTCTTCATTTCTTCTACAGCTGACAGTAACTGATAAGTGACAGATTTATCTGGCTTTATTATTTCGACGAGTTGCGAATGCTGCATCGTTCTTCCCACTTTAAGTTGATCGAATTGTTTTGCCGCCATCGATGGAGGTGCAACCGTGGCTGCTTCGAACACATAATCTTCACATCGATCGCATAATAATGCAACAATGTCATGAATACTCTTTTGAATACGATTTTTCCAATACAAGTTCTTATTCTTTTGCGTGTCAATGAAAGCTTGGAAAGGGATGGTGGTCGATTCATCAATTACAAACATTTTCTCCTTCGTCATTTGATCTAAAACCGTTCGAGCAGAGAGTATTAGATCGCGACACAAAGGATCAAGAAGAATTAAACTTTTCCTGACCGAATTGCTCTACATAAAGGGTAATAATCAATTCACATAAAAGACGAAGAAGCTTCTCACTCACCAATCGCTCCATTCTTCGAGTTACTATATATCTTCTCCATCCATAAAATGTTTTCCAAACCCAAAAATTCTTGAATATTCTTAATTTCAACAAACTGTCATAAACTAGTTTTTCCTTTAGCATCGTCTCAAAAGAAATCAATTCACTTCCTTCAGCAGTAAATCGTAACATACCACGTGCACTAATAGTTGTAAATTCTGCGTCTCCTTTCGAATTTTGCGAGGGATATTGTGCTTTAATTCCAAACTTATAGAAGTTGTCTTTGTCAGGCTGTAGGTAACAGAAGTCGGTCCTCCCATCAACCAAATGCTCCGCCACTTCACTATATCCACCTTCCGCTAACGATCGTGACATTCCTAAATGCGATTGATACTTACTGAATTCATTGTTTCCATCTTCTCTTCCGGTAATTATACTTGGGGAAGGATCAAACACGGTGGCGGTAGCAGACTCATAATGAGAGGGTAAGGCAGTGATATAGGTTTTATTCACTTGACTAATCTTCAATTCTGATTTATTATTTGCAAAAAATTTCGATTCCTCTGTCTCTATAAGAGTAGAAGGTTGATTAAATAGGCTCATTGAGTTAGGAGGGATATTATCCAGAACACTATCATTGAACTGATTTTCACCATATCCTTTGATAATAACCCCATCAGAAGGAGAATAATATTGCCTCTGATCTTCTCCTATATCATTGACTGCGGAAACAGGATTTGGCTTTGAATTACCCCATTTTAATTTGAGTCGATCTTTTAATTGTCTTTGTCGATGTATGTGAATTTGATTCGTCCGACTGGCTTTCGGAAACGCTGGTGGTTTTGACACTATCGGCTCAGTCGAAGAGTTAGGTGCTGGATGGTTCGGATTTGGTTGCATTCTTGATATTGTTTCAGTTTCAAATCATCAAATCAAAGAAGCAAAATTTACACTTTTCTCGGAAAAATAGAGGAAATCTTGCCAAGAAAATATACGCACTGTAAACGCACTGTGAAGCTAGTACGCCCACTAAGTACGGCCACCCGAGTACACTACTTCGACTCCTCAAAAAAGAAATTGGTAGCGAAAGTACCGATTTTAAACTTATTGTTACTTTGAAATATTCATAGTCAGACTAGACTGAAAAATGAGTCTGAGAGTTTCACACAACTTTTCAAAAGTCAAATTTTCATAGTTGGTGTTATTTATATCATGATAAATGTTAAAAGTATTTTATAAAATGCAAGCCATAATAAAGTCGTTATGCGCTCCGTTTTCATCAGCAACACCAGTTTTATTAAATCTATGATTGAATCACATGTTTCGAAGAAAGATTTGTAGGTGTCGGAGGCAGGGATACATTTCTCGTGATTTGGAAAACTAAAAAGAGATTTAGAAAGTTCAGGAAGTGAACTATCTAGAGGCCCCTGCCAGCCCGAGTGTATCAATTTGATACAAGTGTATCATTTTGATACAGCACGGATTTCCTTCGTTTTTTCGAGAAAATAGATGGAATTTTTTAATTTC
>VFQN01001156.1_pt1 | contig 45657 bp, 44 predicted proteins | sample 3512371 | NCBI WGS metagenome assembly VFQN01 (sample SAMN10412370, study PRJNA504923) | tailings metagenome | isolation source: Replicate 2 from Balatoc abandoned mine | place: Philippines: Itogon, Benguet | collected 2017-08-28
CGGCCCGCAGGGGCCCCTGCCGAGTAGACAGGACCTCCCGTTCTGCCACTCCTGCCTGTTCCTCAATCCCTTGGATGTCACGGCGCCATGCTGGTCAGCTGATTGGTTGCATGGGCACGAATTCGTCTGCGGCAAACATCCAGGCGAATCGAGCTGGGTGGCAAGGTCGACGGTGCGCAAGCATCGCAACATGGGCCAGCTGTTGACCTACCTCAGCCGGCGTCGGCAAGCGATAGACAGACGTCGGTGTCCAGAGTTCAGGCTCTCTTGGCGACGCTAGCACGGTTCACGGACGCCATTAGCAGGGTTTGCGGATCTCAACAGTTGAACGTCCGGCGCTGGACCCAGCTGGCTGTATGCATGCCCCAAGTTTCAACGCGTCATGCCCCACCCCTCTACGCGCCTGCGCGTTGGAGATCGTAGTCGGCCGCCTCGTCGACGAAGCGCGCGCGCGGCGATCTTTGGGTCAATTCGCCGGTTCAACTAGGGGTTGACGCGGCGACGGAGGGCGCGAGGCCGCCAACCGCATAGCTATGGCACTAGCCTGCACCGGTCACTCGAAGCCACTTTGGCCGGAGTGTTCTTGTAGGTGATCGCAAGTCGTGGTCTTGCGTGTAGCTACGCATACACGCCTAGTGCCGCGCCACAAGTTCGGCGGTTACGCCCGCCACGAACCGCAGCGGCTAGCGCCTTCTGCATCATGCGTTGCATGTCTGCGAACAGACCTCTCGACCTTGGCGCGCCAACTGTGACCAGCACGAAGACTGTGCTGGGAGTGTCGGAGGGGCGAAGCCCCCTCTCTGTGCGGACCCGACCTCCGAGTCTCGTTTCGAGTTGCGTTCGGTGCCCACAGGCCGTCCTGGTTGCGACCCACTTTCCCGTACTTTTCCCGTACCGGCAAGAAAAAAGCACCTAGCGTTGCCGCCAAGTGCTTGTTCTTCCTACCGAATCTGGTAGCCGCGATTGGACTCGAACCAGTTCAAAGGGGAAATGACGTCGCGTGCAGTCACTCCTTCCCCGGGAAAGCCTCGACCTGCAGCGACCGGAATGCCCGAATAGTTCCCCGGATAGTTCCCCAGCCGAGGTGCCAGGACCTGGCTCCCGCGCGGTGCTCAGACGAACACCGCGCCACGCCCGGCAAGCCGGGGACACAGTGCCATGGTCGTCAAGCTCGCGCATGTTCGGCGTCGCTTCAGCGAGACCCGACGGCGTGATTTACCTTGGGTCGTTCTCGAAGATCCTCGCGCCCGGCTTTAGGTTGGGCTACGTGATCGGGCCTGAAGACATTCACCTGAAGCTAGTGCAGACCAAGCAGGGCTACTGACCTGCACACCCCCGTCATTCACTCAACCCGTCGCCTACGAAGCGCTCAAGTCAGGGCTTCTCGACAGACGCATTCCCATCATTCGCCAACGGTACGGCACACAGTGCCAAGCGACGTTGGAGTCGCTGTCGTGTCATATGCCGAATGGCATCAAATGGAGCGCGCCCGAGGGGTGGGATGTTCATCTGGCTTCAGGTGCCCGAACAGATCGACTGCACTGCGCTCTTGCACGAGGCCGTCGAGCGCCATGTCGCATTTTTCCCGGAGCGCCGTTCTACGTGGAAGATCCACGTCACAACACCCTGCGCCTGGCCTTCGTCACGGTGCCGTCGGAACGGATTCAACAAGGCACTTCAATCCTCGGGGAGCTGATTCGCTCGCGGCTCGGCGGCAGGCCCTGACGCTGTCGGCTCCACCTCGACATCGCGATCTCGTAGCACCGCTTCAGCCATGACCATCGTGACTCGTCAGCATCTCAGCGATGGTAGCTTCCGCAGCCGCCTCGCCATGCCGGACCACCTATCATGGAGCGACGCTGAGATTCAGCGCTCGGTCACCGAGATGCTGCAGGCTCGGCGCGAAGGTGCCATCTGGGTCGAATTGAGGAGCGCTTCGAGCACGCCAGAGCGTCGTCCACTGCCTCTATCCAGTGCTTCACTGGCGTCGCGGTGCCCGACTGCAGGTGCTGAATGCAGCCGATGTTGGCTGACACGATGACGTGCGGCTCGAGCGGCGCCAGGCTCTCAAGCTTGCGGTTGCGCAGTCGATAAGCGAGTTCTGGCTGCAGCACCGAGTAGGTGCCGGCCGAGCCGCAGCACAAGTGACTATCGGTGATGGCGACACGAACCTCGAAGCCGAGCTCGCGCAGGCCGGCTTCAACGCCGCCGCGCAGTTTTTGGCCGTGCTGCAAGGTGCACGGCGGATGAAACGCGAGACGTTCTGTCGCCCTCGCTGCTGAGTCGGCTGCACCCTCTCCGTGCCCCGACTCCGATCGCTGGTGGGCCAGACGTTCCCGCAGCTTCGGGACGATCTCGGGTAACAGCTCCGACAGGTCCTTCGTCAGCTCGCTGATGCGCCGCGCCTTGTCGGCGTAAGCCGGGTCGTGCGCTAGCGCGTGACCGTACTCGCGCACTGTCACACCGCAGCCCGACGCGTTCATCACGATAGCCCCAACCGCACCCTGCGACACCAGCGGCCACCAAGCGTCGATGTTGCGACGCATGTCAGCCAGGCCACCATCGTGATCGTTCAGATGCAGCCGGATCGCGCCACAGCAGCCTGCCTCGTCGGCCACAAGGGTCTGCAAGCCGGCGGCATCGAGCACGCGCGCGGTGGCGCTGTTGATGTTGGGAGCAAGTGTCGGCTGCACACAGCCTTGCAGCAGTAGCACCTTACGCGCGTGGGAGCGGGTCGGCCAGTCATACGCGCTCGGCTGCGCCTTGGGCGGCACCTTGTGCTTCAGTGCCGCCGGCAGGAGTGGTCGCACGACCTGGCCGATCTTCACCGCCAGACCGAACAGCGGCGACGTCAAGCCCTCTTTCAGCAGCCAGCGCGCGGCGCGCTGGCCGGCCGGACGCTCGACGCGTCGCTCGACGATGCGCCGGCCGATCTCGACCAAGTTGCCGTATTCCACGCCGGAAGGACAGGTGCTCTCGCAGTTGCGGCAGGTGAGGCAGCGGTCCAGATGCAACTGGGTCGCGCGCGTGGGTTCGGTGCCCTCGAGCACCTGTTTCATCAGGTAGATGCGCCCGCGCGGGCCGTCGAGCTCGTCACCAAGCAACTGGTAGGTGGGGCATGTGGCGGTGCAGAAGCCGCAGTGCACACATTTGCGCAGGATGGCTTCGGCTTCATTGCCTTCGCGGGTGGCCTTCCACTGGGGTGCGAGGTCGGTTTGCATCTGTTCTACAGGTTCGGGTACAGCCGGCCCGGGTTCAACAAGCCGTCGGGATCGAAGGCATGTTTGAGGTCACGGTGAATGCGGGCCAACGCAGGCGTCAACGAGTGGAAGACACCCGGCGACTTGTCGATGGCCCGGTACAAAGTTGCATACCCTCCCAGCGCCGCAGCTGCGCTGCGCACTGCGGCGGCCGCCGCATTCGTGCACAGCCATCGCTGCGCACCACCCCATTCGATCAGACACTCGCCGGGAAGACCGAGCGGCGGTGCCGAGGGCGGCATCGCCAGCCGCCACAGCGCTGCACCCGACTGGACGGCTCTACCAGCGTCGGCAAAGAACGGGGCCGTTTGGTCACGCAAGCCCTCCCAGTAGCAGCCCGCCGCTTCGTCTGAGATCATCTCTCCGCCGAGCCGATCGACGGCAGCCCGAACGGCGGCCGCGGCCCCGCTCATCCGCAGCGTCAGCTTGCCATCCGACCATGCGCTCGCGCTCAGCGGCAGCGGGGTGCTTGCCAGCACGGCGAGCCGCTCGAGTGCCTGCGCCTCGCCCACCTCGAACCGCAGCGACGCGCACATCGGCGGCAGAGGCAGTACCTTGAGTGAAACCTCGCAAATGACCCCCAGCACGCCCAGCGAGCCAGCGAGCAGCCGCGACACGTCGTAGCCGGCCACGTTCTTTATTACCTGTCCGCCGAAGCGCAGCAGTTCGCCTCGACCGTTGAGCATGCAGGCGCCCAGCACATGGTCGCGCACTGCTCCCGCCGATACACGCGACGGCCCACTCAATCCGGCCGCGACCATGCCGCCGACCGTTCCCCCCGGCGCGAAGCGAGGCGGCTCGAACGGCAGCCACTGGCCCCTGTCGCCTAACACCGCTTCCAGTTCGACCAACGGTGTGCCGGCTCGTGCTGTGATCACGAGCTCGGACGGCTCATAGCTGGAAATGCCCGTCACGGCTTTCATGTCGAGGATCTGCTCCTCGATTTCCTCACCGTAGAAGCGTTTAGTGTCGCCGCCAACGATGCGCAGCGGCACCTTGCGGCTGCGCGCAGCGGCAATGCGCTCGATCAGATCGTCCAGCACGGAGTCGTAGGTCATCGACGGGGGCTTAGAAGCGCGGCAGCTCAGGAAACGGCAGGAGCCCCCTCTTCACGTGCATCTTGCCGCCCTCGGCGCAGCGCACGAGCGTCGGGACGACCTTGCCCGGGTTCAGCAGTCCCTTGGGATCGAACGCGGCTTTCAGCCGCCGCATCTGCTCGAGCTCGTCGGGCGTGAACTGCACGCACATCGAGCCGAGCTTCTCGATGCCCACGCCGTGCTCGCCGGTCACCGTGCCGCCGAGCGCGACGCTGGTCTCAAGGATGTCGGCGCCGAACAGCTCGGCACGGTGCAGCTCGTCGCGGTCGTTGGCGTCGAACAGGATCAGCGGGTGCAAGTTCCCGTCGCCGGCGTGGAAGACGTTGACGCAGCGCAGTCCGTACTTAATCTCCATCGCGGCGATCGCCTCGAGGATGTCGGCGAGGCGCTTGCGCGGGATCGTCGAGTCCATGCACATGTAGTCGGGGCTGATGCGCCCGCTGGCGGGGAACGCGTTCTTGCGCCCGCTCCAGAACTTCAGCCGCTGCGCCTCGTCGCGGCTGACCTCCATGCGGGTGGCACCCGAGCCGGCCAGCACGTCCAGCATGCGGCCCACCTCCTCGTCGACCTCCTCCGGCGTGCCGTCGCTCTCGCACAGCAGGATGGCCGCCGCGTCGAGGTCGTAGCCGGCGTGCACGAAGTCCTCGACCGCGGCGGTCATCGGCTTGTCCATCATCTCGAGGCCGGCCGGGATGATGCCTTCGGCGATGATGGCCGCCACCGCGCCGCCGGCCGAACGGATGTCGTCGAAGCTGGCCATGATGCAGCGCGCGACCAGCGGCTTCGGAATCAGTCGCACGGTGACCTCGATCGTCACCGCGAGCATGCCCTCGCTGCCTATCAAGACAGACAGCAGGTCGAGCCCCGGCACGTCGAGTGAGTCGCCACCAAACGTCACCGGCTCGCCCTCGACTGTAAAGCCGCGCACCTTCAGCACGTTGTGCAGCGTGAGGCCGTACTTCAGGCAGTGCACGCCGCCTGAGTTCTCGGCCACGTTGCCGCCAATGGTGCAGGCGATCTGGCTTGACGGGTCCGGCGCGTAGTACAGCCCATATGGCGCCGCAGCTTCGCTGATCGCGAGGTTGCGCACGCCGCACTGCACGACCGCGGTGCGCGCGACCGGGTCGATACGCACGATCCTGTTGAACTTGGCCAGCGACAGCGTCACGCCGAGCCGGTGCGGCAGCGCGCCGCCGGACAGGCCGGTGCCGGCGCCGCGCGCGACGACCGGGACCTCGAGCGCGTGGCAGGCGCGCAGCACGGCGGCGACCTGTTCCTCGGTCTCGGGCAGCGCGACGACCAGCGGCTGCTCGCGGTAGGCGGTCAGGCCGTCGCATTCGTAGGGGCCGGTTTCCTCGCCGCGCCACAGCAAGGCGTGCGGCGGCAGCACCCGCTGAAGCGTCGACACGACGCCTCGTTGGCGTTCCGAGCGAAAACGGCTCACGGATGACGCGTCTGCAGTCGGCTGGAGGGCCGCCTTGTCGATCGCACTTGCAAGGATTGAAGCCATCAGAAATCAGTCAAGACTGGCCACCGGACGACAACAGGGGCCTATGCCGAAATAGACTCGGTTAGAAGGTACTCGGCGGCGAGCGTTGAATAATCCTGCGAGTTCTTAAGGATCTTTACCTGCTCATCGGGCGTCAGCGCTCTGACAACCTTGGCGGGACGCCCGACAATGAGTGAGCAAGGGGGGAATTCGGCCCCCTCGGTGACAAGGGATCCGGCCGCCACCAGAGAGCGCTCGCCGATCACCGCCCCGTTCAGAACCACGGCCTGGATGCCGATCAACGCTCCATCATGCACGGTACAACCGTGCAGCAACGCCTGGTGGCCAACAGTCACATGATCGCCGACTCGAACTGGAAAGCCGGGATCGTTATGGAGGATTGCCCCATCCTGAATATTGCTTCCTTTGCCGATCGACACCTGATCATTGTCGCCACGCAGCACGGAATTGAACCACACGCTGGCGCCAGCTTGAATGCACACATGACCAATGATCGTCGCATTCGGCGCCACGAAGCACGAGTGATCGATGGCGGGGCTCTTGCCCCTGATGGAAATGATAGTCATCTGGATCGTTTCAGGTGCAAATACGTTGCGTTTCGTGTGCTCAATCGAGACGGATCTTTGCGGCGCCAGCGACACGCTTCCATTTCGTCAATTCGTTCTTCAGGAAACCTCCGAACTCATCGGAAGTTCCACCGACAACAATGGCACCCTGTTCTTGGAGTTTGGTCTTGATCTCGTTTGATTGGAGGACACGACCGATGTCGGCATTGAGCTTGTCAACCACGGCTTGCGGCGTTCCGACCGGAACCATGAAGCCACCCCAAGAAACGGCCGAATACTCTCGAAGACCCAGGGACTCGTTGACGGTAGGAACGTCCGGCAAGGATGGGAGCCTCGATTCGCTGGTAACAGCCAGAGCCTTCACGCGTCCGCTCTTGATGTGCGGAGTAGCGGCCAGGGCGGTGGGGAGGGCGAATACTATTTGTCCGCCCATGAGGTCGCTCAGAGCCGGCGAATCGCCCTTGTAGGGGACGTGCAGGAACTTTACTCCAACCATCGAAGCCAACAACTCTCCCGCCATGTGACTGCCGGCGCCTATCCCGGCCGATCCGTATGCAACTGGGCTACTCTTTCCTCGTGCTTGTTCGATCAGATCCTTGAGGTCTTTGATCGGGGCGTTGGCAGCCGTGACCAGGACGAGAGGCACCTTTGTCGTCAGGATGACGGGCAAGAAGTCGCGAGAGGAGTCGTAAGGCAATTTTGCGTACACCGCATGATTGATCGCGTTTGGTCCCAAGTTGGCCATCAGGACCGTATAGCCATCGGCTGGAGACTTCGCAACTAGTTCGTTGGCCACGATGCCGTTGGCGCCAGGTCGATTCTCGATGACAACGGGCACCTTCCACGCGGCGCCGAGCTTGTCGCCCAACAGCCTCGCTGTGATATCCGAGGCCCCACCCGGCGGATAGGGAAGCACAATCTTTACAGGTTGCGCGGGCCAGTCTTTCCCGTACGCGGCGCCACAGAGCGTCAGGGCGACCACGGCAACGAGACGGACGATATTCCGAATGCCGCTGAACATTGTTGTCTCCTTCTGAAGGGGTCCGGTGCTCATATGGCGCGTGCAGCGCGAGCCGCGCGTACGTCGGCTTCGGTCCAGCCTAGGTTCTCCGTCAACACTTGCATCGTGTGCTCCCCGAGCCTGGGTGGCGGAAGGTTGTATTCCAGCGTGCTGCGAGAGAATTTCACCGGATTGGCGATGAATGGAACATCCAACCCCTGCGAGTTCTTCAGGGACCTCAGCATGTTCCTGCTCCGCAGATGCTCATCGGCAAGGGCTTCCGGGATCGTGCGAACGGGCGCCGCCGGGACGCCTGCGGCAGTGAGCTGCGCAAGAAGCGAGTCCTTTTGATGCCTGCTTGTCATCTCGCCGAGGCGCTCCACCAACTCGCGTCTATGGGCGAGACGAGCTGAATTCGTCGCGAACCTCGCATCGTCTGCCAGATCTTCCGATCCCAGCACGCAGCACAGCGAGCGAAATTGGCGATCGTTTCCGACGGCAATGATCAGCTCGCCATCGGACGCCTGAAAGGTCTGATAGGGAGCCAAGTTTGGATGGGCATTCCCCATCCGCTCGGGACAAGCGCCTGAAATCAGATAGTTCGAAGCCTGATTGGCAAGCCAAGCGACCTGGACGTCCAGCAAGCTCATGTCGATGTACTGTCCTTTGCCACTAGTGGTACGCTCAACCAGCGCACCCAAAATGGCGCTAGTCGAGTACATCGCCGTCATGAGATCCGAGACGGGCACGCCGCACTTCATCGGTCTGCCCCCTTCATCGTCCGGTTGCCCGGTAATGCTCATGAGTCCGCCCATGGCCTGGATGACGAAGTCATACCCGGGCCGACTCCTGTAGGGCCCCGTCTGTCCGAAGCCGGTTATCGAGCAATAGACAAGCTGCGGATTCAGGCGCGACAGGCTCCCGTAGTCGAGACCGTATCTCGCCATATCGTCGGTCTTGTAGTTCTCCACAAAGACGTCCGACGTGGCCGCCAGCTCACGAATAATGGCGCGGCCGTCGGTTGTGCTGATATCAACGGTTATCGACTTTTTCCCACGGTTGGCGGACAGAAAATAGGCGGACTCGCGGGTCTCGACGCCTTGCTCACCACTCAAGTAAGGTGGTCCCCACGCTCTGGTGTCGTCCCCCGTCACCGGGCGCTCCACCTTGATGACTTCAGCGCCGAAATCAGCGAGCAACTGGCTGGTCCATGGACCGGCCAGAATGCGACTGAGGTCAAGCACACGCAAACCTTTCAACGGTCCTGCCATCGCGATCTCCCGCCATCAGCTTGGGTCGAAGAGCACGCCAGGGTTCAGCAGCTGACCTGGATCGAGTGCCACCTTCGCGCCCTTCAGAACAGTGCAAAACAGCTCGGGGCGCTCCTTGTCATACCACGGCCTGTGGTCTCGACCGAGTGCGTGGTGGTGAGTCACCGTCCCGCCGGCATCGACCATGGCTTGTTCTGCAATGCGCTTGATGGCCATGTACTGCTCTGGGATGCGTGATTTGTCGCCATACGCGAACCAAGTGAAGTAAGGCGCCGGACCATCGGGATAGATGTGCGTGAAGCGACAAGTCACCGAACCGCGGCGGCCGGTCACTTCCCGAATCGCTCGATGCGTTTCGCGCTTTACATGCTCCCGGAGTGCGGCAAAGCCGCCCCACGTCACTGCCGTTTCCATCGTTTCACGCATGACGCCACGCGCGATCGCGTATTCGCGCAAGTACGGGCCACGCACGAACTTCTCGCGCCAGCTCTTGGCTCCTCGATCGCTATCCACGGGCTCGCCTGCCCCAGTGCTCTCCCAGGCGCCGCCCATCTGTTTGCAGATCTCGAGGGCTCGTGCCATCCTGTGATCAACCGGATGGTCGGCCGACTCGAAACCGAGGACCAAGATGTCGTAGGTGCCGTCGCTCGAGCCCGTGTACTGCGCCTCCTCACGCTCGATGAGGCGGGCGTTTGAAGGGTTCAAGCCGGACTGCGAGAGAACGCGCGTGGCTTCGACCGCGCTGTCGTAGTCCTTGAAGCGCACCGTGGTCATGCTTCGAAACTGCGGGCGCCGGTGAAGACGGACCCAGGCTTCCGAGATGATGCCCAGGGCTCCCTCAGAGCCAAGAAAAAGACGATCCGGGTTGGGGCCAGCACCCGAGATTGGAAACCGCTTCGCTTGAACGACCCCCGCAGGCGTCAACACGCGCAAGCTCTGAATATGATCGTCGATCTGCGTGTACGCAGTAGCGAAGTGTCCAGCAGCTCTGGTTGCGATCCAACCGCCAAGCGACGAAAACTCCCATGCCTGGAGGAAGAATCGCAAGGTCAGGCCGGCCGGCTTCAATTGTGCCTCCAGGTCCGGTCCGAGGACCCCGGCTTGAATGCGCGCGGACTGAGAAATTTCGTCAACCTCGAGCACTCTGTTGAAGTGCTTCATATTGACCGTCACCACTCCGCGATAGCGGTCGTACTCGGGAGGGTTCACTCCGCCGACCACGCTTGTCCCTCCGCCATAGGGGATGATGGCGTAGCTGTTGCGTCCGCACCAATCGAAGAGGTCGAATACGTCCTGCTCGTTGCGGGGGAATGCAATGACGTCCGGTGGATTGCGAAACTCCCTTCTGAGAGCCCGCGCCACATCTACGGTGCCCGCTCCGTATGTGTGGTAGAGACGCTCGTACTTCTCCGTCGTGCAGACGTCGGAGAGCGCGGATGGAATCGAGATGCGCGAGGCGCGAAGTTCAATCTCCTGCTTGCGCGGGAACGGCAGCGCCTCGAACTTTTCAACACCCAGCAGCTTGGTCCAGGCCCTCTCGAACTCCGCCACTTCTTGATCGGAAACAGTGTCTCCTTCGTAACCCCATCCATAAAACTTCCGGCGTCGCGTTTCCAAATTGGTCTCCAGGCTGTGACTCGGCAATCAGACGGGTGCATTTCAGTCGAAACCGACGGATAGTGAAAGTGAAGAATTTCTAGCTTTTTGATCGATACGATCGATTGAACATCACGCTTCGCCACCTTCGCTACTTCGTTGCGTTGCACGAATGCTTGAGCTTTTTTGCGCGGGCCCTGGCGGAACATGCACGAGTCCTTGGCAACGGTCTCGCCAGGGGCACGATGCTCTGTCCTTTGGCGAACAGGCGCCGGGTGAACGCGATGAAGGTGGTTGACGACGCGCGCAGAATGGGGGCGCGAAAGTGGCTGCGGGCTGAGAACGCGTGGGCAGCGCCAGCAACTTCTATGCGCTAACGGCGCTGACCACCGTCCCCACAGGGTGCATCATGAAGTCAACGCCTTGGTCTTGGCGCGGCACGGCTGGCAAGCACGGGATACGAAGCCGTAGTGCGCTGCGCACTTGATCATCATGTCGTTGTGGACGATCGACCGCTAGTCAGCCATCTCGCCATCTCGCGCGGCACGCCGCCGAAGTGCTCGAACGCTTCCGTGTGGCTGCGAAACACGGTTCCCAGGTTCTGATGCATCACGTGCTGGCCGCCCAATAGGTAGCGGCTGTCGCCTAGCACCATCGCCAACAGCCACACCTTGTACCCGACGCCGGGCTCGTCGTCGAACTCAACGCGGAACTCGGCGAAGTCGACCTGCGCCAGCTGCCCCGCCGGCGTCTCGAAGCGCACTTCGGACGCCAGAGGCGCCGACGGCCGGATCTTGCGCAGGAAGTGCTTCAGCGCGGTGTTGCCGCCGCCGTAGCCCAACTCCCGGATCTCGCGCAGCAGTCGAGCCGGTCAGCTCCGGCTAGGCCGCAATGCGCTCGCAGAGGTCGGGGCTGAATCACCGTCGGTCTCGGTGCACGGGGTTTGTACTTGGGCATAACCAGCCCCTGGCGGATGTACTTGCGAACGGTCTTGCGGTCGAACCTGGTGCGTTCGGCGATCGCCGACACCGGCAACCCTGCCTGTGAAGCTCGGGATGATCATCAACCCCCTTCAAATTGACCACCCGCCCCCAGTCGGTGCCAATCACGGCACCGATGCTCGGCGGGGTGTGCGAAGCGACGGCGGGCCCTCGGCCCGCCGTCGCGTCATCGATCAGACTGGGGAAATTTCAGTCGTCCAAATTTGGGGAGTAATCGTTCGGCGGCGACAACCGCGCAAGCCGCCGGGGATCCTTCGTTCACTGTGGCAAGCGGGGCAGAGCAGACCGCCGCCGCTTGGAAGAAGATGTTATCGGCACGTCGCCTGGGGCGGACGCTCAGGCTGTGTGATGATTGCGACGTTCGCCGCACGACTAGACGACAAGACATCTGCATCATGAGCACCTCCCATCAGTCAATGAGCCGCGACGCCGTCGCAGAGATCCTGCGCCCCCGCTTTATGCGCATCACCGTGGCGATGCGAAGGGAGATGATGTCCGCGTCGGTGACTACGGCGCAGAGCGCGGTGCTCAGTGCGCTGCTGATCGGGCAACCTATGCGTGTGAGCGACTTGGCTCGAAATGAAGGCGTGAAGCTACCTACCATGACCCAGATCATTGGGCGCATGGAGGCGGCCGGGCTGGTGTCGCGCACCGGCCCGCCTGGAACTTACAACAACCTCATCCGGATCACTCCGGCAGGTGAAGCGGTGGCGGATGACCTCGCGAAGCAACGCACCGAGCTGCTCGCGCAGCGGATGCGGGATCTTACGAGCGATGAACTAGCTTTGCTGCATCAAGTGGCGGCCGTTCTGGACAAAATGTTCACCAAGGAACCTTGGCGCGAGGCTTAGAACTTGCTGTGAACCGCCCCGGCTTCCGTGGAGGCCAGTTGGTTTAAGTAGTAATGCCATCGCAGCCGATCGCTCGGCCAGTCGGCTGGAGTAGTTTGCCTCGGCCTCTGCCGGCAGGATGTAGCCGATCGGCTCGAGCAGGCGATGGGGTTGAACCACGAGACCCATTCGAGGATTGCTAGCTCCACCGACTCCTTCGTTTTCCACGGCGCCCGGCGATGAATCAACTCGGCCTTGTACGGCCCGTTGATCGTCTCGGCCAGAGCGTTGTCGTAGCTATCGCCACGGCTTCCCACGGATGGCTCGACGCCGGCCTCGGCCAGGCGCTCGGTGTAGCGAATGCTGGCGTATTGCGCCCCTGTCGGAGTGATCGACCAGCGGCCTTGAATTGCCGGTTGACCCTCTCGAGGGGACGAGGCACTGTGCTATCGAAGATCGTCGTGCGCACAAGCTTGCCGCGCATCACGCCTCGTATCCGGGGGCGCCGCATGAACCTTTCGACGGTGCAGCGAGCAACGGCGGTGCCTTCCCGCGCCAGCTGGCACCAGACTTTGTCCGCGCCCTGGACCTGCATGTTGGCTTTCCAAACGCATTCGATCTCCGGCACCAATGCGCCGTCGCGTTGAGCACGCTGGTAGCGTTTGCGTGGATCGCGCGTCAGAGCCACAACTTGAGTCGGCGGTCGATCTCCGCCTGGGCGAAAATCGCGCTCGCCAGTTTCAGGATCTCGTTGACCCGGCGCAGCTTCTTGAGCTCGCGTTCACGCTCCTTCACGCGCTGCGCCTCGGCAGTGGTCACACCGTCGCGAACACCGGTATCGATCTCGTGGCGCTGGACCTAGTTCAGCCGCGTCTCGGCACGCAGCCGATCTTCGGTGTAATGGACTGCACCGTTGCACCGCCGCCCACAGCGACGGGTACTCCCCTTGGTTCCTGCACCATCCTCACCGCCAGCTCATGGACCTCGGGGGAAAACCTTGTTCGACTTGTTCATTGCTCCACCTTCTCAAGAGTTGGAGGTGGTCTCCTCGAGACCCGGGACGGTTCACTGCGCCGGTTTCAGGGTTCGAAACCGCGCGCAGAGCCACCAGATCGAGCCCATCGAACAATGGCGCTACTCTATGGAGAAGCCTGGCGCATTCATCACCGCAGTGATGCGCTTGTTGACATTCTTCAGGTATTGGTCCAGTTCCTTCTGAGCCAGCGAACTCGGATCCAAGCCGGCGCCGGAGAGCCGACTCCTGATTTCTGGGCGATTGAGAACCATCGCGACGTCGCTCTGAATCTTGGCCTGCACCGCGGCGGGAAGATTCGGGGGCCCGTACAGCGCGATAAAGCCGGTCCAGTCGAAATCGATTCCTCCTTCACGCAGTGTCGGAACCTCAGGCATCACCGATGAGCGGCTCGGGGTCGTTACGGCAAGCGCCTTCACCTTGCCCGCCTTGACAAGTCCGGCTACGGGGCCCGAATCGATCACAAGAAGTTCGATTTCTCCGCCGATCAATGCTGGAACACTTTGTCCGGCAGACTTGTAGCCGACGGGAAACATCTTCACCCCGGCGGCTCGGCTGATCAATTCCGTGGCAATTCGCATTCCCGGATTTCCCCAACCGTAGTTCAATTCGCCGTTCTTCTGCTTGGCGAGAGCAACGAGTTCCTGGACGTTCTTGATCGGCGAGCGCGCATTGACGGTCAGCACAAATGGCGTGGAGGCCAGGCCAGACAACGCCTTCAGGTCCTTGTCGGGGTCGATGCTCTGACCAGGCCGCCAGAGGGCGTCAATCATCAGAGTCGTGGGCGGCGTCACCAAAAGAGTGTGGCCGTCGGGTGCCGATCGAGCGACGTGTGTGCTGGCAATGGAGCCGTTCGCCCCGGGCTTGTTCTCCACCACAACTGGCTGATTCCAAAGCTTGCTGAGGTCTTCGGCCAGGATGCGGGCAACGATGTCGTTGCCGCCGCCGGGGCCGTAACCGACTACGAGCTTGACGGTACCGCTCGGGTAGGACTGAGCCCATGCGGAGCCAAGCAGCAACCCCATGGCTGCCGCGGCCGCGAAAATTGATCGGATCATCCTTGAAATTGCCATCTCGTCTCTCCATTCCTTTGATGTCAAAGACTACAAGTTGAAGCGAGTTCCAGTAAATCTTTGGGGGAGCGATTCGTGTCGAATTAATTCCCTCGTTCGGGTCACACGGTCCAGTGGGCCTTGATTCTTGGGATCCATTCCCTCGCCTGTTTAAATGCGTTCCAACTGAGAACGCCCGTGAGCCGCTCATTCTCGAAATAGCCAAGCACGAAACTGTCCTGGTCCGCTTGGCCATGCAGTTCCCGTACATCGCTTGCAAGTGAAGCAGTCCCGTGAACCTGCAGTTTTACGTTGTACTGGTCTGACCAGAAGAACGGCACGGGTGAGTAGGAGGTATTCCCCCCAAGCAAGTTGACGGCAGCAACCGATGCCTGCTCAGCAGCATTCGTCCGATGCTCCACACGCATCCGCCTTTCAAAGCCAGGATGAAACCATTCGGCGACGTCGCCAGCGGCATATATTCCGTCGGCGGCCCGACAAAACTCATCGCATTCGACGCCGTTTCCGATGTGCAGGCCGCTGCTCCTGAGCCACTCGATATTGGGCGATGCACCGACGGCAACGATCACGGCGTCGCATTCGAGGGCGGAGCCGTCGCGCAACCGAATGGCGCAGACGTGCCGCCCGGATGCCGACCACAACGGACTTTCCACGCCCGCTCGCATGCGTAGATCCACGCCGTTGCGCTGGTGTAGTTCTCCAATCCGCGCGCCGACCATGGGTCCGAGTCTCACTTCGAGGGGGTGCGTCCCTGAGTCGAGGAGCGCGACCGACATCCCGGCGAGAACGGCTGTGGCGGCCACCTCGGTACCGACGAACCCTGCGCCGATGATGGCCAGGCGCGCCTTCGTCTCGAACAGTCGGCGTAGCTTGAGAGCGTCGCCGACTGTTCTCAGCGTGTAGACGTTCTCCGCGTGAGCAAACATCGGCAGCGTCTTCGCCGCGCACCCGGTGGCAATGAGCAGGCGCTCGAAAGGAACGCGCGCACCGTCGTCAAGAACCACTTCGCGTGCCTGCCGATCGAGCTCGATCGCGCGGCGCCCTAGCATCAAGTTGACGGCCATTTGCCGGTAGCCTTCTGCGGGGCAGAGTTGGAGCTTCTCGGGCTGCCATGGATCCCTGAGCGCCTGCTTTGACAGGGGAGGCCGGTCATACGGCAGTTCGGCTTCATCGCCGATCAAGGTTACCCCGCCCGCGTAGCCAGCCGATCGCAGGGCTCTCAGGGCATGGGTTCCTGCCGCCGAAGCTCCGACGATCACGACGCTGCCAAGAGGGACCACCGCTATACCTCTTCGATCAGGATGGCCTGCGCAGGGCAGATCTGCGCAGCCCTGAGTGCGTTGTCGCGCTCCTCGGGGGGGGGCGTCTCTGCGAGCAGGACAACGATTGCATTTTCGTCCTGGTCGAATACGGCCGGTGCGTTCATAACGCACTGTCCGGAGCCGCAACACTTTTCTGGAATGATGGTTATCTTCATGGTTTGTCTGCCCATTCGATCATCGGCGTCGTCCGGGACGCCCCTTGAAGTTACCAAGCCACCGGCAGCGCCTTGAGGCCGTACATGAGCGAGTCCGACTTGAACTCAAGTTCGTCGAAGGGAACGGCCAACCGCATGTTCGGCAAACGCTCGAGAAGGCTCTCCAGCATGACTTGCATTTCCATTCGAGCCAGCGGCTGTCCAATGCACTGATGGATGCCGTAGCCGAAGGAAACTTGGTGACGCGCCTCCCGGTGAATGTCGAACTTTTCTGCTTCGGGGAACGCCGCTTCATCACGGTTCGCCGCCACGCTGAGCACCACGACCGGGTCGCCAGCTCGGATCAGCTGCCCTGCTATCGTGATGTCTTCCAGCGCAACCCTTCGTTTTCCGGAGTGCGTCACGTCGAGGAATCGCAATATCTCTTCGATCGCCTTCGGGATGAGGGCTCTGTCTTGTCGCAGTTCCTCCCATACGTCCCGACGCTGGAGGAGCAGGAGAACGCCCATCGACGTTGTGTTTGCGGTTGTCTCGTGCCCCGCGATGAGCAGCAATCTGGCCAATGACACGACTTGCGTTTCGGTCAGTTCGCCCGTATTGACGTAGTTGACGACAAGCCGACTTAGGATGTCGTCCTGCGGCTTTTCTGTCTTGAGTCGCACCAGTTGACGCAGGTACTTCTCGCACAATTCTTCATTCGCCTGTTGCGCTTGCTGCAGCGTTGCCGAACTCGACGTAAGGATCAATGCTTGAGATTGAAAGAAGTCGTGGTCCTCATAGGGCACCCCGAGAAGATCGCAAATGGCTGCGGCAGGCGTGGCCAGCGTCAAGGCCTGCACCAGGTCCACTGGTTGTGGAGAGGACAGCATGCGGTCGATCGAGCGATCCACGATCTGCTGGACTCGCGGCCGAAATGCCTCTACGCGCCTGATCGAGAACTCACCCATTAGCATTCGCCGTTGCGCAGTATGTTCGGGCGGATCCATCGTGATGAAGGTGCGGTTGTTGCCCCGAGCCACCTTCATCGCGGCGCTGACAGTCGGATAGCCTGAAAGCCTAATATCGGAGCTGAAGCGGGGGTCACCCAGCACCGCGCGCACATCGTCATAGCGCGTGATGAGCCACGCTTCCTTCCCGTCCCACAAGCGCGCCTTGCCCAAGGCCGCGGAACTGCGCAACTCCGCGTAGACGGGTGGCGGATTCAGTGGGTTCTCTCTCTCCGGGGGAAACGCGGGCAGTATGTGGTCCACCCGCGCTGAGAGCGCAGCCAAGTGTGGGCACCCGGTCGGGGTATCGTGGGCGCGTGCGGAACGAGTGAGGCTGCTGTCTCGGCTCATCTTGAATCCTTTGAAGTCACAGAGATATTAGGCAGGCTAACTATGTGTTGCAAGGTATGGAAAACCCTTGCATCGGACGAGGGCCTCATCGGAGGCATCGCTAGCTGGACAAGAACCGTCGGGGAGCTTTCGCACCGCCGGAAGTCGGTGCATGCGTTGCCTCAGCGGCCGGATTGAAGCGGGAAGAGGACCCAAATGCGCCGTGCATCATGCGGATCACGTGCGTGGACCGGTACGGGCGCTTGACACTAGCAGGCAAGGATCGACACCGCCTTCGTTACGAGATAGGGCTCCAACGCCTCGGGCCCACCTTCGGAGCCGTAGCCCGAGTCCTTGACGCCGCCGAACGGCATCTCGGGCCACGCCGCGGCGGTCTGATTGACCCACAACATGCCGACCTCGAGCCGCCGCGACAGAAGGTGTGCGTTGCTGATGGAGCGGGTAAAGGCATAGCCGGCCAAACCGAACGGCAGCCGATTGGCCTCGGCGATCGCGTCCTCCAGGTGCTCGAAGCCGCGGATGGCGGCAACCGGACCGAACGGCTCGTCGTTGAACACTTCAGCGTCAAGCGGAACATCGGTCAGCACAGTTGGCGCATAGAAGTTGCCGGCGCTACCCACGCGTTCTCCGCCCGCAGCCAATCTCGCACCCTTTCTGCGCGCGTCGTCAACCATCTTCTCCATCGCGCTCACCCGGCGCCGGTTCGCCAATGGACCGAGCATCGTGCCTTGGGCGAGACCGTTGCCGATGGTAAGGCCTCGTGCATGGTCCACCAGGGCCCGCGCAAACTCCTCCTTCACGCTCTCATGCACGAGGAATCGTGTCGGTGAAATGCAGACCTGGCCGGCGTTGCGGAACTTGGCGGCGCCCGCGGCCTTGACGGCCTGGGTCAGGTCGGCGTCCTCAGCGACGATCACGGGTGCATGGCCGCCAAGTTCCATCGTCACGCGCTTCATGTGTTGGCCGGCCAGCGCGGCCAGCTGTTTGCCGACGGGGGTGGAGCCGGTGAACGTGACCTTGCGGATCACGGCGTGCGCGATCAGATACCTCGAGATCTCTGCCGGATTGCCAAAAACAAGACCGATAGTTCCGGCTGGCACCCCCGCGTCGACGAAAGCCTGCAGCAGCGCCGCGGGTGAAGCAGGCGTTTCCTCCGGCGCTTTCACAAGGAACGAGCAACCGGTAGTCAGTGCCGCCGACAGCTTGCGTACTACCTGGTTGACCGGGAAGTTCCAAGGAGTGAATGCGGCCACTGGGCCCACTGGCTCCTTCAGCACCATCTGCTGCACAGCGAGGTTGCGCGGCGGCACGATTCGCCCGTAGGCGCGCCGACCCTCGTCGGCAAACCAGTCGATGATGTCTGCTGCGGACCGCACCTCGATCTGCGCCTCGGCAAGAGGCTTGCCTTGCTCTTGCGTCATCAGCGTCGCAATCTTGTCCACGCGTTCGCGCAGCAGCTCGGCGGCCCGCCGCATCGTCGCGGCGCGCTCATTCGCGGGCACGTCGCGCCACGCGGCGAAACCGCGCTGCGCGGCGTGGAGAGCTCGATCCAGATCGACGATCCCGGCGTGTGCCACCGTACCAATCGGGTGGTTGGTTGCCGGGTTGACGACATCGATCTTGCGGCCATCTACCGCGTCGACCCATTCGTTGGCAATCAAGAGGCGTGTGTCAGTGTAGGCGGCTGTCATCGAACTGTCCTTAATTCGGTTGCTTGGCTTGTTGGTTTCATTGCCACGGCGCGCCGACCCCACTTGGCCATAGCGCGGCTGTTCGGGCCCCCGACGCCCGATCTGTAAGCCGCCCGTCCGCAACCGTGCGGACGCGACGGACCGCGGACGATCGCGGGACGCAGCCGCAGATTGCGCAGGTGCCGCTGAAGCGGTTCTCCTCGGGGATCGCGACGCGCGCGCCGTGTTCCGCGACGATCCGTGCGGCGAGCACGCCGCCCGAACCACCGCCCATCACGAACAGGTCGAATGCCTCTTCTGTCATCTCAATCACCCCATTGCTCGCCGCCGTGCCAATACATGCGACAGCGCAGCCCAATCGTGGCTCTACCGGCGTCTATTCACGAATGAGATCAGCCGCCTTTTCGGCCATCGCGAGTATCGGAAGGTTGGTGTTGCCGCTGATCACCGTCGGCATGATCGACCCGTCGACGACCCGCAGCTTGTCGATCCCGCGAACCCGCAGGCGCGCATCGACGACAGCGTCGCGATCCTGGCCCATGCGGCAGGTGCCGACGGGGTGGTAGATCGTCTCGGCGCGGTCGCGGATCCACTTGCGCCGAGTGGCCGCGCTAGTGAAGGCGTCTTCATCGATCCGTCTCTTGACGAGGCGTGCGAGCGAAGGCTGGTCGATGATGCCGCACATCTGCTCTACGGCGGCCTGCATGCTCACGAAGTCCGATTCGTCGGTGAGGAAGCCGGGATCGATCGCCGGTGCTGCGGTGGGATCCGCCGACCTCAGGCGCAACGTTCCGCGGCTTTTTGGTCGGAGCTGACAGACGCGAACCGTGAAGCCGTGCGAAATCTTCTCGTTGGGGGGTGGGTTGCGCAACGCAATGCTCAAGTGAGCCTGCCACTCTGGCCAGTTGCTATCGCTGCCCGGCCCCCAGAAGGCACCGGCTTCGACACCCTGCGACGTGGCTGGCCCGCCGCCGGTCAGAATGTACTGCGCACCGGCAGCTCCTCCCTTCAACATGCCGAGATAAGGCGTGAGGGTGACCGGCTGCGAAGCCTCCATGCGCAACGCACAGTCGAGATGGTCGTGGAGGTTAGCGCCGACGCTCGGCAGGTCCAATATCGGATCGATGCCATGTGACTTGAGGTGGTCGGCGGGCCCGATTCCTGACAGCATCAGCAGTTGCGGCGAGCAGATGGCTCCGGCTGACAGGATCACTTCGCGCTCGGCGACCAGCGTCGTCTCGCGGCCGCCCTTGGAGATCACGACGCCGCGAACCTCCAGCCCGTTCATCGCCAGCCGCCGGACGAGGCAATTGGTCAGGAGAGTGAGATTGGGCCGGCCCTTCGCCTGCTCAAGATACTTGAAGGCACCCGAACGCCGCCCGTCGGCGATGCTGAGCTCGTAGAACCCCGCTCCCGCCTGCGACGCGCCGTTGAAGCCGTCGTTCGCGGGCAAGCCGGCCGATTTCGCACCTTCAATGAACGCCAGAGACACCGGACTGCGCTGCGTGCCGTATGACAGCCGGATCGGGCCATCGTAACCCCGGTCCGGGTCGCGCGAGTTGGTAACGAGAGTGGCGTCTTCGATCTTGCGAAGGTATGGGCGCAGGCTCGCATAGCCCCACGACGGCAGGCCACGGGCGGCCCATGCGTCGTAGTCTTGTGGATTGCCGCGAATAGCGATCATCGAATTGATCGATGACGATCCTCCGACGACGCGGCCGCGAGGCACGTAGACGCTCCGGTTGCCCAGGTTGGCCTGCGGCTCGGTCCAGTAGCGCCAGTTGTGCCGGGCGCCGGTGTACAGGACCCGGATGCCGGCAGGCATGTGGATGAACACCGACGAGGCCGGCGAACCGGCCTCCACGAGAAGCACCTGAACACGGGGATCCTCGCTCAGCCGCGATGCCAGAACGCAACCGGCCGAACCCGCGCCAATGATGATGTAGTCGTAGGAAAGGGATTTCACAGCGTCGCCTTTGCAGCGCATTCCAGCCTCTTACACGCCATTGCCCGGCCAAATTTCAGACTTATTCCTATCCCTTGAGCGCACCAGATGCCAGACCGCTGACGAAGTAGCGGTAGCAGAAGGCGAACAGCAGGAACAGGGGCAAGGCGATGAGCGACGATCCGGCGAGGACTTCGCCCCAACGCAAGTCCTGCGCGCCAAGCATCGACGCCAGCGCCACCGGCAGCGTTTTGCTGTGATCGCTCATGATCAGGATCAGGGCGAAGACATAGTCTGCCCATGAGAGCAGGAACGAGAAGATGGCGACGGTGATCAGCCCTGGTGCCGACAAAGGCAGCACGACCTTGAAGAACGCGGCGAGTTGCGAGCAGCCGTCAACCATCGCAGCCTCCTCCAGCTCGAACGGCATCGTCTTGAAGAAGCCCCAGAGCAACCAAACAGCCAGCGGCAAGGATATTGCCAGGTGCGCGACAAGGAGTGCCGACACGCTGTCCGACAACCCGGCCATCCGAAAGATGGCCGACATCGGAATCACCAGCATCAGGGGCGGAAACATATAGGCGAAGAGCATCGAGGCCACGAGAATCGTCTTGCCACGAAACTTGAGCCGCGTCGCGCCGTAAGCAATGAGCGACGACAAGGCTGTGGCAAAAACCACGGTGACCGACGCGACGACGAGGCTGTTGACAAAGTGGGACGGGTAGTCAGTCAGTTGCAGCAACGCCTTGTACGCGCTGAAGTCGGGCGGCCAGTGAATCAGCGACGTGTCGAGGAACAGCTTCTGAGGTGCCCGGACGCTCGATAGGACCATCCAGTAGACGGGAAAGAACGAGTACACGACGATCGCTGCTGCGATCACGTAGAGCCCGAGGCGCTGGAGGCCTCGCACCAGTCTGGCCAGCCTGTCGGCGACCAGCGGACTGTGTTCACCGCCGTAGGAGCTGACCATGGCTGCAGAAGTGACCCCGGAAGGCGTGCCGACGCCGCTCACCAGGACGCTGTCCGGCATCGATGTGTGGCGCAACGGTCGTCGGGTAACCGCAGATTCCATATTCACCGTCCTTGTCTCGTCTCGTCGATTGGAAATAGGCGCAAATAGACCAGGATGACGATCGCCAGCAGCAGGAACGACATCGTCGCAACTGCCGCGCCACCGCCCAGATTGAATTCAACGAAGGCTCGTCGAAAGGCCAGAGTTGGTAGGGTTTCGGTCTCGTTGAGGGGACCGCCCTTGGTCAGTAGCCAAACTACGTCGAACTTGTTGAACATCCAGATGCCACGCAGCAGGATGACGACGATCATTACGGACCGCAGGCCCGGCAAGGTGATGTGCCAAAACTGCTTCCATGCGCTGGCGCCGTCGACGTGCGCGGCCTCATACAGTTGAGCAGGAATGCCCTGAAGCCCCGCTAGAACGCAGGTGACAACGAACGGCGTCCAGATCCAGACGCTCACCATCACGATGACGCCCATCGCGGTCGCTGGGTTCGCGCCCCAGTCAAACATGCCGACTCCGAACGAAGACAGGATGCTCTTGAGCAGCCCGTAGTTGGGGTCGAGCATCCATTGCACGACCAAGCACGCTACGACGGTCGGCAAGAGATAGGGAAGCACCGCGACGGCACGCACCAACGACCTACCGAAGAACTGTCGGTTTAGAACCAGCGCGATCGATACTCCGAACGAAACCTGCAGCACGATCGCGACAACCGCGATCGTTAATCCATTGCCGAGCGCCTTCCAGAACAGGGGATCGGCAAGCAGCTCGAGGTAGTTGCCCAATCCGACCCAACGCGATGGCGAGATGAAAGACTCGGACGCATAGAAGGACAGCCCGATCGAGTAAACGAGCGGGCCACCGACAATCAGGCCGAGCGTAAGAACGCTCGCGAGGAAGAGGGCCGCGACTCGCCAGTCCTGGTTCATTCTTCAACCCTCGAATATCTCGTTGAATGCTGGGGCCCTGGTTCCGCCGCAACACGCTACGTGATCAGCGTGGCGCTTCGACCGGGAGAGATCGTCGCGGTGACGCATTCTTCAGCCGATCTTCCGGATTCGATCCGCCGCTGCCTTCACCGCGTCGGCGGACGACATCCCCCGGAGCACCTTGTTCTGCAACATCTCGGGGAGAACGTTCGCCTCAAAGACCTTGCAGGGACGCAGGTCGATGGTTGGCCCCATCAAGTCGACTGACGCCAGCTTGACGTCGTTGTTCTCGATGTACGACTTCATCTGCATCATCGTCGACCAGTGCTTCTGGATCATCGGGTGCTTCTTCCATCGAGGATCCTCATAGATGTCCAATCGCGCAGGCTGGAAGTTCATCCACGCAGAATGCAGCCAATCAATGTAGTACTTATCCAGGAACCATTTCAGGAACTTGACCGTCTCCTCGCTCTGCTTCGTCTTGAAGACGATAAACCCATCGAACGCGTAGGACAGCGCCTTTCGCTTTCCAGAACTGTCTGGCGAAGCGAAGATGCCGTACTTGTCGGCAAGCGCCGGGTTACGTGACTCGAGGGCCTCAACCACCCGGCCCGAATACAACGTATGCGCCACCTTGCCCGTTACGAACATGCTCATGAGTTCCGCGTAGCCCACGGTATTCATGCCGGGCGGCATCGTTTTGTAGAGCTCACCGTACAAATCGAGGAAGCGCTGGTACTTGAGCGCGTTCGGCGGCGCGTCCATCACGACCTTCCAGTCGTTGTCGTACAGCAGCGGCTCCTCGGCGAACAGACTGCCGAAGCTTGCCCAATTGGTCGAGCTGTCGCTGGCGAGCGGCATGACGCAGCCGCCGCGCTCGACGTTTCCGTCTTTGGAGATGGTGAGCGCACGACAGTTGGCCAGAAGTTCATCCCAGGTGTTGGGAATCTTCAGACCTTTCTCCTCGTACAGGTCCTTCCGATAGAACATGGTGACCAGGTTGTAGTCGTACGGATAGAACCAGTTCTCACCCTGGTACTGCCACGACCCCATCTGACCCCAGCTATGCTTCTTGACCAGATCTGTCAGAGGAATGAGGTGACCGCCGCGCGCGTATTGAAGGATGTGGGCGATGAACCCCATCGTCGCGATGTCGTACGGTGACCCGGCGTTGATCGCAGCCATCGACTTCGGGAACGCACCACTAATCGGCGTCGAGTCGACCACGATCTTGACGCCAAACAGGCTCTCGTACTCGCTGCCGGCCTTGCGAAGCACGGCCTGCGACTCTGTCGAGGTCTCAGAATTCAGGAAACGAATCGTCGTCTTGCCCTGAGCCTTGACGAACGGCGCACTCAGAACTGCAATGCCGCCAGCCAGAGCGCTGGCGGAGGCTCCGAGAAACGTTCGCCGGCCGCGGCTTGCTGTCTGTTCATGCTGGCCCTGATCCTCGTTGGTCACGTTCATGGAATCTCCTCCGTTCGTTGCTCGGACTACGCAATGGACGATCGCAGTGACATTCCGCTCTCGCGCGAGAAGACATGCAATCGCGGCGCCGGCAGATTCACCGGCACGTTCACATCGGTCTTCAGCTCGTCATCGCGATCGAAGACGGCGCGCACCCGCTGACCGAAAACGGTTCCTATCACGTAGGTCTGCGCGCCAATCTGCTCTACGATGTCCACATGCATCAGCGCATCGTGTCTACCGCATGCTCGTGCGATGTGCTCGGGCCGTATTCCGAGCGTGACGGCTCGCTCAGCATCGGAAAATTCGTTGTCGGGCAACGAGACCTCGAGCCCTCCGGCCCTGACGTGCAACTTGCCTTCGTGTCGGACGAGGTCTCCCTCAAGGAGATTCATCTCCGGCGAACCAATGAAGGCCGCGACGAAGACGTTGCAGGGGCGGTCGTAGAGTTCCAGCGGTCGCCCGACCTGTTGCATGAACCCGTCCTTCATGATCACGATTCGGTCGCCGAGAGTCATCGCCTCGACCTGATCGTGCGTCACGTAGATCATGGTCGCACCCAGCCTCTTGTGCAGCGTCGCGATCTCTTCGCGTGTGCGAACGCGAAGCTTCGCATCAAGGTTCGAAAGTGGTTCGTCGAGCAGGAAGACGGCCGGATCGCGAACCAGGGCGCGGCCGAGAGCGACTCGCTGCATCTGGCCGCCCGATAGCTGGCGCGGCTTTCGTTGCAGCAACGGATCGAGATCGAGGCTGCGAGCCGCCTCGCGAACTCGCTTCTCGATCTCCTCGTTTGCCTCTCCCCGCACGCGAAGGCCGAACGCCATGTTCTCGTAGACGGACTTCTGTGGATAAAGTGCGTAGTTCTGGAAGACCATTGCGATGTCGCGATCCTTGGGCGGAAGGCGAGTCACAGTCCTTCCACCGATGCGGATCTCGCCGGATGTCACCTGTTCAAGCCCGGCCAGCATCCGCAAAGTCGTCGACTTGCCGCAACCCGATGGTCCGACGAAAACAACCAGTTCGCCGTCGTCGATATCGAGCGAGAGGTCGCGGACTGCCCATGGGCCGTGATCCCGATCGAACGATTTTGAAACGCTTTCGAAGCTGATCCTCGCCATGCAGCCGGACCTCGTTTATTGAACCCGAACACCTTGCGGCGCCGTGTTTAGGTTGGGTGTCGAACACCATTGCGCCGTGACAGCGGCCAGTCCGTGCCGGACGCTCGGTCCTCGCTGTGACCCGCCTCGTCGGCATCTGCCCCGGGCGTCGAACTTTCTGCTACGCGTGGTCACCCCGGCGCCCTCCGAGCTCGGCCGTCTATCGATCGCGTTCATTACACTTCGGGCCCTTCAACAATAAAAATGAAGAATTTCGAACCTCTTGATCGACAGGATCGATAGATTGGCCGGACACCATGGAACTAAGACACCTGCGCTACCTCGTAGCGCTCCAGGATTGCATGAGCTTTCGCCGTGCCGCCGAGCAGGTTCACGTCACGCAGTCGACGCTGTCGCATCAGATTGCGCAGCTTGAATCCGAGCTGGGCACCCTCCTGTTCGACCGCGTCGGCAAGCGGTTGCTCGTGACCGAAGCGGGTGACCTCTTCATCCCGATCGCCAGGCGCGCGCTCCAGGAGGTCGACTCCGGTGTACGCGCGCTCGCAGCGAGCTCGCACGGCGTTCACGGTCACCTACGCATAGGCACCACGAACACGTTCAACTTGGGCTTGGTCCCCGAGTGTGTCGCCGCGCTGTTCGAGCGGCACCCGACCGTGCACGTCGACGTCGTCGAACTCACGGCAGATTTGGTGAGCCAGCAGTTGCTGGCCGGCAGCATCGACATCGGTGTGTCGTACCGTCCGCGCGACATGAGCGGACTTGCCTTCGAACCGCTGTACGAGGAGCAGATGGTTCTGGTGGTTGCACCCTCGCACAAGTTCGCCCGACGAAAGCGCCTTCGCATGGCGGAGTTGCACGGTGCGCCGCTCGTTCTTATGCCCCGTGAGTTCGCGACGCGACAGATGCTCGACCAGTGCTTCGAGACCTGCCGCGCGGTACCGCAGATCGTTGCGCAAATGAATACGATTGCGCCTGCGCTGCGACTGGTCGAGCACTCTGCCATAGGTACGATCACGTCTGAAAGGGCGTTGAGCGAGAACTCGCCGCTCGCACGCATTCCGCTGGAGGCTCCGACGCCGATTCGTACCCCCGGTATCGTGTGGCGAGACGACGGCGCACGCACGGCGCCGATGCGATCGTTTGCCGCGATCGTGCGCCAAGTAGGCGCGCATCGTGCTAAAGGACGCGAAGTGCCCGCCAAACGCAGTCAGCGGCGTCGTGTGTGATGAACAACACCCCATGTCATGCGGTCCGAGGGGACGTTCTTGGAGAAGGCCAGGGCCATCCATGTTGACTGCGCGCACCGCAGCTTTCGCGGTGGCACGAGCTTCGCGCACCACTGGCTGACGTGACCCGCCTCAATGCCGCCGGCTTCGTCGACAGCGCAGCCGCAGATCGCGCGCTGGCTCAGGTCGTGGCGGCGCACACGAGCATCGTCTTCGCCGAGTCGGCATCAGGAGGAGTGCCCGTCAACTACCAGACAGCGATCACCGACGTGCTCGCGCAGAACCCAACATGGGTTTTCAGGGCCTGCCATTGCGCGTCTGCGGGTGGCACGGCAACCTCCTGCCGCTGACCTTAGTGGCGAAACAGCACCTTGAGCGCACGCTTCGCATCGACAAAGGACTCGCGTCTGCCGGCGGGCGGCTCCAGCAAATCGATGGTCGGCACGCCGCTCTCGCCCTCCTCCGGCGCGACAAGGCCGGTAATCCTTGCCAAGACCTCCGGTTCGAGTCGACAGACCGGGAGCGCCCTTTGCAAGGCCGCGATGTCGATCATGTGATACCCCGGAGGAAAGAGGACGGGAATGCGCTCAACCAGTCTCGTACTGCAACCCATTGTGCCGGCTTGGTGGCTCACAGGATGAGCTCAATTTTGCTTCTGCGAGTGCCCTCCTTCGACTGCCTGCTTGCCCGTTCGAGAACCCACCAGACGGCGGCGCCCCAACGGGGGATATCCCATCACCGCCGGCGCGTCGAACAATGCATCCCATCACCACCGCGGGAGGGACTAGTGAAAGCGATGGCAGCTGAGTGGATCGAACGGTGCAGCCTGCGTGTGCTCGAGCAGGCGCCCGGACTCGACGATGCGTTCGCCGATGAGCTGGCCCGCAAGCTTCACGCCGCGTGGCCCAAGCTTTCGCCCGAGCGCGCCGCCGCATGCTTCTTCGCCCCGGCCATCAGCGCCGCCGAGTCCTACGCCGTTGAGCTCGCGTAACCGCCATTGCCACGGTTCGATGTGACCGGTCTTGCCGTCAACCGGCCTGAGGCAGCGGCGGGAGCCGCAGCCAATGCGTGGGGGCTGGTCCTCCAAGCCGCAGCCTTCGGATCGGTCGGTGTCGTTCCAGCACTCCGTTCGTGTGCGCGCGTTCAAGACCCAGCGAACGAAGGACGGGCGTTCCCAGTCCGCCCGCCAGGCGAGCACCTGAAGTCAGCGCGGTCATCAGTCGCCAAGGGCGCGGACGTCCTCTTGTGGGGGCGGTTCGCTCCCCCGGTACAGTCGCCGCCATGTGCTCGAACTACGAACCAGTCACCTCGGAAGATCGCATGCTGGCTCACTTCGGCGTGGTCCGCCCGAAGGGTGAGATTCCGATCGACAGCTACCCGGGGTACTTGGCACCGCTGATTCGCCGGGCGCCGAACGTGGCCGAGCAGGAAAGCGAGGCGAAGCTGGGCCGGTACGGACTGCTCCCCGCGTGGGCCAAGGACATGGCGCTGGGCCGGCGCACCTACAACTGCCGCAGCGAAACGGCAGCCACGCTGCCCAGCTTTCGCGATGCGTGGCGAAGAGGGCAGCGCTGCATCGTCCCCGCCGAGGCGATTTACGAGCCGAGCTATGAGACCGGCAGGGCCGTGCGCTGGCGCATTGGCCGACGCGACGGCCGGCCGCTCGGCATCGCCGGACTGTGGGACTGGTGGACGAACCGCGCGACCGGCGAGGCGGTGCTCAGCTTCACGATGCTCACCGTCAACGCCGATGACCATGCGCTGATGAAGCGGTTTCACAAGCCCGGCGAGGAGAAGCGGATGGTCGTGATCCTCGATGAGGACGAATACGACGCCTGGCTCGACTGTCCGGTCGACCACATGGCTGGATTCATGCGGCAGTTCCCGGCGGATCGGCTCGAAGCCATGCCGTGGCCGAGGGACATGCGGGGCGGCATGGGAGTGCCGGGCGGGGCCACAGGCGAGCTGTTCTAGATTCCGCTACCGGCGGTCTACAGCTCGTCGTCTGATCCCGGTTCGCGTTCCCAGCTGCAACAGTACTTCCCCTCGCCGGCCTGGCCGCGGCAGCACTTCGGATTGCCGCACACCATCCAGTACTGCGGCGTGAATTCGACCCATCTGCAGTGCTTGCACCGCCGCCCCGGGTCCACGTAGCGCCGGTGCATGTGCTTCAGCGGCGAAGGGCTCGGCGGAGAGGCTGCGGGTTCCATCGTTCGACTGTCGGTGACGGGTGGCTCACCGGGTGAGGCAGGCGCAGAACCAGACCTCCTTCATTGAACCGGCTCATCCGGCTCGCGTGGCAGCTCGGCGAGCTCACGTCTGACCTCCTCGTACATGCCCGCAGCAACGATGAAGTCGGTGCCGGCGATCCGGCCCACGAACGAGTCGACTTGTACGTGCGCAAAGAGTGCGAGCACGGCATCGCTCAATGCATTCTCCAGCTCCTGCAGCTTGGCGTTCCAAGCCGGGTCGTGGTCGACGCTCATGGCCGGTCACACCTTCGCTTCTGAGTGCGCAGGGTCGAGACGACGGTCCAGGCGCTACGGCATTCGGACGATCGGCCTACCGCTCCTTGGCGCTGCCCGGTCTCTCGTCCGCCCGCTTCGCCGGCTTGCGTCCCTGCAGGTGCTGCTCGACCTTGTCGGCCTGGTCGCCGACGGCCTGCACAGCTTCTTTCACCTGCTCCTTGGTGACTCCGAACTTCCTGGCCCAATCACGCAGTTCGTAGTCCTGGTTCGCGTCGATGCGCTTGCGGTCTTGCCCGCCTCGTTGCTTCAGATCGTCTGCCATCGCGGTCTCCGATTGTGGTAACCCAAATGCTTTGGAGCAAATGGCATGCCGGCTCGCCGCCGCGCGCTTAAGCCGGCACGGCGTGCCTGCTGGGCAGGGTCCGCACCCGCCGAGGCGCCTTCCGATCACTGGTCGAGTCCACCGGACGCGCCTTGGACACCACTGCTAGTCCAGGTCGTTGATTTCGCTCGGGATGCGGCGGGCATACGCCCCATCACTGGGGCAGCAAGCTCGGATCACGCCGCCCTCGCATTTGATTCGTCAACCGGTACACCTGCGCCGGCCTATTGGCCCCTCCTCTCATCTCGCCCGCGACCGGTTCCACCAGGCCGCGGTCCGACAGCTTGCGGCGGAACGACGACTTGTCGAGCGGCTGCCCGAGAATTTCCTCGCAGGTCTGCTGCAGCTCGCCAAGCGTGAAGCTCTCTGGCAGGAACCCCGCCGGCAGCAGGAGCTGCTCGGTCTCTGCCCTCGTCACTTCCACAGCCAGCGCAATGAGCTTGGCGTGGTCGAAAGCCAGTTGCCCATCGGCCGCTGCGGAGTCCGCCGGAACCCAGCGCAGTTCCTCGAGGCGCTTGCCCGCCACGGGCTTGAACGATTCGGCCGGCAGCAGTGCCCGGTAAACGATCGCGAGTGACCAAGGCGCCCGCGGGTCGCGAGTTTTCGTGCCGACCGTCACCAACTGCCGCACGAAAGGCAACCCGGTGCCCAACCGCTCGCGCGCCGTGCGCTGCGCAGCATCTTCCAGGTTGTTGTCCAGGTCGATCCGCAGTACGCCACCCGGCAAGGCCCAACGGCCGGCGTGCGGAGCCTGCGCCCGCCGCCCGAGCAGGACGCAGAGGCGGCCACCAACGAGACTGAGAACGGCCAGTTCCACGCGCGTGAACGGCATTTCGTAGGGCTTCGCTGCGGTCGTCATCAATTCTCCGGTTTGATAGTTGCATTATGCCACGAAGAAGCGTACAGTTGACTTCGTTGCTTCCTGCAACTAAGCATCTCCGATGCGATCCGCTCTTTGACAAGCTGAAGGTTCCGGTGAAGTCCGCCGCCGGCTGCTCTCGGGATCGAACCTGCGGGTGAGACCGATCGGCACACGGTGCGCCGCGCATGGCAGGGAGGCCGAAGTGCCCGCAAAAGCTGCTACGGAGGCGGATGGAGGAAGCCGGATGCCGGGTTTGACTCCCGGGTTCGGTAGAGAAGTACGCGGGTCATCCCCGCACGTGGAGGCGACCCGCGGTTGCCCTTGGAATGAGGGCAGCCGCGGCGCGCAGCCAGGCGGCATTCAGTTTTCATCTCAGCAAGGAGTTCACATGGAGTACGACGTCATCGGCGACATTCACGGCAAGGGCACGATGCTCGAGGCCTTGCTCTCTCGGCTCGGGTATGCCAAGAGCTGGGATGGCTGGACGCCACCGAACGGCCGCCAGGCCGTCTTTCTCGGCGATCTCATCGATCGCGGCGATGAGCAATGCAAGGTCCTCGACATCGTGCGACGGATGAGCGACAACGGAAACGCCCGATGCATCATGGGCAACCACGAGCTCAACGCTATCGGCTGGGTCACGCCGGATCCGCGCAAGGAACGCGACTTCCTGCGCCCACACACCGAGGACAAGCTCAGGCAGCACCGGGCATTTCTCGACCAGGTCGGCGAAGGCTCTGTGTTGCACCGAGAACTCGTCGAATGGTTCCGCACCCTTTCCCCGATGCTCGACCTTGGCGGCATCCGCGTCGTGCATGCGTGGTGGAATCAGGACTACGTCGATTTCGTGGGCAAGCGGCAAGCGGGGCGCCGCCCTCTCGACGGCGACCTGTTGCTGGAGGTCTTTCGCAGAGACAGCGACGCGTGGCGGGCCTACCAGGGACTTACGAAGGGATGCGAACTGAACCTGCCGGACGGCGCGTTCTTCCTCGACAAGGATGGAATATCGCGCAATGACGTCCGCGCGCAGTGGTGGCGGGAGGATGCTCGGACCTACCGTGAGATCGCGGTCGTCGAGGATCACCAGCGCGATCGCATCCCCGCCCTGCCGTTGCCGGCGCACTACGCCGCGACGCCCGTCCGGGGAGCCCCGGTGTTCGTGGGCCACTACGGGGTCCATTTGATTTCGGTGCAAAAAGTGACGGTTCGATTCCCAAGCAACGGCGCGGGTGCTCGGTGGTAAGTCGTTGATTTCACGGCATTTGCTGCTCGGTCGCGCCGGGGGCATCTTTGGCCGCCTTTCGACTCGTGAGGAGCGGCGGCGATGCAGGGCTGGCACACACCGTACCTGGGCCTGCGTGAGCTGCCGCGCGAGTTCGGCCAGTTCGAGCTGCAGGCCTTCTTCACCTTCGGCCGCGCCGAGCTGGAGCTGATCGAACGCCGCCGGGGAGACCACCACAAGCTGGGCCTCGCGTTGCACATTGGCTTCGTGCGCATGAGCGGGGGCGGCCGTTGAACAGCGTTCGCGCCGTGCCGGTGGCTTTGCTGCGGCACTTGGGCCAGACGCTGGACATCGCCACGCCCGATCTGGCGTCGCTGCGGGCGTTGTATGCGCGGGGCCGCACCCTGTTCGATCACCAGCAGCAGGCCTGCGAGGTCCTGGGCTTTGCCTGGATGAGCGAACACCAACGCCGGGCACTGGTACGTGTGCTGCGCGATGAGGTGGCCCACACCGCCGACCGCGAGCGGCTGCTGCTGCGTGCCCGGCACTGGCTGTACGAGCACAGGCTGATCATCGTGCACGAGCGCGCCATCCGAGCGCTGGTGGCGGCCGCACTGGCCGAGCTCGAAGCCGCCACGGCCGCGTCCATCCGGGCCACGGTGCCGGCCGCTGCCTTGAAGCAGTGGGCCACCGCTGTGGCTGCCTGCCGGCCGGACGGCCAGCACTGCCAGAGCTGGTTGTGGAGCGCGCCGGCCAAGCACTCCACGCGCCAGATCGCCGAGGTGCTCGAGCGCATCACCGTCCTCAACGGCCTGGGCCTGGACCGGCACCTTGGCGAGCTCAACGATGCGCTCGTGCGCCGCTACGCCCGGCGCATGGCCACACGGCCACCGTCGATCAGCGAGCGCATCAAGGAGCCGGCAAGGACCGTCGAGATCGCCTGCTTCCTGCGCTACTGCTTGCTCACGGCCACCGACCAGTTAATCCTCATGTTCCAGCGCCGCGCGACCGATCTCTGGCGCCAATGCGCCGAGGATGCAGTGGGGGCCATCGACTGGTCGCGGCAGTACCAGCTGCTGCAAGAGTTGGCTGAGCTGGCCCAGGACGAAGACCGTGCAGCCGAACTGCGCACGCGGCTGCTCGAGCTCATCGCGGCCAAGCGTGCCCAGCGCTCACTGAGCCGGGCCTCGGGCATCCGCCGGCAGTTGATCGCCGGCATCGCACCGGTGCGCTCGCTGCTGGTGGCCGTCAGCAGCCTGATATGGAAGGCCACGGGCGAGCATCCGGCGCTGCAGGCCCTGGACACCCTGCGGGTGCAGTACGCGGCCGGCGACAAGACCTTGCCGATCGATGTCACGGCGGCGCGTCTGGGCGCGGCGTGGCGGCAGGACATTGCCGATCCCGACCGTGATCGGGCGTTCCGCGCGCTGGAGGTGGCCACTCTGTTCGCGCTGCGCCGGGGATTGCGCAACGGCTCGATCTGGATCAAGCACTCGCTGAGCTTCCGAGGCCGCGAGCGGCTGTTCATCCCGGATGAACGTTGGCAGACCGAGGCCCGGCGCCACTACGCACGGCTGCAGATGCCGGCCAAGGCCGCGAACTTCCTCGCGCCCCTGCTGGAGCGGGTGTGCACCGGCGTCGATGCGGTGGCTGCAGCGGTGCGTGCCGGCACGCTGCGCGTGGACGACGAACTGCACCTGGCGCCGCTGGCGGTCGATGACGAAGACCCTGAGGTCACCAAGCTGCGCAGCCGGCTCGACCAACGCATCGGTGAGGTGCAGCTGCCCGAGGTCATCCTGGCCGTGGACGCCCAGGTGCGCTTCAGCTGGATCATGCTTGGCCGCGAGCCGAGATCGGGCCAGGAACTGCTGATGGCCTACTCCGGCATCCTGGCCCACGGCACCAGCCTGACGGCAGCCGAGTGCGCGCGCATGATCCCGCCGCTGTCGGCCGCCATCATCCGCCAGGCAATGCGCTGGGCCGGCGACGAGCGGCGTCTGGCCTTGGCCTGCCAGGCGGTGCTGGAGTTCATGCAGGGCCACGCCATCGCCGCCACTTGGGGCCGAGCCGACCTGGCCTCCTCGGACACGATGAGCCTGGAGACCAGCCGCCGGGTCTGGCAGGCCCGGCAGGATCCCAGGCGGCAGACCGCCTCCATCGGCATCTACAGCCACGTCAAGGATCGCTGGGGGATCTTCCACGCCCAGCCTATCGTGCTCAACGAGCGCCAGGCCGGCGCGGCCATCGAGGGCGTTGTGCGGCAAGAGCGGGTCGAGACGACGCAACTGGCGGTGGACACGCACGGGCATACCGACTTCGCGATGGCCTTGGCTCGGCTGCTGGGCTTCGACCTGTGCCCCAGGCTCCGGGAGCTCAAGCAGCGGCGCCTGTTCCTGCCGCGCGGTATGACGGTGCCCGAGGAACTCGCAGCCGTGTGCGAGGCCGGCATCGACACGGCGCTGATCGAGGCCCAGTGGGACACCCTAGTGCACCTGGCCGCCTCCGTGTCGAGCGGGCATGCCAGCGCGGTGACGGCGCTGGCCCGGTTCGGCTCTGCCGCAAGAGGTGACCCGATCTATGGCGCCGGTGTGCAACTTGGCAAGCCGCTGCGCACGGCGTTCCTGGCTGACTACTTCGTCAACGCCGGCTTCCGCAGGGAGCTGCGCCGCGTGCTCAACCGAGGCGAGGTGGTCAACGCGCTCAAGCGCGCCATCTACACCGGGCGTGTCGGGCCCGCGCAGGCTCGGCGCGCCGACGAGATGCAGGCGGTGGCCGACGCGCTGAGCTTGCTGGCCAATATCGTGATGGGGTGGAACACCCACCAGATGCAGGCCGTGCTGGATCGCTGGGCCAACCGTCGCCAAATCGTGCCACCAGAGCTCATCGGGCGCATCGCACCGACGCGGCTGGAGGGCATCAACCTGCGTGGCGTCTTCCGCTTCCCACTGGAGCGGTACGCCCAGCAGATCTTGCCGTCACAGGCGGCAACGAAAACAAGCGCCGCCGGCTGAAACCGACCACGCGAACAGGGCCTCATCGGCTGATCGGAGGACCAACAGAAACTCGTTGCCTGACAAGCACTTGGCGGCGGCTGGAAACCGTACCCCGCGTCAATGCTCGCTCTGCGGGCAGGCACGAACCGTCACTTTTTGCACCGAAATCAAGGAGACCCCGGCCAAAGCGACGTGCAGGTAGTCAGCGAAGTCTGCCGAGCCCTTGCGGAACAGTTGCAGCGCGACCTCGAGCGCGCGCTCGGACTCGAAGGTAAGTTCGGCGGCCGAGAACAGGCTGGACAGGGTCATCAGCACATCGTCCTTGCCGAACTCGAAGCTGGACCGCAGCACCCACTCGAGCTCCAGCACGACGGTCACGGGCACGAACAGCGTCGCGCCCTCGGCGACGCAGCGGCTGATGTGGCGCTTTGCCGCGGCCGGCTGCGCTGCGTCGTCCTGGACGATGTAGCGCACCGGGACGTTGGTGTCGAGCGCCGGCATCTACCCGCCGAACTTAACGCCAGGGGTTCATGTCGTCGATACCGACGTGTCTGCCCTTGGGGGCCTTGAGCATGCCGGCCATGTCGAGAATCGACTTGGTCTTGGCCCGGACGATGATGGTGCTGTCGGGCATCGCCGACCAGACCAGCCGCGTGCCGGGCTTGGCGTCCACGAGCGCGCGGATGTCGGCGGGCACGGTGGTCTGGCCCTTCGCGGTGATGGTTGATTCAATCATGGCGTCAGTCCTTACATCTGGCGCCATTGCAATGCGAACGCGCTGGACTTAGCTGGCGCCTCGGCCAGCTACCGGAGACTGCCGACAGTGCCCTGGAACATTCGTTAGAAAGAACCAGGAACATTCATTAGAAGATGAACGACGCCACGGATCGGACGCTTGCGGCAACCATCCTAGGAGTTGACATAAACATTATTGTCGCGCATTGGCGGTTTGGGCGACAATTGCGCCAGAAGCATACGAGATGAGCGCTGCTCCCGCCAGCGCTGGCTTTGCCTGGGACCTCGTCGCCCTGGTGGCGCGGTGCTTCCGGACTCTCATCAAATCTCGCGCTTGGGCCGGCGGCCGTTGCAAGACTTCTGTCAACCGTGCACAATGATTCCATCTCCTATGCGGTGGATCCTATGCACAGCATGACCTTGGAACAACTGCGCGCCACCGCGGCCGCCGGCGGCGTCGCCGGCGTCACGCTCAAGGGCCAGGGCGGCGCGTTCATGCTGCGCATCGCCACCCGGAGCGGCCAGGACGCCGTGCTGGCCAAGGCCCGCAGCACCGAGCCGCGCCGCTTCGGCAACCCGGCCTCGGCCATGATCCTGCTGCGCGAGGTGGGCATCGCCGTGGCGCAGCTCGACGCCACCGACTGGAACCCCGACGAGAAGGACATGAGCCGCAGCCGCTCCAGCCAGGCCGAGGCGATGCGCACGGCCCACCAGGCTGCGGCGCACAACCGGTGGCTCGCCGCCGAGATCCAGGAATCGCTCGACGATCCGCGCCCGAGCGTCCCGCACGACGAGGTCATGGCGGCCATGGACGCCGAGATCGATGCGATCGAGCTTCAGCGTGCCAGCTCCGCGCGAAGGAAAGGCGCATGAGCACGACGCCGCGCCAACCCGATCAGGTCATTGCGCAGGCGATGCTGGCCGCCGCCGCTGAAGCGCCGCCCCCAGCGATCACCTCCGAGGAAGTGGCGGCGCTCGAGCGCCTGCTCGCGCATGCCAGGCGCGACTCCGGGCAGAGCCGGCGAGTCGCAGACTTCCTGCTGGCCTGGTGGAACACAGGCAGCTGCGGTGCCTTCGACCTGACCTCGCTGTGGGCACTGGACACCGACATCGTGGCCGACATGACGACCGTGTTCGGGCTGATCGGTCGCGTTCACCGCTACCCCGACAGCCTGGGCTACGAGACCGAGTTCAAGGCCATCGTGCAGGCCTGGCGGCCGGAGCTCCGGGACTGATGCCGGGGGCCGACTACCGCATCGCCTGGCGCCCCAAGGCTCTTGAAGACCTGCGCAGCATCGTCCGCTACATCGCCCAGGACAGTCCTACCCGTGCGCGCGCCTTCGGCAAGAAGCTGCGCGAGAAGGTCCAGCCGCTGGCCCAGCACCCGCTACTCGGCCATGAGGGCCGGCCCGGGCTGCCGGCCGGCGTTCGCGAACTCGTGCTGCACGCCAACTACATCGCCTTCTATCGGGTGATCGACCCCTCTCGCACCGTCGAGATCCTGCGGGTCAAGCACGTGGCGCAGCAAACGCCTTGAAACGCAGGGGCAAGTCCGCAGGTGCGTCGGGACGGCTGGCCATCTGAATTCGGCGCCCGATTTCGGCGGGGGGTTGGACCGGGGTTTCGAGTTGCGCGGTCACGTGGTCGGCCGCACGATGGGGTGCCCTGCACCCGCTGCGCCATGAAGCCCCGGACATCACCGTTGCGAACCGCGCTCGCCGGCCTGTGTGGTCCCTCCGGACGGGATCAGGCCAGCGCCGACGGCTTGCTCGCGGTCGCTGGCCTGCAACTGCAGGCCTACGATCCGCCCGCAAGCTTTGCGGACCCGCGGCTCGATGCGCTCTGTCGGGAGGCGGCGCGAAGGGGCCTGGTGATCACCGACGTCCAGGGCCGACTGGTCGGCGATCTGCGCGCCGTGTCCGTCAACGAAGTGCTGCCGGCTTTCAGAGGCCGTTGACGGACCCGTCCGCGACCGCGGCCCGCGCCGTGATGCAGCGCCGGTGCCGACTCACGCTGTGCTCGATGCGCCGCTCGAATTGCTCAGCGGAGCTGCGTTGGCCGCGGCGGCGCGACCCTGCGCCAGGGTCTGGATGATCGTGCCGACCATCTTGTCGGCCTTCGAGGGCTTGGCGACGTAGGCGTTGAAGAGATGGCCGTGCTCCTCGGCCAGTCCGAATGCGCTCATGGCGATCAGCCTCGTGTCGCATTCCGGGTAGCGAGACCTGAGCCGCCGCGCAAGTTCGTAGCCATCCGCGCCGGGCATCTGGATGTCGACCAGCGCCACCTCGAATGCCTTCGAACCGAGCTCTTGCAGCGCCTCGTCCGTACCAGGCGCCTCCACACACTCCGCGCCCTTGGCACGCAGGAGATCCGCCACGGCGCTGCGAACGGAGTCCTCGTCGTCGACGACAAGCACGTGCAGGCCCGACAGGCTGGCCGAGCCGGAGAGCGGTCGGTGTGGCTGCTGGTCCAGCACCTTCACCGGGATGTGCACGGTGGCCCTGGTGCCGCGCCCCTTCTCCGACTTGATCTCCGCAGTGCCGCCGAGTTGCGCGACCAGGGATCGCACGATCGACAGTCCGAGCCCCAGGCCGCGCGCTTCGCGGGTGCCTCGAAACCACGGGTCGAAGACATTCGGCAGAACCTCTTCGGCGATGCCGCTGCCCGTGTCGCTCACCCACAAGGTCATGGTGTGGGGCCCGTCGCCATCCACGTCCGCGTGGATCTCGATGTGGCCATGGCTCGTGTACTTGACCGCGTTGCTCACCAGGTTCCCGATGATCTGCTGCAGGCGCATGTCGTCGGCATGCAGCGAGATGGCCGGGACGGTGACGCGCACGTCCACCCCCTTGCGGTTGGCCAACTCCCGGAGTTCGGTGATCGACGCAGCCACCACTTCGTCCAGCCGCACCGGGCGTTCACGGATCTCGTAGCCTGCGGCCTGATTGGCCCGCACGAAGGCGGCCAGGTCGTTGGCCTGGTGCATCAGTTGGTCGGCCGCTCGTGACAGCCGCTGGACCGGCTCCTGAAGGCCTTTGGACCTCTCGTCAGCGGTCTTGAGCGCGAGCAGGTCGGCCAGGGCGACGATCGTCTGCAGGGGCGTGCGGAACTCGTGCGAGACCTTGGCGATGAACAGGTCCCGTGTGGCCGCCGCTTCGTTGCGGGCCGACTCGGCCGCCAGCTTGGCTTCGGTGAGTTCCAGCTCTGCGAGGCGCGCGTGGTCAGCCCTCAGGCGATCGCGTTCGAGCAGGGCTCTCGCGAGCCGTTCGCCCGCAGCCTTCGACAACTGCGCGGACCGGTGCATCGTGAAGCCGAACCCGGCCACGATGGCGGCCAGTCCGATCGAGCGCAGGCCGTCGAAGGCCAGATGGGCGATGACCAGCGACGCCACCTGCGGCACGATCATGTAGAGGTAGGCACGCCCTGCTAACGGGGCATACAGGGCCGCCACGCCGGCCGATCCAGCCAGCAGCATCGGGTAGGCGATCTGCGCGACCTCTTTGAGGTGCGGGTAGATGGCCAGGGCACCGTAGCCCCACATGAGACCGGACAGGCCGGCGTTGAGCTCGACCTCGCGTCGTGCTGCGCGCGCCATTGCCTCGTCAAAGGGTTCGCGCAAGCGGTAGCGCTTGCTCATCGACCAGCGCCAGCCCGATGCCGCGAGCCCGAATGCGCCGAAGATCGTTCCCGGCACGCTCAGCCCGGCCTCGAACGCCATGTACACGACCAGCGCGACCGCGGCCAGCAGCAGCGGCACGTTGGCCACAGCCGAGACGACGGCGTTGGCAGTCATCGCGCGCGCCGTCTCACCGGCGTCGGGCGAGTAGTCCCCGCCAGCAGCCTTGCCCGCGACTTCGACCTGCGGTCCCTCCGCGGCCCTGCCCTGCTCACTCATGTCATTGTTCGTCCTGAGATTGGTCCGTCTGCCCGCTCCAACGGTTCGTCGACTGGTTCTGTTGTCCATGCCCCAGGGTGCTCGGCGTCTGCGCGCCGTCAAGCCCGCCTGCAAGAGGTACGCAGACCGTCTCAACCTGCATCCAACCGCACTGAGGTGAACGCAGAGTTTCCACGTTCCTTCTGCAATGCGGCCCGACCGATCGAAACAGGCCCTGCAAATCGTCTGTAGCGCGGCGCGACCACGGGCGCGCTGCAACCAATCTTCCCGCCGGTCGGCGAACTCACCGATCGCCCCAACGAGCGAGTTGATGGGTACCCACCATTGGGGGCCCACGTCGCGGTGCACCAGCAGGAGGGCCTGACGCGTGGTGCTCCGTCGCGTGCACTGCCGGACACCGGGCGCCTAAATCCGAACCAACGGCGCCACCGCTCGATCCCTCTCTTGGCTTGCGCCTTTGTGGCTGGCGAAGTGGCCAAGGCAGCGACGCTTGGAGAAGCAACGTCCCGCGCCGTTGGTTCGGTTTTATGATTCTTTCCCATGGCCACCCAGAACCTTGACCTGTTCGACGACGCCGACCCGGCTGACCAGGTGCGGGCGTACCAGGAGGCCTTCGATCAATGGCTCGATCACCAGCGCACGGCAGCCTCGCGCAAGATCACATTGACGTCCTCCATCCGCGCGTACACGGTGCTGTGGCAGGCTTTCGCCGAGTGGTGCCTGAGTCAGTCACCCGTGATCGGCCTGGATGGCATCTCCGAAGCGGACCTCGGCGCGTTCATCAACAGCCGGCTCGAACCCGCCAACGCGTCTCGTGCAAAGCCCAGCCGGCTCAAGGAGGCCGGGAAGTTCACACCGCGGCATGCATGGCGCTTACTGAAGCTCATCGACAGCGTGCTGGAGATCCGCGCACATGCCACCGGGTCCGCCGCCCCGAACCGAGCAGCGTCCACCCTGCTTCAATCCCGTGAGGATTGGCTCTATGCCAACGCCAATCGGCGCGACGCACTGCCCGACTACCTGGCCCCTGCCGAGGCCCGCATCCTCGTCAACTACCTCTCCGCCGGGCTGCCCCGTTCGGGGCGTCGCGGCGCCGACATCACCTGGCAGGAACTGCGCAATCGCACTGCCGTCGCGCTGCACCTGGGCTCCGGGCTGACCCCCGCGGACGTCCGCATGCTTCGCCTGACATCCCCCGTGCTGCGCACGGGCGACGAGAAAGGCGTGCCGGGCACCGTTCACGTGCCCGCCTACGGCGACAGCCCGGAACGTGAAGCACCGGTGATCAAGTGGGCAGGCCGCGTGCTGGCCTATTGGCTGCAGGTGCGAAAGGAACAGAAGCTCGCTGGCGACTTCCTGTTTCCCGCGACGCGTACTGGCAAGCCATGGGGCAAGGTGACCCACTACGACGCTGTGAAGGCGGTCCTCGAAGCCTCCGGCATCGACAAGAGCCTGGTCGAAGGCGGTGCCTACCGCCTGCGCCACACCTTCGCGCTCCGCCAGCTGCGCCGCGGCAAGTCACCGGACCTGGTGGCCAAGTGGCTCGGGGTGGTCGAGATGCGGGTGATGGACCGCTACCGGCGCGTCGACTACTCGAGCGAGCGCCCGGACTGACCGCGGCTGGCACTCGATCCTGCCGCACAAGCCCATGCCCGCCGACCTGCTGGCCATCGCCCACGTCCGCAGGCTGCTGCTGGAACTCGGTTTCGAGGAGGCGCCGGAGCAGATCGTTCCGGCAGCACTTGGCTACTCGCTGTGGGTCTCGCTGCCCATCGCGGAGCTGGCAGGCAGAACACCAAAGGAACTGGTGGCCGACGCCGAAGGCAGCGCTGCGCTTCGCCTGTGGATCGTCGCTCAGCTCGGCCTCGACAGCTAAGCGCCGGCGGGCACGGACTCGGTCTCCTGACCCGCAACTTCCGGGACGGTGCTGGCCCTCTCCTCACCCGCGACTGAGACGGGTTCATCGACGCGCTGGTCGGTCGCCGCCTCGCCCGCCTGGGGCCTGTCCTGCTCCGGGTTGGTCGAGGGCGCCGGTCTCGAGGCCTGCGGCCGCGGCTTGGCCGCCTCCGCTGCCAGCCTCGCGTCCCGTTCGTTCATGCGGCGCCGCACGCCCATCCAGAGGTTGCGCGCCTTGGTCGAGATGCTCAGCACGACCCGCTTGTACAGGGACCGGCGCGTCTCGAGCTCGCGTTCACTGATGATCTCCTCGATGGCCAGCGTCTCCATCATCGGCATGATGATGTCGAGCTTGTGCATCAGGTCGAAGTAGCGCCGGCCGAACGAGGACGTGATGCCGATCTCTTCCTGCAGAGGCACCGTGTCGTAGGACGCCAGCGTCTCGATGTTGTGGTGCTTGAGCAGCGCCTCGGCCTGATCGATGGCCTTGTTCATCTCGTCGGTCGCCGCGTCCAGCGCCTCGCGGATGTTCTGCTCGATGCGCTCCACCACCTCGTGATCAAGCTTGGCACGGCCGAGCTGGCTGATGAAGTACATCGACGCCTGGAAGCTGTAGAAGCAGCGCGCGAACATGCGTTTGGCATGCGGGCTGGAGAGGTGCGTGGTCCGCTTCAGCGAGGCGCCTTCGACCTTGCGAAAGTCCGCCCGGTACTCGTCCTTGTTCAGAATGCGCTCGTTCACCTGGCCGGTGTCGATGACGGCGAGTCGGGTTGAGGTCATGGCAGGCTCCGTTGTCCAAGTGAAGTTGGGCGGGTCCCGCAATCATCCCGAGCACCGCCGTCGCGCGCCACCGGAAAGGCGGGTCGAACCCCCCCTCCAAATCAACCGTCGCCTCGCCGTTGACAGCGCACGGCGCCGGGCGCTAAGGTTCACGCCTGTGCAGTAGCTGGCCCTGCACTTCAAATCAGGCAAGCCCTCCAGAGCGTCGAATCGACGCACCGCCCGGCCCCCCCGGGCACATCCGCATCCGCCGATCAGCCTTTCGAGGCGCGACCCGTTTCGTCGTGCGCCGAAAGGTCTCTCCCGATCGGTAGCTGGCACACCGATCCAGCGGCTCTCGCCGCCCAAGCCAGCCCTATACGCCGGTTCATGACCGGCCACTCACTCAACCCCCGCGGGGCAACTGCTGCCCCTGCGGGGATGGGCGTTGCCTCGCGCATCCATGGAGGCAGCAATGCTCAACATGAGTGTCGCCAACGCTTGCATCCGAGGTTCGCTGTTTGACCTCGACGAACCCCCTTCCATCCCCGGCCGTGCCGAAGCCGTCCACACCCTGCAGTTGCACCAGTTGCCGCTGCAGACCCAGGACGCGCTGAAGCAGCCGATCGCGATCGAAGACGCTCCCGAGTGGAGCGAGGCCGCCGTGGTGCAACTGCACTGGGTGCTGCTGCAGGAGCTGAGAAAGCTCACCGATCCCGAAACGCCGCTGGAAGAGAAGATCGAGACGCTCGACTGGGCATTGACCAGTCCGTCGAACGATCACCTCCCCTTCTCGTTCGCCTCGTGCGTCCGGGTCGTCGGCACCAGCCCCATGTCGCCCACGGCGTACTTCGGCCGGGTCGACGTCGACGAGTTGCGCCAATGGCTGCTCGTCAACGCGCGGCGCTGGCTTCGCGAATCCATCGCGCGCTACCCGCAGTGGGCCCAGGAGCTGTTCTACAGCGACCCCCACTTCGCCGCAGCCCAGCTGACGGCGAATCCCCAGTGGCTCAACGAGCAGATCCGGCGGCACGAGGCATCGACATCGTCGCAGGCCGCCCAGCGAGACCTGTTCGCGCTGGCATCGCACATCGGTGACGAAGTGCAGGAGGCCGCATGCCGCTCAACTGATGCGTCCCGAGGTGCTGCTGCTGATCGTCTTCGTGCTCTGGGGCATCGCCGGGAAGCTGGACGAGCCTCTCGAGGGCTTCGACCCGGAGCCCGTGCAGGCCGAGGCCGCCGCAACCGAGGGCGGCGCGGCCGCGCAGTCGCTGCACCTGCTGTGTGTCGTGGAGGAAGCCGGGCCGGGCTCGTTGCGCCAGGCCCCCACGCCCGTCCTCACGGCGTACTCGCCGACCCCACATGGGTTGGCGGGCCGCCACGCCGCAACAAGCCGCCGTCTGACGTGCGTCGTCACCGACGAACAGGAGACCCCGTGAACCACCTCAACCTGTCCATCCGCGCGCTGCCCATGCAGCGCCTGCTGCCGGTGCGATCGCTCGACGAGCTCGAGCATCTCGTGAAGGAAAGCGAAGTCCTCACCGGCGCGCCCGGCCGCACGTTCGTGGTCGCCGGCGCCGATCGGCCCGCCTACCAGGTGCATGCCGACGTCGCTGGATTCCAGATCGCCCGGCTCGACGGCGCCATGCCGCACGAAGTCCTGGCCACGGCACGCGAGCTGGCCGGCCACCCCATTGGAAGCGCCATGGCGTGCGGCCTGCTCTACACGGAGCCGTTGCCGCAGTAGCGCAACTCGAACGACCGGCCTTCGCAGGTCGGTCCTTTCAAGTAGAACACCATCATGTCGATGAACCTTCCCTCCATCGGCTCCGCACAGACCCCCTACGGCCTGGCCAGCATCCACGTGGGCCGCTACCCCGTCGGCGGCGCCCTGTTCGTCGAGCTCTACACGGCCGACGACGAGATACCGGAGCTGCTGGCCATGCTGAGCTGCAACCTGGCGCCCTCGGGTGTCACGCTCGCCGACGACGAGTTCTGCGTGAAGTCGTGGTCCGAGAACGAGCCGCTGATCGAGCCCCTGCTCGCCACCGGCCTCTTCGAGGACACCGGCCGGCGCACGCCAACCGGCTACGCGCTCTCGCCGACCTGGCGCATCAAGGACCCGCAGTTCGTGCCACCACGGCGCGGACGCTGAAGATCCTGAGCACCACCGTGGTCAGTCGCATCGCCCCCCGGCGGCGTGGCTGACCCCGGTGGCTCGCTCTCGCCAAGGCTCGCGACCGGCTGGAGCGCCGTCCGCGAAGGCGGCGCGAGGTGCTGGCGGTTCTTTCCCGAGGGAGTGCACCCCTTCGGAAAGCATCGCCTTCCCAGCAGGCAGCTGACAGGCCTGGCGCCCTCCGGCGCGAAGTCAGCCCTTCAATCGCGGCCCCTGCCCAGCAGTGGCCACACACCGGACCAGACCCCGTCTTGTCCGGGCCATCCCCGTCGGGCGGCACACCGATCGGCCTGCAAAGGCCATCTGCCGCCCTCCCGCCCACAAAGCGCATCCGAGCGTTGTCCGTTGCCTCGCCACACCGCGAGCAGTCCGGCAGCGCCTTGCCGCGTGGGTACCCCGTTCCCGAGGAGTGTTCATGAACCTCAGAGACCTTGTCCCCTCCGCCGCGGCCCTGAAGCCGCAAGCGATCAGCCTCGATGTCCTGCGCGAGAAGTACTGCAAGGACAACGAGACGTCGATCGAGGACGTCAACGCGCGCGTCGCCAACGCGCTCGCGGACGTCGAGCCCGAACGTCGAGACCAGCACCGTGAAGCCTTTCTGTGGGCACTGCAGCAGGGCTTCCTGCCGGCCGGTCGCATCCAGTCCGCCGCAGGCACGCCCCTCGCGGCCACGCTCATCAACTGCTTCGTGCAGCCGGTGGGCGACTCCATCGCGCAAGTCGACGATGGCTATCCCGGCATCTACACCGCGCTGACCGAAGCCGCCGAGACCATGCGGCGCGGCGGCGGCGTGGGCTACGACTTCTCGCGCATCCGCCCGCGCGGCGCTTGGGTGGGCAGCACACGCAGCCACGCTTCGGGCCCGGTGAGCTACATGCAGATCTTCGACCGCTCGTGCGAGACCGTGGAAAGCGCCGGCGCGCGGCGCGGCGCCCAGATGGGCGTCCTGCGCTGCGATCACCCGGACATCGAGGAGTTCATCCACGCCAAGGACGACGGTGGCCTGAAGAACTTCAATCTCTCCATCGCCGTGACCGATGCGTTCATGCAGGCCGTCCTGGCCGATGGCGAGGTGGACCTGGTTCACCGAGCCGAGCCGGGCGAAGCACAGAAGGCCACCGGCGCGCGCCGGCGCGAAGGCAGCGAGCGCGCCTGGATCTACCGCACCGTGAAGGCCCGCGACCTGTGGGACCAGATCATGCGGTCCACCTACGACCACGCCGAACCCGGCGTGCTCTTCATCGACACGATCAACCGCGACAACAACCTGTCGTACTGCGAGACGATCGAGAGCTGCAATCCCTGTAGCGAGCAGTCGCTGCCGGCCTATGGCTGCTGCTGCCTGGGCTCCATCGACCTGACACGGTTCGTGCTCGATCCGTTCGAGCCGGCGGCGCGCTTCGACGACCAACGGTTCACGCAAGTGGCCGGCGTCGCGGTGCGCATGCTGGACAACGTGCTCGACACGACGGTGTGGCCGCTAGCGCAACAGCAGCGGCAGGCGATCGACAAGCGCCGGGTGGGTCTGGGCTTCACCGGCCTGGGCGATGCACTCGTGATGCTGGGCCTTGCCTACAGCACGCCCGAAGCGCGCGCGGAGGCCCGGCGCATCGCCGAGTTGATGCGCGACGCCGCCTACGCGGCGTCGGTGGAACTCGCGCGCGAGCGCGGGGCCTTCCCGGCGTTCGATGCCGAGCGCTACCTGTCGCGTGGCACTTTCGCCTCGCGTCTGCCTGCGCACCTGCGCGAGCAGATCCGGCAGCACGGCATCCGCAACTCGCACCTGCTGTCGATCGCGCCCACGGGCACGATCAGCCTGGCCTT
>VFQN01001157.1_pt1 | contig 45626 bp, 40 predicted proteins | sample 3512371 | NCBI WGS metagenome assembly VFQN01 (sample SAMN10412370, study PRJNA504923) | tailings metagenome | isolation source: Replicate 2 from Balatoc abandoned mine | place: Philippines: Itogon, Benguet | collected 2017-08-28
CGAGCGGGCCGTTCTTCTGGAACGAGAAACCGCGCTCGGCCTCGTCGATCTGCATGGAGGAGACGCCGATATCGAGCACGACACCGTCAAGCCCGCCCGCGGGCGCGTGTTCGGCAAGCTCGGAAAAACGCGAATGGATGAGGCTCAGCCGGCCTCCGGAGGCCGCGACAAGCCCCTGGCCGCCGGCAATGGCGTTGGGATCGCGGTCAAGCGCGATAACATCCGCCCCCTCGGCGAGGATTGCGGAGGTGTACCCGCCTGCACCGAACGTGCCATCGAGGATGACCTGGCCGGGTTTCGGCGCAAGCGCCGCAAGAACCTCGGAGAGAAGAACCGGAATGTGACGGACCGATCCGCCATCGGCATCAGAAAAACCTCCGCCAAGATCCGCCGCCATTCCGATTCTCCGTCTTACCCCAAGCCCAGACCTCGCGTCCTGAACTCTTCCCGGGCGGCCGCCTGTGTGGCTAGGAATGTCTGCGGTGCCCAGAGCTGAAAATGATCCGCCCGACCGACAAAGGTCACGTCCGTGGCAATACCCGTATAGTCCCGGATGAAATCCGTGACCGGCAGGCGCCCTTCCGAATCGAGCTTCATGAAGACCCCGCCCCCGTGAACCAGGAGCGACATCCGATTGGCTTGCGGCGAAAGAACATCCTCGCTGGCGATCTGGCGCTCGAAACGATCGAGAAGATCCAGCCCGCCGACGCTGATCGCCGGAAACAAGAAATCCTGGAAGCAGTACAGCTCCCGGATGTCGCGCTGCGACAGCACGGAGCGAAAGGCCGAAGGAACGGAAACCCGCCCCTTGGCATCGATCCTGTTTGTCGCATTCGACAGGAACCGGTTCATGACGCGATACAGCCGCTTCCAGAGCCATGGCGCTGTGCATCCGCCCCGGCTCACCCAACACAACACCGCGCACGCAAGCCAGCCCTGATGCGTCGCCTACGCGCCGCACCGTCCCCAGCCGGTTAGCCTCAAAGCTTTGCGATGATCGGACGCTCATGCGTCCTCGTGCAGTGTGAGTTTGGGATACCATGGGACCATATGGGCGTCAATGGGAAGTGACCTCGTTCCCCGTAGTGAGACCGTCAAATGTTTATAAGGCGTTAAGTTTAACAAATGGTTAGGAACGGCCTGCCAACACCTTGTATTTGCACGGATCGAAACATTGGCCGCGTGCGTTTCGACGCACGGCAAGCCATGCGCGAACCCCAAGGAATTCAGCGCATTAGCACGTCGTGAAAAATCGTCATGCGACGAGAGATTTTTGCCAGTTGGCCTGTAAGCCGGGTTCTGTATGGCTCCGGCTTTCGCCGGAACGTGGCAGCCATTCATCTGGGACCGGACTTGCGCCCGGCCTCTTGCAACCCACCCGGATGACCGGCCCGGAAACAGGCTGAAGCGCTTGCGCGCTTCGCGTCATCCCTATTCGGTTTTGCTCCCGGTGGGGTTTACCTTGCCGTCCATGTCGCCATGGCCGCGGTGGGCTCTTACCCCACCCTTTCACCCTTACCTTCCGAGGAAGGCGGTTTGCTTTCTGTGGCACTTTCCCTGGGGTCGCCCCCGCCGGACGTTATCCGGCACCGTGTTTCCGTGGAGCCCGGACTTTCCTCCCCCTGCGGCCTTTCGGCACTTGCAAGGCGCGGCTGCCCGGCCAACTGGCAGGCGCTGACTAGCCGATACCGAAGGGAAAGGCCAGTGGCTTAGCGGAAATGAACCGCAAAATCCGTCTTGTAGTCCGACTCGTCCATCTTTCCGCGAATCACCAGGTCCGCACCGATGCGGCCGATCTCGTCGGAACTCTTCGCCGCCGCACCGTTGCCACCGGTCAGGAGCGCAATGCGGTCTCCCTCCACGAAACCGGCATAGGGATAGCCGTGTACCGTATAGGTCGTGACGCAGGGCACCGAGACAAGGCGGACCGGATCGAGATCGGGGATCGACCGTGCAAGCAGGCGCTTCAGATGCACGATCGCCTCCGGACGCCCCTCCCCGCGGAACCAGTCGCGAATCGCCTGCTCGTCCTCGATCTCGACTTCGGTCGGATCACCGCCGATCTTGAGATAGGAATGGCCGTCCGGATAGACGATCGGCGGCAGGAAGTAGAAATGGTCGCTCGGATCGGCGCTTTCGTCGATCCAGGACGGCATGATGCGATAGGCCTCGGCCTGTTCCGGCGAAAGCTGCGCCAGCACGACCGTGCGGGCCTTGATGACGAGCGCCGGCACCTTCGGCAAAAGCCCCGGGGCGCGGGAAAAGCCGCCCGTCGCCACCAGCACGCGCCCGCCGGTGACCGTGCCGCCAGACTTCAGCGCCACCGAAGCACGCTCGCCGGCATCCGTCACGGACAAGGCATCGTCGAGGATGGAAACGCCGTCGGCCTTTTCAAGGCAAGCGACCTGCGCGGCGACAAGCTTGCGCGGATCGACATAGCCGGCCCCCTTTACCTCGAAGACGCCGGCCGAACTTTCCGGCAGGTCGAACCAGGGGAACCGCGCCCGCAGTGCCGTCCGGTCGAGCAGCGGCGCCTCCAGCGCATAGCGCTTCGCCACCGCCTCCACGGCATTGAGGAAATCGCCACCGGCGGGGCCGCTGATGAGGCAACCCGCCTCGCCGTAAAACTCTATGCCGCTCTCGGCCTCGATGGCGCGGTAGCGGGCGATCGACCGCTTGGCGAGCAGGGCCCAGTCCGGATCCTGGTCGATCGTGCGGGTAATGCGGCCGCTGTCGTAGTGACTGGCGAAGACGCCGTCGTGCTTTTGCCAGTCGGCTGGCTCTCCCCGCCCGACGAGCGCCACGGAAGCGCCCGTTGCGGCAAGGTGGCGCGCGGCCGCCGCCCCCATCATGCCCCTGCCCACGACGACGAAATCGAAATGCCGATCCATGCCCTACCCTCGCTTTTCACCGATGGCATAGCATGGCCGCGGGCCGATTCCAGCCCGCGAAACGTCGCGGCGATCAGTCGATGATGCTCTGCACCTTGCCGCAATAGCGCTTGGAGACCGGATTCATGCGCTTGGCGCCATGGCCGGCATTGTAGCGCAGGATCGTGCCGCAGGTCGTGCCGCCGGAAAGGTCGTGCGCCATGGCAAGGTACTTCATGCCGAACTTGATGTTGGTCTCGGGATCGTAGAGACCCTTGGCGCCGCCGCGATAGCCCATCATGCGGGCCGTCGCCGGCTTGATCTGCATCAGCCCGATTTCACCGGCACCGCCGCGAGCCCGCGGGTTGAAGTTGCTCTCGACGCGCACCACCGCATGGGCGAGGTCGACAGGCACGCCGTAGGCCTTGGCATAGGTCTGGATCAAGCCGGAATAGCTGGCCGTCTTGAGATCCGCGCTCAGCGGGTTTTCCGCCTTGGGATAGCCGGTCGTGCTCTTGTAGGTCTTCAGCTTGCCGACGACCACGCCGTCCTTGTCGATGACGGTCTTGCGCTTGTTGCTGCGCTTGCTGGAAACCTTGCGCGGCTTTTCCTTGCCGGCGGCCTCCTGTTTTTCGGAAGTCTGGAACAGATACTGTTTCTTGGCCGGGCCCCGGGAGGGTTCGGCATATGCCGTGGCGGCGGAAAAAACGGACACACAAAAGCAGGCCGCGCTGAAGGCAGCAAGAAGTCTTCTCATCTAGTCATCGTCTCCAAAAGGCGCAAAGGCACTGCCTTGGCCGGCGGCATTTCAAGCCGCGCAGCCCGCGCAAACGTCTCGATCCTCATTGATCGCGATCAGGCCCTGACCGCATGCTGCGCTGCAATGAACGCAAGCGGAAAGAACATCCCCAATCAGGTCAGGATGTGGCGAAACGGTAAACTTCTGTTACAGTCTGTAATATTCGAATATTCGGATGGACTGTCAGGCAGCCAGTCGCGGCAACGCGGAAAGCAGCCGGTGCAGCGTGTCGATGGTCGAAAAATCGGCGATGCCATCGACCCGCTCAGGCCGGAAATGGCGCTGGAAAGCAGCCACGGCGCCCTCCATTTTTTCCGAATAAACACCATCGATTTCAGTACCATAGCCGTAGAGTGACAGCATGGTCTGCAGGGCTTCGACGGGCTGGCCCGCATCCCCCTTCTGGAAGAAGCGTCCGCCGGCGATCGGCGACGGTGCCACCCAGTGCCCGACACCCCCGGCATGAAGGCGTTCCCAGGGGAACTTTTCACCCGGATCGACCTTGCGAACAGGGGCAACATCGGAGTGCGCAAGCACCCGCTCCGGGGCGATTTGCCATCTCTTGCCACAATCCCGACACAGTTCGACGACCGCTGCGACCTGAGCATCCGGAAAATCCGGCAGCCCGCCAGGGTGTCCGGCATTGGCGATCTCGATGCCGATGGAGGCCGAATTGATGTCGGTCTCGCCCTTCCAGAAGCTCTTTCCCGCGTGCCAGGCACGATCCGCCTCGCGCACGAGCTGCTCGACGCGCCCGTCCTCATGCACGAAGTAGTGACAGGAGACCTGGCTTTCCGGCGCGCAGAGCCATTTCAGCGCGCCGTCGGCCGTTTCCATGCCGGTATAATGCAGGAGGATGATGTCAGGCGTGCGCCCGCCCGCCCGCTCGCCGAAATTCGGCGACGGCGCAGCGGTCGCGCCGGCATAGTCACAGATGAATGCGCTCATGCAGCGCAGCGTTCCTTCTCGATCGCCTCATAGGCAGCGTTGAGCGCGGCCATGCGGTCGTTCGCAATCTGATGGAACTCGGCCGGCACGCCACGCGCCACCAGCCTATCAGGATGGTTCTCCGAGGCAAGCACCCGGTACCGCTTGCGGATTTCCGCAAAATCGTCGCTCGGCTTGACGCCCAGCACCTTGTAGGGGTCACGGCCGCTGACATGCACATGCCGCGCCGTGATCTGCTCGAAGCGCTCGTCCGCCATGCCGAAGATTTCGGCGACCCGGCCGAGGAAGGCCATTTCATTCTCGTGAATCAGCCCGTCGGCCTTGGCGATATGGAACAGGCCATCGACGATGTCCTCGAGGATCGGGCAGTTCTTTTCGCAGGAGACGCAGAGCGCCTTCATCTTCTCCGCATAGGCCTCGTAGCCGGCGACGTCCTGGCGCGCGAGATTGTAGAGCCGGGCGACGTTGGCCGCCTGATTGTCGGGGTATTTGAAGATGTCCTTAAAGGCGTCGACCTCGGCGGTCGTCACGACACCGTCCGCCTTCGCCATCTTGGCCGAAAGCGCGATCATCGCCACCGAGAAGGCGACCTGCCTGCGGGTTTCCGGATCGCCTTCGAACAGCGTGCGCACGGCCTCGACCACGCCGGACAGCACGTTGCTGGCGGCATCCGAGACCATGCCGACGAGGCGATCCCATACGGCACTGATGAAGCAACTGGGCGAATTCTGGAACATAAGGTGATCTTGAGCAGACAATTGCAGGGAAAGCAAGGCGCGAAATGTCTGAATGACAAAATTTTGATGGCCCTCATCAAGTGGCGGCATGCAAAATCCCCGCTGCAGGATTTCCGCCTGTGGAGCACGAGAGTCAATCCGTCATGGAGTGCGGATAAGTTCGCCGCGCCGTTCCCCTCCCGGGGATTCTGCGCTAGAGCAACTGCACCATCGAGACGGGCTGACGCCGAGGAGGAAACATGGCCAAGCAGAAAGTCGCAATGCTGACCGCGGGCGGGCTCGCACCCTGTCTGTCGTCCGCTGTCGGAGGCCTCATCGAACGCTACAGCGACATCGCGCCCGACATCGAGCTCGTCGCCTATCGCTCGGGCTACCAGGGCCTGCTGCTGGCCGACCGCATCGAAATCACCAAGGACATGCGCGAAAAGGCGCCCCTCCTCCATCGCTATGGCGGCTCGCCGATCGGCAACAGCCGCGTCAAGCTGACGAACGCTGCCGACTGCGTGAAGCGCGGCCTCGTCAAGGAAGGCGAGAACCCGCTGCGCGTGGCGGCCGAACGCCTCGCCAAGGACGGCATCACCATTCTGCACACGATCGGCGGCGACGACACCAACACGACGGCCGCCGACCTTGCCGCCTATCTGGGCGCCAACGGCTACAACCTCACCGTCGTCGGCCTTCCGAAGACGGTCGACAACGACGTCGTGCCGATCCGCCAGTCGCTCGGCGCCTGGACGGCCGCGGAAGTCGGCGCCGGCTTCTTCGACCATGTCAGCAACGAGCAGAGCGCCGCGCCGAAGACGCTCGTCGTGCATGAAGTGATGGGCCGCCATTGCGGCTGGCTCACCGCCGCGACGGCCCGCGCCTATATCCAGAAGACCAACGGCAACGAGTATGTCGACGGCTTCATGATGAACAAGCAGCTGAAGAACATCGACGGCCTCTACCTGCCGGAGCTGGCCTTCAACCTCGAAGCCGAGGCCGAACGCCTCAGGGGCATCATGGACCGCGCCGGCTTCGTCACGCTCTTCGTTTCGGAAGGCGCCTGCCTCGACGCGATCGTGGCGGAGCGGGAAGCCTCCGGCGAAACCGTCAAGCGCGATGCCTTCGGCCATGTGAAGATCGACACGATCAATGTCGGCAACTGGTTCTCCAAACAGTTCGCCGCCCTGCTCGGCGCCGAACGCGCCATGGTGCAGAAGTCGGGGTACTATGCCCGCTCCGCCCCGGCGAATGGCGACGACCTGCGCCTCATCCAGAGCATGACCGACCTTGCCGTCGAAAGCGCGCTCAACAAGGTTTCGGGCGTTACCGGCCATGACGAAGGCCAGGGCGGCAAGCTGCGCACCATCGAGTTCCCGCGCATCAAGGGCGGCAAGCACTTCGACACCTCGGCAAAATGGTTCGGCGACGTGATGAACGTCATCGGCCAGAAGTGGAAGCCGGCGGCCTGACGCCTGCCCGCGCAAAAACGCCGCTTGACGGCGAAAACTTGTGATGGCTTGCTCCCCGGATTGCACTCGATCCGGGGAGTTTTCATGTCTTTCGAACACTGGCTTGCCTTCGCCGCCGCCTCCGCCATCATGCTGGCCATTCCGGGCCCGACGATCCTCCTCGTGATCTCCTATGCGCTCGGCCATGGACGGCGCACGGCAGGCGCTACGGTCGCCGGCGTCGCGCTCGGCGATTTCACCGCCATGACCGCCTCGATGCTCGGCCTCGGCGCCCTGCTCGCCACATCGGCGGCCGTCTTTACCGTCCTCAAGTGGGTCGGTGCCGCCTATCTGATCTGGCTCGGCATCAAGCTGTGGCGTGCGCCCGTCTCCAGCGGGGTCGAGGGTGAGGCACCGGCGGAAGAAAAACCCTTCCGCATCTTCGCGCATGCCTATGTGGTGACCGCGCTGAACCCGAAGAGCATCGTCTTCTTCGTCGCCTTCCTGCCGCAGTTCCTCGACCTCACGCAGCCCGTCCTGCCGCAGATGGTGATCTTCGAAATCACCTTCCTCGTGCTCGCGACGCTCAACGCCTTTTCCTATGCCCTGCTCGCCTCCGCCGCGCGCAAAACCATCCGCAAACCCTCGGTTCAGAAGGTCGTCAACCGCACCGGCGGCACCTTGCTGATCGGCGCCGGGTTGCTGACGGCAGGGCTCAAGCGGGCAGGCACCTGAGGCCTCGGTAAGCCTACGGGTTGCCGCTTGCCGCCCGATCGGCTATGGACGGGGCACGGCCACGGCCGATTGATTTGCAAAGACGGGGGCGTTTCGGCGCCCGCGCACCCCCGCAAACCGAGAGCGACGACCATGGCTGATACACCCGTTTCCCGTCCGGCACGCATTGCCACGCTTGCCTGCGCCGGCCTTCTCGTGACGCTCGCCGGCTGCGCCAGCGTCGCCGACGATGCGACCTCGGCCAGGACCGTGACGCCGGCATCCGCGGGAACCACGGATATCGCCGCTGCCGCCGGGACGACGACGGAAGTCTCCTACGCCGCTCTGCCCGCCGCCAAACCCGGTACGGAAAACACGCCCGAAGCCCTGCCGACGCCGATCGCCGTTGCGGGCGGCACGTCGGGCGTTGCCGTTCCGGTTTCGGCTCTTGCCGAGGCCAAGCCAGTGACCGGCGCCGCAGCAGCCACCGCCGCGCTTGCCGGCAACGACGTTGCGGGCGTAGCCACCACGACGAAGCAGGGTTATGACACGGTCATCGGCGTTTCCGTCATGGAGCCGGGCTTTGACAGTGGCGAGCCGGAAGGTCTCGAACAGCTCGTCGCCAGCCGCAAGATCGTGCCGATGGCGAAACCTGCTTTGGTGAGCAACGCCGTTCTGACGACGCAGACCCGTCTTGTCGTTCAGCAGTCCGAGCAGCCCTTCAAGAAGTCGGGCACGCCGATTGATGCGATCATCACCAAGTATGCCGCGATCTACGGCATCCCGGAATCCCTGCTGCATCGCGTCGTCAAGCGCGAAAGCACCTATAATCCCAGGGCCTACAATCGTGGCCACTACGGCCTGATGCAGATCAAGTATGCGACCGCGAAGAGCATGGGTTATGAAGGCCCGGCCGAAGGCCTGTTCGACGCCGAGACGAACATCAAATACGCCGGCAAGTATCTGCGCGGGGCCTGGATGGTCGCCGACGACAAGAACGACGGCGCGGTGCGCCTTTATGCCGCCGGCTATTACTATCACGCCAAGCGCAAGGGCCTGCTCGACGAGACCGGCCTGAGATAAGCCGGCCTCGCGGCAAAGGACGTCAGCGCGCCGGCTTCAGCCAGAACGTCATCGGCTTTTCCGTTTCCACCGCCTCGCCGATATCCTGCCAGGCAAGCATCGTGGTAAGCGCTGCACGGCGCTGGTAACCGCGTTTTCCCCAGAATTCATCGAGCGGCATGTAGTCCGCCGGCCGCAGCGGGTGCTCCTTCGGGCGATCGACGGCGCAGAAGGCGCACCAGTCGAAACGGCCGAGGTGGCGGGCATAGGCTTCGCGCTCCTCGAAGAAGCGCACGCCAAGGCCCCTGCCCCGATAGGTCGGCAGCAGCACGGATTCGCCGAAATAGAAGACCTTTTGGGGATCCATGCCTGCCGCGACGAACGGTTTCCGGAAAACCTCCGAGGCATCCGCCATCGGCACACCCGTCGAGGCCCCGACGATGCGCTCGCCATCGAGCGCCAGCGCGAAAAAACTCTCCGGTGACTGCGCATAGGTCGCGAGATAGGAGACTTCATAGTCCTCGCTGCCCTCGTAAAGATAGGGAAAGGCGCGAAAGACCTCGATGCGCAGGCGTGCAAGGTCGGCGATGTAAGGCGTCACGGCGGTGCCATGGACAATCTTGATCTGCATGATCCGTGAATGTTCCCAACGATTTGAACAATGCTATAAGGCGGACGGGCTTTGCCCGAAAGCATTTCCAGCAAAAGTGCGGAGCAGTTTTGCGTCCGGAAATGCGAGAGGAAAAAGAGATAGAGCGTTTTCGCGATTCGAAGAAAAGCGGAACCGATCTAGAGCAACGATATGAGGGATGACATGCCAGCAAAAGAGACGATCCGCGCCTATTACGATGCTTTCAACAGGCAGGACATGGAGGCCTTCTTCGACCTCCTGCACGAGGACGTCATCCACGACATCAACCAGGGCGGCCGCCAGGTCGGCAAGCAGGTCTTCCGCGACTTCATGGCGCATATGAACCGCAGCTACCGCGAGACGCTGACGGACATCGTCATCATGTCCAACGACGACGGCACGCGCGGCGCTGCCGAATTCACCGTCAACGGCCAGTACCTCGCCACCGACGAGGGCCTGCCGGAAGCCAATGGCCAGACCTATGTGCTGCCGGCCGGCGCGTTCTTCGAGATTCGCGACGGCAAGGTCGCGCGCATCTCCAACACCTACAATCTCAACGACTGGATTGCTCAGGTCGGCGCCTGATCGGTCTGAAGGTCGGGTGCGTCCAGGATATCGAGGACGCTCTTCACAAGCGGCTGGGGCCGATAGCCGAGTTTCGACGGCGTCAGCCCCAGCCGGATCACCGCAAGCCTCTTCGCGGGAATGATGGCGGCCGACTGGCCGTCATGGCCGAGGATCCAGAACGTCTCGTCCGGCAGGCCGTAGCCAGCATCGCTCTTGTCGCCCGGGCCCTTCGCCCAGGTCTGCATATGACTGTAGGCGCCGCCGGACGCTTTCGTCGGCATCGCCATGGCCCCGACGAACCCGGCAGGCAACAACCGGTTGCCCTTCCACACCCCGTCGTCGAGCAGGAAGAGCGTGAAGCGCGCCCAGTCACGCGCCGTCGCGTACATATAGGAAGAGCCGACGAAAATACCGGTCTCGTCCGGCTCCATCACCGCGCTTGCCATGCCGAGCGGCGCAAACAGCGCCCGCACCGGGAAGGAGAGCGCCTGGCTGCGCCCGTTGAGCGCGCCCATCCAGATGCGCGAGAGAAGCACCGCCGTGCCGCTCGAATAGGTGAAGCGCTCGCCCGGATTGGCCTCGAGCGGCAGCGACAGCACGAAGCGCGACATATCCGGCTCGAGGAACAGCATGCGCGTGACATCCGCCACGCTGCCATAGCTCTCGTTGAAGGCAAGCCCGCTCTCCATGGCCAGAAGCTGCGCGAGCTTGATCTTCGAGCGCGTATCGCCGCGCCATTCCGGGAAGAGGTCGTTCATGTCCGGCGTCAGGGCGCCGGCCTGCATCAGCCGGCCGATCAGCGCCGCATTGACCGTCTTGGTCATCGACCAGCCGAGCAGCGGCACCGTCTTCGAAAAACCGTCCGCATAGGCTTCCGCGACGATGCGCCCGTCATGCACGACGACGATCGCCCGCATGCCGGGACCGGCAAGCTTGGGGTCGGCAAGCACGGCCGCGACGCGCGCATCCTCCGTCACCGCCTCGCCATCGGGCCAGGCGACGGCCGGGTCCACGGGCGGGACCTTCGGCAGGGCGACATCGGAGATCGCCTGCCGCGCCGCCTCGAAATCGCCGTCCGGCACGCCGGTACAGCCGAACCCCTCGTGCCAGACGGCGTACCCCGGGGCAAAGAGGCCTAGCAGGCGTGTCGTCACCGTCTTTCCGGCAAGATCGACATCCTGCCGCATCAGTTTGAGGAGCGGATGGCCGGGGGCCTGCACGTCCTCGGCGAGTACCTCATCCGGATCTCGGCCGGAGATGAAGGCGCTGGAGCAGACGATCTTGGCGGCATAGCCGGAGCCGACGCTGAGCAGAGCAGGCGGCGATACGATGAGCCAGCTCGCCCCCACCAGCACGACGGCGGCGAGAAGGGAAAGCGTCCAGGCGGCAAGCCTGTAGAATCGTCTCATACCGGCCTCTCCTTCCAGGTGCGAGACAATCAGGATTTGCCTGTCATGAAAAGGCATTTCGCATTCATGCGGAAAGCCGGTCTTCGGTTTGCGCAAGGAAGCGCATCACATCCGGCGCGCCCACCGGCCCGGAGATCAGGTAGCCCTGCGCCTCGGAGGCGCCGCGCTGGCGGATGAAGTCCAGCTGCCCCTCGGATTCGATACCCTCCACCGTCGTCGTCACCTGGAATGTGCGACCAAGCTTCAGGATGATGTCGACCAGGTCGGCGTCCCGCTTGCTCTCCATCATGGCCCGCGCAAAGGAGCGGTCGATCTTCAACTGGTCGATCGGGAAGGCACGCAGGTTGTTGATCGAGGAAAAGCCGATACCGAAATCGTCGAGCGCCACCCGCACCCCGTGGCTGCGCAGCTCCGACAGGCTTTCCCGGATCACCGTCTCGTCGACGGAGAAGACGGATTCCGTCACTTCGATCGTCAGGCGCCCCGGGGCGAGCCCGGTCTCCGCGAGGCACTGCTTGACGTAGCCGACGAAGGCGCGGTCCTTGAACTGATCGCCGACGACATTGATGGCGACACCCGCCGGCGCCGGCCAGGTCGCCGCCTCGCGGCAGGCCTCGCGCACCACCCAGTTGCCGAGCGGCAGGATGAGCCCGGTCTTTTCCGCCGCCGGAATGAAGACGTCAGGCATGATCCGTCCCTTTTCGGGATGCCGCCAGCGCAGCAGCGCCTCGAAGGCGCGCACCGTGCGGCTCTCCACGCCGACGATCGGCTGGTATTCGAGGAAGAATTCGTCGGCGCGGATCGCCCGCGCAAGATCGTGCTCAATGGCCGAACGCGCCTGCACATCCGCAGCCAGCGCCGCGTCGAAGAAGCGGAAACCGCTGCCGGGCATCGTCTTCGCCTCGTAGAGCGCGAGGTCGGCACGCTTCAAGAGTTCGGACATGGACGTGTCGTCCGCATCCATGAAGGTGACCCCGATGCTGCAGCCGCTGGTCACCCGATTACGCTTTATATCGAAGGGTTCGGCGAAAAGATCGCAGATCGTGCGGCAGACATCCTCGATCTTGCCTATGGAGGGTCGCCCCGCGATCGTGACCACGAACTCATCGCCGCCGAGCCGATAGACGCCCGTCGTCGCGCAGAGCGCACGTCGCAACCGCCCGGCAATGGCCGCAAGCAGCGCATCGCCCGCATCATGACCAAAGCTGTCGTTGACGAACTTGAAGCGGTCAAGATCGAGCAGCAGGAGCGCCGGCCGGTCAGCCTCCTCGCTCTTCTCGACGATCGCCTGAATGTCACGCTCGAGGCAGAACCGGTTGGCCAGTCCCGTCAGCCGGTCGTGATAGGCGTCATGCGTCAGGCGCTGCTCCGTCTGCCGGCGCTGGCTGAGCTCGGCGATCAGCAGCGCCTTGGAGCGGCCTATCTGGTAGAAGCCGACGCCGAAGAAGACGGGCATGAGCGCGAGCGCCGTGGCGGTCGGTGCGGAAAAGCCGAAGAGACTGGCCTGCGTATTGTCGCGCAGCAGCTGGTCGGCGGCAAGGCAGAGGGTCGGAAGGAAGGCTCCGAAAATCGACCCCGTCAACGCATAGCGCTGCTCGATCCTCGGCAACAAGGTTTTCAACATCATGTAACCCTAAACCGTTGTTATCATGACAACAGGGTGCTTCGAGCCGATACCGGCCCCACGGATGTTTCTAGCGAACAAAGAATGACAGAGTGTTAAGGGAGGGTTGGCATCCGCCCCCAAGATTCAAGGGGTCCTCTTTTTTCGGAACCATCGCCCCCGTCAGGCGTTGCGGCTCTTGTTGTCATTCGTGCGTGGGGCTTCGTGCGAGTATCCGAGTGGGAAGGACCATCAGATGAAATCCACGATCTTAGGTGCCGCTGGCATCTTCCTCGCCGCCGGCGCGCTCCCGGCCTTCGCAGCCGACATGACCATTGCCGAGCCGCCGGTGGAAACGCCCATCGTCGAAACGGCAGCCGGCGTCTACGACTGGGGCGGCTTCTATGTCGGCGTGAACGCCGGTTATGCCTGGACCAATGCCAATTCCGGCGGCCCGGCACCCGCCATAGACGAGGGCCTGGACGATTTTGCCCTCGGCGCCTATGCCGGCTACAATTTCTTCAATAACGGCTGGGTCTACGGCGTGGAAGCCGACGTCAAGCACGACTTCAACAATGAGCGCTTCTCCTCGGGCGGCACGCGCTACGAGGCGGAGACGAACTGGGGCGGCTCGGTGCGCGCCCGTCTCGGCTATGCCTTCGACCGCACGCTGATCTACGGTACGGGCGGCTGGGCCTTCACCCGGGCGGAGCTTGAAAACCGCGATACGGGCGTGAAGGAGAAGGACACCGCCCATGGCTGGACGATCGGCGCGGGTGTCGAGCAGGCCTTTACGGATACGGTGGCCGGCCGTGTCGAATATCGCTACACCGACTACGGAAGCTCCGACATCTTCGATGCCGCCGGCCGCAGCGGCGACCTCGATTCGCATTCGATCATGCTCGGCGTGAGCATGAAGTTCTGACGGAGCCGACCATCAACCCCCTCCCCGCGTCGAGCGGTGAGGGGCTTTGGTGCACCCGGCCGGCTTAACGCGGCGCTAACCATAATTTTACGGAAATATGCGAGTGGTCTTCGACCCGTCTCGCGCGTCCGCCCTTTACGACCCGCCCCGTTCGAGGCAGGATTGGGAAACGCGCAACAACGGGACCTCCATGCGTCGGCTCATTCTGGCTTTGCTGCCCCTCGCCCTTCTCGCCTCGTCCTGTTCCACCACCGACTACGATTTCGCGTCGACTGCCTCCGTGCCGCCGCGCTTCGACGACAAGGACCCGCAGAATTTTGGTGCACGCAATCCGCACCGCCACGAGGTCCACGGCATCGACGTCTCCAAGTGGAACGGCGACATCGACTGGCAGGCCGTGAAGAAAGGGGGCGTCTCCTTCGCCTTCCTGAAGGCGACCGAAGGGACGGATCGCCTCGACAGCCGCTTTGCCGAATACTGGCGCGGCGCCCGCGCTGCCGGCGTCGCCCATGCGCCCTACCATTTCTACTATTTCTGCTCGACGGCGGATGCACAGGCCGACTGGTTCATCGCCAACGTGCCGAAGGAGGCCGTGCTGCTGCCGCCCGTGCTGGACGCCGAATGGAACCCCGCCTCCCCGACCTGCAAGACCCGCCCGCCGGCGGACGAGGTGCGCACGGCCCTGCAGCGCTTCATGGACCGCCTCGAAAAGCACTACGGCAAGCGGCCGATCATCTACACGACGGTCGATTTCCACCGGGACAATCTCGTCGGCCATTTCGCGGGCTATCCCTTCTGGCTGCGCGCGGTGGCGGAACACCCGGAAAACATCTATCCGGCGCGCAAATGGGCCTTCTGGCAATACACCTCGACGGGCGTCGTGCCGGGCATATCGGGCGATACGGACATCAACGTCTTCGCCGGTTCGGCGAAGAACTGGAACAGCTGGGTCAAGACGGTTTCCCGCTGACCACCGGATAGGTTGCAGGCGGCCTTGCATCCCCGAGAGGAGAAGCAAAGGTCGCCCGAAAGGCACAATCGCGTGAAAAGGGTGGCAGCAGGTCGCGGCGGCCTTTTTCTTCTTGCTTCCGTCACATTCATCTGAGACAGCCGGGCCAGCAACGGACCAAGGAGCATTCAAGATGCGGCTAAACCTGAAGACGAAACTTGGCGTGGGCCTGACGGCCTTTCTTCTCGCCGGCAGCGCCTACGCCCAGTCGACGGCAGCCTGCGGCGGCGATTTCAATGCCTTTCTTCAAGGCGTGAAGGCCGAGGCCCTGACGCGCGGCGTTTCCGCCGAAGTTGCCGACCGGGCGCTTGCCGGCGCCGCCATCGACCAGAAGGTGCTGTCGCGAGACCGCGCCCAGGGTGTCTTCCGCCAGACCTTTCTCGAATTCTCCAAGCGCACGGTCAGCCAGTCGCGCCTCGATATCGGCCGCAAGAAGCTGAAGGACCTCGCCCCGGTCTTCCAGCGCGCGGAACAGGAATTCGGCGTACCAGGCCCGATCATCGCCGCCTTCTGGGCGATGGAAACCGATTTCGGCGCCGTGCAGGGCGATTTCAACACCCGCAACGCGCTCGTGACGCTTTCGCATGATTGCCGCCGGCCGGAACTCTTCCGCCCGCAGCTTCTCGCCGCCATCGAGATGGTCGGCCACGGCGACCTCGACCCCAACGGCACGACCGGCGCCTGGGCCGGCGAAGTCGGTCAGGTGCAGATGCTGCCGAAGGACATCATCGAATTCGGTATCGATGGCGACGGCGACAACCATGTCAACGTCAAGCAGTCCTCGCCGGATGCCATCCTGACCGCCGCCAAGTTCATCCAGCATCTCGGCTTCGTGAAGGGCCAGCCCTGGATCCAGGAAGTCTCGGTGCCCGATATGCTGCCCTTCGAGAAGACCGGCCTGCAGCCGGGCATGAAGGCCGCCGACTGGTTCGCCCTCGGGGTCACGCCGCGCGACGGCGACACCTCCTTCGGCAATCTGCAAGCCTCGCTGGTGCTGCCGCAGGGCCGCAAGGGTCCGGCCTTCATCACCTATCCGAACTTCAACATCTACCTCGAGTGGAACCAGTCGTTCATCTACACGACCTCGGCCGCGTACTTCGCGACCCGCCTTGCCGGCGCCCCGCCCTATGAGCGCGGCACGCCGGAGGAAGGCCTTTCCGAAGACACCATGAAGCAGCTGCAGACCAAGCTGCAGGGCCTTGGCCACGACGTCGGCAAGATCGACGGCATCCTCGGCTCTGGCACGCGCGCGGCGATCCAGAAGGAGCAGCTGCGCCTCGGCCTGCCCGCCGACGGCTGGGCGACCCAGTCCCTGCTCTCCGCCCTCTGACGGAAATCGGGTGGCGCCGCATAAACGCGGTGCTATAGGCACGAAGAGACCAAGAGCGGCAGCCCCGGTCGGAACCGGGCTGCCGCTCTGCCTTTTTGCCTCGCCGTTTTCGCGCTACACCAGCGGACGGCAGGATGCCCGGGAGAACGTGCAATGGAACAGCAGGCAGCAACGCGCATGAGCGCACAGACCTGGGGCCTGCTCGCGCTCCTCGGCATGATCTGGGGCGGCTCGTTCTTCTTCGCCCGCGTCGCCGTCGTCCATGTGCCGCCGGCAACGCTCGTGCTGCTGCGCGTCGGCATCGCCGCCCTCGCGCTGCACATCTACATTGCCGGCCGCTTCGACGTCTATGCGACGCTTCGGGCCCGCTGGCGCGAATTCCTGCTGCTCGGCCTCATCAACAACGCCGTGCCGCACATGCTGATCTTCCTCGGCCAGACGCAGATCGGCGCAGGGCTCGCCTCCATTCTCAACGCGACGACGCCGATCTTCACCGTGCTCATCGCCAACCAGTTCACGCTGGACGAGAAGCTCTCCTCGGAAAAGATCGCCGGCTGCCTGATCGGGCTCGTCGGAACCGCCGTGCTGATCGGCCCGAGGGCGCTCGCCCCCTTCACCGGCGACAGCGGTCCGCCGCTCTGGGCGGTCATCCTGCCGGTGCTCGCCGCCGTCTCATACGGTTTCGCCGCGACCTATGGCAAACGCTTCCGCGGCACTTCTCCGCCGGTCATCGCCGCCGGCCAGCTCACCGCATCGACGCTGCTGATGCTGCCCGTTTCCTTCGTCCTCGACACACCCTGGCAGCTCCCCCTGCCCCCGCTCTCGGCCATCCTCGCCGTGCTGGCACTGGCACTCATCTCGACGGCATACGGCTACATCCTGTTCTTCCGAATCATGGCGGCAGCCGGTGCCACCAACACCTCGCTCGTCACGCTGCTCGTGCCGCCGAGCGCCATCCTCGCCGGCATGCTCTTCCTCGGTGAAACCCTGACGCCGCTCGGCATGCTCGGCATGGCGCTCGTCCTCTTCGGCCTCGTGGTGCTCGACGGGCGCGTTTTCGCCCGCTTGCGCAGCGCCTAAAGGGTCGGGAACAAAGCGTCTTCCCGGCCGTTTCATGGCAATCCGCCGGATTGCCCGTCCGACGTGCGCCATATTGGTAAATGCACAATGCCGGCATTCGTCATCTGGTAGGGATTGTGAATTTTTTGTGGCGCCCCCAATAGAGGAGGAAATTCAGAAGGTTAACACTGTGAATAAGTATCCGGTGGCAGCCGGATGTTGCAGCGCAGCAACAAAACGTCTTTCCAACACGCTTTTTTCAGTCGTAATATCGATCTGCAAACGCAAGGAGGTAGCCATGGGACTCACACATTCCTTGAATGTTCTGATGATCAGTGCAGCGTTCCTCTTCATCGCAACGATGATCTTCATCTGAGGCGATCAAAGCGCAGTCCGGGAGGCCAGGGACCAAAAACTCAAAAAACACCCTGCCGAAACGAATTCTAGAAAAATGCATGGCCCCGGAGACGGCGCCATGCATTTTCGTTTGGGGGCTGCGGTCTGGCAGCGGCGCTCAGGCCGCCGCACCTGCCGGCTGCCGCTCGCTGCGGGCAAAGCCGACGCGGTCGCAAACGGCCGAGACCAGTGTGGCGCGGTTCATCGTGTAGAAGTGGAACTCGCCAATGCCGCGGGCGATGAGATCCTCCACCTGCCGGGCGGCAAGGTCGATCGCCACCGCGGCGCGCTCCTGCGGACGGTCGTCGACGGGCGCCAGCCGATCGGCCAGCCAATCCGGCACGGAGGCTCCGCACAGGCCGGCGAACTTCTGCACCTGCGACAGATTGTGCACCGGCAGGATGCCCGGCACGACCGGGATCGAGATGCCAGCCTTGCGCACGCGCTCCAGGTAACGCTCGAAATCGTCGTTCTCGAAGAAGAACTGCGTGAGCGCACGTGTCGCGCCGGCGTCCACCTTGCGCTTGAGCATGTCGATGTCGGCGGCGACATCGGGGCTCTGCGGATGCTTCTCCGGATAGGCGGACACCGAGATCTCGAAATCGGCAAGGCCTCGCAGACCGGCGGTCAGCTCCGCCGCATTGGCATAACCACCCGGATACGGCTGGTAGGCCGTGCCGACGCCGCCCGGCGGGTCGCCCCGCAGCGCCACGAAGTGCTTGACGCCGACCGCCTGGAATTCGGCGACGACGGCATGCACCTCCTCCTTCGTCGCTCCGACGCAGGTCAGGTGCGAGGCGGCAGGCAGGCCCATCGCAAGAAGCTGGCGAACGGTGGCGAGCGTCGGCGCCTTGGTGGAACCGCCGGCGCCGTAGGTCACCGACATGAACCCCGGATCATAGGCCGAAAGCGCGGCGGCCGTCTCCCAGAGCTGGCCTTCGGCTTCCGCCGACTTCGGTGGAAAGAACTCGAACGACAGGCGGATGTCCTTGCGGGCTGGGCGTGCGGTCGCCTTGTTCATGTCAACTCCTCCTGCGGATGGCAATGGTGTCGGCGGCCCGTTCACGCTGGTCGCGGGCAAGCCAGATGGTGACGGTCAGCGCATCGGCGGCCGAATGCGCAGGCTTGAGGTCGACGACCTCCTCGACGACAAGCCCCGCCTTCTCCAGCCACTCGGCGAGCGTCTGGTGCGAGAAGCCGAGGCGGATATGGGCATGTTCGTCGCGCAGATGTTCAAGCGCGTGCGGGGCAAGGTCTATGATGGCGAGGCGCCCGCCGGGCGCGAGCATGCGGGCGGCCTCGGCCACCGCCGCGTCCGGCTCGTCGAGAAAGTGCAGCACCTGGTGGATCGTCACGACGTCGAACTCGTCGCGCTCCAGCGGCAGGTTGAAGATGTCGCCGTGACGGATCGAGGCCTTGGTGATGCCGGCGCGATCGAGATTGGCGCGCGCCACCGCGAGCATGTCGCGGCTGGCATCGACGCCGACGCCGCGCTTGTAGAGCCCCTCGAAGAGCTGAAGGATGCGCCCCGTGCCCGTGCCGAGATCGAGGAAACCGTCCACCGGCTCCGTGCCGATCATCTGGGCCAGCCTCGCCTCCACCTCCGCCTCGCTGACATGCAGCCGGCGCACCGCGTCCCACTCGGCCGCGTTTCGGCTGAAATAGGCCTGCGCCTTGTCGGCGCGGATCTTCTTCAGCACGCGCAGCCGCTCGTCGTCGCGGGCGAACACCGCGTCTGCCGGGTCGGCGCTCTCGAGGAGCTGACGGGCGAGCGTGACGGCAGGTCCCCCCTGGCTCAGCCGGAAGAAGGCCCAGGCACCCTCCTGGTAGCGGTCGACGAGCGCGGCCTCGGCGAGCAGCTTCAGGTGGCGCGAGATGCGCGGCTGGGACTGGCCGAGGATGTCGGTCAGGTCGGTCACGGTCAGATCGCCGTGCGACAGCAGCGCGAGAAGGCGAAGGCGCGTCGGTTCACCCGCCGCCTTCAGGATCTCCACGATGTCGTCCAGTCCGAGTTTCTGCATGTCGCCCATGGCCCATCCAATCAAGACATAAAGATATGTTTATGTGATTAACCCGCGTCGCGCAAGGGCAAATCCGTGTCGCCGATCTTCCCATCAACACGCCAAAAGAAAAACCCCGGCAAGCCGGGGTTTCTCAAAGGGTGTGATGGCACCGTGCCTCAGCGCGTCAGGCGCTTGTAGGCCTGGCTGCCGGGGTTGAGGGCATCGGGACCGAGACGGCGGACCTTGTCCTCTTCGTAGTCCTCGAAGTTGCCTTCGAACCATTCGACATGACCGTCGCCCTCGAACGCCAGGATGTGCGTCGCGAGGCGGTCGAGGAACATGCGATCGTGGCTGATGATGATCGCGCAACCGGCAAAGCTCTCAAGCGCGCTTTCCAGCGCACCGAGCGTTTCCGTGTCGAGGTCGTTGGTCGGTTCGTCGAGCAGCAGCACGTTGCCGCCGGCCTTCAGCATCTTGGCAAGGTGCACGCGGTTGCGCTGGCCGCCCGAAAGATTGCCGACCTTCTGCTGCTGGTCGCCACCCTTGAAATTGAAGGCCCCGCAATAGGCGCGCGAATTCATCTCGAACTTGCCGAGCTTGACGACTTCGGCGCCACCCGAGATTTCCTCCCAGACGGTCTTGTTGCCGTCGAGCGCGTCGCGGCTCTGATCGACATAGCCGAGGTGCACGGTGTCGCCGATACGGATCGAGCCGCTATCGGGCGTTTCCTGGCCGGTGATCATCTTGAACAGCGTCGACTTGCCGGCGCCGTTCGGGCCGATAATGCCGACGATGCCGCCCGGCGGCAGCTTGATCGACAGGTCGTTGATCAGTGTGCGGCCGTCAAAACCCTTCTTGATACCTTCCAACTCGATGACCACGTTGCCGAGACGCTCGGAGACCGGGATGATGATCTGGGCGTCGCCGGGCCGGATGTTTTCCGCCGCATCGACCAGCTGTTCGTAGGCCTTGATACGGGCCTTGGACTTCGCCTGGCGCGCCTTCGGGCTGGAGGCGATCCACTCCTGTTCGCGCGACAGCGCCTTCTGGCGGCCGGCTTCCTCGCGGCTTTCCTGCTTCATGCGCTTGGCCTTGGCCTGGAGATAGGCAGAGTAGTTGCCTTCGTAGGGAATGCCGCGGCCGCGGTCGAGCTCGAGAATCCAGCCCGTCACGTTGTCGAGGAAGTAGCGATCGTGGGTGATCATCATCACGGCGCCCGGATAATCGCGCAGGTGCTTTTCAAGCCAGGCGATGGTTTCGGCATCGAGATGGTTGGTCGGTTCGTCGAGCAGCAGGAGGTCCGGCTGCGACAGCAGCAGCCGGCAGAGCGCGATACGGCGGCGTTCACCACCCGACAGCAGCGTGACATCGGAATCCTTCGGCGGGCAGCGCAGCGCTTCCATCGCCATCTCGACCTGCTGTTCCAGGTCCCAGAGATTCTGGCTGTCGATGATATCCTGGAGCTTGGCGCCCTCGTCCGCCGTCTCGTCGGAATAGTTCATCATCAGCTCGTTGTAGCGGTCGATGATGGCGGTCTTGTCGGCAACGCCGACCATGACGTTCTCGAAGGCGGTCTTGGTCGGGTCGAGATGCGGTTCCTGCTCCAGGTAACCGACGGTCGCGCCGTCGGCGAGCCAGGCTTCGCCGGTATATTCCTTGTCCTGGCCGGCAATGATGCGCAGCACCGTCGACTTACCCGCGCCGTTCGGGCCGAGGATGCCGATCTTGGCATCGGGATAGAAAGACAGGTTGACGTTTTCGAGAATTTTCTTGGCGCCGTAGGCCTTGTTGAGCCCCGACATGTGGTAGATGAATTGACGTGCCATGCAAACGCGCTCCGGATCGGACAAATTTGCCCGCTATGTAGGCGAATTCTCCGCCCGCGGCAATGTAAGAAAGCCGCGCTGCGTCCCACGGCGAAAACCCCGCCCCGCATCCTGTTGATACCGTCGGCAAGCGACACGGTGCCCAAATCCGACCGGTATCTCGCCAGTCCGGGCTGAAGGACACCCCGCCCGCTCGCGCTGCCCTACCCCGCCTGCCCCGGGCCCGTCACACCCTCGGTGCACCGCGACTTCGTCGGGACGGCGGCGGCGATGCGCTCGGCCAGCGTCGGACCATCGCCGGCAAGGCCAATGGTGAGGCCGGTCACGACGGAGCCGCCCTCCGTCTTGCGGCAGCTGAGCCGCACGCGCTCGCCGGCCCCCTTGCCGAAGGCGGTGTCGAAGGCGGCCCGCACTTCGGCAAGGGTGACCGCCGCCCCCGCCTTCTGCGAAAAGAGCGCGCGCACCGGCGAGGCGTTGAGCGTATCGAGCAGGTCGAGCGAGCGGCTGTAGTAGATCTCCGGGGACACCGCGACGCAGCTGCCGCTGCGCAACCATTGCTGGCGGTCGAGACCGAGGCGCGCGGCGGGCATGGCCGCCATCAGGCGCTCCTTCGTGGCGGAAGCGAGCACGATATCCGGCAACTCCGTCCACTTGTCCTTGCGGGCCCTTTGCTTGAGCGCCGCCTCGATGCCGCAATAGCTCTTGCGCACCTGGAACCGGCTGAGCAGCGAGAACTGCCGTGCCGCCGGCGCATTCGCGGAGAAATCCGCACAGCCGCGGCTCCTCGGCCGGGCGGCGCAGTAGCCTTTCTGCCAGCTGACGGACAGCACCTCGCGGCCCTCTCTGCTCGCCGGTACGGTCTGGGCGGCCGCGGGACTTGCGAGGAAAAGGAGGCACGCAGCAAGGAGGGAAAAGGCGGCTTTGAAAGTCAGTGCGGCATTGGTCATCATGACCGGCTCCCGAACAAGAACAAAACAAGATCATATACAACCAAAAATCCATAAAATGCAACCACAAATCGGAAAAATCACGACATGCGGGAGAAAGAGTAAAAATACATGCCGTATCCCGTTGTCTTTCATCGGCAAATCGCGTTGACCTTGCCGAAACGGGAGGACAGACCGGTGTTTTCGCTGGCTTCAATGCTGCAAAGCCCAAGTGGAGCGAGCCTTGCACTGCGGCACGAGGCCGCCCGGGGCGAGGCGCGCGGCATCCTGCTCGTCAGCCACGGCCTCGCCGAGCACAGCGCACGCTACGCGGAATTTGCCGGACGCCTGGCGGCGGAAGGGTTTCATGTCTATGCCCACGACCATCGCGGCCACGGCTTCACCACCGCGCCGGACGCCCCGCGCGGCCAGTTCGCGCCCAAGGACGGCATCGACCGGGTGATCGCGGACCTGCGCGCCGTGCGCGACCATGCGGCGGCGCGGCATCCGGGCCTGCCGGTCGTGCTCTTCGGCCATTCGATGGGCGGCCTGCTGGCCCTCGCCTTCGCGCAGGCGCATCCTGGCGATATTGACGCGCTCGCGGTGTGGAACTCCAATCTCGAACCGGGGTTTTCCGGACGCGTGGCGCAGGTCGTGCTGGCGGCAGAACGCATGCTGAAAGGATCCGATGTGCCGAGCGGCCTGCTGCCGCGCCTGACCTTTGGCGCCTGGGGCCGCGCCATCGCGAACCGCCGCACGGATTTCGACTGGCTGTCGCACGACCCCGCCGAGGTGGACGCCTATATCGCCGACCCGCTCTGCGGCTTCGACGTCAATGTCGCGATGTGGATCGACATCTTCGCCGTCACCTTCGCCAATGCCTCGGCGGAAGGGCTTGCGCGCCTGCCGAAGCGCCTGCCGATCCATCTCGTCGGCGGCGAGGAGGACCCGGCGACGGATTTCGGCCACGCGGTGCACGCCTTTGCCGGGCGACTGAAAAAATCGCAGCTTGAGGACATCACCACAACAGTCTATCGCGGCATGCGTCACGAAACGCTCAAGGAGAGCCGGCCGCTCCGCGATCCCGCCGTCGACGCCTTTGCCGTCTGGTGCCGGCGGGTGGTGGACGCACGGACCCGCGCCCGGGAACACGCATGACCACATCCGCCACCATCACGCCGCTGCGCAACGAGGTCAGCTTCGGGCTCTCCCTCATGGTGCTCTCGGTTCTCATCGCGCCGATCATCGACATTTTCGCGAAACTGGCGGTCACCGCCGTGCCGGCGACCGAAATCACCTTCGTGCGCCTGCTCTTCCAGATGACCGTTCTGGGGCCGATCTGCCTCCTGCGCGGCACGCTTCTTGATGTCACCTGGCGAAAGATGGGCCTGCATGCCGCCCGCGGCCTTCTGATGGCGATCACCATGATCACCTTCGTCACACCGCTCGCCGTCATGGAACTGGCCGACGCTATCGCCATCTTCTTCGTCGAGCCGATCATCCTGACCATCCTCGGCTCGATCTTCCTCAAGGAGACCATCGGCTGGCGGCGCTACACGGCCTGCGGCGTCGGCTTCTTCGGCTCGCTGCTGGTCATCCAGCCGAGCCTGCAGGAGGTCGGCCCCATCGCGCTGCTGCCCGTCGTGTCGGCCCTCTCGCTCGCGCTGTTCTTCCTCCTGACGCGGCTCGTCGCCCAGAAGGAGGACCCCTGGTCCATGCAGTTCTATGCAGGCCTCTGGGGCGCGCTGTTTTCCGGCCTGCTCCTCCTCGTCGGCGGCAGGCTCGGCATCGCCATGCTGACGCCGGTCGTGCCCGACATGGCGAACACAATCTACATCGCCAGCGCCGCCGTCGCCGCCACCATCGCCGGCGTGCTCGGCGTCTACGCCTATCGCTCGGCCCCCGCGTCGACGCTCGCCCCGCTGCAATATCTCGAGATCGTCTCGGCGACGATCCTCGGCTGGCTCGTGTTCGGCCACCTGCCGGACGCCGTGAAATGGCTCGGCATCGCCATCATCATCGCCTCCGGCCTCTACGTCATCTGGCGCGAGCGCAAGCTCAACAAGACGGCGACGATACCGCCCGTCTCCACGCCGATCTGACCTTGCCCGCCCGCGCGAACGGCGCGGCAGGCATCATGTCAGTCTGAGCCGTCATGATCTCCCGTCGGGCGCCGTCTATCGTGTCCGGCAGCTTTTTGTTATCGAAAGGGAAACGGGCGAAAAGCCCGGCGGCCGGCCGCATTCCGGCACCGCCGAGGAGGGAGTGCACCATGGAGAAGTCGAACCTGCCGCTGTCAGGCATTAGGGTCATCGAGCTGGCGCGGGTTCTCGCCGGTCCCTGGGCCGGGCAGATGCTGGCCGATATGGGCGCCGATGTCATCAAGATCGAAAACCCCGACGGCGGCGACGACACGCGCGCCTGGGGCCCGCCCTTCGTGACCGGCAGGGACGGCGAGAACCTGTCCGCCGCCTATTACCACTCCACCAATCGCGGCAAGCGCTCTATCGCAGTCGACCTCAAGACCGAGGAAGGCCGCGCCGTCGTCCACCGCCTTGTCGCGACGGCCGATGTCGTCATCGAGAATTTCAAGGTCGGCGGCCTCGTCAAATACGGGCTCGATTACCAGAGCCTCGCCAAGGCCCATCCCAAACTCGTCTACTGCTCGATCACCGGCTTCGGCCAGGACGGTCCTTATGCCGCCCGCGCCGGCTATGACTATATCGTGCAGGGCATGTCCGGCTTCATGTCGGTGACGGGCGCACCGGACGGCGAGCCGATGAAGGCCGGCGTCGCCATCGCCGACATCTTCACCGGCATCTATGCCGTCGCCGCCATCCAGGGGGCGCTCATCCATGTCATGAAAACCGGTCAGGGCCAGCATGTCGACATGGCGCTGCTCGACGTGCAGTCGGCCGTCATGGCGAACCAGAACATGAACTTCCTCGCCTCCGGTAACGCGCCGACGCGGCTCGGCAATGCGCATCCCAACATCTCGCCCTACGAGGTCGTGCCCACCTCCGACGGGCACATCATCCTCGCCGTCGGCAATGACGGGCAGTTCCGCAAGCTCTGCGGCATCCTGAAGCTCGAGGGCGTCGCCGACGACGAGCGCTTCGCCACCAACCGGGCGCGCGTCGCCCATCGCGACGAGGTGCGCCGCCTCGTCACCGGTGCGACGGCCAGCATCAGCAAGGCCGATCTGCTCGCCGCCTGCGAGCGCGAGGGCGTGCCAGCCGGGCCGATCAACTCCATCGCCGAGACCTTCGAGGATCCGCAGGTGAAGGCGCGGGGCTTGCGCATCGATCTGCCGGATGCCGACGGCAACCGCATTCCCGGCGTGCGCACGCCCATCGTCTATTCGGGCACGCCCCTTGCCTATAACCGGCCAAGCCCGCGGCTCGGCGAACATACTGACGCCGTGATGGCCGAACTTGGCATCCTCGAAGCAGGAAAGAAAAGCGCATGAAGACCGGTGGCCAGTTGATCGTCGATGCCCTCGTTGCCAATGGCGTCAAGCGCGTCGCCTGCGTGCCGGGCGAAAGCTACCTTGCCGTGCTCGATGCGCTGCATGACACCGATGTCGACGTGCTCGTCTGCCGGCAGGAAGGCGGCGCGGCGATGATGGCGGACTGCTGGGGCCGGCTGACGGGCGAGCCCGGTATCTGCATGGTCACGCGCGGCCCGGGCGCCACCAACGCCTCGGCGGGCCTGCACATCGCGCGGCAGGATTCGATCCCGATGATCCTCTTCATCGGCCAGGTACAGCGCGATGCGCGCGAGCGCGAGGCCTTCCAGGAGGTGGAATACCGTCGCGCCTTCACCGAGGTCGCCAAGTGGGTGGCGGAGATCGACGATGCCCGCCGCATCCCCGAATTCATCACGCGCGCCTTTGCCGTCGCCACCTCCGGCCGGCCGGGCCCGGTGGTGCTGGCGCTGCCCGAGGACATGCTGACGGATACGGTCGAGGCCGTCGACGCAAAGGCCTATATGCCGGTCGAGGCACACCCCGGCCGCAAGCAGATGGAAGAGCTGGCGCGACGTCTCGAAACAGCCGAGCGTCCGCTCGTCATCCTCGGCGGCACACGCTGGTCCGAAGAGAGCGTCGCCGGCTTCACGGCCTTTGCAGAGCGCTGGTCGCTGCCCGTCGCCTGTTCCTTCCGCCGCCAGATGCTGTTCGATCATCAGCACCCGAACTATGCCGGCGACAGCGGCATCGGCATCAGCCCCGCACTCGGCAAGGAGATCCGCGAGGCGGACCTCGTCATCCTGCTCGGCGGCCGCTATTCGGAAATACCGTCCTCGACCTACAGTCTGCTCAAGGTGCCCTACCCGCAGCAGGCGCTGGTGCATGTCTATCCGGACCCGTCCGAGCTCGGCCGTGTCTACAGGCCGGACCTTGCGATCTGCGCCGCGCCAGAGGATTTCGTCGCCGCGCTCGACGGCCTCGCGCCGAAGACCGCCCCGCGCTGGGCCGCCCGTACCGCCGCCATGCATGAATCCTACCTGAAATGGTCGACCCCGCCGCAAACCGGCCCGGGCGGCGTGCAGATGGGCCCGATCATGGCCTGGCTGGAGGAAAACACGCCCGAGGATACGATCTTCACCAATGGCGCCGGCAACTATGCGACCTGGGTGCATCGCTTCCATCGCTTCCGCCGCTTTGCGACGCAGGCCGCCCCGACATCGGGCTCGATGGGCTATGGCCTGCCCGCCGCGGTCGCCGCCAAGCAGCTCTTCCCGGAGCGTGAGGTTATCTGCTTTGCCGGCGATGGCTGCTTCATGATGCACGGCCAGGAATTCGCCACCGCCGTGCGCTACAACCTTCCGATCATCACCGTCGTCGTCAACAACGGCATCTACGGCACGATCCGCATGCACCAGGAGCGGGAGTATCCCGGCCGCGTCAGCGCCACGGATCTGACCAACCCGGATTTCGCCGCGCTCGCCCGCGCCTATGGCGGCCATGGCGAAACGGTGGAGACGACGGAGGATTTTGCACCGGCCTTCCTGCGCGCCCGCCAGAGCGGCAAGCCGGCGATCATCGAGGTGAAGCTCGACCCGGAAGCGATCACGCCGACGCGCACGCTCTCGGATATCCGCAGCGGGAAATGACGTTTTGGGGCGTGAACGCCCCTCATCCCGCTACTGCGACCTTCTCCCCGCAAGCGGGGAGAAGGCGGATGGGGCAATGCCTCACCTACCAACATATCGTCGATGCTTTGGGAAGCCGTTGCGGCATTCCCCTTCGCCCCGCCTCCGGGGAGAAGGCAACGGCAGGCGGTTGAGGAGCCAGGTCCTCAGCCGCGAAGATGCTGCGCCTGCTCGTAGGTCTTCGTCGAGCGCATGCCGGAACGGCAGTAGCCGAGCATCGGGCGCGGCAACTCGTCGAGCGCGTCAACCATGCCGCTCACCGCTTCCGCAGTCACGCCCATCGGGCCGACGGGCACATGGGCCGTCTCGATACCGAGTTCCTTCGCACGCGCCGCAATGGCCGAGAATTCCGGCTGGCCTGCCTCTTCATGGTCCGGGCGATGGCAGACGATGGATTTGAAGCCCAGGGCGGCGATGGCGTCGAGATCCCCGACGGCGATCTGGCCGGAGACGGAATATTCGTCGTTGATCTCGCGGATATCCATGGGCGGTTCCTTCTAGAAAACAGGGGTGCTCACCGTTTAAGCCCGAGCCGCGGGAGCGTCAATCATGCAAAATCTATAGCAATTCCCGAAAAGAGCTGAAGCGCATCGCTCCGGCAACGAAGGAACGCCCCCTCCGCCCGAAAAACGCGCAGACATCCTACTAGCGGACCTCGAAGGCGAGGCCGTAGCTCACGCTTTCGCCGGGCGCGAAATTCGCCGCCTCACCGGAGGTGATCAACTCGGCGCGCGGCACGAGACGGTGCGAGACGGGCTCGATGCCGAGCACCGCCGAGCCTGGCGACAGGTTTCGCCAGACCTGCAGATGCGGCAGGGTATCCGTGCGGAAACGGATATGGACGCTGCGACCGCCAAGCGCCGCAATCGGGCCGATGGCGATCTCGGCCCAGCCATGCGCCGCCATTTCGGCCGCCGGCACGCAGAAGATCTCGCGGTCGCCCTCGCCGAAGCGCCACGGCAGGCTGCCGCCGGGCAGCATCGCCCCCGTCAGCCGCGTGTCCGCATCGAAGAGGCCGGTGCCGAAATTGATGTGATACATGCCGAAGGGCGGCCAGGAGGTGCCGCCCGTATTGGTGACGCGGTCGTCGAGCGTGATGTGGCCGGTGCTCCGGTCGGCGCGCCAGCGGCGGGCGAGATCGGCCTTGCCGCCATGGGCAAGCGAAACGGCGACGCGCCCCTCGCAGATAACCTCCCCCTCGTCCTCCTCGACCAGCACGTCCCGCGCCGGCGAGGACGAAAACGACCCGTGCAGCGGATAGAGCCGCCCGTCAGCAGCCCCCTCGACCGGCACCGGGTGGCGGATGTGATCCGGCCCGCAGGTGAACAGGAAGCCCGGCAGCGCCTTGTCGATGCGCGGATCGCCGTCCGAAGGCACCGTTGCCCCCGGCGCAAGATCGACGCCGTGAAAAACGGCACCGGCGACGTCGAGCACCGATTGCGGCGTCAGATCGAGACGAAAGGACTGGTCTTGTGTCTGGGCGGTAAGGGAAAAGGTCATCCGGGTCTCCGGCAAGGGGCAATCAATCGGCGGCATGCTAGAGCAATTCCCGCGAAAGTGCGACGCGGTTTTACGGCCGGAACGGCGATAAAACAAAAGGATAGCGTGTCTTCCCGATTCGGCGGAAAACCGAAAGGCTGCGTGGCGGGATGGCCGCCGGGGCACGGAACGCCACCCTTGCCTCGCATCGCGTCACGGGAACCACCACGCCCGGTCACAAGTTTTTGCAATGCGCGTTGACCTTACGTTCACCATCGATTCAGTTTTTTCATATTAAGGTCTGAATTGAAGTGTTCCGTCCGCGCAATATGTGCAAGCAGGCAGGTCAAGAGTCGTGAATTCTATTTTTAAAACAAGCCTTTCGCTCCTTGCCGCGGCATCCGTCCTCGGAATCGCCGTCTTGCCGGCGCACGCGCAGCAGCGTTTCTCCTCGCGCGACACGGTTCTGGTCTCGCCGGAGGGCGATATTCTCGACTATGTTCCCGACGATGGCAGCGTGCGCGTGATGCGCGACAACCGTGGTCGCACCGTCTATGTCGACGGCTGGGGCAACGTCGTCGCAACCGCCATGCAAGCCGACCGCTATTTCGCGCGCGGCGACGACTATCGCCCGCGCCGCGAGGCGCGCGGCTACCCCGAAACGAACCCCGACTATTTCCCCCCGGCGCCGGAAGCCGACTACGGCGACGAGCTGACCACCAGCTCCGTGCCGGAAATGCGCGAGGGCCTGCCGGGCGACATCGAGCGCCAGCCGCTGCCGGACGCCGATTTCGGCGGCTCGCAGCCCCTGCCCGATTTTTCCGACGACAGCGCGGCGCTGCCGGAAAACAGCACCGACCCCAATGCGGAATTCGTGCCCGGCCCGAAGTTCCAGCCGGCGATCGCGATCGGCAAGATGTCCTCCGCCGAGATCACCGCGCTCCAGGTCTTCCTCGACCGCGAGGGCTTTTCGCCCGGCGTGATCGACGGCAGGAAGGGCTCGAATGTCACCAAGGCGATCGAGGCCTGGCAGAATGCGACGGGCGAGACGCTCGACCCGAACAATGCCGACGACATTCTGGAACGGCTGCGCCTGTCGGGCGGCCTCGCCTTCACCACCTACGAAATCAGTGCTGCCGATGCGGCCGGGCCCTATGTCGCCGCCATCCCGGACGACTATGCCCAGAAGGCGGCGCTGCCGCACCTCTCCTTCACTTCGACCACGGAAATGCTGGCCGAAAAATTCCACATGGACGAGGCCTATCTGAAGGAGATCAACCCGGGGGTCGACTTCACCATTCCCGGCACGATCATCAAGGTCGTCGATACCGGCGAGAAGAAGACCGGCAAGGTCGCCAAGATCCTCGCCGACAAGGGCCGCAAACAGGTGCTCGCTTATGACGCGAACGGCACGCTGATCGCCGCCTATCCGGCCAGCATCGGCTCGGCCGACACGCCCTCGCCGTCGGGCACCGTGACCGTGGAGCGCATCGCGCTCAATCCCGGTTACACCTACAATCCGAAGATCAACTTCCAGCAGGGCAGCAACAACAAGGTGCTGACCCTGCAGCCCGGTCCGAACGGCCCGGTCGGCACGGTCTGGATCGCGCTGTCGAAGCCGACCTACGGTATCCACGGTACGCCGGAGCCTTCGAAGATCGGCAAGACGCAGAGCCACGGCTGCATCCGTCTGACCAACTGGGACGCGACGGAACTCGCCAAGATGGCCAGCGCCGGCGTGACGGTCGAGTTCGTCGACTGACGATGACACGATGCCCCGCAAAAGCCGGCCCTCAGGCCGGCTTTTTCATTTCGGCCGGAAAACCGTTGCATGGCGCCGTTCCGTCACGCCGCGGGCCGGAAAATGCCGCCTTTGGCGTCGATACGTCCTTCTGGCAAGCGAACGGGCAACCATCCTTCCGCACGCCCTTGCTGCAAGTCGCATTCGAAAATCCGGTCTCCCATGCTTGAAAAACTCCGCCCCGCCCTTCTCTGCCTCACGCTTGCCGGCCTCTTGCCGCCGGCCGCCGGCGCTGCCGACCTCATCGGCTTCTGGGACAGCCCGCAAAAGGGCGGCAACAGTTTCAACGCCGCGGTACCGGACCGGGCCTATTTCGACGCACTCGCAGCAACCGGCGCCAGCTGGGTAAGGCTCACCTTCAGCAAATGGCAGGGCGAAGGCAGGGACTTCCTGATCGGCGACGCAGACCGCTACAAGGGCCTGCCGCCCGGCGACCTCGCCAGGCTGCGCGAGACGCTCGACGCCGCAGGGGCCGCCGGTCTCAAGGTCGTGATCACTCCGCTCAGCCTGCCCGGCGCACGCTGGAAGCAGCAGAACGGCGGAAAGTTCGACGACCGGCTATGGTCCGACCCGGCCTATGCCGGCCAGGCGGTCGCGTTCTGGCACGACCTCGCAGCGGCGCTCAAGGACCATCCGGCCGTCGCCGCCTACAACCTGCTCAACGAACCGGCCCCGGAAAAGACGACCGGGCTTGCGGAAAACGCCGCAATGGCGGAGATCTCCGCCTGGCAGGAGAAGAACACCGGCAGCACCCGCGACCTGCCAAACCTCTACACGCGCATGATCGCGGCAATCCGCACCGTCGATCCGGTAACGCCCGTGATGGTCGATGGCGGCTACTACGCCAATCCGCGTGCCCTCGCCGCCTGGCCGGAGCGCCTTGCCGATGAGCGGGTGCTCTATGCCTTCCACATGTACGAGCCCTATGACGCCACGAGCGCGCCGAACATGAAGCGCAAAACGCCGCTTTCCTATCCCGGTACCACGACGGACTATGCCGGCGGCAAGATGACCTGGGATCGGAAAGCCATCGGCGATCATATCGGCACGGCCTTCGACTGGGCAAAGGCCGCCGGCGTGCCACCGAGCCGTGTGGTTGCCGCCGAATTCGGCTGCATGCGCCTGTGGACCGACTGCGGCACCTATCTGACCGACGTCACGGACGCCGTGGACGCGCGAGGCGGCCACTGGGCCTTCTATTCCTTCCGCGAGGACGAGTGGGAGGGCATGGACTATGAACTGTCCGCCAAGGTGGAACCCGGCCGGTTCTACTGGCTGAAGGAACAGGGCAAGGCCGGCACATTGCCGCGCGACGGCAAGCTTATGGAGCTTCTGAAGGCGCGCATGCAGAAATAGAGCATTTCCAGCCGAAACGGGATCGCTTCGGCGTCGGACAATGCCGGAAAAACAAGGGGACAAAGCACTTCCGATGAACGCGCGCTCAGCGGAAATACCCTGGAAATAGGGCGGAGCAGCCTTCCGTGCCGCTCCGCCCCGATGGACCGAAAGACTGCCTCAAGCCGCGCGGCTGTAGCCGGAGCCCTGCGCCGGGCGGGCCTCGCCGCTGGTGCGGAAGGCGCTGAGCTGGGCGGCGATGGAGGCGGCTTCCTGCGTCAAGGCCTGGCTGGCGGCATTCGCCTCCTCGACCATGGCGGCGTTCTGCTGGGTGATCTGGTCCATGGCGTTGATCGCCTGATTGACCGCCAGCAGGCCCGTCGCCTGTTCCGCCGTGCTGGCACGGATCGCATTGAACACGGCACTGACCTCGACGACCTGGGTGACGATCTGGCGCAGCGACTGGGCGACTTCGCCGACCGAACGCACACCGTCCTCGACCTGGCTATGCGACTTGGCGATGAGGTTCTGGATGTCCTTCGCCGCATCGGCACAGCGCTGGGCAAGCGCCCGCACCTCGGAGGCAACGACGGCAAAGCCACGCCCCGCCTCGCCCGCCCGCGCCGCCTCGATACCGGCATTGAGCGCAAGCAGGTTGGTCTGGAAGGCGATCTCGTCGATCACCTCGATGATGTTGGCGATGGCCGAGGAGGACGCCTGGATCTCTCCCATGGCGACGATCGCATGCTCCACGATCTCGCCGCCGTGCTGCGCATTGTCACGCGCCGCGATCACGAGGGCGTTCGCCTCGTTGGCGCTCTGGGCCGTCTGGCGCACGGTGGTGGTCACCTGTTCGACGGCGGCGGCCGTTTCCTCCAGATTCGCGGCCTGCCGTTCGGTGCGCTTGGCAAGGTCGTCGGACGCAACCGCGATCTCACGAGCGCTGAGATGAATGGAGCCGGCGCCTGCACCAATACTGCCGATCGCCTGCGAGAGCGTGGAAATGGCGTGGTTGAAGTCATCGCGCAGCGCCTCGTAGGCTTGCGGCAGCGGGCCGGTGATGCGCGCGGTGAGATCGCCATCGGAGATGCGCTTCAACGCAGCACCGAAACTGTCGCTGACGATCTTGCGCTCCTCGGCGACGACCTGGGCCTGCACCGCCTGCTGCTTGGCGAGATCCGTCATGTCGTTGTAGACGGAGATGGAGAGGTCCATATCGAGGAACATCGCCTTGAGCAGGCTGGAGAAACGCGCTGCGAACTCTTCCGGCCCGATCTCCTGGCGCGCAAACAGCCCCTGCTTCGGCCAGAGAGATTTGACGGCTTCCGTCAGAAGATGCTCGACGATCAGCGCATAGCCACCGATATACCAGCGCGGCTCCAGGCCGATGCGCGCATGCACATGACCGATCGTCTGGACCTTGGTGGCATAGTCGCCCGTGAAATCGCCGGTTGCGATGTTCGCCCAATGACCGAGCTGGGCATTCTTCGCCCGGTTGATATGCGCTTCGTTGGAGAAGAGGTGGTTCACCTCCGGGCTCTTGCGCACGATCGCGTAGAACTTGTCCAGCGCCGGGCCGAGCTCCTTCTCGATGAAGGGCTTCAGCGTACGCAGACGCTTCAGGGCTGCCTCGTCGAGGCCGAGGTAGTCCAGACGGCGCGCGATATCATGGTTCTGGCTGGCGGTCTGCGGGGCTGGCTTCATTCCGAAGGGTATCCTGGCAACTCGAGAAAACGGGGAAAGCGACAAACAATCGGGGCAGCGGTGCCGGGCGACACCGCATCTTGCCCGTAACCCTTCATGGGTCCCCGTGGCGGCGCAAGGCCGATGGGGTGGCTTTCTAACGCGATATCATTAGGTTAAGCGTAGTAAATTGTTCATTACCAGCTTTGCGTTGCGGCACGAAAAACGGCTGCGCCGTTCGTCGCAGCCGTTCTTGGCATTCGTCAATTTGAAGCGGTCAGGCCGCCCGCTGAAGGGTGCGGAAGAAGCCGCGTTCGGTGGCGACACGCTTGCGCACCGGCAGGAGCCGAAGAACCTCGTCGGCAAAGAGGCGCGCATTCTCGCAGGCCTTGTCGAGGTTGCTCACCTTGGCCGCATCCATCGTATAGAGCGTGCCACCACAGTCGAAGATGTCGCGAAAGGCGGTACGTTCACCGATCGGCGTATCGAGCACGGCAACGCCGCGAGCGGCGAGCAGCGCCTTGATGGTGGTCATCGCCCGCGTCGTCACCAGCGCATTCATGCGGGTGAGCACGACGGAGTGGTTGATGCGGATGCCCGCCTTCTCGTCGAGCTGTTTCAGGAGCTCGAGGATATGCGCCGCGCCGCGCGCATCCATCGCACAGCCCTGCACGGGGATCATCACATGGTCGGAGAGACCGATGGCGGTGGCGACCAGCGCATCCCGTGCACCGGCAAGGTCGATGATGAAATAGTCGGTCGTATCCCGGTTCTCGCGGATATGGCCCTGGAGGGAGCCCATCGAAACCTCCGAGATGACGGCGATGTTGCGCTGGCGGCCGGAAACCTCGTGCCAGTGGCTGATCCAGCGCTGCGGGTCGGCATCGAGGATGGTGATGCGGTGCCCCCGGCTTGCAAGCTCGGTGGCAAGGATCAGGGCCGCTGTGGTCTTGCCCGCGCCACCCTTGGCATTGGCAAATGTGATGACTGGCATGTCTTTCCTCATGAATACTGCGAGCTTCGCATCGCTCTCGTCAGGCGGCCCGATGAAAATGGCGCCCGCTTAATCAAACCTTTCAAAACATGGTTAACGAATTGGAAACAACCGGATGGCGAAGATTAACGAGAACGCCACCAATTTGCGTTTCCTCAAGAAAAAGGCCCGGAAAACGGCGGTTTTCCGGGCCTCTATCATTTGTTAACGGCAAGAATTCAGATGCACTCGACGAAGAGGCGCTTGGCCGCGTCCAGCGTCAGCTCCACCGGATTGCCGCCAGCCGTCGGATCGACGATCGCCATGGCGGCCATTTCGTCGATCCTGTCGGTGCCAACACCAAGCGCGGAGAGCTTGTCCGGCACGCCGAGTTCCTCGCGCAGGCGCAACACGTAGTCGAAGAATCCGTCGAAACCGCCGGCAATACCGAGGTAAGCGGCGGCGCTGGCGATCTTCGCCTCGATCGCCGGGCGGTTGAAGGTCAGCACCGGCGGCATCACGACGGCATTGGTCATGCCGTGGTGCGTGTTGTAGATGGCGCCGACCGGATGCGACAGCGAGTGGATCGCGCCGAGCCCCTTCTGGAAGGCGACGGCGCCCATGGCGGCCGCCGACATCATGTTGGCGCGCGCCTCGATATCCGTGCCGTCCTTGTAGGCGCGCGGCAGGAATTCCTTGACGAGGCGCATGCCCTCGAGCGCGATGCCCTGGCTCATCGGGTGGTAGAACGGCGAGCAATAGGCTTCGAGGCAATGGGCGAATGCATCCATGCCGGTGCCCGACGTGATGACCTTCGGCATGCCGACCGTCAGCTCCGGATCGCAGATCGTCACCGAAGGCAGGAACTTCGGATGGAAGATCACCTTCTTGGTGTGCGTTTCGGAATTGGTGATGACCGAGGCGCGGCCAACCTCCGAACCGGTGCCGGCCGTCGTCGGCACGGCGACGATGGGCGCGATGCCGTCGGAATTGGCGCGGGTCCACCAGTCGCCGATATCCTCGAAATCCCAGACCGGGCGCGTCTGGCCCGACATGAAGGCGACAGCCTTGCCAAGGTCGAGGCCGGAGCCACCGCCAAAGGCGACGACGCCGTCATGCCCACCGTCGCGGAACGCCTTGACACCGGCTTCGAGGTTCTTGTCGGTCGGGTTCGGATCGACCTCGGCGAACATCGCCCGGCCAAGACCAGCGGCCTCGAGAATGTCGAGGGCCTCTTTCGTGATCGCCATGGTCGAAAGACCACGATCGGTGACGAGCAGCGGCTTCTTCATGCCGACCGCCTTGCAGTGGTCGGCGAGTTCCTTGATGCGGCCGGCCCCGAACTTGATCGCGGTCGGGTAGCTCCAGTTGGCGGTGATGGTCATTATGCTTTCCTGAAATGGTAGGATTTCGGGCGGGTGAGATTATGGAAGCCGATGACGGAGAGCGAACCGCCGCGGCCCGTTTCCTTGACGCCCGTCCAGCACAAGGCCGGGTCGAGATAGTCGGCGCGGTTCTGGAACACGGTGCCGGTCTCAAGGTCGCGGGCGATCTTGGCAGCGCGATCGGAATCCTTCGTCCAGAGCGAGACGGTGAGACCGTATTTGCAGTCGTTCATCAGCGCGAGCGCTTCCGCGTCGCTCTTCACCTTCATGATGCCGACGGCCGGCCCAAAAGTCTCTTCCGTCATGAACTCCATCGAGTGGTCGACATCGACGAGGACCTGCGGGGCGACATAGGCACCGCCGTCATCCGCCGGGAACAGTTTGGGATCGACCAGCGCCCTGGCGCCCTTCGAGACGGCGTCGGCGATCTGTGAACGCACCGTTGCGGCAAAACGCTTGTGCGCCATCGGGCCGAGCGTCGTTTCCGGGTCGAGCGGGTTGCCGAGCTTGTAGTTGGAGACCCAGGCAACCGACTTTTCGACGAAGGCGTCGTAGAGCTTCTCGTTCACATAGACACGCTCGATGCCGCAGCAGCACTGGCCGGAATTGTAGGTCGCGCCGTCCATCAGCGTATCGACGGCGGCATCAAGGTCGGCGTCTTCCATGACGTAACCCGGGTCCTTGCCGCCGAGTTCGAGGCCGACCGGCGTGAAGGTGCCGGCCGCCGCGCGCTCGATGGAGCGGCCGCCTTCGACCGAACCGGTGAAGTTGACGAAATCAAAACTGTTGCCGGCGATGAGCGCCGAGGTCGTGTCATGGTCGAGGAAGACGTTCTGGAAGACATCCTCCGGCACGCCCGCCTCGTTGAAGGCGCGCACCAGCCGTTCGCCGACGAGCAGCGTCTGCGCGGCATGCTTGATGATGACGACGTTGCCGGCCATCAGCGCCGGGGCGATCGTGTTGATCGCGGTCATGTAGGGATAGTTCCACGGCGCGATGACGAAGACGACGCCATGCGGCTCGCGCTCGATGCGGCGCTCGAAACGCTCGCTGTTCTCGATGACGATCGGCGCCAGCGACGAACCGGCGATCTCGGCGACATAGTTGGAACGCTCGTTGAAACCCTTGAACTCGCCGCCGTAGCGGACCGGGCGGCCCATCTGCCAGGCGATTTCCGGCACGATCTCGTCGGCCATCTCGTTGACGCGCGCGACGCCCTTGAGGACGAGCTGGATACGGTCTTCCAGCGGGCGCTTCGCCCAGGCCTTCTGGGCCTTCTTCGCACGGGCGACCGCCTCCTGCGCGGCGGCCAGCGGCATCGCCTCGCGCTCGGCATAGACCGAGCCGTCCACGGGGGATATGCATTTGATCACAGTCATGATCGACTTCCTGTTTCAGTTTAAATTCTGGCGTGGGACAATATCCGATCCTGCCGGCCGGAAAATATCCCCGAAGGGCTACTTTCCGCCGCAGCCGCCGCCGGTGTGCTGAGCCTTACGCTCTCTCGAAGCCGCGCGCCACCTCCCAGTCGGTGATGCGACGGTCGTATTCTTCCTGCTCCCATTCGGCCGCACGGACATAGTGGTCGACGACATCGTCGCCGAAGGCCTCGCGCAGCATGTCGGAGTCCTTCAGTGCGGCGGTCGCCCCGCGCAGCGTCTTCGGGATCTCGCGGATGTCCTTGCCACCATAGGCGTCGCCTTCGAAGGGCGCTTCCAGTTCCAGCTTCTGCTCGATGCCGGCAATGCCGGCGGCGAGCAGCGCCGCCATGGCGAGATAGGGGTTGAGATCGGAACCACCGACGCGGCACTCGATGCGGATGCCCTTGGTGCCCTCGCCGCACAGGCGGTAGCCGGCCGTGCGGTTGTCCTTGCTCCAGATCGCCTTGGTCGGTGCGAAGGTGCCGGCAACGAAGCGCTTGTACGAATTGATGTAGGGCGCGAGGAAATAGGTGATCTCGCTGGCATGGGCGAGCAGACCCGCCACATACATGCGCATCATCTCCGACATGCCGTATTTGCCGTCCCTGTCGAAGAACTTCGGTTCCTTGCCGTCAAGGCTCCACAGCGACTGGTGGATATGCGAGGAGGAGCCGGCCATGTTGTAGTTCCACTTGGCGAGGAACGTGACGGCCTTGCCGCGCTGCCAGGCGATTTCCTTGGTGGCGTTCTTGATGATCGAATGCCGGTCGGCCATGGTCACGGCTTCGGCGTATCGCACATTGATCTCCTCCTGGCCGGGCGAAGCCTCGCCCTTGGAGTTTTCCACCGGAATGCCGGCGCCCTGCAGGCCGTTGCGCAGCGCCCGCATGACGTCCTCTTCCTTGGTGGTCTGGAAGATGTGGTAATCCTCGTTGTAGCCGGAGGCCGTGCGCAGGTCGCGGTAACCGCTTTCGCGCGCATCGTCGAAGGTCTGGTCGAACAGGTAGAATTCAAGCTCGCTCGCCATGAAGGGCTTCAACCCCAGCGCCTCGAGCCGCTTGACCTGCTTTTTCAGGACGGCGCGCGGCGAATGCGGAACCTCGGCATGGGTGTGGTGGTCCAGCACGTCGCAGAGAACCAGCGCCGTGCCTTCCAGCCAGGGCAATTTGCGCAGCGTCGCAAGGTCCGGCTTCATCGTGTAGTCGCCGTAGCCGGCGGCCCAGCTCGTCGAGCGGTAACCGGGCACGGTCTCCATTTCCATGTCGGTCGCCAGCAGGTAGTTGCAGCTATGCGTCTCCTCATAGGCGCCATCGACGAAATACTGTGCGTGGAAACGTTTGCCCATCAGGCGCCCCTGCATGTCGACGAGACACGCCAGAACGGTATCGATGCGGCCCTCGGCCACATCCTTCTTCAGGTCATCAAAACTATAGGTCATGGTCATCGGGGGTGGTCCTGCGGGTTGGGGCGTCGTGCCGGACCGGGCCTTGCCGGCCCGGTCCGAAGGGTTTGGTCAATCAGCCGTTGACGTAGGGCGGTCCGGCCTTGTTGATGACGGCGTTGTAGTCCTCGAAGATCTTGACGACCTTGGCAGCCGTTTCGCTCTGGCCGGCGATCTCCTTCCAGAACACCTTTGCCGCATCTTCCACGGCCTTCCACTCGGCTGTGGGAATGCTGGTGAGCTTGAGCTTCGTGCCCTCGGCGCGCAGCTTCGCCTCACCGCCCCAGTACCACTGGTCGCGGTAGTTGTTGCCGGCCTCGATCGCCGTCATGACCAGCTTTTTCAGGTGATCGGGCAGTTCCGCCCACTTCTTCTCGTTGACGAAGAACGAGCCGATCCAGGCACCGGAGATGTTGTTGGTCAGGAAGTGATCCGTCACGTCGGCCCAGCCGACCGTGTAGTCCTCGGTGATACCCGACCAGGCCATGCCGTCGAGCTCACCGGTCTGCACGGCGACCTGCGCGTCTTCGTAGGGAATCGTCACCGGCACGACGCCGAACTGGCTGAGGAAACGACCGGCCGTCGGGAAGGTGTAGAGGCGCAGGCCCTGAAGGTCGGCCAGCGTGTTGATCGCCTTCTTGGTGTTGAAGTGGCACGGATCCTGCCCCGAGGAGGAGAGCCAGACGACGCCGCCAACCTTCTCGTAGGACGAGCGCCAGATGTCGGCGAGGCCGTACTGCTTGAAGAGCACGGGCACGTCGAGGATCTGCTTGGTGGCAAGCGGGAAATAGCCGCCGAAGGTGGCGACATCAGCCGGGGACGCCATGGAATCGTCGTCCGAATGCACGGCGTCGATCGTGCCGGCCTGGAGCGCACGGAACAGTTCGCCCGTCGGCACGATCTGGTCGGCGAAGTAAAGCTCGATCTCCAGCTCACCCTTGGCGGTGGCGTTGATGGCGTCGATGATCGGCTTGGTGACGTGCTCGCCGAGCGCGGCGCCGGCATAGGTCTGGAAGCGCCACTTGATGGCGGTCTGCGCCCGCACGATGGCGGGTGCCGAAAGCGTCGCTGCGCCGGCCGCACCGATCGTGACTGCCCCAGCCCGTGTCAGAAATTGCCGTCTGTTGGTCATATCTCTATCCCTCTGGTTAAACGTCTCGCTTTTGCCGGGAACGGCCGTTCATCCCGGACGATCAATCGTCTTTTCTTCTATCGGCCTCATTGCGCGTTGGTGCCGGCGGCCTTGCCGCCGGCAAAGTCCTCACTTGGCGTAGTAGTTGTTCGGCAGCCACGTCGCGATTTCCGGGAAGCAGCCGATGATGATCAGGCTCGCGATCATGATGCCGACGAAGGGCCAGATCGACTTGTAGATGTCGGTCATGCCGATGCCGGGCGGCGCCATGGCGCGCATCATGAACAGGTTGTAGCCGAAGGGCGGGGTGATGTAGGCGATCTGGCAGGTGATCGTGTAGAGCACGCCGTACCAGACGAGGTCGAAGCCGAGCTTCTGCACCAGCGGGATGTAGAGCGGCGCCACGATGACAAGCATCGCCGTGTCGTCGAGGAACATGCCCATGACGAGGAAGGACAGCTGCATCAGCACCAGCACCTGCCAGGGCTCGAGGCCGAGGTCACCCAGGAAGAAGCGCTCGATCGACTTGACCGCGCCGAGACCGTCGAAAACGGCGCCGAAGCAGAGCGAGGCGATAAGGATCCACATGAACATGCAGGTGATGCCGAGCGTCTTCTGCAGAACGTCGTTCCACAACTTGACGCTGAGGCGGCCACGTTGCCAGGCAACGAGCGCCGAGGAGATCGCGCCGACCGCCGAGGCTTCCACGAGGCTGGCGATGCCGCTCAGGAACAGCCACATCATCAGCGTGAAGATGCCGAGCGGCAGGATGCCCGCGGTCAGGAGCTTCAGTTTCTCGGCCATCGGCACGTCGCGCTCTTCCGCCGGCAAGGCCGGGCCGAGCGACGGGTTGATGCGGCATCGCACATAGACGTAGATCGCCATCAGCAACGCCATCAGGAGCCCCGGCAACACGCCGGCGAGCCAGAGCTGACCGACCGGAACGCGGGCGATCATGCCGTAAAGCACGAGCACGATGCTCGGCGGGATCAGGATGCCGAGCGTCGAGCCGCCCTGCACCACACCCGTCGTCATCACCTTGTCGTAGCCGCGGCGCAGCAGCTCCGGCAGCGCGATCGTGGCGCCGATCGCCATGCCGGCGACCGAAAGGCCGTTCATGGCGGAGATGATGACCATGAGGCCGATCGTACCGAGCGCCAGGCCGCCGTTGATCGATCCCATCCAGACGTGGAACGCCTTGTAGAGGTCTTCGGCGATACCCGATTCCGAGAGCATGTAGCCCATGAAGACGAACATCGGCACCGTCAGCATCGGATACCATTTGACGAGCTTCATGGCCGAGGCGAAGCCCATTTCCGAGCCGCCCGTGCCCCACAGCAGGAAGGCTGCGACGACGCCGACGAAGCCGATGACGGCGAAGACCCGCTGCCCGGTGAGCAGCAGCACCATCATGCCGGCGAACATCGTGATTGCGATGAATTCATAGCTCATGCGATCGGCCTTCCCCGCAATTCAGCGATATCCTTGAAGAGCGAAGAGCTGGCCTGTGCGAGCATCATCACGATGCCGAAGGTCATGATGATCTTGATCGGCGCCATATAGGGTGCCCAGGCCGAAAAACTCTTTTCCTTGAACTGGATGGCATAGGTCGTGCTGGTGATGCCACCGTAGAGCATGAAGCCGAGGAAGATGATCAGGGCGACCGCCGTGACCGTATCGAAGACCGCACGTTTGCGGACGGACCAATTGCTGTAGAAAAGGTCCATGCGCACATGGTCGCCGGTCTGCATGGCGAAGGCGCCACCGAGCATATAGTAGGCGGCCATGGTGAATTGCGCCGATTCCAGCGTCCAGCTCGCCGGCAGGTGGAATGCCTTCGAGACAGAGGAATACAACAGGATCGCGAACATCGCGAAAATCAGATACATCGCAAAAAGGCCGACACGCCGGTTGAACGTGTCGACGAAGCGAACATAGCGCTTGATGAAATCAGGCATGGCCCCTGCCTCCGCCGACGGCGGCGGTTTTCTCAACCGGGCCATACCCCTTTTGTAGCAACACAAGCATCCGCTTGGCCTCTCCTGTTCGTGTTCTTCTCCGTCTCCGCGGATGTCGTTCCCCGGGTCTTTTTATTGGATCGCGGGAAGGCTCTTTTCGAGCAGTCCCGCCAGATAGTCGGCCACGACCCGTTGGCCGACTTCGTCTTTTATGAGGTCGTTGCGGACCTCGATCATCACGTTGGCAAGGCCGTTGGAAAGGCCGTGCTCCTTGAGCGTATGCGTCACGCCGTCTTCCGGCCCATAGGGCTCGTTGCGGCGGATGTCGTAGGGGCCGGCGCTGCCGGCCGCGTTGAGCATCGCATCGGCAAGGCGCGTGTCGGCGTCGTGCAGGATGCCGATCTCGACCGCGCGCGGCTTGCCGAAATAGACCGGCGTGAAACTGTGCATGGTCACGATGACAGGCGCCCTGCCCTCCCCGATCCGGCTCTTCAGCAGACCGGTGAGCTTTTCCCGGAACGGCAGGTAGAGCGCTTGCGTTCGGGCATCGCGCGCCGCCTGATCGAGGCCGGCATTGCCGGGAACGGCGAAAACCTCGCTCTTTTCGGGCATGGCGGCCGGCGATTCCGGCGGGCGGTTGCAATCGTAGACGAGGCGGGAGAACCGCTGGAAAACCAGGGCCGCATCGAGACGTTCGGCAATGAGGCGCGACACGGCAAGCGCACCGGGATCCCAGGCGATATGGCTTTCAAGCGCCTCCTCGGGCAGGCCGAGCGTGCCGAGCGCCTTCGGAAGCAGGCGGGAAGCATGCTCGCAGACCAGGATGACCGGACCGCGGGCAATACTATTCTCCAGGGCGACGGGGTCGCCCTCTTCTCCAGTCAGAATTCCCATTAGCCTGATCCCCTCGACCGGCTCTTATCGTTAATGAAGAGAATTCTTCACAGTCTGGCCGCTGTCAACGGGGTATTGAAAAAATCTCTTCAAAAAAACATTTGACTCGAATTGTGACAGCGCGCTTTATTTCCGAAACTTCGGCAAAGACCGAAGCGCAGGGGAACAATTTGACGCTCAACCAAGCATCCATGACGGTGTCGGATGTGATCAGTGCCCACTTCGACGCGTTGACCCGCGCCGAAAAGCAGCTGGCCACGTCGCTGCTCGACAACTATCCCGTCTCCGGCCTCGGCAGCATCACCACGGTGGCGGAAAACGCCGGCGTGTCGACGCCGACCGTCGCCCGCATGGTGCAGAAGCTCGGTTTCCGGGGCTTCCCGGATTTCCAGGCACGCCTCCACCACGAGCTGGAAGCCACCCTGTCGAACCCGATCAGCAAACACGACCGCTGGGCGACCAAGGCACCGGGCACGCACATCCTCAACCGCTTCGCCGACGCGATCATGACCAACCTGCGCCAGACGCTCTCACAGGTGGAAACCGCCGAATTCGACAGTGCCGCCGCCCTTCTCGCCGATCGCCAGCGCAGCATCTACATCATCGGCGGGCGCATCACGAAGGCGCTCGCCGACTACCTCTTCACCCATCTCCAGGTCATCCGCCCGAACGTCACGCAGATCGCCGCCAATCCCAGTTCCTGGCCGCATTATGTGCTGAACATGAAGGCCGGCGACGTGCTCGTCATCTTCGATATCCGCCGCTACGAGCAGGAGATGGAGACGCTCGGCCGCGCCGCCCGCGAGCGCGGCGTGGAAATCGTTCTCTTCACCGACCAGTGGGCTTCGCCCGTCGCCAAGGTCGCGGCGAAGGTCTTTCGCGTGCATATCGAGGTGCCTTCCGCCTGGGACTCGTCCGTCGTGACGCTGTTCATCGTGGAGGCGCTGATCGAAGCCGTCCAGAGTTCGGGCTGGGAGGAAACCAGCGGCCGAATGAAAACGCTGGAGGGCCTCTTCGAGGCCAGCCGGCTTTTTCGCAAACCCCGGTCGGAGGTTCCCGGCAAGACCTGATAGACATCAGAAAAAAACGAAATAAAACTGTCACATAAGCTTCATCTGCCGCCAGTATCAGCTTCGCCGAAGTTGACTGACTCACAAAAGGAGAACACCCGTGATGTCACATACGAAACGTCTGCTTTCGCTCTCCACCGCGCTGGCAATTGCCATTCCCTCGCTCGCCTTCGCCGAGCCGAGCGCCGAGCTCATCGAAGCGGCGAAGAAGGAAGGCATGCTGACGACGATCGCGCTGCCGCACGACTGGTGCGGTTATGGTGACGTCATCGCCTCCTTCAAGGCAAAGTATCCGGAAATCCAGGTCAACGAACTCAACCCGGATGCCGGTTCGGCTGACGAAATCGAAGCCATCAAGGCCAACAAGGACAACAAGGGCCCGCAGTCGCCCGACGTGATCGACGTCGGTCTCGCCTTCGGCCCGTCCGCCAAGGCCGAAGGCCTGCTGCAGCCCTACAAGGTCTCCACCTGGGACGAAATTCCGGACACCATCAAGGACGCCGAAGGCTACTGGTATGGCGACTACTACGGCGTGATGTCCCTTCTCGTGAACAAGGACCTCGTCGCCAACACGCCGAAGGACTGGGCCGACCTCCTGAAGCCGGAATATGCCGGTCAGGTCGCGCTCGCCGGCGACCCGCGTGCGTCCAACCAGGCTATCCTCGGCGTTCTCGCCGCCGGTCTCGGCAAGGGTGCAAAGTCCGGGAAGGAAGCCGGTGAGGCAGGCCTTGCCTACTTCGCCGAAATGAACAAGGCCGGCAACTTCGTCCCTGTTATCGGCAAGTCCGGCACGCTGGCACAGGGTTCCACCCCGATCGTCATCGCCTGGGACTACAACGCGCTCGGCTGGGCAAAGACCCTCAACGGCAACCCGCCGACGGAAGTCGTCGTTCCCGCGACGGGCGTTCTCGCCGGCGTCTACGTTCAGGGCATCTCGGCCTATGCGCCGCACCCGAACGCCGCCAAGCTGTGGATGGAGCACCTGTACTCCGACGAAGGTCAGCTCGGCTGGCTGAAGGGCTATTGCCATCCGGCACGCTTCAACGCCATGGTCAAGGCCGGCAAGGTTCCGCAGGACCTGATCGACGCCCTGCCGCCGGCAGAATCCTATGAAAAGGCCTACTTCCCGACGCTCGAGGAAGTCGATGCCAACAAGGCTGCCGTGACCGGCGCCTGGGACAGCGTCGTCGGCGCGAACGTGCAGTAAACGACATCCCCCGTCGCCCCGGCTGCAAGGCCGGGGCGACGATTGCGGTATGCCAATGACGGCAACCCCTTGAGGCCAACTTAATGTCATCAGACAGCTCAGCCGCACCGCCGCCCGCGCGGGCGCCCTTCCGCCTCCCGCTGCACTGGCTCGGCGCCGTGCCGTTCGCGATCTTCGTCCTGTTGTTCCTGATCATGCCGACGATGCGCATCGTCATCGGCGCCTTTCAGACGCCGGACGGCAGCTTCACCCTGGACAACATCCGGGGCCTGTTCACCACATCCATCCTCTCGGCCTACTGGATCTCGATCAAGATCTCCATCGCCTCCGCCCTGCTCGGCTGCCTGATCGGCTTTTCCGTCGCGGCCGCCGCGGTGCTCGGCGGCCTGCCGAAATGGATCCGCGGCCCGCTGCTGACCTTTTCCGGCGTCGCCTCCAACTTCGCC